>Ga0209758_1002602_pt1 | contig 18054 bp, 16 predicted proteins | sample AraplaMF_Col_mMF_FD_184258 | JGI IMG/M metagenome (GOLD analysis project Ga0209758, IMG submission 184258) | Arabidopsis root microbial communities from the University of North Carolina, USA - plate scrape MF_Col_mMF (SPAdes) (version 2) | ecosystem: Host-associated > Plants > Roots > Endosphere...
ATGATCCGCCGCGCGAGATCATCCAGAAGGCCGTGCTGCCGGAGCTCAACGCCTTCCATCGGCAGTATCTGGCCAGCGCGACGTTCTTCTGCCTCGCCACCGGCCGCGGCGGCGGCCTCGACGCCTCGCCCCGCGGCGGCCCGCCCGGATTCGTCAAGGTGCGGGATTCGAAGACCGTGATGTTCGCCGACTGGCCCGGCAACAACCGCATCGAATCCCTGCGCAACCTCGCGGCCGACCACCGGCTGGCGATGCTGTTCCTGTTCCCGGGCCTCGACGTCTTCATGCGCATCAACGGCCATGGCCGCGTCACCGACGACGCCGCGCTGTGCGCCAGCCTCGCCGAGGGCACGAAAATCCCCAAGACCGCCATCGTGGTCAGCGTCGACGAAGTGCTGTTCCACTGCGGCAAGGCGGTGAACCGCGCCAGGCTCTGGGCCCCCGACTCGCGGCTCGATCGCACGGCGCTGCCGACCCCCGGCCAGATGCTCGCCGCCATGACCAACCAGGACGCCGCCACCGCGCAGGCCATCGATGCGCAGTACGACCATGCGGTGAAGAACGGGCTGTACGGATGACCGGGGTGAATATCGATGGCCATTCCGGCATCGAATAATTTCGGTGATAGTGCACTTAACCTCTTGCCGATCGTTGTCCATCAGATTGCTTTAGCGCGCGGCCACCATGGCTCGATGGGATTCAGCCGCGCGGCGCGGACGGCCCTTGAACTGCGATGTTGACATCGCGGTTCGGAGCTTGGCGTAATCCGTCCCGCGTTGATTGAGTGTTCAATTCGTTTTCAGGTGATCCATGTTTCGCCGCGTCCTGTTTGCAACTGTTGCCGTCGGCCTCGCCGGCCTGCCCGCAGCGTCCGCGTCCGACGCCAAGCCGAAGGAGGCGCAGTCCGCCTTCACCGCCAAGCTGCACCCGGACATTCTCGGCATCGCCACCGATTCCTCCGCCGACGCCGCGCTCGCCATCCTCGAGCCGGCGTTCAAGGGCCGCGCCGGCGCCAAGACCGACATCCAGAAGCAGAAGTTCGGCGGCGATGCCGCGCCCTTTGTCGCGGCGCTGGCGTTCGACGTTCCGGCCACGGCGAAGGCCAGCGGCGACGCGCTCGCCGCCGGCTTCTCCGCGCCGCCGAGCGGCAACCGCGCCTTTGTCGTCACCCGCAGCCTGACGTTTGCCCAGGACCAGCAGCCGGCCGCCGCCGAGATGATCAAGCAGGCCATCGACAAATACGGCACGCCGACCCTGGTCGGCGACCAGCGGCTCTATTACATCTACCGCGCCGGCAAGATCGTCTCGGTCGGCGCCAAGGTCGATGCCACTTCCGCGCTCGACGCCATCGCCCGCCCGCTCGATCCGCGCGCCGCCATCAAGCTCAACGCCGCCGACGGCAAGGGCAGCTGCGTCGCCGCCACGAAGCGCCTGCAGGCCAAGGACAAGACCCTCGCCGCCATGCTGGAGGAGGCCAAGGCCGCCAACTGCGACGGCGCGCTCAGCGTGCAGCTGACCCCCGGCATCGCGCCGGACCGCGTCGGCAGCGCCCAGTTCACGCTGCTGGACTTGAAGCGCATCGTCAGCGCCGCCGCCATCGACGACGCCGCGCGGGCCGCCAACACCAATGCCAAAAATCCCGCGCCGCCGGGCAGTGTGCCGAAGCTGTAGCGCCTGATCCGCAACAGCGGCCACCGGCTTTGCGAGACCTCACCGCCGCGCCGGATGGCGCCGTGCCAGCCATTCAACGGCCAGCGCGTTGAGCTGCACCGGCTTTTCTTCCGGCGTCCAGTGCCAGCAGTCGTCGATGACGTGGCGGTCGAGATCCTTGACGTAGGCGCTCATGCCCTCCGCCATGCTCGGCCGCAGCACCACGTCATGGGCGCCCGAGATCATCAGCGACGGCACCCGGATGGTCTGGTCGACGTCGCGGCCGGCCCGCCAGTTCCGCGACAGGTTGCGATACCAGTTGATCGCCGGCGTGAAGCCGGTGCTGGCGAAATGCCCGGCATAGACGTCGAGTTCATCGGCGCGCAGCACATCGCGCCCGGGGAAACGCGCGGGCAGCGGCTGGCCGTAATATTCCATGTTCGCGACGGCGGGCGGAAGCTTGCCCCATGCGGCGGCGGTGATCAGATCCGTGCGATAGGAATTCTGCAGCGTGCCGCGCGGGTTCTGGTTCATGGCGTCGTCGGCCGCCGTGCCGTCCTGGAACAGCAGCACGTACATCTTGCGGCTGTAGACCTCGCGCATCTGCGCGATCGGGTCGATCGCCGGATCGGCCACCAGCGCGCGGCCCTCCGGCCGCGCCGCCGCGACGAGGTCGGGATGCAGCCACAGCATCCAGTGCGGGATGAACGGCGTGTTGACGCCGATCACGCCGGCCACCCGCGCTTCGTGGAACAGCGGCATCTGCCAGGCCAGCAGGCCGCCCCAGTCGTGTCCCATGAACACCGCTTGGTCGATGCCGAGCGCATCGAGCAGGCCGACCATGTCGCCGGTCAGGTGGGCGATGTCGTAATCCTCCACCGCGGCCGGCGCGTCGCTGCGGCCGTAGCCGCGCAGGTCGGGAACGATGACGCGGTAGCCCGCCGCCACCAGCGCCGGAATCTGGTGGCGCCATGAGAACGCCAGCGCCGGGAAGCCGTGCAGCAGCACCACCGCGGGGCCGGCGCCCGCCTCATGAACCGCGAGCGTGATGCCGTTGGTCCTGACCATGCGCAGCGGCGGCATCGCCGCCTCGCGCGCGGCGATCGCAGCACCTGATGTCATCAGGGTGGCGCCGGAGCCGGCAAGCAGTGTGCGGCGGGACAGGTCGGACATGGTGGGCCTCCGGATAGCGCGTCGTCATGCGCGCGAGACAGGTGCGGCGTCGACGGCGTCGCGCGCCGCCGCGCCGGCGAGAAACCGGGCGAGATCGTCGTAGCCATAGAGAGAAGCCAGTTGCTGCGCCGTCAGCCCGGCGTGGCTGCGCAACTCAAGTGGATGCCCGGCCTCGACCAGCACCCGCGCGGCCGCGAGATGGCCGTGCCAGGCTGCGTCGTGCAGCGGCGTCATGCCGTTATAGGCGCCCTGCGCGGCGAGTGCTGTGTCCGGCAGCGCGGCGCGCGGCGCGGTCATCACCCGCACCACGTCGGCGTGGCCGAAGTAGCAGGCCTCGTGCAGCGCCGTGCCGAAAAACAGGCCGATCACCGGACGCGGGTCGGCGCCGGCATCGAGCAGGGCACGGGCGATGTCGGCATGGCCGTCGCGGGCGGCGATGGCCAGCGGCGTGTAGGCGTCGTCCGGGCTTCCCACCATCGGCAATCGCGCGTCGACGTCGGCGCCGGCGGCGATCAGCCGTTCGACCGCGCCGAGGTCCGCCGCCTTGATCGCCGCGACCAGCGGCTGCGCGCGGATCGCGTCGTGGTCGGCGGCGTCCTTCGCCTCGATCAGGCGCAGGATCGCGGCGAGACCGTCGCGGCGGGCGAGGTCGGCGGCGCTTTCATGCCAGTGATTCCTGATCGATGTCCTGGCTCCGCGTTGCAGCAGCAGCGCGACCGCGGCGGTGTGCTTGTACACCACCGCGTCCATCAGCGCGGTGTGCCCGAGGATCGGGCATTGCTGGTCGATGAAGGCGCCGTGATCCAAGAGCAGGGCGATGATGTCGGCGGCGCCGGACAGCGCCGCCTTGTGCAGCGCCGTCGCCCCGGCCCGCGGCTCGATGGCGTGGACGCTGGCCCCGGCGCGCAGCAGCAGCTCCACCATCCGCGGCAGGCCGAGGCCGGCCGCGATCATCAGCGGCGTCAATCCCTCTTGGGTGAGGCCGTTGACGTCGGCGCCGGCGCCAACCAGCTCGCCCGCCGCCGCGGTGTTGCCGCTGCGGATCGCAGCTGCGAGGATATCGCCGACGTCGCGCCCGGAACCGGCGGGGCGTGGCGGGGATTTGACTGACATCGCCGGATTTCCTCCCGCAACCTACTAAAGGTAGGTTACTAACCCGCGGGCCGGCGACCCGTTCCCGGCAGGACGCCATGATTTGACCCGCGGCAGCAGCAGACCACCGAAAGTTCCGCCGTCGCGAAAACTGCCCAAGCTCGCGCGCCGGCGTCAGTTGCTCGAGACCGCGCGCCTCATCGTCCGCGACGAGGGCGCCGACCGGCTGACGCTGGGACATCTCGCCGAGCGCGCCGGCGTCTCCAAGCCGGTGGTCTATGATCACTTCGCGACCCGCTCGGTCCTGTTGATCGAGCTCTACCGATGGATCGACACCGAAAAGGTCGAAGCCTTCCGGCTGGCCATGAGCCGCGGCGAGCGCAGCCTCGCCGAGACCGCGGGCCTGCTGGCCGCCGCCTACATCGCATGCGCCGCCGACGCCAAGGGCGAGTTTGTGGCGGTCGGCGCGGCGCTGGCCGGCAGCGATGAGAAAGCCGCGGTGTTCCAGGAGCTGCTGGACAACTCGGTCCGGATGTTCGTGTCGGTGCTGCAGCCGCACGCCGCCGTTGCGGCGGGCGAACTGGAGCGGCGCTGCGTCGCGCTGGTCGGCGCCGGCGAAGCGCTCGCCGCCGCCCTGCTGCGCGGCAAATACGGCGCGGCCGAAGCGGTCGCGGAGTTCGCCGCGCTGATCGATGGCGCCATGCGCCGCACGCGGCGGCCGCCGGCAACCGGACCTTAGCCGTTACCCGGCGGGACGCGCGTGCTCCGCGCCATCACGAAAGCTCGGTCACGCGCGCCTTACGTCGCGGCCTTGGCGATCTTCTTCTTCAGATGCCCGGTCTCGTGATCGCGGCGCAGCTGGCTCAGCGACGTCTCGTTCAGCTGCAGCATCACTTCACTGAGCGTCCTCGTCTCCGGATGCCCGGCGGCGTAATTCTGGCCATAGATCTTGCGCAGCGTCTGAATCGTGGTGGCGCCGTATTTGCTGCTGATGGCGCCGTCGTGGTTGGCGTGGCGATGGTCGGGACCTGCATGGCTCATGGGATGCTCCGTTGTGCCGACAGCCGGCGAGCATCCCCCTGCCTCCGCCAAATAGCAATCGTGCACCGCAACCGCCCGTCGGGCCGCAGCTTGTCGCGCGCTTTGCAATTTACAATTGGGGCCGGCGAAATTAGCTTTCGCCCATCCAAATCGGTGTCCTGGCGGTGCGCTGCGAATGGTCGAAGCTCTTGAAGACGGTGACGCAGCGCAGCTCGCAAGCTTTCCCGGACCGGTATTTTTCCCCTTTCTCGTCAAATGGTGGAAGGCGGTCGTCATCGGGATCGCACTGCTGGTGGCCAGCGCGGCCGCGCGTGCCATCCCTGACGGCGATACCGGACTGACGCTTGCGGCCGCCGGGATGGCCGTGTGCGGCGTCGTCAGCATCCTGTGCGGCGTCGTTCTGGCCCTGCGCCCCGGCGCCGGGTTGCGGCTCGACGCCACCGGCTTCGCGGTGGTCGGTCCGCTGCGCAGGCAGGCCTTCCGCTGGAGCGACGTGAGCGACTTCGCCGTGTGGTCGAAGGACAAGTCGAGCTTCGTGGCCTTCAAGGCGGCGAAGCCGCGCTTCACCGCGTCGGACACCATGAACGCCACCCTGACCGGCGGACGAAACGGCTTGCTGCCGGACACCTATGGAATGACGGCCGGCCAGCTCGCCCGGCTCATGACGGACTGGCGGAACGCGGCCGTCGACGCGGCCGGGACAACCTCAATCGGGCAGGGCGGATGAGCAAGGCGTGATCCGCCCGCGCCGCGCTGGCTTGCCAAGCCGCGGCAAAACCGCAACCCTTTGCGCGCGGTGAGGCTTCCTGCAGCGAGTCGTCCATGTTCATGCCATCGATGCGAACGATCGTCCTCGCCGCCGCGCTGTCCGCGCCGTCGCTGGCCGCCGCCGCGCCGCTCTCCCCGCAGTCCGAATCGCTCTGCAGCCCCGAAGGCCTGATGCGCCTGATCCCCCGGCTCGACATCGGCGGCCGGTTCACCATTCCCGATCCGAACGCCGACCTGCCGGCCTTCCTCGCGGTCCACCAGGGCCTGTCCAATGCGATCGACATGATCGTGGCCAAGGAAAACCTCGGCCAGGATCCGTCTGAGGTCGCCAGCCTGCCGTCGCGGCCGCTGCTCTTCGCCGGCAACTGGCTGTCCAGCGAAGTCGGCCTGCAGACCAAGGGCAAGACCCTGACCTCACCCGAAGCAAAAGGCCGGTTCGGCGGCCACCGCGTCCGCTCGTTCCTGACCGGCCTCGCACCGGTGCCGCTGTCGCAAGGCAGCATCTACGCCATCAGGCAGGCGAACCCGACCTATCCGGCGCTGGTCTACCCGATGCCGACCAGCCACCCCTGCGTCAACCGGCTGGTGCTCGCCGCCGGCAACACTGCCGGCTTTTGGCCGACCCCGACCTACGCCCTCGGCCGCTATCAGCGCGACGCCAACGGCCAGCCGCTGCGCGACAAGCCGCTCGAGACGTATCTGATCGTCAACATCTGCGTCGATCTCGGCAAGCCGGCGGCGATCGGCCGCCAGCCGGTGCTGAGCCCGCATGCGATGATCTTTGTGGCGATGCATTGGCCGTGCGAGGGCGCGGCGTGCGCCGGCAACGGGACCGGCCATCGGCATTGACCGCACCCCCGTCATACGCGGGCTTGACCCGCGTATCCATCGATCTTCGCAAGAGTCCGCCGACTCGTGCGACACGAACCCATCAGGCGCGCTGCCCCGCGCCCGTTACATCCCGCCCATCGGCCGCACCGCCATCACCTCGATGGACGCCTGCGGGATCTGCAAATGCGGGTGGTTCTCGAACGCCTTGGCCGCCGCTTCGTGGGACGCGGCTTCCACCAGCGCATACAGGATGATGTCGTTCCTGGCATCGGCGACGCCATCAGCCGTGACCCGCTTGGTCTTGCCGCCGGCTTCCGAGGAGAGCACCATGTGGCCGTGCCGGCCCATCCAGGTCCCCCATTCCTCTTTCATCTTCGCTTCGGCGGCCTGCCGGGTCGCCGGGTCGGTCTTCGCCCAGTCGTCCATCACCGCGGCGGGGATCATGTAGAGCACCATGAACTTCTGCTTGCTGTCGTCGGCCATGACGAATCCTTGTCTCCGGGGGTGTGCCGTTTGGCTTGTACCCCGGAGGACGAAGCCGGCGGGCGGATTCCGACATCGGCCGAAAGATTTTTCGGGCGGCCCGCGTTCGCACCAGGGACGATCCGGCCGCAACCGGCCTCATCACCCGCGAAGCCGCCGTCGGCGGCGTCAGGCGGACGGCTGCAGGCCAAACAGCTCCCACGCCTTTCAGCGCGTGGGCGCCGCGCGGCGAAAAATTCAGCCCGGCTTATCTGAGAGGCCCCCGGAGGCCCAAAGTCGAACCGCGGGTTACGTGCAGCAGCGTAACCGTAATGTCCCGTCGAAGCAGTTGCGCTGCCAGGGCCAGTCGATCAATCGTTTTCACCAAAGTCCGTGAGTTTCCAGCCCGCACCATCCTTGCCGAAAGAGTAGATCAGCGAGCCGCAGAAAGCCGAATAACTGACCTCACCCTCGTGGGTGTCCTTGACGGGCTTCTGCCTGGCAAGGCACGTCCGCTGCGCCGGCTTGAAAGCACCCTTCCAGATCACGGGGAAGTCAGCCGCTTGCCGCATATCATGGTACAAGACCGGATATTTGATCATCTGCGAGACGGCGGTCTGGTCGCTCTTGCCGACGGCAGCTTTGAACTCTGTCCAGAACGCCGCGAAACCGTCATCGCTCCCCGCCGCCAGCGCCGATCCCGCCGGGATCAGCAAGCCAGCCACAAGCAGTCCCCTCACGATGACCGATCCGATCGAATTCATGTTCGCCCTTCCATGCAATCGAGCATCGTTCAACAGGCCGCACGTCAACCGGGCGTCCATGGATGCTCTTCAGACTTTCGATGAGACGTTGCAGGCGTGGCTTTGGTTCAACGCTGTTGAGCGGTGCACGGTTCAATGACGGTGGCAGTGCACTTAACCGGACGTCCGACGCATGGTCCGGCGAGGCAAGCCGGCTCCGCGGCCTTCGCATTCGTCCCGGCCAACCACGCCCTGGCCGCGGCGATCGGAGCGCCGGCCCCGCTAACCCCCGGCCGTGGGAACCAGGCGATCGACGATGCCGGAGCCCTCGTCGACGAGCTGCTGTCCGCTCATCCAGACATCGCGGCCCGTGATCTTCGCCCGCATCATGGCGAGCCAGGCCGTGCTGACGCCGCGGAGGCCGATGTCATGGCGGAAGAACGCGTCGGTGGCCTGCGTCTCGACCGTCTTGACTGCATGCACCAGCACGGCTTTCTCGGAGGCGCTGAGCTCCGGCCGCGTCACGGTTTCGGTGGCGCGACCGCCGAGGCTGACCTGGTGAAACATGAACAAGGCCTCGGGATCGGCCATGCGCTGCGTGCCGGCGAGAAAGATCGGCACGCACATCGAGGCGCAGACGCCGGCCTTCTCGACCAGCGTGTCGATCGCCCGGCCGCCGCCGCCGATCGCGGCCACCACCTGGCGCCCGTGCTCGACCGAGCCGCCCGGCGAGTTGAGGACGAGCACCAGCCGGCGCGGATCGGCCCGGTAGCGCGCCAGCGCCGCGGCGAGCCGTTCGCTCATCGGCGCCTGCACCGGCCCGCTCCAGCCGAGCACGACGCGGTCGGGCGCCTCTTTGATCGACAGCGTCTGCCGCGCCGCCACGTCGCCGGCGCCGGACGGCATCTGGCAGATGCCCCACACCGCCAGCAGCGACAGGCAGATGGCGCCGCCGGCGAGTTTCGACATTGGCACGGGCTAGCCTCCGCGGCCGTACGGCGGGCGTGACTGGGCGCCGGCCATCACGAACGCGCCGCGTTCAGAAAGCCCAGCAGGGCGCCGAAGGCGAGCAGCGTCAGCAGCCCCGCCGCAAACACCAACGACAGCGTCCGGTTCCAGAGCTTGGTCTCCGCCGCGTAGAAGATCGAGACCGCCGCCCGGTCGGCCGTCGAGCGCACCGGCACCAGCGCCTCGCCGCCGCCGCCCGAAAACAGCATGAAGAACCGGTGCGTCACCGCCGCCTGGTCGGGCCGCGCCACCGAGACGATCCTGGCGCTGCAGAAGGTGGCGACGAAGTACATGCGCGAGCACTTGCCCTCCACCGCCCGCAGGTCATAGGCCGGCTGCCAGCTCCCGGCCAGCCGATGGTCGCGCACGACGTCCGCGCCGTAGTTGGCGAACGTGGCGTAGAGCAGGCCGCCGAACGCCAGCACGGCGATGAACCAGCGAACCGGGCTGCCCGCCGCCGGGGCGGCTCCGGTCTCGGCGACGGCCGGGCGCGGGGCGAGGGCCGGGCCGGCGTCGAACGCCTGGGCCGCGGCCGCAACTCCGGATTGACGCTTGCCGAACGGCATTGCCACCACTCCTCGCGCAAAGGACGGCAGCTAACTAAGGGAGAAGGCGATAAGACTTCGCTAAGAGGGAGAGGCAAATTGATGGGATCGGCCTGGTTGCCGGACGTTGAGGTTTTCGTGACTATGCTGCCACTGAAGTGCCTGCCAGGACTTGAATGCCGCCTCGCCCTGATTCCCGCAGGCCGATCGAGGAGTGAGATGACATGCCGGAAATCGCCCCCGTGGATATTGTGAAGATCGGTCATCCCGCGCTTCGGGCCGTGGCGAAACCGGTCACCTCCGCCCTGCGCGCCAGTCCGGCCTTTCACGAACTGGTCGCCATCCTCAAGGCCACGCTCGAAGGCAACGGCGTCGGCCTGGCGGCGCCGCAGATCGGCGTGGCGCTGCAGGTGTTCATCATGGAGGACCCACAGAAGGCGGTTGACGCCGATCCGCTGCGCGACGCCAAGGAGCGTGCCGGCTTTCCCCTCGAGATCGTCATCAATCCGGTGTGGCGGCCTGTCGGCGAAGATCGGAGGAAATTCCCGGAGGGCTGTCTGAGCATTCCGCCGTTCCTGGCCGCGGTCGATCGCTTCCGCACCATCGAAGCGGAATGGACGGCGATGGATGGAAGCTTGAAGGCGCGGACCCTCATCGGGTGGCCGGCCCGGATTTTTCAGCATGAGTCGGATCACCTGGCCGGCAGGCTGTTCATCGACGATCTTCCCGATGTGCCGGAACTCAAGTACAAAAAGCTCGGCGAGGGCGTGCCGGCGCGTCTGTTGCAAGCGCTCGGCCTTGATGCCAAGTAGGCGATCGCAAGCAGTCGCTGCGCCGCAACTACGCAATTGCGGTGACGCTCAATTACGTTGACGCTGCATAAGACTACCCCGGTGACGTTGGTCGCAGTCGCAGACGATGGAGCGCAGCCCGGCAGCGTCACCCTAACGCACTCTCGGCCAAATTCCGTCATCGCGGTCGGCATCTCGACAAACGCCGTCATCAAGGCCAGCATCCCGCAAACGAACCCCGGGGGGAGATCCAATGTGGTATGGCCAGGTCGAGGGAACCGACATCGTCGTTCTCGACCCGCGCTTCAAGGACTGTTTTGCCGGCCACGTCCGCGTCGAGCGGCTGTGGACCGGGGCGCGCTGGGCCGAAGGCCCGGCTTGGTTCGCGGCGGGGCGCTATCTGGTCTGGTCGGATATTCCGAACAACCGCATGCTGCGCCTGGTCGAACCCTCCGGCGAGGTCTCGGTGTTCCGCGAGCATTCCAACAATTCGAACGGCAATACGGTCGACAACCAGGGCCGCCTCGTCACCTGCGAGCATCTCACCCGCCGCGTCACCCGCACCGAAGTCGACGGAGCGATCACCGTCATCGCGCAGGCCTGCAGCGGCCGGCGGCTGAACTCGCCCAACGACGTCGTGGTCAAGTCCGACGATTCGATCTGGTTCACCGACCCCGCTTACGGCATCGACACCGACTACGAAGGCGACCGCACTGAGCCGGAGATCGACGGCTGCCATGTCTACCGCGTCGACGCAAAATCCGGCGCGGTCACCGCCGTGATCACCGACATGGTCCGCCCCAACGGCCTTGCCTTCTCGCCCGACGAAAAATTCCTCTACGTCGCCGACACCGGCGCCACCCACCGCGACAGCGGCCCGCGCCACATCCGCCGCTTCACGGTCGATGCCGGCGGCAGCAAAGTCTCCGGCGGCGAGATCTTCGCGGAATCCACCGCCGGCCTGTTCGACGGCTTTCGCGTCGACCGCGACGGCCGGATCTGGACCTCTACCGCGGAGGGCGTGCATTGCTATGACCCCGACGGCACCCTGATCGGCAAGATCCTGATCCCCGAAATGGTCGCCAACGTCGCCCTCGGCGGCACTAAGCTCAACCGCCTGTTCATCTGCGGCACCACCTCGCTGTATGCGGTTTATCTGACGGTGAAGGGATGTCGGCCGGGGTGAGGGCGGTGCTCTTAGTCTAGCACTGCTGAGCGTGGTCCCATTTATCGGCGGACGTGTTAATTGCAGTCCAGCACTGTCACCGCAAAAAGAACTTTGTAAAAAGAATATTACAAAATTGTATACAGTGACAACTCGCATTTGTTCGGAGGGGAAGCCCGTTTCGCCCAGGTCAGCGCAGCGCCATCCTTGCCCATAGGCCCGACTCGCGAGCAATACTAGGACACACCGTTCGCTCGAGACCCGCCCGGATTGAATGCATGTCAAAATCACCTAAAGACGGCACGTTCGACCGATCTGAGCTTTTTAGGCGACTAGGCGCGGCGGCGAACGAGGGCGCTCCAGGGCTCATGAGAGCGTATGTGGATGATTTTCGCGCCATCTTAGATCTGAACCATGATCTTATGATGCGGCGCGGCCGGCTTCGTTCCACGGCGCGCGGAACAGAGCTTATCGATCAGGTCAAAGCCAGCGCCATCCTCAATGACCTTTCGTTTCTCGACCTGCAACGAAGTAAGAAACTTCATATGACTTGGCTCGCGCCAGCCGGGCATGCGCGAGTACTTGGTGAGGGACCGGTATCTGTTGCGGTATCAGTCGAGCAGTATGAACGTATCGAGGGCAAAGGGCTGTCGCTCGCCTTTAGTATCGATGGTGATGAACCGCCTGCCACCTACGTTGAACTTGCTCCGCTTATCGAGAATGGTTATATTGTCGTGCAACCCTCTCGCATGGTGATGTACGTTGAATCAACCGACGTAGACGGGTCCAGGACCTTTAACGCTCTTGAAATAGATGAGAGCGCTGGCCCAGCAATGGGAAGCATTGTCCGAACGGAAGTTCGGAACGTCGCTCGACACCGATGCCACTGGCCGCGCGCGGCAATCGGATGAAAGCTTAGCGGATGTCGTCCTTCCGTACTTAATTGGGACCTCCACGACTGACCTCGTTAAAATATTGCAGGACGAAGCAGACCTTTTGACCGAGTTTCGCGCGGCAATACGGGAGCTTGTCGACGACGCCAGGAAACAAGATCAGCATATCTCTGAAGTTTTACAGGACGTGGTCAATCCTCGCGTAGCGAAGCTTCAACGACGCTTTACGCAGATATCAGAGATGAGCAGCCTCAAGACAGGCGGAGCTATAGTTGCGACTGCCACCTTGGCTTTAACAAGTGTTGTCTCCGGAGGATTGGTAGCGGGAGCTGCCGCGCTGGCAGGTGGTTCCGGCCTGTTACTGGTGGCGAGGGAGTTGGCTGGACGACGTGGCGAATTGAATGCGCTTAAAGATGATCCGACTGCCTACCTACTCTGGAAGCTAAAAGGTCAACGAGCCTAAAGCCGGCATTTGCGGCCGTGTTAACGTGACCAAGCTGCACGGCTTCTGGTGTATTGGCTTGTCGGTGACTAGGACCATGAATAGAATGGCTAGGGACATCACATGCAACGGGTGCGATCTCCCATCTAGGAGTGTTGATATCAATGGCTAAATGCTTTGTGATCGGGCCCATAGGTGACACTGGCTCGGTTATTCGCGCCAGTGCCGACGACTTTATGAAATACATCGTCACACCCGTCGTGACCAATAACGAATTTGACTATGAGAACCCTATACGCGCTGACAGCCTAAACGAACCCGGGCGCATTACTTCGCAAATTGTTGCGTTGCTTATGGAAGCAGAGCTTGTGATTGCTGACTTAACCACTAACAACGCAAACGTCTTTTATGAGCTGAGCTTGCGGCACGCCGTTGGCAAGCCGGTCATTCATATGGCCGAAGAAGGTACGCCGCTATCATTTGACGTGCGCGACAATCGCACCATCTTTTATACGATGCATAGCCGTACTGCCGAAGCAGCGCGAGACGAGCTGGCAAAGCAGATCAGGCACGTACGTAAGCCTGGATACAAAGCGATGAACCCGATTCTGGAAACCGTCGGTATAATCAATTTGGAGCGTAGCACAGATCCCCAACAGGTCGCGATTGGACAGTTGATGGGCATGGTGGAACGGGTCAATAACGGCGTATTAGACATTCAACAACAGATGAAGAGCGACGCTCTTACGGCTCCCTTCGGCATTCCCACCATTACTACGGGCCTGGCTAGACCTGTTGTGATGGGAGCCGGAACAAGTCCCTCGATTTTAGGAAAGGGAGGCACTGGTCGCCCCTTAGGGTTGCTAGGGGTGACTGATGAAGGTGTGCTTAGCGGTTTCGGCACGGCAACCCCAGATAGCCAGGGCGCAAGAAAAAAGAAGTGAAGGCGGACTGCCGCGTATCGACCTAGCGAGCACAAGAGCTAAACAGAGAGCCCCGATCGGCCTAAATCAAAACGCAAACGCAATTACGGTGACACTTAACTTAGGCTCTGAATTCACGTGTTCCGAGCTATTTTGTGCATTTTTACCGATTCGGAGAGCGTCACTCGGCAGCGGCTGGCTTTTTCGAGACAGCGAGAGCGGAGAATATCGATCCTGCATACCAATGCCCCTTCATCGATCCCTGCTGGTCTAGGAAGAAGGTCGAAAAGGACCTGAACGGCGACTAATGCACGGCTCCGTTACGTGGTGTCCGAGCGTTATGCTTTAGCGGACGCTGTCACATCGTAACTGTAGTCCAGCGTGCCCGATCAAGTCTGCCATCGGGTAGAATGAAGTGTGGTCGTCGGGCTCGTATAATTTCCAGGCCGGGAATTGATTCATTCGTATCAAGAGACGTGTTCGGGCCTTGATAAACGACGCCAACGAGTGCCCACGAACGCAGTGTGGACTCAACGACGGCGAGCATGGGTCCGCCGCTTATTCCTCCAAAATCATAATTCTCTGGCGGGATCCCTTCGCCGAAAAGCGACATTAGATATTCACGCTCAATCTGCATTGAGATGTCTTTTTCGCTCACACTTGTTGCGATGCCACTACCACCCATTGCACCAAACGATACCCTATCGGGCGACAGTTCGATTGTGCCTACGCCCGGAAATCCAGCGAAATAGATGCCGCAGTTCACTGGAGGTTTGCCGGGTGGCCAGCTCTTCTGTGCTCCCGTGAGAACGGTCTTGCCGACGGTTTTGACTTCCGCGTCCGTAACTTGGAATGTCGCGATATCGATTGCCGCGTCCATGTCGATGACGCGCTGGCTCCAATCGAGCTGAACGGATGTTCCCATGCCGCCAAGACGAAGCGGACCAGGCCGCTCTTCGGCAGGGCATTGTTTCCATCCGTCAATGACGTGGCAGGCGGTCACACCGAACAGCCTCTGGCCGGTATTGAGGAAAAAAGCCGTGCCATTTCGGGCTCGAAGTCGCCCACTCTTCGCCGTGGCCCAGAAAATCGGAGCACTAAAAGAGATGGCAAGCTTCAGCTCGAACTCCCCAAGTCCGGCGCTCATAACTCGCTTCGCTTCGTCTATGGTCCTGATTTTTTCCATCGAAGCAGGTTGACCCAACTAGGTTTGCATGTCGCGACGATGACCCCAAGCGTAGGGAATGTCGCGAGTACAGCCGCCGACGACTAGGAGTATGTTCCTGAAACGGGGCTGACGTAAGTCGATTTCTCGTGACTAACCCGCCCGAACTGCCTTCTTCCGCCACGCTAAATGCACCGCACACCCACACCCTGGCGGATGCGACTCCACATCCCCGCCCGCCGCACCTGCGGCAACCCCATCATTCGCCGCCACCGGCACCACCCCCTCCGGCGCCAGCGACGGCATCGCCTCGCTCGTCGGAATATAATTCAACACCGGCGCCAGCCACCTTTCCGCCTCCGCCACCGTCCATCCCTTCCGCCCCGCATACTCCTCCACCTGGTCCCGCTCGATCTTCCCCACCCCGAAGTAATAACTCTCCGGGTGGCTGAAATAGAGCCCCGAGACCGACGACCCCGGCCACATCGCGTAGCTCTCCGTCAGCTTGACCCCGGCCGTCGCCTCCGCGTCGAGCAGCCGGAACAGCGTCGCCTTTTCGGTGTGGTCCGGCTGCGCCGGATAGCCCGGCGCCGGCCTGATGCCAACGTACTTTTCCAGAATCAGATCGTCCGTCCCGATCGCCTCGTCCGGGGCGTAGCCCCAGAACTCCTTGCGCACCCGCTGGTGCATGCGCTCGGCGAAGGCTTCGGCGAGGCGGTCGGCCAGCGCCTTGCACAGGATCGAGGAGTAGTCGTCGTTGGCGTTCTTGAAGCGGTCGGCGATGATGTCCTCGCCGATCCCGGCGGTGACGACGAAGGCGCCGATGTAGTCGGGGACGCCAGTCGATTTCGGCGCGATGAAGTCGGAGAGGGCGGCGTTGAAGCGGCCTTCGCGCTTTTCCAGTTGCTGGCGCAGGGTGTGCAGGGTCGCGAGCGGCGTGGCGCGGGCCTCGTCGGCGTAGAGCACGATGTCGTCGCCCTCGGCGTTGGCCGGCCAGAAGCCGATGGTGGCCTGCGCCTTGAACCAGTTTTCCTTGACGATCAGGTCCAGCATCTTGCGGGCATCGTCGTAGAGCGAGCGCGCCACTTCGCCGACCTTGGCGTCGTCGAGGATGGCGGGAAAGCGCCCGGCGAGCTCCCAGGTCTGGAAGAACGGGGTCCAGTCGATGTAGTCGGCCAGTTCGGCCAGCGGGTAGTCCTTGAACGTCCTTGTGCCGAGGAACGCCGGCTTCGGCTGGGTCCTGGTCCAGTCGGCCTTGTGGCCGTTGGCGCGGGCGTCGGCGAGCTTCAGCCGCTTCTTGTCGGCCTGGGCGCGGAAATGCGCCGCGGAGATCTTGGCGTATTCGGCGCGCACCTCGGCGGCATAGGCGTCGCGGGTGTCGGACAGCAGCGATGACGCCACGCCGACGGCGCGGCTGGCGTCGTTGACATGCACCACCGGGCCGGCGCGGTAGTTCGGGTCGATCTTGACCGCGGTGTGGACCCGGCTGGTGGTGGCGCCGCCGATCAGGAGCGGCAGTTTCAAGCCCTGGCGCTCCATCTCGCCGGCGAGGAAGCTCATTTCGTCCAGCGACGGCGTGATCAGGCCGGAGAGGCCGATGATGTCGGCCCCCTCGGCCTTGGCGGTCTCGATGATCTTGGTCGCCGGCACCATCACGCCGAGGTCGATCACCTCGAAATTGTTGCACTGGAGCACGATGCCGACGATGTTCTTGCCGATGTCGTGGACGTCGCCCTTCACCGTGGCCAGCACGATCTTGCCGGCGTTCTTGCGGCCGTCGCCGACGATGCCATTGGCGAGGTTGTCGGCCTTCTCCTGCTCCATGAACGGCATCAGCCAGGCCACCGCCTGCTTCATCACCCGCGCCGATTTCACCACCTGCGGCAGAAACATCTTGCCGTCGCCGAACAGGTCGCCGACGATGTTCATGCCGGCCATCAGCGGCCCTTCGATGACATGCAGCGGCCGCTCCACGGTCAGCCGCGCGGCCTCGGTGTCGGCGTCGATGTATTCGGTGATGCCGTGCACCAGCGCGTGGCTGAGCCGCTTTTCCACCGGCCACTCGCGCCAGGCGAGGTCCTGCTCCTTGGTTTGCTTCTCCTTGCCGCGGAATTTTTCCGCCAGCGCCAGCAGCCGCTCCGACGCCGTCGGGTCGCGGTTGAGGATGACGTCCTCGCACACCTGGCGCAGCTCGGGGTCGATGTCGTCATAGACGATCATCTGCCCGGCATTGACGATTCCTAAGTCCATGCCCGCCTTGATGGCGTGATACAGGAACACCGAATGCATCGCCTCGCGCACCGGCTCGTTGCCGCGGAACGAGAAGCTGAGGTTGGAGACGCCGCCGGAGATATGCGCATGCGGCAGGTTCTGGCGGATCCAGCGCGTCGCCTCGATGAAGTCGACGCCGTAATTGTTGTGCTCTTCCAGGCCGGTGGCGATGGCGAAGATATTGGGATCGAAGATGATGTCTTCCGGCGGGAAGTCGAGCTCGCCCACCAGGATGTCATAGGCCCGCTTGCAGATCTCGGTTTTGCGCGCGAACGTGTCGGCCTGGCCGGCCTCGTCGAACGCCATCACCACCACCGCGGCGCCGTGGCGGCGCGCGATCCGCGCCTCGTGCTTGAACTTGTCGACGCCTTCCTTCATCGAGATCGAGTTCACCACCGGCTTGCCCTGCACGCATTTCAGGCCGGCCTCGATCACGTTGAATTTCGACGAGTCGACCATCACCGGCACGCGGGCGATATCCGGCTCGGCGGCGACGAGGTTGAGGAACGTCACCATCGCGGCTTCTGAATCCAAAAGCCCTTCGTCCATGTTGACGTCGATGATCTGGGCGCCGTTCTCCACCTGGTCGCGCGCCACCTGAAGTGCGGCGGTGTAGTCGCCGGCGGTGATCAATTTGCGGAATTTCGCCGACCCGGTGACGTTGGTGCGCTCGCCGACATTGACGAACGGAATCGTCGGGGTCAGCTCGAACGGCTCCAGCCCCGACAGCCGCAGCCGCGGCTCGATGGTCGGCACCACGCGCGGCTTGTGCGGCGCCACCGCGGCGGCGATCGCCGCGATATGGTCGGGCGTGGTGCCGCAGCAGCCGCCGACGATGTTGACCAGGCCCGCGGCGGCGAATTCGCCGATCAGCCGCGCCATGTACTCGGGGGTCTCGTCATAGGCGCCGAATTCGTTGGGCAGCCCGGCATTGGGATAGGCGCACACCAGGGTGTCGGCGACGCGGCCGATGTCGGCGATATGCGCGCGCAAATCCTCGGCGCCGAGCGCGCAGTTGAAGCCGACCGTGGCGGGGCGGGCGTGGCGCACGGAATTCCAGAACGCCTCGGGCAGTTGCCCCGAAAGGAGGC
>Ga0209758_1002604_pt1 | contig 18051 bp, 16 predicted proteins | sample AraplaMF_Col_mMF_FD_184258 | JGI IMG/M metagenome (GOLD analysis project Ga0209758, IMG submission 184258) | Arabidopsis root microbial communities from the University of North Carolina, USA - plate scrape MF_Col_mMF (SPAdes) (version 2) | ecosystem: Host-associated > Plants > Roots > Endosphere...
CAGCCGGCACGTCAGTCTCGGCTTCGATCCCGGCGAGCGTGGCGACGATGGCGCGACCCTGCTTCACGGCCTTATCCGATTACATCCGGCCGGATTCGCCCACACTGCCTCCGCCGTCGAGCTGTTCAAATATTTCCAGGGACTGGGTCTCGACATCAACGCCGCCGATCGCAACGGCTCCACCGTGCTGCACCTCGCCGCGCCGTATGCCGGCAGAGAGGATATCGCGCTGCTGTTGACGCTCGGCGCCGACAAAACGCTTCGCGACAACGGCGGGCGGCTGCCGCTGGATCGGGTCTCCAAATCGAACCTGGACGCGCGTGACCTGCTGCGCGGCTAGGTCTGCCGGGTCATGCGCGCCCCGGCCGAGACGATCAATCATCCGTCGTCAGATCGTCTGCCTTGACGTCTGCGAGTTCGACGTCGGCCTTTACCGCCGCGAACAGTGTCTCGCCCGCGGCCAGATAGGCGTCACGCAGGGACTTTTTTCGCAGCTTCGGGTCGATCGCGGTCTGCGCCAATCGCAGCATCAGATAGGGCTTGAGCGCTTCCGGCGCGACGGCATAGGCCGCATTGAAGCACTGGAAAGCATCGGACGTCCGGCGCTGGCGCAGCATGCTTTCACCGTTTTCCAGCAGCAGCAGCGGCCATTCCGGACGGCGCTGATCCGGATCGCGCAGCAGGCGATAGGCTTCGAGGAACAGCGGGTCGGCCTGGTCGGCTTTATCATTGGCCACAAGACCTTTGATCGTGGCGAACAGTTCGGCGGCCTTGCGTCCTTGCGGGTCGGCCTGCGCCGGGAATTCGGCCGCGACGGCAGCCAGGGCCTTGGCCGCGACAGCGTCGCGGGCAGCCGCGAGCCGTGCGTCCTGTGCCGCGCCGAAAGCCGCGTCCTCCGCGGTGACGCGAAGCGCCGTGGTGCCCTTGATGCGAGCCACCAGGTCCGCATCGAGCCGACGCCCGATCGAGAAACAGGTGGTAAGGCCGGGCTGCCGGCAATCGTTGCCGGTATAGGCAATGGTGGTGGCGATATAGCGCGGGGTACCGGATGCAACCTGATCGAGAATAGCGCTGCCCGAAGCGCCCTTGCCGACATCGCAGTCGAGATGCATCACCGCCGGAAAACGGCTGACCAGCTTGGCCTCCGCTGCAATGACGTGGCAATTCTGCGCCAGCATGCCCCGCGATCCATGCCAATTTTCGGTCGTGTCGCTGATGGTCGTCACCGCGCTGCCCGGCGCGCCGACGTTGGTGTTTTCCGGCAGGCGGTAGGGCTGGATTCCGGCGACGGGACGGGCCAGCCGCGCGATCGCCCAGTCGTCCTGGTTGCCGCGATTCCATGCCTCGTCCACCTGACTGGCAGGCTGCGGCGCGCCATGATCGAGGGTCGTCAGCAGAAGCGGATAGTTCTCGGTCTCGCCCGCGTTGTTGGTGACCACGAAAACGCAATCATCGAGGCCGCGGGAATGCTTGCCGTCACCCTTGAGCAGTTCGTGCGCGGAGAAAATGATGACGTCATTGCGGTGGATCAGGCTCGCCGAACCGGCGCCGTCGTCGCAGGACAGGCTCTGGGTGGCGGCGAGACTGGCCCGCATCGCGGCCTGGTCGGTGACACCGGGAAGCGTAAACTCGGACAGCAGTTTTCGGTCATCGGTCCCGATCACCCCGTCGGCGCCGACCGGTGCCGCGGCATGCCCCGCATCCGGCTCGAAACGCGGATCGACGTTGAGGTGGGCCGCCACGGCAATGAAGGCCAAAATCGCCAGAATCCGGGCCACCGTCCAGTTCATTCGCGCAGCCATTCAGGGCCTTCCCATGCTTCAAAAAAAGGTGATTCACATCGTCCGCGAAGGCGCGGGCTGCAGGATTTGTCGCGCGGCCGCGGGAAATCGTTCGATCGCCGCCGCGGCCAAATGGTCGCTACGCGCCACGCAACGTGCAGGCTATGGTGGCCCCGAAGGTCGAGCGAGTCGTCCCGGTCAGCGGCGGGACCCTGCCGAGGAATTTGGTGATGACCCCGGGGTTGATACTTCGACAGGGGCAAGGCGCGGAGAATGGCATTGCCTGCTGATCAGGTGAACGATGGGCTGCGGACCCAGCTCGCAAAACGCCTGCGCGGCATCAGCATGCGGCAGATTCGCCTGAGCTGCGGCCTGGTGCTGTTCAGCTACCTGATCAGCCATTTCCTCAATCATGCGCTCGGCAACATCTCGCTCGATGCGCTGGCCATCGGGGTCAATTTTCACACCGCGCTCTGGCAATTTCCGCCGGTCGCGTTCGCATTCTACGCCGCGGTGGCGGTCCATGCCGGCCTTGGCATCTGGGCATTGTACGAGCGACGGCAGTTTCGCTGGAAGGCGATCGAGCCGCTGCAGCTGGTGCTCGGCCTGAGCATCCCGGCGCTGATCGTCGCCCATATCGTCGGCGTGCGCCTCGGGCAGACCCTGTTCGGGCATGAGAAACTCTATCCCCAGGTGTTTTACGCCTACTGGGTCGCCTGGCCCTCGCGGCTGGCGCTCATGTATCTCGTGCTGCTGATCGCGTGGATCCATGGCTGCATCGGGCTGTACTTCTGGCTGCGCATGAAGCCGTTCTTCAAACGCGCGGCGCCGTTTCTGTTGGCGGCGGCGGTGCTGGTGCCGACACTGGCGATGCTCGGCCTTTATCAAGGCGGCCGGACGGTGGTGGAGCAGAGCACCGAACAGGACTGGCGGGCGGAAAACCTTTCGCAAAAGCAGGTCGGCACCTCGGCACAGCAGGAGATGCTGGACGATATCACCGACTATTTCCTGATCGGATATGCCGGTCTGCTGGCGCTGGTGCTGGCGGCACGCGTCGTGCGCGGCCTGATCGAACGCCGGGCCGGCATGATCAACCTGTCCTATGGCAACGGCAGGACGGTGCGGGTGCCAAAGGGATTGAGCGTGCTGGAGGCCAGCCTGCGCTACAACGTGCCGCATGCCAGCGTGTGCGGCGGCCGCGCCCGCTGTTCGACCTGCCGGATCCGCGTGATCGGCGACTATCGCGCCCTGCCGGAGCCCTCGGGCCGCGAAGCCTTCGTCCTCAATCGGGTCGGTGCCGGCGCCGACCCGTCGATCCGCCTCGCCTGCCAGTTGCGACCGGAAACCGATCTTTCCTTCTTCCAGATTTTTCTGCCGCAGACCACGACCGCGCAGACGTCGCCCACCAGCGGGCACCGCATCGGCCAGGAGCGCTATCTCGTCAGCATGTTCGTCGACATGCGCGGCTCGACCAAGCTGGCCGAGAAACGATTGCCGTTCGACACCGTGTTCATCGTCAACCGGTTTCTCGGCGCGGTGTCGCAAGCCGTGATCGAATGCGGCGGCCAGCCGAACCAGTTCGTCGGCGACGGCCAGCTGGCGCTGTTCGGATTGAGCAGCAATCCGCAGACCGCCTGCCGTCAGGCCCTGAAGGCCGCGGCCGCAATCGCGATTCATGTCGAGGAACTCAATCAATTCCTCAGCCATGATCTGCGCGAACCGATCCGCTTCGGCATCGGCATTCACGCCGGCGAGGTGATCATCGGCGACATCGGCTATCGCGATCACATGGTGTTCACAGCACTCGGCGACGCCGTCAACGTCGCGGCAAGGCTGCAGGACATGACCAAGGCGCTCAGTTGCGAAGTGGTGATATCGGACGAGGTCCGCGACACCGCCGGCGTCGCAGCGGAGGCGCTGCCTGAACAGCAGGTTCCGATCCGCGGGCGCGCCGAGCCGATGGTGGTGCGCACGGTGGCGGATGCGCGAACGCTGGCGGCGCTCGTGGAGAGCGAAGGCGTCGCTGCTGCTTAGCGATCAACGCCAAACATCACCACACGTCATCCCGGCGAACGCCGGGATCCAGACGCCGTGGCGTCGCGCATTTTTGCACTGAGACTCATTTCTTATTAACCATATACGCCAGGGGTTCCGGGTCCTGGCGTTCGCCGGGACGACGTCAAAATTCCCGCCTCTTCTCCAATGTGATCCAGCGCACACCTGAACGTTCATTCAGAAAATTGTCGCCGAACCAGACGAACCCCGCCGCTCGGCAGGGCGACGAATTGACGATGGGTAGAACTGAAACGATCACCCGCGCCAAGGACCCGTATCAAGGCGCATCACTGAAGGAGAAAGACCATGCTTCGCAAGATCACTCTCGGACTCGTTGCCGCAGCTTCGCTCAGCGCCATGGCGCTGGCTCCCTCCGCCGCTTCCGCCAAGCCGTGGGGCGGTGGTTGGGGTGGTGGCTGGGGCCATCACCATCACCACTTCGGCCCCGGCTTCGGCATCGGGTTTGTTGGTGGCGGCTACGGCGGTGACGGCTGCTACGTGACCCGCCGCGTGGCGACCCCGTACGGCTATCGCTGGCGCACCATCAACGTCTGCGCCTACTGATCCGAACTTCGCTTTGCTCAACAAGACCCCGGTCGCATCGCGCGGCCGGGGTTTTCGTTCACGCCGGGTTTTGCTGCATCGCGGCGATGATAACAACAAAATGTTGTCAGCATCGAACCTTCGTCGCTCCCACATGCGGGGCATCGATTGACTTGAGCTTCCCCGGCGTGAAACTTTGCGACTCAAGGCCGGTGATGACCGGCTTTGTCACGACAGCTTCGGAGGAAGCAGGATGCTCGATCGACGAGAGATGATGAAGCGCGTCGGCGCCGGATTGGCCGCGCTTGGGACCACCACGGCGTTCGGCTCCGTCAAGGGCTTCGCACTCGATACCGTGACCATGCCATTCGACAATGGCGAGCGGCCGCTGGTGAGGTACCCGCAGAAGCGCCCGATGATCGGGCTCACCAGCCGGCCGCCGCAGCTCGAAACCCCGTTTTCGATCTTCAATGACGGCGCCCTCACGCCGAACAATGCTTTCTTTGTCCGCTACCACCTGTCGGACATTCCCTACAGCGTCGATCCGGACACGTTCACGCTCGAAATCAAAGGCAAGGTCGATCGCCCGCTCAAGCTTTCGCTGAAGGAGATCCGCAAGCTGCCGGCGACCGAACTGGTCGCCGTCAACCAATGCTCGGGCAACAGCCGCGGCTTTTCCAACCCGCGCGTCGCCGGCGGCCAGCTCGGCAATGGCGCCATGGGCAATGCGCGCTGGCGCGGCGTGCCGCTGAAAACCCTGCTCGAGCGGGCTGGCGTGCAGCAGGGCGCCAGGCAGGTGACCTTCAACGGCATGGATGGGCCGGTCAGCGACAAGACGCCGGACTTCGTCAAGGCGCTCGACATCGACCACGCCCGCGACGGCGAGGTGATGCTGGCCTACGGCATGAACGGCGAGGACCTCCCGCTGCTCAACGGCTTTCCGTTGCGGCTGATCGTGCCCGGTTATTACGGCACCTACTGGGTCAAGCACCTCAACGAGATCACCGTGATCGACAGCGTGTTCGACGGTTTCTGGATGAAATCGGCCTATCGGATTCCGGATACCCCCTGCGGCTGCGTCGAGCCGGGCACCGCGCCGAAGGCGACTATTCCGATCAACCGCTTCACCGTTCGTTCCTTCATCACCAACGTGACCGACGGCGCCAAATTGAAGGCCGGCAAAACCACGCTGAAGGGCATCGCGTTCGACGGCGGCAAGGGCATCAAGGAGGTCGCGGTCTCTATCGACGGCGGAAAAAACTGGACTCCCGCCAGGCTCGGCAAGGACCTCGGCAAATATTCTTTCCGCGAGTGGAAGCTGCCGTTGAAGCTTGCCGCCGGCAGCGCCGAGCTCAAGGTTCGCGCCACCGGCAATGGCGGCGAGACGCAGCCGATGGAGCCGTTGTGGAATCCGGCGGGCTATCTGCGCAACGTCGTCGAAACCGTTCGCGTCACCGCGGCCTGAAGGAGAACGATCATGAGGCAATCCATCCTTCTGATGCTGACTGCCGTGGCGATCGGCGGCGCCGGCGTGATGAATTCGGCGGCGAAGCCGATCTCCTATATGCTTCCCGACGAGACCGCGGCCTTCAAGCCCGGCACCAATCTCGACGTGGTGCAGAACAATTGCACCGGCTGCCATTCCGCCGACTACATCCAGACCCAGCCGCGCGGTGAGAAATTCAAGAAGGATTTCTGGCTGGCCGAAGTCACCAAGATGATCAAGACCTATGGCGCGCCGATCGAGGACGCCGACGTGCCGAAGATCGTGGATTATCTGTCCGCGAACTATTGACGGAGATAGATAAAATTGCGGCCGTCGTTCCGGGACCCTGCTTCGGCGCCGGCCCGGAATGACAAGCATGGGCGCCTCGCCCCGGCTTTGCGACCTTCCGTCACGCCGAAAATGGCATAAAACGGGTCAAAACGACCTCAAGAGCTCACTTTCCCCAATTTTGAGGTCACCGTTTAAGCTATCAAGCGCCGCATATCCGTCGTAACGTGCGCGCGTCGGATAAGCCGGTTTCCGGGGGCCGACTGCTTGTTATCGTTTTCATCCTGCGGAGACTTAGGTGATGGCTAAAGGTACTGTGAAGTGGTTCAACCCGACCAAGGGCTTTGGATTTATCCAGCCCTCGACTGGCGGCAAGGACGTGTTCGTGCATATTTCGGCGGTCGAGAAGGCCGGTCTGTCGACCCTCAACGAAGGCCAGACCGTTGAATACGAGGAAGTCGCCAACCGCGGCAAGACCTCGGCCGAGAACCTCAAGGTTTGACGGCGACAGGCCCTCGGACGCGGTCCGGGGGCTCATCCGGCTGCCGGATCACCTCTTTCAAGAAAATCGACCGCCATACTGTGTCGCCCGGCTTGACCGGGCGAAATATTTTCGCAAGTCGGTCAATCTTCCTTGACCCACTGATCGACCGGCTTGACGTCAGGCATCTGCGCATAGCCGCGCGTCCACATGTCGACCACCCATTCGACGCGCGATGCCTTGTCGACCAGCACCGGGGTGTTGTGCGGGGTCTGCAGCACCAGCGCGTTGCCGCGATAGTGCGGGTCGCCGACCACGTGGTGCTTCAACAGTCCCCAGTCCTGGATGATCAGCAACAGGCTGGTGATGTTGCGGGTGGTGTCCCAGCAATCGAAATTGTGCTTGTCGTCGAAGTAGCGGAAGTCGGCATTGGCGATGCGCTTGTCGGTGCCGATCACCGGGCCGACCCGCTTGTCGAACCACACCACGGCCTTCTGCACCGCGACGCGTTCCGCCGCCGCCGACGCCTTGCCCGCGGCCAGAATCTGCGTCAGCGCCTTTCTGTCGGCGACCGTGAAATCGAACTCCTCGCGGCGCCGGCAGACAAAGCCGTAGCAGATCGTCATTGAACTTGCGGTCGGCGGGTTGATCGAGACCGAGGTGAACAGATAGGCCATCGGCGGGCTCATTTCGACGGCGAGCGCCGGCGGCGCCGCCAGCATCGCGACAGTTCCCGCTGCCGCGAGCGCGGCGAAAAATCGCCCGGTCCCGCAGCCAATCCAATGCCTCAAGCAATCTGTCACCCGCATGATTCGGCAATGTCCCTCAGCAAAATCCGCGAAAAATTAGCTCAGCGCAGACGTGATTCCAAGACATGCCAGGCGCGGCCATCCCGATTTGGTCCGGGTTGTTGCAGCAAAAGCAGAGCGTTCCCTTGCTTCAACCGACCGGCAGCGGCGCGTCGCGTTTGACTTCTTCCATCACCGCATAGGTGCGGGTTTCGCGCACGCCCGGCAGCGCCAGCAGCACCTCGCCGAGGAACCGCCGATATGCCGTCATGTCGGCGACCCGCGCCTTCACCAGGTAATCGAATCCGCCGGCCACCATGTGGCATTCCAGCACTTCCGGCGCGAGACGGACCGCCTTGGCGAAACGCTCGAAATTATCCGGGGTTGTCTTGTCGAGCAGCACCTCGACGAACACCAATAGACCGAGGCCGAGCAGATGCGGATTGAGCCGCGCGCCATAGCCTTCAACGAAACCGTCGCGTTGCAGCCGCTTGAGCCGCTCGCCGATCGATGTGGGCGACAGCCCGACGCGGTCCGCCAGCTCGACATTGGCGATCCGGCCATCCGCCTGCAAAATCGAGAGGATTTTGCGGTCTGTCTTGTCTATTTCACTCACAAATCCGGTCAACCATAAATTTATCCGCTGTTTCTACGGCAAAATATCCATTTTGTCCATCGAACTACGGCAGAAGCCCGGATAGAGTATAAGAACGGAGGACACGCCATGCCCCCCAGCTCAACCGTCACCCCCTTCTCCCCGGCTTATGCCGCCGACGACCGCGACATCGCCCGGCGCCTGCTCCAATCAGCCCCTCTCGGTCCGGACCAGGATGCCCGTATCGACCGCACCGCCACGCGCCTGATCGCCGCCATCCGCGCCGATGGCGATCGCTTCGGAGGCGTCGAGGAGATGCTGCGCGAATTCGCGCTGTCGACCAAGGAAGGCCTCGCTTTGATGGTGCTGGCCGAGGCGCTCTTGCGGGTGCCGGACGCGCGGACCGCCGACCAGTTCATCGAGGACCGGCTCGGGCAAGGCGATTTCGTCAACCACGAAACCAGGTCCAGCGCCTTCCTGGTCAACGCCTCGGCGTGGGCGCTCGGAATGTCCGCGCGCGTGATTACCCCCGGCGAAAGCCCACACGGCACCATCGGTCGGCTGGCCAAGCGGCTCGGCGTTCCGGCGGTACGGGCAGCCACCCGGCAGGCGATGCGGCTGATGGGCGGCCATTTCGTGCTCGGCGAAACCATCGATGCGGCGCTCGAGCGGGCCCATGCAAGGCGCGGCCCGCGCTATTCCTTCGACATGCTCGGCGAGGGCGCCCGCACCGCCGCCGATGCCAAGCGCTATTTCGACTCCTACGCCAGCGCCATCGATGCGATCGGCCAGACCACCGGCCAGCGTCCCCTGCCCGACCGTCCCGGCATCTCGGTCAAGCTGTCGGCGCTGCATCCGCGCTTCGAAGCGGTGAGCCGCGCGCGGGTGATGACCGAGCTGACGCCGCGGCTGATCGAGCTCGCACGCAAAGCGAAATCCTACGACCTGAATTTCACCGTCGATGCCGAGGAAGCCGACCGGCTCGAACTGTCGCTCGACGTCATCGCCGCGGCATTTTGCGAGCCATCGCTCGCCGGCTGGGACGGTTTTGGCCTCGCCATCCAGGCCTACCAGAAACGCGCCGAAGCGGTGATCGACTATGTCGACCAGCTGGCCGGAGGCCAGAACCGCCGCATGATGGTACGGCTGGTGAAAGGCGCTTATTGGGACACCGAGGTCAAGCGCGCGCAGGAGCGCGGCCTCGACGATTTTCCGGTGTTCACCCGCAAGGCGATGACCGACCTCAACTACGTCGCCTGTGCGCGACGCCTGCTGACGTTGCGGCCGCGGCTGTTCCCGCAATTCGCCACCCACAATGCCCTGACCGTCGCCACCATTCTGGAACTCGCCGCCGGCAGCGGCGGCTTTGAATTCCAGCGCCTGCACGGCATGGGCGATGCGCTCTATGACCAATTGGAGCGGGATCATCCCGATGTCGCCTACCGGACCTATGCGCCGGTCGGCAGCCATCGCGACCTGCTGGCCTATCTGGTGCGCCGCCTGCTGGAAAACGGCGCCAACTCATCCTTTGTCGCGATCGCGGCGGATGACGCGGTGCCGGTGGCCACGCTGTTGCGCCGGCCGGCTGACATCGTCGGCACCGCCGATCAGGCCCGGCATGCAAAAATCCGCCGGCCGCCCGATCTGTATCAGCCGCGGCGGCTCAATTCGCGCGGCGTCGAATTCGGCGAACGCGCAGGCCTCGACGGGCTGCTTGCCGCGGTGGCCAGCGAACGCCGCGAGATCGTCGCAGCGCCCTTGATCGATGGCGCGACCGTGGGCGGCAGCGGGCGCCGGATCGGCAGTCCGATCGACGCAGCCATCATGATCGGCCATGTCATCGATGCGACGCCGGACCTCGCCGCGCAGGCCGTCGCTGCCGCGCGCCGCGGTTTTCTGTCATGGAACCAGACAACGGCGGCAAGCCGTGCCGCCATTCTGGACCGGGCGGCGTCGCTGCTGGAACAGCGGCGTGCCCACTTCATTGCACTATTGCAGCGCGAGGGCGGCAAGACACTGGACGATGCGCTGTCGGAAGTGCGCGAGGCAGCCGATTTCTGCCGCTATTATGCCGCCGAAGGCCGCGGCCTGTTCGGCGACGGCGAGGCGATGCCGGGACCGACCGGCGAGAGCAACGTGCTGCGGCTGCGCGGCCGCGGCGCCTTCGTGGCGATCTCGCCGTGGAATTTCCCGCTGGCGATTTTTCTCGGCCAGATCACCGCCGCGCTGATGGCCGGCAATGCGGTGATCGGCAAGCCCGCCGAACAGACGCCATTGATCGCGTCGGAAGCCGTCCGGCTGTTGCACGAGGCCGGCGTGCCGGTTCAGGCGCTGCATCTTGTGCCCGGCGACGGCGCCATCGGCGCCGCACTGGTGGCGCATCGCGATGTCGACGGCGTGGTCTTCACCGGCTCGACCGAGGTCGCCCGATCGATCAACCGCGCCCTGGCCGGCAAGGAAGGTCCCATCGTGCCGCTGATCGCGGAAACCGGCGGCATCAACACCATGATCGTCGATGCCACCGCGCTGCCGGAACAGGTCGCCGACGACGTCGTGACCTCGGCGTTCCGCTCGGCCGGACAGCGCTGTTCGGCGCTGCGGCTGCTGTTCGTGCAGGACGACGTCGCCGACCGCATGATCGAGATGATCGCCGGCGCCGCGCGCGAACTTGTGGTCGGCGATCCCCGCGATCCCGCCACCCATATCGGGCCGGTGATCGATGCGCAGGCGAAGCAAAGGCTCGACGCCCATGTCGCACGGATGACCGCGCAGGCGCGCGTGCATTACGCAGGCAAGGCGCCGGCGTCGGGCAGCTATATGGCGCCGCACATCTTCGAATTATCGGACGCCGGACAACTGACCGAAGAGGTGTTTGGGCCGATCCTGCATGTGGTGCGCTACCCCGCCGAACACCTCGACGGCGTGGTGCAAGCAATCGCGCGCAGCGGCTTCGGCCTGACGCTCGGCATCCACTCCCGCATCGACGACATGATCGAGGGCGTGATCGCGCGGCTGCAGGTCGGCAACATCTACGTCAACCGCAACATGATCGGCGCTGTGGTGGGCGTACAGCCGTTCGGTGGCCATGGCCTGTCGGGCACCGGTCCCAAGGCGGGCGGCCCGCACTACCTGCCGCGCTTCGCCACCGAACAGACGGTGACGATCAACACCGCCGCAGCCGGCGGCAACGCCGCGCTGATGTCGGAGGGGGAATAACACGACCTCTCCACGAGTCGTCCCGGCGAAGGCCGGGACCCAGATTCCCTGGCCTCGCTTTTGGGCAGCGCGGCAGACGCCAATCGCAACGACACGCGCCAGGGGTTCTGGGTCCCGGCCTTCGCCGGGACGACGTGGTGCTTGGAGCCCCCGTTGCATCGCTTCGCCAAGACGGATCAAATGCGTTTCTGATCCAGCCGCGATTTCACCTCGCGGAATAAAACACATCGACGGGAGTGACCATGGAGAACGGCATCTTCGCAGGCCTCAAGGTCCTGGACTGCGCGAGCTTCATCGCCGCGCCCGCGGCCGCGACGGTGCTGTCGGATTTCGGCGCCGAGGTGATCAAGATCGAGCCGCCGGGGGTGGGCGATCCGTATCGCAACCTGCCGAACCTGCCGGGATATCCACGCAGCGAGCATAACTACGCCTGGATGATGGAGGGCCGCAACAAGCGCAGCCTCGCGCTCGATCTCGGCAAGCCGGAAGGACAGGCCGTGCTGCATCGCCTGGTCGCCGCCAGCGATGTCTTCATCACCAATTTTCCACCCGCGGTGCGGGCGCGGCTCGGCGTCGCCTACGAGGAACTGGCGCCGCTCAACGAAAGGCTGATCTATGCGTCCTTCACCGGCTACGGCGAGAAAGGCGACGAAGCCAACAAGCCCGGCTTCGACAGCAACGCCTATTGGGCGCGCTCCGGGCTGATGGACCTGGTCCGAGCCGACGAGAATGTCACGCCGGCGCGTTCGGTGGCCGGGATGGGCGACCATCCCTGCGCCATGGCGCTGTACGGCGCCATCGTCACGGCGCTCTACAAGCGCGAACGCACCGGCAAGGGCTCGCAGGTGCGATCGAACCTGATGGCCAACGGCATCTGGGCCTCCAGCGTGCTCGGCCAGGCCAAGCTTTGCGGCGCCACCTTCAGCGAGCGGCGGCCGCGCGAGCGGGCGCTGAACGCCGTCACCAATCACTACAAGTGCCGCGACGGCCGCTGGATCATCCTGTCATTGCTCAACGAGGAGCGGCAATGGCCGGTGCTGACGACATGCATCGGCCGCGAAGACCTTGCCACCGATCCGCGCTTTGCGACCAAGGCCGGGCGCCATGCCCGATCGATCGAGTTGATCGGGATTTTCGACGAGATCTTTGCCGGCAAGGATCTTGCGGAGTGGCGCAGGATTCTCGACGGCAACGGGCTGGTGTTCGGTGTGGTCGGGATTCTCGACGACATTCCGCACGATCGGCAGATGCTCGAGAACGAGGTGCTGGTGCCATTCGAGGGCGACGGCATGCTGACCATCAACAGCCCGATCTGGATCGACGGCAGCGACAAGCGGCGACCGCGGCATCCGCCCGGCATCGGGCAGCACAGCGACGAGGTGCTCCGCGAGGCCGGCTTCGACGCGGCGCAGATCCAGCAGTTGCGCGATTCCGGCGCCGTCGGGTAGGTCAGCGCATGAAGACCCAGCCGAACACCACGAGACCGATCACCACCGCGACGGCGATCGCCCAGGTGCTGACGCGGACGGCACTGACCGTCTGCCGATCGCTCTCGTTGGCGGCGATCTGCTTGTTGCGTTGCTTGAGATCCTTGTCCGTCTCGCTCATGCGTGATCCCTCTGCCGCCGCTCTGATGTGATTGATACCTCGCCCCGGCGAGATCGGCCACTACCTGCTCTTCACAAAGCACATGCCCATGCGGGATGATTTGCCGGCATCCCCGATCGCCTCGCAAGCCAGCCCGGCGGCGCAGTTCCATCCGCGGAAACTTTTGTCATTGTCCGCGGCCCTGGGGCGCTGCTGATAGCAATGCGCGCCCCAGCCGTCGTCATATTCGGTGCCGGCCAATTCCGTGCTGCCGCGCCGTTGCGGACGATCGGCAAAGCCGCGGGAATAATCCACCGGCCTGCCCTCCCGGATCGCGTTTGCGATATCGCGGCGGCGAACCTGGTCACCGAAGAAATGCGGCGATGCCGGGACCACGGTGGAGTTCGAAGGGTTTGCCGCCATCCAGTCGACACCGGGAAAATGGAAACCACCGATGCCGCGGGTCTGGTGGCAGCCGGCGCATGTCACGTCGTTGAGCCGCCGCTCGAAGCCGGCGGGCGAGCGGATATTCTCGAACGCACCCTCGCGGTCGCTGGCGCGCTTCAACGCGCTGACGATATCATCCTGCCGAAACAGCGGCTGCCGGGCGCCGTCGCCGCCAGCCAGGCCGAATGCCGGCTGCAGGCCGGAACGTCCGAACCCCACCGGCGTCGGCGCCACCGCGCCGGTCTGCAGGAACCTGTCGGGGATCACGACAGTGCCTCGATCGAGCTCGCGCAGATGTTTCGGATCGAGCAGCCAGGCGGTGAATTCGCGGCCCAAGGCCGGATCGGACAACAGCCGGTCGCGGTCGATCTGGTTTTCCAGCGGGGCTTCCTCATAAAGCCGCGTTTGCGGATTGTAGTGAAACACCTTCAACAGATAGTCGGTGCGGAAATCGCGCAGTTCGGATTTCGGCGCATGGGCGATCTGCAGATTGGTCTCGATGCGGTCGATGTTGCCAGGCGTGATCAGCTCAAGCGGTCCGCCCGCCGCCATCAGCGTGGTCGCGAGGTCCGCGCCCGCGAGCGGCAGATCCATCGTCTTGAGCCAGCGCGATGCGATCTCGGCACAGGAGATGGCCTGCGCATCGCCCCTGGCCTTGAGCACGATGTTCAGCGTCATCGGCAGCCGCGGCGAGGCGACCGGCTCCTTTCCCCGATCCTCCGCCGCGACGGGAGAGGGAGAGGCCGCGTCTGATATCCGCGTCAGCCGGTAAATCAGCCTTATCTCGCCGCAGTTCTGCGGCGCGACATAGGCGCGGTCCAAGCGGCTGACTATGCCTGCCAGCACAAAACGGGTTTGTGCGGAATCCAGCACCGCGCGGTCGAACAGTTGAGAATCGAATGACGGACCGACGCCGATACTCTCGCGGGGAGAGTCCGCCCGGTGTCTTGCGACGTAGCGTGCGAATTCGTCGTCAAGCGCCTTGTGAACCGGTGCCATCGACGGCAGTGCGAACAACCGATCGTTGGCCAATGGGACATTGTCGGCGACCGCCGGCGCAAGCATGCGGTTCAAACCGCGGGCGTGCAGATCGAGCTCGCGCAAGGCCAGCGGATCGGTCACCGCAAGCCCGCGCTCCGGCGTTGCGCCTTGCGCCAATCCGGGCAGAAGGCCGCCGCAAAGCGACAGCGTGAAGAGAAGTGCAAAGCGCACGCGGTGACGGTTCCCGGCCAACATCACCGGAAAATAGCCGAAAACCGCCGAACCTGTCTCGCAACAATCGGTCAACGCGTCGGACTTGGCGCCGGCGTGAAGCCGTCAGCGCGCGACGATCAGACCCTTGCTGGTCACGACCACCCAGCGTCCGTCCTGGCGGCGGATCGCATCGACGCGGCCGAGGCCCGGCACGGGATCGCCGGCGTAGACTTCGAAGATGCCCTGGCGCCCCTCGATCAGGGCGCCGCCGTTGGCGATGTCGCGCAGTGTCCAGCCTTCGACGGTGGGCAGCCGGGCAATCTCGGGCTTCGGCGCGGGGGTCGGAACCGGTGGCTGGATCGAGCCGGTGGTTTCCTTCGGCGGCGCGACCGAGGCGACCGGAGCCGGGGCCGGCGCGGGCGGCGGCGTGGCACGCAGCTTTTCCACGGCCTCGCTCAGCTTGGCGAGTTTTGCAGCCGGCTCGGCCTGCGCCTTTTCTGCCCGGTCGATTCGGTCGTTGAGCTTGGCGGATTGCGCCGCGCCGAGCTTCTTCAGCGCCGCGAGCTCGGCGTCCAGCTTCATGACCTGTTCTTCCAGCGCCGCGCCGTTCTGCACGCTCGACGTCACGGTCTCGTCATGGCCGGTGAAATGTGCAAAGCTCGCCGTTGCCAGCGCCCCGCCGATGGCGCCCGATACCGCCGCCAGCGCGACGACCGCGGCGAGCGCCGATATCCGGCGCTTGCCCAGCAGGCCGGGGCTCGGCGCCTCTTCGTCGGATTCCGATCGATCAAAAGCCTCGTCCCGCGACGGCGCCATGATCATCAGTTTGCCGGCCAGGCGTGGCGCTTCGGTTTTGCCGGGTTCGGGCTTGGCGGTTTCCGAATTGACGGTTTCGGATTTGGGCGCGTCGGCCGCGTCACCTTGCTCCGGCGCCAGTTTGGGGGATTCGACCTGGACCGAAGCTGAAGCGTCCGGCCCAGGCACGGTGGAACCGGTGGCGGAATCGGCGCTCATTGCATCGGGGGTGTGGTCACTCACGGTCAAATCTCCAGAAAAGATTGACCATTTGGTAACTTTCATTGCTTGCGAAATCGTTACCGGCCCCGGTGGTTACGAAAATTTCAGATTTGCTCGCCGCCCCGGCCCGTCGCTCCCGGCTGAGGCGGGCCGGGTCTGATTGCTGCCCTGCGGCATCCAAACCGCCCTATCCATCGATTGCGCCTGCGGATTTCCAGACTAACATGGCGCTCGGACCGGCCAGAATGGCACGGGGGGCGGCATGGCCATCGAAAAATGCATCAACGAATACGGCGTCTCGGAGGTGATTTTCGAGGAAGGATCGGTCGGCCATGAACTGTTCGTGGTGCTTGACGGCAAAATCGACATCGTCAAGCAGACCGGCGCCAGCAGCACCCTGATCGTCACCCTGGGCAAAGGCGAATTTTTCGGCGAGATGGCGGTGATCGACGGCTCGGCGCGCTCGGCGACGGCGATTGCCGCCGCGCCGAAAACCCGGGTAATGCGGATCAACCATGCGCGGTTCGTCTACCTGGTCAGTCAGCAGCCGGCGTTCGCGCTGATGATCATGGATGCGCTCAGCAAACGGCTGCGCGCGTCCAACTCCGTCAACTACAAGGCCGCGGCGTCATGAACGACCGCAAGCCGGCACAGTTTGCGGTCCTGCTCAGCAACGACGTCTGTTCGCTGATCCAGGCGGCCGAGGACGTCTACCAGATCCGTTTCAAGAATCGCGCCGCCAATGCCTACCTGGTGCGCGGCTCGTCGCGGACCATCATGATCGACGTCGGGCTGTCGTCGAACTTCCCACAAATGCTGCAATGCCTCGAACATGTCGGCTGCCCGCCGAACGAGATCGACATGGTGATCCTGAGCCACGAGCATCTCGACCACATCGGCGCCGCCCATCATTTCGCCGGGCGCACGATCATCGCCGCGCACCGCCTCGCCGCCAACAAGATCATGTTGCGCGACGATTTTTCGATGCTGCGCAAGATGTTCAACGAGCCCAACGAGCCGATCAACGTCGATATCTGGCTGGAGGAAGGCAACCTGCTCGACCTCGGCAACTTCCGCCTCAACGTGATGTACACGCCGGGGCACACCTCGGCCTGCATCAGCCTGTTCGACCAGGACAAGGGCTTGCTGTTCGCCGCCGACACCTTGATGCCGGGCGGTGTGATGGGCGGCGTGTTCGGCTCCGGCAGCATCAGCGACTACATCCAGTCGCTGGAGCGGCTGAAGGGGCTGAACTCAAAACTGCTGCTGTCGGGCCACGGCCGGTTGTCGGACACGCCGCAGCACGACGTGCGGATCGCGCTGCAGCGCTCGCATGCGCTGTTGTCCGACACCGCGGAGCTGTTCGACGCGCTGGACGCCCGCGCGAATTTCGATCCGATCATGCAATCGGTGCGCGATCTGAACAAGCTGGATGACGCTTGAGCTTGACTTAACTGGCGGAGTTTATCGTCTCCAGCCGGCGACGACCGAACGGGATTACATCACCACCGGCGCATCGGGCAGCTCGTTTCGGCCAACATCATCGGCCGGAAAATGCGTCGCCAGCTGCCGCGATACTGCTGCGATTCCCGCGATGACCCCGCTTTCAAATCTGCCGCGCCTGAATTCGGCTTCCATCGCGGTGCAGATCGCTTCCCAGCCGGCTGTGCCGACTTTGGCGTCGATGCCACGGTCGGCGACGATCTCGACGTCACGGTCGGCGAGCAGCAGGTAAATCAGCACGCCGTTGTTGTGCGCGGTGTCCCAGATTCGCAATTGCGAAAAAATATCCAATGCGCGCTCGCGCGCCGATTGCCCGCGGAACAACGGCGCGCCGTCCAGGGCGCCTTCGACGACGAAGCGGATCTGGCCGGAATGGCCGGTTTCGGCGGCCTTTATCGCCTGCTCGATGGTAGCCAGCGCCTTCGCCGGAAAGATACTGCGGACGCGCCAGCGGTGTTCTGCGAGGTGCCTGGCAATGCGCTTGATGCTCATCTCACCAACTCCCCGACGCGCCGCCGCCGCCGAAACTGCCGCCACCGCCGCTGAAGCCGCCGCTGCTGCCGGACGACGACCCGCTGCTGCCGCCGGACCAGCCACCGCTGCTGCCTCCGCTATAGCCACCGCCGCTGAACCCGCCGGTGGATCCAAATACGAAGGTGATCAACGCCGCAACCAACCCTGCGATCAGGCCCAACATCGGCGAACCGGTCAAATACCAGAACCCGGCGCTGGCGAGAGCGCCCGTTACCACCGACCCAAGCAGCCGGCCCAGCACGCTGCGCAGGAACATCGCCGCCACGACCAGCGCGAACAGGCTTTCGGGAGTGAGTTGATTGAAGAAACCGTCGAGTTGGTCCCACTGACCGGACGGGGTCGGTGGCGGCAGAGTTTCGCCATCGACGATCCGGATCATGCGATCGACGCCGGCGGAAATTCCGCCGCCGAAATCACCGCTTTTGAATTTCGGAGTGATGACCTCGTCGATGATGCGCTTGGTCGTCACGTCGTTGAGCGCACCCTCGAGGCCGTAGCCAACCTCGATCCGCAGCTTGCGATCGTTCTTGGCGACG
>Ga0209758_1002607_pt1 | contig 18017 bp, 19 predicted proteins | sample AraplaMF_Col_mMF_FD_184258 | JGI IMG/M metagenome (GOLD analysis project Ga0209758, IMG submission 184258) | Arabidopsis root microbial communities from the University of North Carolina, USA - plate scrape MF_Col_mMF (SPAdes) (version 2) | ecosystem: Host-associated > Plants > Roots > Endosphere...
CCTCGATCAGCCATTCCGGCAGATGACCCCAGGCAAGCCCGTGCAGGATCAGTTCTTTCTTCATCACATGATCGGGCACCGAGCAGGAATGCGCGCCGTCGATGACGAAGAAGTTTTCGGATGAAGGACGCCGTGCCGTGTCGCGGATCACGCATTGGGTAAAGGGCCGCATCGCTTCCGGCGTGACGTCATGCCCTGCGTCGAAGGGCAGGAACCCCGGTGCCACCACCGGCACGAAGACCACTTCACCCAGATCGATCCTCTCGAGATGCGGGTCGGATGGGTTGGCGCGATGGAAGACGAGATCGGCATCGCCATCCATCAATCGCTCGACCGGCCCGCCGATCGCTTCATAGTCGAGATGCAGGCGCGTGCGCGGCCGCCCGGCGAAGAATCGGCTGAGCAGGCCAAGTATTCCGGGTCTCGGGCAGACGTCGCCGATGACGACGCGCAGTATGGTTTCCTCGCCGCTCGCGAGCTGGCCGGCATAGTCCTTCAGATGCTCGACTTCGCGCAACGCCAGCTGCGCGCGGCGGTGGAACAGGCGGCCTTCTTCGGTCAGGTTGACCCGATATCCGCCGCGGTCGAGCAGCGTCAGGCCGAGCTGCTCCTCAAGCCGCGCCACCGCGGCGAAGACGGAAGGGTGCGTCCGATGCAGCGCCTGAGCCGCGGCCTGGAAGCTGCCGCCGACCGCGACGGCATCGAAACATCTTAGATCGTGAAGCTTCACGCCATCCATAGTCGAGGAATCCTACATAGATTGTCGGATCATAGTAATTTTCTTCGATAATCACCAGTCTTAGCTTTGCCCCATCGAAAACCGCGGGAACGACCCGCCAACCATGATGAGGATCAAATGACCGACACACTTCGCTTCACCGCGGGCGATGGCGCCCGCATCGCCTACAGGCTGGACGGTCCGGAAGACCGGCCGGTGCTGGTGCTGTCCAACTCCATCGCTACTACGCTGCACATGTGGGACGGCCAGGTTCCGGAACTTGCCAGATCCTTCCGCGTGCTGCGCTACGATTTTCGCGGCCATGGCGGCTCCGACGCGCCGGCCGGCGCCTATTCGCTCGACCGTCTCGGCCGCGATGTGTTGGAACTGCTCGACTTCCTCGGGCTTGCCCGCGTGCATTTCCTCGGCCTGTCGCTGGGCGGCTTCGTCGGCCAGTGGCTGGGCATCCATGCGCCGGAGCGCATCGAGCGCCTGATCCTCTCCAACACCTCGCCGCATCTCGGCCCGGCATCCTATTTCGACGAGCAGATACGCAACGTGCTTGCAGCCGGCGACCTGTCGGCCACGGCGGACATGTTCATGCGCAACTGGTTCCCGGCCTCCATGCTTGCCGGCCGAAACGAGACCATCGAGCCATTCCACGCCGCGATCCTGGCCATGTCGCCGCAAGGCTTGGCTGGATGCTTCGCCGCCGTCCGCGACGCCGATCTGCGCCGCCCGATTTCCCTGATCACCGCGCCGACGCTGGTGATCGGCGGCGTGGACGACAAGGTGACGCTGGCAAGCCACAGCGAGGCGATCGCGGCGTCGATTCCCGGCGCGGAACTCCTGCTGCTCCCCGGCGTCCATCTGCTCAATGTCGAGCACCCTGCGGAGTTCATGGAGCCGGTTTTAGGCTTCCTTCGAAGCAAGTGATTTGCGGCGCCGCGTGAGTTCGGCCAACATCGCTATCGATGCTTTTTGGGCTAGATAGGGCCAAGCTCATGCGGCGGGGTGAGAATGCGGATCAGGATCGTCGGAACCGGCAGGGCGGTACCGGCTGAGCGTGTCACGACACGGGCACTGGAGGGCAGGCTTGGCCTCGAAGGGCGCGCGCGGCCATTGGAAGACGATGAAGGAAGCCGGCCACGCCGTGACCTACTGGCAGCAGACGCCTCTTCGTGATCGGACCGGCGGCCAGACTATCGCTGGCCGCCGGTCCGAGCGGCTTGGCGACCTTTTAGCCCTTTGCCAGCGCTGACACCTGCTCCAAGGTGATCTTGTGGACGAGCGGGTCGGCGTGCCGGTGCGCCAACTGCCATTCGCCATTCTCAAGGCGGAAAACCAGTGTCACTCTGAGTGGCCATTTCTGGTCCAGGCCACCGACCTTGCCATGCCCCCATTCGATCACGGCGAGCACCGCCATGTCGCCCGACGTGTAAGCTTGCACCAGCTCCATTTTTACCCCGCCGTCCTGGAAGTAGCTGGCGAGTTCGGCCAAACGCTCGGGGCTTCTGTCGAAACCTCTTGAGAACGGACCCCCGAAAGGCTGCATCAAGGTGTAGTCAGGCGCAATATTGATCAATTCGAGGTAGGTTTTCATATCGCCACGCATGAAGGCCGAACTGGCAGCCTCCGCCCTTGCCAGAAGCTGCTTCAGAGCCACTTCGTCGATAGCTGCCTGCGGCGCGGCTTCGCTTATGGCAGTTCTCATCGCCAATGGCGGGGCGAGCAGCGCCGCCATCGCCAGACGCCTGGAAATGGCCTTGCTCCGGACTTTCCGTTCAAGCGGTACGCCGCCCTTGGTTGTGGTGGTGGATTTCGACATAGGTAATCTCCTCGAAAATCGGGAATGGAGCCGGCGGCTCTGACCGTCCGCCGATGCGCGGAGGAGGAATCTCACTTCAGCCGAGATGAATCCAATGATATGATCTCAGCGATATGCTGCACCAAATTGATCTATCCCGTGTCGATCTCAACCTGCTGGTCCTGTTCGAGACCGTCATGGAGGAACGCCATGTCGGCCGCTCCGCGTCGCGGCTGAACCTGTCGCCCTCCGCGGTCAGCCATGGCCTCGGCCGGCTGCGTAGCCTCCTCGGTGATCCGCTGTTCCTGCGAACGCCGAGAGGCGTCGTGCCGACCGACCGCGCGTTGAACTTGGCCGGGCCAGTTGCAGACATCCTGGCGCGGGTGAGAAGCGTCGTCGCAGGCGCCGAACCCTTCGATCCCGCTCGCTCAGGTCGCCGCTTCGTCATCGGCGCCCCCGATGGCGCCTCGGCCGTATTCCTGCCGCCGCTGCTCGCAACGTTGCGAAGCGCACCGGGTATCGACATCGGCATTCGTCAACTGCTGCCCAGGCAAGGTGTGACGTCGTTGTCCGCCTGGAGCGATGTCGTCGCCGAGCTTGAGGCAAGAGCGATGGATGTCGCGGTCATCCCAGTCGACGATGCGCCGGAGCGCTTTCTCCGGCGCACGCTCTATGAAGAAGAGTTCGTCATCGCCATGCGGGCCCGACATCGGTTCTCGCAGGATTCCAGCATCGCGGCTTACTGCAACATGGAACATCTCGTGGTGTCGCAGACAGGCGACGCGTACGGGTTCGTCGATGTCGCGCTGGCAGCGCATGGCCTGTCGCGGCGAATCGCGCTCACCGTTCCCAATTTCATGTTCGCACTGGCCGTGTTGGCCGAGACGGACTTTGTCTCGGCGCTCCCGCGTCGCTTCGTGGCCACGCATGGGCGCCGTTTCGGCGTCGTCGCCGTTGATGCCCCAATAGCACTTCCACGTTTTGAAATTACCGCCGTGGTGCCGAAGGTCGCGATGATGGACGCAGGTATTGCCTGGCTCATCGGCCAGTTGGAGCAGGCAGGATTGGCGGTTGAGCCATCCGGCCCTGCAGTCGGCTGATCGACTCCGGAGTCGCAAATGCAGCGCCTTTTGGGCTAGATAGGGCCAAGCTCATGCGGCGGGGGGAGAATGCGGATCAGGATCGTCGGAACCGGCAGGGCGGTACCGGCTGAGCGTGTCACGACACGGACACTGGAGGGCAGGCTTGGCCTCGGCGAAGGCGCTCTGGAGACCGTCACCGGCGTCATCGAGCGCTATGTTTGCAATGCCGAATCGCAAATCGATCTCGCCTGTGCTGCCGCCACGCTTGCGCTTGCCGATGCCGGCCTCGAGCCCGGTGCCGTGGACCTGATGATCGGCGGCTGCGGTGTGCCTTATCAGCCGCTGCCGGCAACCGCGCCTCTGGTCATGCAGCGCCTCGGTCTGGCGGACGGCTCGGCCGCCGCCTTCGACGTCAACAGCGCTTGCCTTGGCTTCCTCACTGCCTTCGAGACTGCCGGGCGCATGATCGAGGCAGGGCAATGCGAGACGGCGCTGGTTTTCTCGTCCGAAGTCGCCTCGCGCGCTCTACCGTGGCAGAATGCGCCGGAGATCGCCGCGCTCTTCGGCGACGGCGCCGCGGCAGCCGTGCTGCGCAAGGCCAAGCCAGGCGAGGGCAAGGTGGCGGCGAGCCTGATGCGCACTTATCCATCTGCATGGGAAGCCTGCGGCATCGGGTCGGGCGGCACACGCTTCGATTTCCGCAAGGAGCAGGAAGCGTTCGCCGCGCACAGCCTGTTCCACATGGACGGCAAGGAATTGTTCCGGCTCACCTCGCGACACTTCAACGGCTTCCTCGCCGCTCTGCTCGAGCGCGCCGGCTGGCGGCGCGAGGATGTCGATCTCGTCGTGCCGCATCAGGCGAGCCCTTTCGCGCTTGCGCATATGGCGCGCCAGACCGGCTTTGCGCCGGAAAAGCTGGTCGACATCTCCGTCCGTTTCGGCAACCAGATCGCAGCTTCCATTCCCTTCGCGCTAGACGTCGCGCGCCGCGAAGGCCGTGTTGCGCCGGGCATGAAGCTGCTCTTCCTCGGCACATCGGCCGGCGTCTCCTTCGGCGGCATGGCGCTGGAGACCTGAGGGATGGCCGTGCTCGTCACCGGCGCCAGCGGTTTCCTCGGCTCCCATGTGCTCGAGCGGCTGGCCGCGTCCGGCACGCTGGCGCTTGGCATCGGCCGTGACGAAGCACGCTGCGCCGCGCTTGAAGCCGCCGGCCATCGCATCATCCGCCACGACCTCGCGCAGCCGCTCGACGGTGCGCTCGACCCCAGGTTGGAGAGAGTCGAACGGATCATCCATTGCGCGGCGCTCTCCTCGCCCTTCGGTCGCCTCGCGGATTTCGAGACCGCGAATGTGACGGCGACGCGGAACCTTGTCGAGTTCGCAAAACGGCAGGGTGTCAGCCGCTTCGTCCACATCTCCAGCCCGTCCGTCTGCTTCGCCTTTCGCGACCAACTCGGTCTGACCGAGGACTTGGCCTTGCCCGCGCCCGTCAATCACTATGCCCGCACCAAGCGCGAGGCCGAGAAGATCGTGCTCGGCCGGCCCGCCATCCATCCGGTACTGCTGCGTCCGCGCGGCATCTATGGTACCGGCGATCGGGCGCTGCTGCCGCGGCTGATCAAGGCCGCAAGAAGCCGGCCGCTGCCGCTGTTTCGCGATGGCCGGGCGGCCATCGACCTCACCCATGTCGACGACGTCGTCGACGCGGTCATGGCGGTACTTGCCGCGCCCAGGGAGGCGGAGTGCCAGATCTTCAATATTTCCGGCGGCGAGGTGCTGCCGGTCCGCCGCATCGCCGACGAGGCATGCATCCGCGCCGGTCTCAAGGCGCGCTGGCGGCCGACGCCGCTCGCGCCGGCGATGCTTGCGGCGGGCCTGATGGAAGCGGTGGCGCTTCGATTGCCCGGCCGGCCCGAGCCGCCGGTCACGCGCTATGGGCTCGGTCTCTTCGCCTATGCGCAAAGCCTCGATCTTTCCAAGGCGAAGCGGATGCTTGGCTGGGCACCGAAAATCTCGTTCGAGCAAGGGCTTGACCGCACTTTTGCCGGCGGGGTCCCGGCATGAAAATCGTCTTCGCCAACAGCGCCTGGGTGAGCGCTGCCGAGCGGCTGATCCTGCGCGGCGGCGGCTGGCAAAGTGTGAAGCTGCGCGTCCGCTACGGGCTGCTCTTTCACCCCACCGCCGGGCCGGTGCTCATCGACACCGGCTACACGCCTGAGGCTCTGACAGGTGCGCAGCGCGGCCTCATGCTGCGCATCTACGGCGCGCTGCTGAAGCCCGAGCTGAACGCCGCCGAACAGGTTCTGCTGGTGCTGCGGCGTTTCGGCCTGTCGCCCGATGATATCCGCACAATCATCGTCACCCATTTCCACGCCGACCACATTTCGGGCCTGTCGCTATTTCGCAACGCCCGCTTCATCGCCAGCGATGCCGCATGGGCGCGGGTCAAGGCGCGCGGCCCCTGGCAGAATCTGCGCCACGGCGTCTTCACCGAACTTTTTCCGCCGGATTTCGAGGCGCGGCTTGAGGGTCTGTCCGCGAAGCGGCGGGCCGAGGCTCGCGTAAGTGTGCCTGGCGGCGCCGATCTCTTCGGCGATGGCAGCGTGATCGCGGTCGATCTGCCAGGACATGCCGATGGCCAGTTCGGCCTGCTGTTTGCCGGCTCGGAGCGGCCGCTGCTCTACGCTGTCGATGCGCAATGGCTGCTCAAGGCTTTGACTGAAAACCGCACGCCCGGCTTTCCGGCTACGTTGATCGCCGAAGATGCCACGGCGATCGAGCCGACCAGCGCCATGCTGCGCCGCTTTCTTGGCTGCGGCGGCGAGGTGATGCTTTGCCACGATCCTGCGCCGACATCTTATGATCTTGCTCCGGCGGCCGCATGAACGGGATGGCGGAAGCGGCAGGCTCCTTCGCCCTGACACGCTGGGTCTCGCGCAAGACCCGGCCCGACTTCGAGCGCTGGCAGGCAGCCGCGCTGCGGCGCTTCCTCGACCGCGACCTGCCGCGCGCGCCCTTCTACGGCAAGGCGCCGGCGCGCCTCACCGATCTGGCGGTCACCGACAAGGCGCTGCTGATGGCGCGCTTCGACGAATTCAACATCCACTGCCTCACCGCCCCGCAAGCCTGGGCGGCCCTGGCGCGAGATGGCCGCGCCGGATCGCTCACGGTGGGCGCCAGCACCGGAACATCGGGCAATCGCGGCCTGTTCGTGATTTCCGAGGCCGAGAAGTATCGTTGGCTGGGCGCGATCCTTGCCAAGGCGGCGCCCGATCTTGTTTGGCGCGGCATGCGCGTCGCCGTCATCCTGCCGCAGAACACCGGGCTTTACGACAGCGCCCGCAAGTCGCGCCTGGTCAAGCTCGCCTTCTTCGATCTGGCGCCGGGGCCGGAAAGCTGGCGCGGCGCGCTCGAAGCCTTCGACCCGACGGTGATCATCGCGCCGCCGAAAATCCTGCGCCATTTCGCAACCGAGGATCTCCGTCTGCGTCCGAAGCGTGTCTTCTCGGCGGCTGAAACGCTGGATCCGGTCGATCGTCCGGTTATCGAGGAATTCTTCCGGCTGCCGCTCGACCAGATCTACATGGCGACCGAAGGCCTGTTCGCCGTGACCTGCCGACAGGGCGGACTGCATCTTGCCGAAGACTCCGTCCTCTTCGAATTCGAGCCGGCGGGCGAGGGGCTGGTGACGCCGCTGGTGACGGCCTTTCGCAGACAAACGCAGATCATGGCGCGCTACAGGATGAACGACCTGTTGCGCTTGTCTGAAGAACCCTGCCGCTGCGGTTCGCCGCTGCGCTGCGTCGACGAGATCGTCGGCCGGATGGACGATGTGTTCCGATTCACTTCGCAGAACGGCCCGATCCTCGTCACGCCGGATGTGCTGCGCAACGCCGTGCTCAAGGCCGATCGCCGCATCGACGATTTTCGCCTCGTCCAGACCGGGCCGGACAGGGTCGAGCTCCGGCTTCCCCCGACGCTTCCGGACGATGCGGCGGCCGCCGCGCATCAGGCAGTCCGCGCGCTGCTGGAAATGCGAAGGGTGGTCGCCACCGTCACGCTCATCCGCGCGCCGCTGCCGTTGGAGACAGGCCGCAAGCTGCGCCGCGTCGAATGCCGCCTGGAGCAGGCGCGATGAGCCGTGCGGCGACGATGGAGAGGCCTGTGCAACAGGCCGACCGGGTCGAGAACAAGCCGGCAAAGGTCGAGGCTTTTGTAAGGCTTTTCAACGAGGTGCCGGTGCGCGAGCTCATCGCCAATCTGGAGACGAAAGTCGAGACGCTCGAAGTCGCCGGCCGCATCTTTCCGCTGACGCTGAACGACGGGAGTGAGGCACACAATTGCTACATCTGTTGCCCGACCAGCGCCTATATTGACTATGCGATGGACGAGACGCGCAACTTCGCCGCCCACCCGCTGCTGCAACGCGCGCTCAACGCGCTGATCGGCGCCTGCGCGCCGCTGGTCAGGGCAAGCGGCCTCGACCGTCAGGCGCAGGTCAACAATTGGCTCTATTCGACCAATCCGGTGCCGCTGCTCGACCGGCCGACGATCGCCTCGCTGCGCGCGGCCCTGACCGCGCGTTTTCCCGATCGCGCCATCGTCATCCGCTCGTTGAACGATATCGCCGATCCGGCGACCATTGCCGCCTTGAAGGCCGAGGGGTTCCGCATGCTGGCGGCGCGCCAGGTCTACATCTTCGCCGACCGCAGCGCCGCGCCCGCGACGAGCAACGACATGAAGCGCGACCGCAAACAGCTCCGCGTCACACCCTTCGAGCGGGTCGGCAATGGCGATTTCACCGAAGCCGACTACGCGCGCGCCGAGCAACTCTACAACATGCTCTATCTCGACAAATACACCCCGCTCAATCCGCACTACACGGCCCGCTACATCGCCGAGATGCACCGGCGCGGCATCATCGGCCTGGCGGGGCTGCGCCGGCCGGGCGGCGAGCTGGTAGCCGTCACCGGCCTGTTCGAAAACGGCGGCACGCTGACCCAGCCCATCGTCGGCTACGACACCGGCCTGCCGGTCGCCAATGGGCTTTACCGCATGATGATGGCGGTGGCGCAGGATCACGCCACGGCGCGCGGCCTGTTCTTCAACATGAGCGCGGGTGCTGCCGGTTTCAAACGCCGGCGCGGCGCGGTCGCCGCGATCGAATACAACGCCGTCTATGCCGGGCATCTTCCGCTTCGCCGGCGCATGGCGATCCGTGTCATGGAGACCGTGCTGGCGCTGGTCGGCATTCCCCTGCTCAGGAGATTCGAACTGTGAGCGAGCGTCGCGGCGAAGCCTATTGGCAGGCGGTGGCGCTGTCCGCCGACATCGGCAAGCGGCCGAAGCGCATTCTGTTCGATCGTGCGCCCGTGGTGCTGTTCCGCTCGGCGCAAGGCATCGCCGCACTTTTCGACCGCTGTCCGCACCGGCTGGTCGAGCTGTCGACGGGCAAGATCGTCGGCGGCGAGATCGAATGCCCCTATCATGGCTGGCGCTATGACGGCGAAGGACGCTGCACCGCCATTCCTGGCCATGTCGGCACCATGCCGCATTACCGCGTACGCCGTTATGCTGCGATCGAGCGCGATGGCGTGGTCTTCATCTCTTCCGGCTCGCCGACGAGCGAGCCCTACCTTCACTGCATGCAGGGCAAAGACATCATCGTGCGGCGGGTTCGCTCATCCACGCAGTCGACGGTCGTCGATGCGGCGGAAAACATCCTCGACGCCACCCATACCCATTTCACCCATAAGGGCCTGCTGCGCGGCCTGACCACGAAGCGCCATCTGGTGCGGGTCGAGGTGACCGGCGGCGAGGGCTGGGTCGAAGCCAGCTACACCGGCGAAGACCGTCAGCAGGGCCTGATCAGCCGGCTGCTGGAAGGCGAACGCGCCAAGACCATCGGCCGCTTCCGCTATCCCGGCATCGCCGAGCTGGAATATTGGGGCACGGACGGCCTGGTTTTGGCCACCACCTTCCATCTGCGCCAGGCCGATGAACGCACCGTCGAAGGCGTCGGCTGGCTGATCGGTCGGCGCCAGGGCCTGCTCGGCGAGCTGAAGGCGCTTGCTTTCAAGCCGCTCTTCACCATCGCCTTGCACCAGGATCGCCGGGTGCTGAAATCGGCCAGCGACAATGCTCGGCTGCTGCCGCAAGCCCTGCCGGTGATCGGACCGTTGGATTTTCTGCGCCGAGACATCGCGGCGATTATGGAAGGCAAGATGCCGGCGGCGGCGAGCGAGCCTAGGGTGCACCAGATCGAGCTGTGAGTTAATGTTCACAGCGCTTGATTTGTCTGTTGCTGTGAATTATAGTTTACATATGATCGAAGTTCGGCAGACGGCCGATTTCAAGCACTGGCTGGACGAGCTTCGCGACACCACGGCGCGCATGCGTATCCTCGCCCGCATCCGACGAGTCGAAATCGGAAACATCGGTGATGCCAAATATTTCGATGGTATTGGCGAGCTTCGAATCGATCATGGTCCGGGTTATCGAGTCTACTTCGTGAAGATCGGAAACGCGGTGATCATTCTTCTCTGCGGTGGCGACAAGTCCAGCCAGAGGCGCGACATAGCGAAAGCTAGACAGATGGCTAAGGAGATATAACGATGCCTCTCGAAACCACTCGCTTTGATATTCTTGACCATCTGAAAACCCCAGAGGACCGCCTGGCCTATATCGAGGCTGCCTTTGAAGACGGGGACCCTGCTCTGATTACGCATGCTCTTGGCGATGTGGCTCGTTCTATCGGCATGACGGCCGTTGCCAGGGAGGCCGGCGTTACCCGGGAGGCTTTGTACAAAGCGCTAAGTGATAAGGGCGATCCGCGCCTTAGCACCCTCCTGGGGGTTACCAAGGCGCTGGGCCTGCAACTCGATGTGAAGCCTATCGGCTCAGGTTCGCTCGGGGCGTGATCCGCCTAGCTCGGCCCATTCCACTCAATATCCCGCGTCGAGGCTGCCTGCAGACTGATCCGCTCGCGCCAAGCCACCCCCGCAATCTCCGCCAGCGCCGGCCATTGCGCCGTCACAGGCGCGGAATCGCCAGGCCAGTCGAGCAATTCCTGACCCTTGCGCATCGCCTTGCGAAAGCGCCCGAACCCGCCTGAGCGCAGCGCCGCCGGCAGCCCGTATATCCACATCGCAAGCCGCACCGTCTGCGGTGCGGTGACGTCGGGCGCGACTTCCGGACCGTCACCAAGCACGGCATCCACAAACCGCACCGGATCGCGGAAGAAATGCAGGCCGCTCACCGCGCGCGGATTGCATTCCAGCGGCAAAACGCGGCCATCCGCCTCGCGCATCAGGTCGAAGGAGATCTGCCCGGTCCAGGAGGTGCCGGCGACGATGCGCTCGACCAGTTCGCGCGCGGCATCGTCCTCGATCCGCTCGAAGAAGATCCCGGCGCCCTTGCCGGCGCGATAGAGCGAACGGTAGAGCGCCAGCGCCTTGAGCCTGCCTTCCCGCGCCACAGCATAGGCGCTGATCTCCTCGCCCTCGACAAAACGCTGCGCCACCCAGGCCATGGCGGGCGAGGGCGCGATCGCATCGAGCGCTTCGGGCGGCGGCCGCAGCAGCACATGGCTGGCAAAGCGCGACCAGACCGGTTTGAAGACGAGCGTGCGCGCGCGGTCGCGCACGGCTTCAACATCATCGCGCGAGTTGAGCAGCGTCGTTTCCGGCACCTCCAATCCGAGCCGTTCGGCAAGCCAGATGAAGCTGTGCTTGTTGTGAACCTCCGCCAACAATTCGATGGCGGGGGCGAACACTTTTGCCGGCATGGTTCTGTCGCGCCAGGCCTGCGCAAGGTGAAAGACTTCCTCGCAGGTCGGGATGACTAGGCCAATGCCTTCGGCCTGTATCAGCGCCTCCACTGCGTCGGCATAGGCGCCTGGCTCGAAGCGCGGCGGCGGCAGGCGGTAATAGAGCGCGCAGGCCTTGCTCGCTGCCGCCATCGGCCGTGCCGGCGTGTCGGCCAGGATGACCCGCTCGCCAGCACCGTGCAGCAGCCGCGCCAGATGCAGCGCCACCGGCGCGCGCGCTCCGGTAATCAGGATGGATCTGTCAGCCCCCGGCATCGCTCATTCGCGGTCGCTCCCGTCGCGAAGACCGTTGCGCGAAATCGCCGTGCTAGGCAATTGCGGGCTGCTATCGATGCCGAAGCGCCAAGATCACTTGCGGCGCGGTTTTGCCCGCTCGGTTGCCGGCTTGCTCGGCCAATGCCAGCCGTCGCCCTCGCCATGCGCGGGCTGCGGCCGCGCCACATAGGCGAGCGCGCCATTGGCCTCGAGATAGACACGCGACAGCATCTCGGCCAGCACGCCCGACGTCACCGCCTGCAACCCGGCAATCACCAGGAAGAAGCCGGTGATCAGCATCGGCCTGGTGCCGATGTCCTGCCCCCAGAAAACCTTGATCGCAAACAGATAGGCCAAGATCAGCGTGCCGAGCACGCCGAGCACGATTCCTATGCCGCCGAAGAAATGGCCGGGCCTTGTGCGGTAGCGCAGGAAGAAGAACATGAAGACGAGGTCGAGCACCACGCGGAAGGTGCGCGAGATGCCGTATTTCGACTGGCCGTGGATGCGGGCGTGATGCGTCACCACTTCCTGGGCGATGCGGCGCGGCGTCGTCACTGTCGCGAGCCACGCCGGGATGAAGCGGTGCATTTCGCCGTAGAGCCGCACGCTGCGGATGACGCTGCCGCGGAACACTTTCAGGCTGCAGCCATAGTCCTTGAGCTGCACGCCGGTGACGCGCGCGATCAGCCGGTTGGCGATGCGCGAGGGCAGGCGGCGCATCCAGAAACCTTCCTTGCGATCCTTGCGCCAGCCGGCGACGAGGTCAAGATCCTCGGTCAGCAGGCGGTAGACCATGCGGGGGATGTCGAAAGGGTCGTTCTGCAGGTCGCCGTCGAGCGTCGCGATGACGTCGCCGCGCGCGGCGTCGAGGCCGGCCTGCATGGCGGCGGTCTGCTTGTAGTTGCGCACCAGTTCCACGCCATGCACATGCGGCCCGTATTGAGCCGCCAGCCGGCGGATCTCGGCCGGCGTGGCGTCGGTGCTGCCGTCGTCGACCAGCACCACTTCCCAGGGCTGGCTGTAGTTTTCCATCGCCTGATGGATGCGGACCAGCAGCGGCTCGACATTGTCGGCCTCGTTATACATCGGGACGACGATGGAGAGTTTGTGCTCGGGCATGACGGCGCCCTCGGGCAATCCGGAAGCCGGAATGGGAAGCACGTTCATGGCGGTCATTTCCTTGCCGGTCCCGCCGCCGGGGTTTCCGGCAGCGTCGATTTCGAGGGGAACAGCCAGGCGATCGCACCGGTTGCGACCGCCGAGCAGAGGATGAAGAGATGCAACGCGAGCGCCGCCTGCAGGCCGTCTTTCATGGCGATGCCGGAATAAAGCAGCGCGGCGGCCGCGCCCGCCTCATAGGTGCCGAAACCGGCGACGCCCTGCACCGGCAGGATGGCCGCGGCCTCCGCGCCGACCGCGCCGGGAAAGGCGGTCTGGAACGAGGTGTTGAGCAGCATGGCGAGCAGCCAGCCCTGCACGCCGAGCTTCAGCGCCCAGTTGGCGATCGTCCACCACCAGCCATAGCGCGAGCGTCCCGTCGCTTCGGTGAAGATGTCGCGCAATTTGCCGAGCTTCGAGACGATCCTGCCGCCAGCCGTCCAATTGTGCGGCGCGCGCGCCCAGCGCGGCAGGTACCAGGCGGCGGCGATCAGCGCCGCGATGCCGGCGGCCCTCAGCGCCGGATGCAGGCCCGGCCAGACCAGGCAGGCGAGCACGCCGACGACGAAAGCGTCCTGCAGCCTGAACCACAGGAGCGAGGCGCTGGCGCGTACGATCGAGACGCCGAACACCTGGCGCAGAAGGATCGGGAACGCCGTCTCGCCGCCGCGGAACGGCACGATGTTGATCATCGCATTGTGGACCAGGATGACGCGAAGCACGGCGCCGAAGCGGCCGTTCACATCGTCGCGGAATTCGTCGCAGACGCGCAGCGCCCTGAGCACATAGGTGACGAACAGCGCCGCCGCGACCGCCGCGAAAGCGCCGGGCGTGATGCTGGCGAAGGCATCGCCGACCATCTTCCAGCGCTGGTCGCTGGCAAGCCATGCCAGTAGCGCCAGGGTGACGACTATCGATATCGCTCGCTTCAATCGGGTCTCCAATGGGCCGCCCGGTCTGGGCGGAAGCGCTATCCGAGGGCCAAAAAAGGGGCAACTCTCGAATGACGGCCCGGCCGATGCCGGTCCGATATCGGATCCGCGCCGGCTTTTTCAAGGCGCTGTTCCTATAGAGCAGCGGCCGTGGCGAATCCACAAGCTTGGTTGGAGCCTCGATCGGGACAGCGAAAAAGCGGGCGGACGTCGTGTCCGCCCGCTTCGCCGAGACAGGTGTTACTGGCCGGCCATCTCTTTCTTGAACTGGTCGAGATCGACCTGCATGCCGTTGAAGATGGTGCTCCAGTGGCGCGTCAGCGCCGCCATGGTGACGGCCTCCTGGATCTCCTGGTCGGTGGCGCCGGCGTGCTTGGCGTTCTCGGTGTCCGACCAGATGCAGTAGCTGCACGGGATCTGCGCCGCGACAGCCAGCGAGATCAGCGACTTCTCCTTCGGCGTCAGCGCCGTCTTGTCGCTGAGCTCGATGGCCTTGACCTCGGCCCAGGCGCCGGGCAGACCGGCTTTCGGGAACTGTTTGACGAAGCTCGGCACGCCGCCCATCGTCGACTGGATATCCTTGAGGGCGGCGTCATAATCATCGGCCCGGGCAGGCGCGGAGACAAGCACTGCGGCAAACACGCCTGCGGCGGCGATGAGCGAGGCGGAACGAAGGCAGGAATGCACGGTTGAGGCGATGCGAATGACTGACATGATATTCTCCTCTGGTTTTTGTTAGCCTTACGATGTAAGGTATGTCGAAGATGAACCTTACAGTGTAAGTTGTCAAGCGCAGCCATGGACGCATCGAGCAAAAAAAAGCGAACCCGCGGGAAGCTCTCCCGCGAGATGATCGAGGACGCCGCCTTTGAGGTGATCGAGCGGGAAGGGCTTTCCGGCTTTTCGATGCGCAAACTCGCAGCCAGGCTCGGCTGCGAGGCGATGAGCATCTACCACCATTTCCCCTCACAGGCGCATCTCTACGAGGCGCTGGTCGACCGGCAGATGAGCGGACTTGTCATCCCTGACGCCAGCCTGCCCTGGCGCGAGCGGGCACGCGTCGGCATGCAGGAGTTCCGCCGTGTCGCCACCGAGCACCCGGCCTTCGCACCGTTTATCGTCGTCTACCGCATGAACTCGCCGCCCTGCCTCGCCAAGCTCAACGCCATCATCGGCCTGTTCGAGGATGGCGGCTTCGGCCCGGAGCTCAGCGCCCGCCTGTTCCGCGCCGCCGGCTACTACCTGATGGGCGCGATCCTCGACGAGACGGCAGGCTACGCCAAGGGGCCTTCGGCGGTTACCACCGTTACCGCCGAAGAGCTGGCGCGCGACTATCCGAGCGTCACGAAGGCCGGCGCCTATTTCGGTGCCGGCGGCTTCGACAAGACTTTCGAGCTTGGCCTGGAAATGTTTCTGGACGAGATGGAGCGGGTCCGCGAAGCTGCGCGAAACGAAAACCGCTCGTAAGAAGAAGAGCGGCAGCCGCCAGCCGAAGAAAACAGCCAAGGGTTTGAATGCGCTTCCTTTGTGTCCTTCTCCTCATCGCCGGTGCTGCCATCGGGATCTTCTATCCATGGGCGATGAGCAATTTTTCCGGCCACGCCATCGGCACTTACCGCGTCTATGAGGGCGGCCGCTTCCGGCCGGCCACCGTGCAACTCGCCGCAAGCGACGCCCCGGTGAGGGTGCTGGTCGACTTGACCGCGCGGGCCGAGCGCGTCGCCGGCCAGCAGCGCACGGTGCTGACGCTGACCGCGGCGAATGGCGGCCGCACGGCGCTGGCTTCGGCGCTCTCCTTCAACCACACCGACAATCCGCGCCAGGCCAGCCCGCAACTGCCCGACAAGATCTTTCGCGACGAGGCCGGCGTCATCGATAAGGTCACACCCGGACCTTACGTCTTCACTGTCGGCCCCGGCGATGCCGACAGTATCGACATGCGCGCGGTCGATCTCGTCCTGCGCGCCGGCATCGGCTCGGTCGACGAACGCGCGCAGCCGGCCGGCTATACGCTGATGGGCATCGGCCTTGCCGGGCTGGCGCTTTCGCTGGTCTTCGGTCGCCGCGGCGGTGGCCGTCCGCAGAATCCCAATTCGCAGCCGCCGCCGCCGCGCTGGGGCCGCAACGGTTCGCCACGAGCATGATGCCGAAAAGTGTGAAGCGGTTTTCGGTCGACATCATGCTCTTTGGAGGTCGGCGCGCATGAACTATCGCCACGCCTACCACGCCGGCAATTTCGCCGATGTCGTCAAGCACTGTGTGCTCGCGCGCCTCGTCGAATATCTCAAGCAGAAGGACAAGGCTTTTCGCGTCATCGACACTCATGCCGGCATCGGCCGCTACGATCTCGCCTCGGCGGAAGCCGGCAAGACCGGCGAATGGCAGGGCGGCATCGGCCGGCTGGTCGACGCCACGCTCGAGCCGCAAGCTGCGGCGCTGCTTCAGCCCTACCTGGAAGTGGTGCGCGCGCAAAATCCCGATGGCGGCCTCAAGCATTATCCCGGCTCGCCGCTGATCGTGCGCCATCTTCTGCGCAATCAGGACCGGCTGACGGCGATCGAACTGCACCCCAAGGATGCCGCGCGGTTGAAATCGGTTTTCGCCGGCGATTTCCAGACGAGGGTGATCGAGCTCGACGGCTGGCTGGCGCTGGGCGCGCAACTGCCGCCGAAGGAGAAGCGCGGCCTCGTCCTCATCGATCCGCCTTTCGAGGAGGAGGGCGAGTTCTCCAGGCTCGTCGAAGGCCTGCATAAGGCGCATCGGCGCTGGCCGGGCGGCATCTATGCGCTCTGGTATCCGATCAAGGACCGCAAGGCGGTCAGCGCTTTCCGTGCGGCGCTGAAGGAGACGGGCATTCCAAAGCTGCTCGACATTGCCTTCGACATCCGGCCTGCCTCGAACGAACCCAGCCTCGACGGCAGCGGGCTGGTGGTGATCAATCCACCCTACACGCTGGAAGGCGAATTGCGGCTGATGCTGCCGGCGCTGCACAAGGCGCTCGCCCTCCGGCAACCGTCGCGCTGGACGATGGAATGGCTGGCGGGAGAGTAGGCGACCGCGTCGCTCAATGCATGTCGCCCAGAAGTGTGCAGCGGTTCTGGGACAACGACATGCATCAAAACAAAGACTTAAAGTGCGCCGCCTGAATCCGTTTCAGCGCGACGCGCTTTAAGTCAGCGCCGATGGCGTCACACCGGTTAGCCGCCGGCTTTCGCGGATCAGATGCGCCTGGTCGGCATAGCCGGCCTCGATGGCAAGCAGCGCGGTCGAGGCTTCACGTTGCTGCCGTTGCAGGCGCCGGAAGCGGTGGAAGCGCAGGATGCGGTCGAGCGTCTTCGGGCCATAACCGAAGGCGTCCTCGAAGCGGCGTCGCAGCGTCCGCTCGCTCATATGCAAATGGCGTTGCAGGAAGGGGACCAGCGGCATCTCAGGCGGCAGGCCCTCGTCGAGGACATCAAAGGCCCGGCCCATCGGCGGGTCGAGCGCATCGCAGCCTTCGGTGCGCATGCCGACCGTCTCTTCCAACTGCCGCAGCACGGCCGGCAGATCGGTCTCAGCCTTGATGCGATCCGACAGTTCGCGGGCACGCGTACCCCATAATTCCTGGAGGCTCGGCCGCCCGCCGACGATTTCACTGGCCGGCACGCCGAGCCAGCCGGCCGCAGTGCCCGGACGGAAGCGGAAGCCGACGATCACCGCGCCGGCCGGCGGCGTCTCGATCTGCGGCTCCTTGTCCGGCCCGGCCACGCGGAAGCGGCCGTCGATCCATTGCAGGTCGATCGTCGCGTCCGGTGTGATGACGATTGGCGGAACGGCGCGGTCGTCCATGCGGTGGACCCAGACCGCGGAGAAGGCATCCGCCAGGCCTTTGGCGGCGGGGCGTTCCCGAAAGAAGCCGGTGGTCTGCGCCAGGACCGGTTCCATCTCTTCTCCGATCTGCTCCGGCGGATGCCGGATCGGTGCGACGGTCATTTTGGCCGAAATCTTCAAGGCCGGCCACGTCATCCATGGCAGAACAAACGCAGCCTGATGGCGCCCATCGGTGCGTTTGCCAACCACGTCCGTTTTCGGACGTTGGTTTCGAATATAGAAAGGAGTGAGAGAAATGAAAGCTCGCATCACTGTATTGACGCTCGGCGTCGATGATCTGGAAGCGTCCCTCGAATTCTATCGTGACGGCCTCGGCCTGCCGACCGAAGGCATCATCGGGCGCGAATTCGAGCATGGCGCCGTC
>Ga0209758_1002610_pt1 | contig 17966 bp, 15 predicted proteins | sample AraplaMF_Col_mMF_FD_184258 | JGI IMG/M metagenome (GOLD analysis project Ga0209758, IMG submission 184258) | Arabidopsis root microbial communities from the University of North Carolina, USA - plate scrape MF_Col_mMF (SPAdes) (version 2) | ecosystem: Host-associated > Plants > Roots > Endosphere...
CGTCATGGCTTGCCAATGCAGCATCGCGATTTCGACGGTCAGCATCCCGATGGTGTAGCCGTCCGGCCGCGCGGTTGCGATCTCGCCATGGCCAACGACGCCGGATCCGCCGGTGAGATTGACGACGTTGAACGGCTGGCCGAGCTCCTTCTCCAGCAGCGTGGCGATGATGCGCGCCGTTGCATCCGAGCCGCCGCCCGCGCCCCAGGGCACGATCAAACTCACCGGCCGTGCCGGATAGACCTGCGCGCGTGCGGGCGTGAACAGAGTGGACGCGGCGGCGGCCACAGAAGAAGCCGCAAAAACCCGGCGGGTGATCCCTGGCATCGATGAACCTGGCGGCTGCCCTCGGGAATCGGGCTGGTGTCAAGCCGCCATTTTACGCGGCCTTGTACGGATGTCGCAAGCGGCCGCTCCGCGGCGCCATGAGCAACGGGTTTCGTCGGAGCTCATGGCTGTTCGTCAGAGTCGCCCTTTGGTCGCGCGCCGCCGAAAATGCGTGTCCCCTCCGGCGCAAGGAAGGGCTTCAGGCTCTCCCACGGGACGAACGCGACATATTGGCCCTCGGCGTAGGGGCCGACCGCATAGGGCGGGTAGTGGAAGGTGAGGCCGGAACTCCTGCCTGTTTCGGTCGATGGCGCGAGCGTCACGGCGCCGATCTTGAGCAGGCTAGGTGTGAGGCCTTTGAACCATTCCTCGGTCGCGGTCTCGCTGCTGTCGCGCTTCTTCTTCTCGATCTTCAGCGAGGCGATCACGGCTTTCACCATCGCCTTCATGGTCGGGCCATTGTCGGCGGTCTCGGTGAAGAACGGCCGGATCGAGATCCGCTTGTTCTCGGACTTGTCCCAAAGGATCGTATTCACGTGCGAATTGGGATGAGCGCCATGAGTATCCATGTAGTCGTCGCGCAACATGCTGACATAGCGGTCGGCAACGACGGAGCGGATCGAATATCTGCGCTCGAAATCCCAGCCGCCATCCCTAAAGAATTGCGGATCCTGCTTGCGTGAGGCGGCAGCTTCGCTCGCGTTCTTGTCGAGCCACTTCTTGCCTTCGGCGAGGCAATCGGCGGCGAGCGCAGCATCGGCCTTGATCCTGTCGTCGAGGAAGATTCGAGCGTCGATGTTCCTGTTCTTGACGACGGCATCGGGCTTGGGGTCGGCGGCGAGGGAAGGGTAGCCCAGGGCGATCGTCGCGACGGCAGAAAGGATTGCAAGCAATCCAGCCTGCACATTTGCACCTTGATATCTCACTTCAATATCCATCAATCTGTATCCGACCGCCGTCAAGGTGCTCGGATCCCTGCGTGAACGTAGTGATTGCAAGGTGAACCGGCGCAGAACGCGCGACGCGAATGACCGGATCGTGGAGATTGGTCGCGGCGGCGTGCTTGGCGGTTTGATACCGATCCAGCGCGGCAGAACTACTCTGCCGCCTCGCTATGCCCGAGCCGGGCATTCAACTTGCGGATCAGCTCCTCGGCTGCCTCCGCGATCACGGTGCCGGGCGGGAAGATGGCCTCGGCGCCGGCGGCGTAGAGCGCGTCGTAATCCTGCGGCGGCACTACGCCGCCGACGATGATCATGATGTCCTCGCGCCCCTGCTTCTTCAGCGCGGCCTTGAGCTCAGGCACGGCGGTGAGGTGCGCGGCGGCGAGCGAGGAGACGCCCAGGATGTGGACGTCGTTCTCGACCGCCTGCCGTGCCGCTTCGTCGGCGGTGGCGAAGAGCGGCCCGATGTCGACGTCGAAGCCGATATCGGCAAAGGCCGACGCAATCACCTTCTGGCCGCGGTCGTGGCCGTCCTGGCCGATCTTGGCGACCAGGATGCGCGGGCGGCGGCCCTCGGCCTCCTCGAAGGCGTCGATCAGCGCCTGAACCTTCTCGACCTGGTTACCCATGCTGGATGCTTCCCGCTTGTAGACGCCGGTGATGGATTTGATCTCGGCGCGGTGCCGGCCGAATACTTTCTCCATCGCGTCCGAGATTTCGCCGACGGTGGCTTTGGCCCGCGCCGCGTCGATCGCGAGCGCGAGCAGGTTGCCGTTGCCTTCGCCGGCAGAGCGCGTGATCGCGGCGAGCGCGGCATCGACGTCCTTCTGGTTTCGCTCCGCCTTCAGCCGCTTCAGCTTGTCGATCTGAAGCCGGCGGACATTGGTATTGTCGACCTTCAAAATCTCGATTCTGTCCTCGTCGGTCGGCCTGTACTTGTTGACGCCGATCACCGCCTGCTTGCCGGCATCGATCCGGGCCTGGGTCTTGGCCGAGGCCTCTTCAATGCGCAGCTTGGGCACGCCCGCCTCGATGGCTTTCGCCATGCCGCCGAGCTCCTCGACCTCCTGGATATGACCCCAGGCCTTGGCGGCGAGATCGCGCGTCAGGCGCTCGACATAGTACGAGCCGCCCCAGGGATCGATGATGCGGGTGGTGCCGCTCTCCTGCTGCAGGAACAACTGGGTGTTGCGGGCGATACGCGCGGAGAAATCGGTCGGCAGCGCCAGCGCCTCGTCCAGCGCGTTGGTGTGCAGCGACTGGGTGTGGCCCTGCGTCGCCGCCATCGCCTCCACGGTTGTGCGCATGACGTTGTTGAACACGTCCTGCGCGGTCAGCGACCAGCCCGAGGTCTGGCTATGCGTGCGCAGCGACAGCGAGCGCGGGTCCTGCGGGTTGAACGGTTTCAGCAGCTTCGCCCAGAGCAGGCGCGCGGCGCGCAGCTTGGCGACCTCCATGAAGAAGTTCATGCCGATCGCCCAGAAGAACGACAGCCGCGGCGCGAACCGGTCGACGTCGAGCCCGGCGGCCAGGCCGGCGCGTAAGTATTCGACGCCGTCGGCGAGCGTATAGGCGAGTTCGAGGTCCTGCGTCGCGCCAGCCTCCTGCATGTGATAGCCGGAGATCGAGATCGAATTGTACTTCGGCATCTTTTGCGAGGTGTAGGCGAAGATGTCCGAGATGATCCGCATCGAGGGCGCAGGCGGATAGATGTAGGTGTTTCGCACCATGAACTCTTTCAGAATGTCGTTCTGAATGGTGCCCGACAGCTTCTCCGGCGGCACGCCCTGTTCTTCGGCCGCTGCGACATAGAGCGCGAGGATCGGCAACACCGCGCCGTTCATGGTCATGGACACGCTCATCTGGTCGAGCGGAATGCCCGCAAACAGCGTGCGCATGTCGTAGATGGAATCGATGGCGACGCCGGCCATGCCGACGTCGCCGCCGACGCGCGGATGGTCGCTGTCATAGCCGCGATGGGTGGCGAGGTCGAAGGCGACCGAGAGGCCCTTCTGGCCGGCCGCGAGGTTGCGGCGATAGAACGCGTTGGAATCCTCCGCCGTGGAGAAGCCGGCATATTGCCTGACGGTCCAGGGCTGGTTGACATACATGGTCGGGTAAGGGCCGCGCAGGAACGGCGCGATGCCCGGATAGGTTTCGAGGAAATCGAGCCCGGCGAGATCAGCCTCGCCGTAGGCGGGCTTCACCAGAATGCCCTCGGGCGTCAGCCACGGCTCGGCGCTGCCTGATGGCGCGGCGGCTGCGGTGCGCTCAAAGGCGACATCGGCGAAGTTGGGAATGCGGCTCATGGCTTCAACCATCATAAACGCTCAATCATGATCCGGATGCTGATGGCTCACGATCGTCGCCATCTTCTCCGGTCCGTAATTCTGCTGCGTGGTTTGGCTCGGCAAATTGGAGATGCCGACCACCCAGCCAAGGCGGGATTCAGTTCCGTACTGCCGCGTCGGGATAACCCGGTCGGGGCGGTCGAACGCGCCGGTCATGATCTCGATCCGATCACCGTCAATGCGACCAAAACTCAGCGGCGTGCCGCAGGCGGCGCAATAGCCGCGGTCGGCGATCGTGGAGGAACGGAAGAATGACGGCTCGCCCTTGGTCCAGGCGAAGTCGGTTTTGTTGATGTCAGCAAAGGAAGCGAAGGGCGCGCCGCTCGCCTTCTGACACATCCGGCAATGGCAGATCGACACCCGGTTCGGTGCAGCGGTCAGCGCAAAGCGCACCGCGCCGCATTGGCAGCCGCCGGTGAGAACGGGTTTGCTGGCCTCGGTCATGCTTGCTCCATCCGAAGATAAGCGTCCTGTAGCGTTGCAAGCGCATCGCCACCGGCGAAGACGAAGCCCGTGACGCCAGCGGCCCGCAGGGCAGCCTCGGCCTCCCCGGGGCGGCCTGCCAGATAGATATGTTGCGCACCCGCCGTTTGCAGGGCCTTTGCCGCGGCTTCAGCGTGTTCCGCATAGACCTTGTCGCTGGAACAAAGGCAGGCAAGCCCGGCGCCGGAAGCCTTGAAGGCCGCGGCCAGCGCGGCGGGATCGGTAAAACCCTCGCTGTCCGTGGCCTGGATGCCGCCGGCCTCGAAGAAGCTCTTGGCGAAGGTCGCGCGCGCCGTGAAATCGGCGGGCGTGCCGAGATTGGCCAGGAACACGCTTGGCCGCGCGCCGCGTGCCTTAAGGGCTGCATCGGATTTGTCGCGCAGCACTTCGAACGGCTGCGACAGCCGGATCGGCGGCAGCGGATCGAACTTGTACTTCTGCTCGCCATAAGGCGCGAGCGCGATCGGCGCCGCCTTCAGCACGGTCGCCTCGCTCTCATGCAGGTTCGGAAACTCACTGGCGCCGGTCAGCACGTCGCGGCGCTTGGCGATATTAGCCTCACGTGCTTTGCGCGTGGCGGCGACCTTGCTCTGGAACAGGCCCTGCTGAAGTGCCGCAAAGGCGCCGCCGGCTTTCTCACTCTCCTGGAACAACGCCCAGGCGGCGTCGCAGAGCTGTGCAGTCAGGGCTTCGATGCCGCCGGCGCCGGCTGCGGGATCGCTGACCTTGGCGAGATTGCTCTCTTCGAGCAGCACGAGTTGCGTGTTGCGTGCCACGCGGCGCGCGAACGGATCGGGCAGGCCGAGTGCCAGCGTGTGCGGCAGCACGGTGATCGCGTTGGCGCCGGCAAGGCCGGCTGCGAACGTCGCAATGGTCGCGCGCAGCATGTTCACGTAAGGGTCGCGCTGCGTCAGCATGCGCCAGGCGGTATCGGCGGCGATGAACAGCGGCTTCGGCGTCAGGCCGCATGCGGCCTCGACGCGCGCCCACAACAGCCGCAGCGCACGGAACTTTGCCATCGTCAAAAACTGGTCGGCATCCGCGGCAAGTCGCGCATAGACCATGCCCTGCGCCTGCTCGAGGGGAATGCCGGCGCCTTCGATCGCGCGCAGATAAGCAACGGCGCAGGCGAGCACGAAGGCGAGCTCCTGCACTTCGGAGCCTCCGGCATCGTGGATCACGCGTCCGTCGGCGGAGGCGAATGGTCCCTTGAAGCCGAGCGCGGCAAGGCCCTTGATGGCGCCGGTGACGGCCGGAACGATCTCATCCCAGGTGTAGGGGCTATGACCCCACACCGCGCCGGCCGCAAGCGGATCGAGCCCGAAGCGGATGTTGCAGGCGGCGGGATCGAGACCATTGCTCTTCACATATTCCGCGACATGGATCGCGGCCATCCGCGATTGTGGACCGATCTCCAGCTCGATACCGATGCCGGCATCGAGATGAATGTCCTTCAACACTTTTGCGATCGCCTCGGCCGAAGGTTCCAGGCCGAAGCCGTGAGCGCCGTTGGCGCCGGCGAAGACGAGCGCAAGTCCCGTCGCCCCGTTCTCCAGATCCTGCAATGCCTGCGCATTCGCGAGAGCCGCATCGGGATGGTCGATCCGCTGCATGATCTGCCATGGTGCGGCGGCCGGCCGTCCGACCACCGGCGCAATGCCCTTGGCGCGCGGATAGAGCGGCTCGATCTTCAGACCGTCATAGGTCTTGCCGACCAGCTTCTCGAACGGCGCGCCTTTCAGCACGCCGTCGACGAGCTTGCGCCAATCCTCGACGGTCGCCTTGGGAAAATCGGCCGCCAGCGGCAGATCGTCGGTCACGGAGGTCATACGGCCAAGGGCTCCCAAGCGGCTTGTTATTCGCAGGCGAAATTGCCACGGCGGACCGCCCCTGCAAACGGTTGTTTTTGGTTAACCGGTATCCGGAAGCCGCTCAATGCCTTGCGTCGAGACGCTGGCAAGCCCGTAACGCACACGAATGCCTGAGATCACCCGGTCCGGTGCGATTTCGGCCAGCGGCACCAGCACGAAAGCGCGCTCGAACAGGCGCGGATGTGGCAGGGTCAGATCGGGCTTTTGCAGCGACACGTCGTCATAGGCGATCATGTCGAGATCGAGCGTGCGCGGACCCCAGCGCCGCTCCTTGGTTCGCGTGCGGCCGAATTTCTGTTCGACCCTCTGAAGCACGAACAGCAGTGCATGCGGATCGAGGTCGGTCTCGATCTCGACGCAGGCATTAATGAAGGGATCCTGGTCCTCATCGCCCCAGGGCGGCGTCGCATAGTCGGACGAGCGCGCGACCACCGCACCTTGCGCCATGCCGCAGATCTGGACGATCGCTTTAGCGAATGTCGCGCGGACATCGCCGACATTGCCGCCAAGCGCGATCAGCACGCTTGCCATGTCAGGGATGCCGCGAGCGCGTCAGCATGATGCCGACATCGTCGAAGATCGCGGCGATCGGCGCATGCGGCTTGTGCACGGTGATCTTCACGGCACGGATGCGCGGGAAGTGCGACAGGATGGCATCGGCCACTGCGCCGGCCGCGCGCTCCAGCAGCTTGTAATTGGTGTTCTTGAACGCCGCCGTCGTGGTCGCTACCACGTCGGCATAGGAGACGGTATCGGCGAGGCGGTCGCTCCGCGAGGGTTCCGACAGGTCGGTGTAGAGTTCGAGATCGATCACAAAACGCTGGCCGACTTCGGTCTCGTGATCCATCACGCCGTGGCGGGCGTGGATCGACAGGCCGGTGACGAAGATCGTATCGGTCATTGCTTGCTCTCGATTGCGTGTGCGACCCGCAGGGCCTGCAAGGTCTCGGCGACGTCATGGGTCCGGATGATTTTGGCGCCCTTCTGCGCGGCGATCAGATGCGCGGCGATCGAGCCGGCGAGCCGCTCTTTGGGCTCCGATGGCGACACCGAGGCGATGAAGCGCTTGCGCGAGGCGCCGACCAGGATCGGCAGGCCGAACATTTCGAGCTCGCGCAGGCGCGCCAGCGCGATCATGCTCTGCTCGGCGGTCTTGCCAAAGCCGATGCCGGGATCCAGCACGATCTTCTCGCGCGCGATGCCGGCCTTGGCGGCGATATCGAGGGAGCGCAGGAAGAACGTCTTCATGTCCGCGATGATGTCGATGGCGGAATCGACGCTGTCGCGGTTATGCATGACGATGACGGGAACGCCTCGCGCGGCAACCAGCGGCGCCATGCCGGCATCGCGTTGCAATCCCCAGACGTCGTTGGCGATGGCCGCGCCCTGATCGAGCGCGAAGTCCACGACCTCCGCCTTCATGCTGTCGATCGAGACCGGCACACCGAGCGCGATGATATCGGCCAGCACCGGCTTCAGCCGGGCCAGCTCGTCCGCCGCCGTCACCGGCTGCGCCCCTTTGTAGGGCCGGGTGGACTCGGCGCCGATATCGATGATGTCGACGCCATCAGCGATCATCGCTCGTGCCCGCGCCAGCGCCAGGTCCGGCGCGATGAAATCGCCGCCGTCAGAGAAGGAATCCGGCGTCACGTTGAGCACGCCCATCACCGCCGGCAGAGGCCGTTCCAGCAGGATCCGCAGCGCATCTGGCCCGGCCGAGCCGGCCGGCGGGACGGATGGGGAGGGCGAGGCGATCATGGGCCCGATGTGCGCGGTCGGGCAGGGGGAGTCAAGACCAACCCTTGGCTGTCATTGCCCGCGAAAGTGGGCAATCCAGTATTCCGAGGCAGTGCCGTGACATGGAGGAGCCGCAGCGTACTGGATACCCCGCTTTCGCGGGGTATGACACCAAGAGCTAAGGTTGGAGGTCGTATGCCGAGAGAGACGTCTAATACGTAATCTTCGGCGGCAGCTTCCTGGCCTTGGCGATGATGTCGCCAACCGACTTCTCGGAAGGCAGCATGCGGACGAGCTTTTTCCGGTCGTTGGCCTCGCGCATGCTCTGCGCCAGTCTTGCCGGATTCCGATAGGCGAGTTCGCGCACCGTAGTGACGCCGGCGGCACGGACGAGGCCGACCTTGGCCCGCCCCATGCCGGGAATGCGCATGTAGTCGGAGACGTTGGCCCACTCCAGGAGCTGCTGCTCGCTGATGCCGGTCTTGGCCGAGAGCGCCTTGCGGCCCTTGGCGGTGCTGGCGGCGTCCAGCAGCGCGTCGGTGGTGCGGATGCCGTGCGCCTTCAGCTTGTTGGCGGCAAAGGCCGGCAGGCCCTCAATCTCGGAGATCGGATATGTCATGATACTCGGTATAAAATTGCGACAGCTTCAGGCGAATTGGCTGAGGCCTGGCGTCCCTGCGATGATCTTGCCCATCTGATCCGCTCCGATTTTGTCTCGACCGAAACGGAAAAGTTCACGGGCCACGATCTGGATGTCGGGCATGCCGAGCCCAAGGCCCATCAGGCGGGTGCCGACGGCCATGAGACCGCCGCCCATCAGCCGCGACAGTCCGCCGCCGCTCCTGGACGCTTCGATCGCCCCTTCCGCGCCCGGAATCTGGTCGATCAGGGCCTGCACGCTGCCGGACGGGCCTTCGCTGCGAAGGAAACCCAGGATAATGCCGACAGTCTTTTCAGCGACAGCACTATCTATGCCGGCGCTTGTCGCCAGCCGCCCGATCAGCTCGTCCATATTGACCGCCCCTCAGCCGGTTTGCACGCCGGAGATTATTTCGAAAAACGATCTTGAGCCGGTGCGATGTGAAATTCAAGCGATGAACGCACGCAACGTCCCGAAGACGCGGAAGGTGTTGCAGTGATGCAAGAGCGGAGAAGAAATTCATGAGAAATTGCCGCGATGCGAATGCGCGCTTCCGACTTTTGGCGCATGCCAGGCACATCTTCTCCGATAAAGTCGCATGTCGGCGGCGCCTTGAACGGTTTCATTCGGCTTGCGAGATGCGGTAAACTGGGGAACTGGCGGGCTCGGGTTTCAATCCGCGAAATCAACGATAGAGAGAGTGATGACGGCGCAGGACAACAAGCTCGGCGATACCGACGACAAGATCTTCGTCGGCAAGGGAGACGAGCAGGCCTGGCTGACGCTGGCGCTCGCCAATCGCCACGGCCTCGTCACGGGCGCGACCGGAACAGGCAAGACGGTCACGCTGCAGGTGATGGCGGAAGGATTTGCACGCGCCGGTGTTCCGGTGTTCGCTGCCGACATCAAGGGCGACCTGTCCGGCATTTCCGAGGTCGGCGAGGCAAAAGATTTCATCGTCAAGCGCGCCACCGAGATGGGGCTGACGTTCCAGCCCGACCAGTTCTCGACGGTGTTCTGGGACGTGTTCGGCGAGCAGGGCCATCCGGTGCGGGCTACCATAACGGAGATGGGGCCGCTGCTGCTCGCGCGCATGCTCGATCTCAACGACGTGCAGGAGGGCGTGCTCAACGTCGCCTTCCGCGTCGCCGACGACAACGGTCTTGCGTTGATCGACATGAAGGACCTGCGGGCATTGCTCGACGCCATCGTGCCCGACAGCGGCAAGAAGGGACCGGACGCGGAGGAAGATCCGCTCGCACCGATCCGCAAGGCGGCCCAGGGTTTTGGCAACGTCACCAAAGCCACCGTCGGCACCATCCAGCGCCAGCTCCTCGTGCTGGAGAACCAGGGAGGCACCAAATTCTTCGGCGAGCCGGCGCTGACCCTGAAGGACTTCATGAAGACCGATCGCGACGGCCGCGGCATGATCAACATCCTCGTCGCCGACAAGCTGATGCAGAGCCCACGGCTTTACGCCACGTTCCTGCTATGGATGCTGTCGGAGCTGTTCGAGGAATTGCCCGAGGCCGGCGACCTGCCCAAGCCCAAATTGGTGTTCTTCTTCGACGAGGCGCATCTCTTGTTCAACGACGCGCCGAAGGCGCTGATGGACAAGATCGAGCAAGTGGTTCGCCTGATCCGCTCCAAGGGCGTCGGCGTCTATTTCGTCACGCAGAACCCGATCGACGTGCCCGACCGCGTGCTCGGGCAAATGGGCAACCGGGTGCAGCATGCGTTGCGCGCCTTCACCCCGCGCGACCAGAAGGCGGTCGCTGCCGCCGCCCAGACCTTCCGGCCCAACCCGAAGCTCGACACCGCGAAGGTGATCATGGAGCTCGGCAAGGGCGAAGCGCTGGTGTCGTTCCTGGAAGGCAACGGCACGCCGGCGATGGTCGAGCGTGTCATGATCCGTCCGCCGTCAGCCCGCATCGGGCCGATTACGCCGGAGGAGCGCAAGGCGATCATGGATGCGAGCCCTGTGAAGGGCAAATACGACACCGCTGTTGATGGCGAGTCCGCCTATGAGATCCTTCAGAAGCGCATCGCCGGCACCGCGGCGCCGGCCGACGGCGAGGCGGGAGCAAGCGGCGGCATAATCGGCCAGATCGGTTCGATCGTCGGCACCATCTTCGGCACCAATACCGGACGTAACCGGCTGACGACGGGGCAGCGTATCGCGCGCGATGTCACGCGCACGGTGACCAACAAGGTGGTCGGCGGCGTCGTGGCCGATCTCGGCAAATCGGTCGGCGGCCAACTCGGCGGCTCGGTCGGCCGCGCGCTCGTCCGCGGCGCGCTCGGCGGATTGCTGCGAAGGTAGGCAGCTGGCCCGCAATTGAGGCGATTCATCCGCGAATGGGGGGCGGCTCGATCGGGGCCGGGACGGAGGTCGCGCGCGACGGTGCAAATTCGGGTGAGGGGGACTCTCCAAACGTCCGTCGGTCTGCTACGTGCAGTTTGTTTCCGATTGGACATCATGTGACACTCTGGATTTCATCCGATAAGCCTCGTGCATTGCGGCTGCCCTCGTTGCGTGCGCCGCTCGACCTGCTTTTCCTGGTCTGCTGCGTCATCCTCACCGCCGACGTTCTCGGTCCCGAGATCTTCGGCCACGGCAAGACCAAGGATTATGCGCTGTGGTACTGGGCCGGGCAGCAGGTGCTGAATGGCGGCCCGCTCTATCCCAGCGACATCCATCAGCAGTTCGAGTTCATCTATCCGCCGCTGCCGGCGATCCTGCTGGCGATTCCGAGCTGGTTCGGCAAGATCCCGCTCTACCTGGTGCTGTCGGTGTTGAACGCGATCGCCTGGTGGTACACGGGCATCATCTCCAATGCGATGACCGGCTCGAACCGCAGGCCGGGCCCATGGCTCGAGGCGCTTCCGGCGTTCGCCACCGTAACCTTCGTGTTCGACATGTTCGACCTCGGTCAGCCGAACCTCGTGCTGCTGGCGATGATGCTCTACGGTTTCTGGAGTCTTCGGTATCGGCGATCCTGGTTCGCAGGGTTCATGTTCGCGCTCGCTTCCGCCATCAAGGTGTTCCCGATCGCGGTGCTGCCCTATCTGGTCTGGCGGCGGCAGTGGGCGGCCGTGGTCAGCATGATCGCCTTCATCGGCATCCTGCTCTACTTGGTGCCGGCGCCGATCCGCGGCTTCGAGCGCAACGCCGCCGAGCTCAACACCTGGTACCAGGGCATGGTCGGCTCGAGCTCGGAAAAGGGCTTTGGCCAGCGCGACGAGCAGAACTGGTCATGGGTCAACCAGTCCATCATCGCGGTCACGCACCGGCTGGTCCGGCCGATCAACTACAATCTCGACGATCCCAGCAAGCCGACGCGCACGATGAACGTCATCGATGTCGACTACTGGACGGCGAACTGGATCGTGCTCGCGGTCTCAATGCTGCTCGGGCTCGGCTTCATCGCTGTCATGCCGTCGGCGCACAGACGAACGGCACGATCGGACGCCGAAGAGCTCGGCATCCTGTTCTGCCTGATGAGCGTGGCCTCGCCGCTGGCGCGACAATATTACTTCATGTGGTTGTTCCTGCCGTTCACGGTGCTGATGCATCGAGCCGCGTTCGACATGCGGCCGAGGGTTCGGCTGGGAACCTGGCTCGCGCTCGGCGCTGCCGGCATTCTCATGCTGCTGTCGCTGCCGTGGTTTCCGATCGCCTTCCAGGCCTGGGGCAACAACCTCGCGGCCACGGCAATCCTCGCCGTCAGCCTCGCCTGGCATATGCGGCATCCGCCAGTTGCGGCTAGCTCCGATGCCGCCGCAGGGCTAAAACCACACCCATCGTGAGACTCGAAAAGTGGGATATCCGACTATGGCCAACGCGCAGCTTCAATCCGTGCTCGACCACATCGACAAGGACTTTGACAACAGCCTTGAGCGCCTGTTCTCGCTGCTGCGGATCAAGTCGATTTCCGCCGATCCCGCCCATGCTGGAGATTGCAAAGCGGCGGCCGAGCATCTGGCCAAGGACATCGCCAGCCTCGGTGTCGCGACCGAGGTGAGGCCGACCGCCGGTCATCCCGCCATCGTCGGCAAGACCAGCGCCGGCGGACGGCCGCATGTGATCTTCTACGGCCATTATGACGTGCAGCCGGTCGATCCGCTCGACCTCTGGCATCGCCCGCCGTTCGAGCCCGTCGTGACCGACCATGCCGACGGCCGCAAGATCATCGTGGCGCGTGGCGCCGAGGACGACAAGGGCCAGGTGATGACCTTCGTCGAAGCTTGCCGCGCCTGGAAGAAGGTGACGGGCTCGCTGCCGATCGACGTCACCTTCCTGATCGAGGGCGAGGAGGAGGTCGGCTCCAAGAACTTCGTGCCCTTCATCGAGGCCAACAAGGACGAGTTCAAAGCAGACTACGTGCTGGTCTGCGACACCGGCATGTGGGATCGCAACACGCCGGCGATCACGACGTCGCTGCGCGGCCTGCTCTATGAGGAGCTGAAGATCACAGCCGCAAACCGAGATCTGCATTCCGGCGTGTTCGGCGGCAGCGCGATGAACCCGATCCGGGTGCTGACCAAAATCCTCGGCGGCCTGTTCGACGACGACAACCGCATCACCATTCCCGGCTTCTACGACGGTGTGAAGGACCTGCCGCCGGATATTCTGGAGCAATGGAAGAAGCTCAATCTGACGCCTGAGATGTTCTTGAAGCCGATCGGGCTATCGATCCCGGCCGGCGAGAAGGGCCGGCTCCTGATCGAGCAGGCCTCCTCGCGTCCGACCTGCGACGTCAACGGCATCTGGGGCGGCTATATCGGCGAAGGCTCCAAGACGGTGATCCCCTCGCATGCTTCCGCCAAGGTCTCGTTCCGTCTGGTCGAGGGGCAGGATCCTCAGAAGATCCGCAAGGCGTTCCGCGACTACGTCACGGCGCGGCTGCCCGGCGATTGCAAGGTCGAGTTCGGCGACCACTCCGCCGCGCCCGCGGTGGCGCTCGACTGGAACATGAAGCCGCTTGCTGCTGCCAGGCAGGCGCTGACGGAGGAATGGGGCAAGGAGACCGTGCTGATGGGCTCCGGCGCCTCGATCCCGATCGTCGCCGATTTCAAGCGTACGCTTGGGCTCGACTCGCTGCTGGTCGGCTTCGGCCTCGACGACGACAACATCCACTCGCCGAACGAGAAGTACGATCTGCGCAGCTTCCAGAAGGGCATCCGCTCCTGGGCCCGCATCCTCGCCGCGCTGGCGGAGGTGAAGTAGGGCAAGGCGACGTGGGGGGCAAAGTCCGCCCTACGAATCTGGCAACAACTGAATTGTTCCTTCCGTCATCCTGAGGTGCGAGCTGTGGAGCGCAACGCGCTTCACGGCGAGCCTCGAAGGATGCACGGCCCCGCTGCTGCAGCTGGGCCGTCGCCCTTCGAGGCTCGCCGAGGAGGGCGAGCACCTCAGGGTGACGGCGATAGTGATCGCGCTTAGGCCAAAAATAAAAACGCCGCCCGGGATTGGACGGCGTTTCATTCCGAAATGTGTAGAGGTCGTTGGCGTCTACCCTACACGAAAATTCGAAAATCTCAAGACCGGTAGCCCGGCAGCTCGCGGTCGAGCTTGCGCAGCAGCGGCGGCCAGACGAGGTTCGTGGCGCGCAGTTCGGCGCGGTCGCGATTGGCGAGCAGCTCCGTGTTCTTCTCGATCGCGATCGGCTCGACCGGATAGACCGGCGTGCCCAGCGCGCGGGTGCGCACCTGCATCGAGCAGGCGCGCTCGAGGTGGTACATGCGCTCGAACGCCGAGGCGACCGAGCGACCGACCGTCAGAGTGCCGTGGTTGCGCAGCAGCATGTGGTTGTGGTCGCCGAGGTCCTTCTGGAGCCGTGGCCGCTCGTCGTGATCGAGCGCGATGCCTTCGTAGTCGTGATAGGCGAGATCGTGGGTGACGAGCTGCGCGGTCTGGTTCAGCGGCAAGAGACCTTCGGCGCAGCTCGACACTGCGGTGCCGTCCAGCGTGTGGAGATGCAGCACGCAGATGGCATCCTCACGCACCTCGTGGATCGCCGAATGGATGGTGAAGCCGGCCGGGTTGATGCTGTACTCGCTCTCGGAGAGCTGATTGCCGTGCAGGTCGACCTTGACCAGGCTCGAGGCCGTGATCTCGTCGAACATCAAGCCGTAGGGATTGATGAGGAAGTGATGGTCGGGGCCAGGCACGCGCGCGGAGATGTGGGTGTCGACCAGGTCATCCCAGCCGTACAGCGCGACGAGCCGATAGCAGGCGGCGAGATTGACCCGTTGCTGCCACTCGGCGTCCGTCATATCAGACGGCAATTCCTTCAGACGGGCTTCAGCTGGCGACATGGCAAGTCTCTCCGAACCTCATTGTTGCGGGGAGGGAGCCTAGTCGTGCTCTGGAGTGGCGGCAAGCCGCCTAAAGCGCGGCTGTTCAGCGTAGCCCGCATGGAGCGTAGCGAAATGCGGGGAGCCACGATCACGGTTCCGGATTGCGCTTCGCTTCATCCGGGCTTCTGACGAGAAATTATTACGGCGCCGGGATCGACAGCAGGCTGGATATGCTGCGGCCGCGGATGTCGTAGACGCGAGCGAACACGACGTCGTCGCGCTTGATCTCGACCATCACAGGCGCGCTGAGGCCCTTGCAGTAGAACTCACCGAGCGTCATCGCGAAATCGGCCGCGTTGGAATCCCATCCGATGCTGAAATCGGGGCCGAGCGCGACCTGGGCCGGGCGCTGCGGACCGCACACTGCGACCTTCCATTTACGATTGCGCGGCAGCACTTCCTGACGCTCGACCAGTTGCTCGCGCAGTCCGTCGGAAGCCTGCTTCAGCGCGAGGCCCCAATAGTCCAGCATAAATCGGTCGTCTGCGCCGCGCACCGTGCCGGCGATGTAGTTGAAGTGGGTGTACTGATAGGGATGCAGCCGGATCATCTCGGCGAGCGGCAACGCGAGGCCGAAGCAGAACAGGGCGAGCACGGCCGGCTGCCAGGCGCGGTGATTGGCGCGCAGGCGCTCCATGGTCCAGGCGAAGGCAACGCCGCCGAGCACCGCCATCGGCGGGATCACGAAGACGAAATGGCGGATGCCGTTGTAGAGCGCCGGACGCTTCACCATCGCGATCACGAGCGGCAGGGTAGCTGCCAGCGTCAGCATCAGCATGATGGTCTTGCGGCGGGCCGGAATCCCGCGGCGCGGCAGCAGCACGAAGGTGCCGATCACGCTGGCTGCCATCAGCACCAGCATCACCTCGGGCAATTGCAGCGCGAACAGCGTCGGCAGATACGACCAGGGCATGTCGGGCACGGACACGATCGCGCCGTCGAACATCTCCTTCCAGGGCTTCTCGAAGAAGTGCGAAAAATAGGTCAAAGCCTCGAAGGGGTTGCCGGGCTCCATGATCGACCACGGCCAGATCAGGCCCATGACGAGATAGCCGAGCACGAGGCCGGGCAGCAGCACGTAAACGACATGGGCGAAGCGCCTGACGGCCTCGCGCGCGCCTTCGGTGCGCAGTTCCTCCAGGAACAGCGGGACGAAGCCGATCATTGCGTAGACCAGTGCGAGCCCGCCGAGAATGCGTGAGCCGATCGACAGGCCGGCACCAAGGCCGACGATCAGGATCGTGCGCGGCGAGGGATTTGGATATTCCTCGGCGAGGCGGACCAGGCCGAGCATCAGGACGATCATCGCCACCGCGAAGGGCGCATCCTTCGGGTTCATGAACATGTGGCCGTAGAAGATCGGGCAGAGCGCGAGCAGCAACAGCGCGCCAAGACCGGCAAGAGGTCCCCCGACGCGACGACCGAGCCGCCAGGTCACCGCAAGTCCGATCACGCCGACGATCGCGCCGACCAGGCGTCGCGTTTCGAACAGCTCGAGCGGAATGACCTTGTGCAGGAGCGCTGCGACCATGTCGAAGCCGCCGCCATACATATAGAGGTTGGCGAACGAGAGCGCGGCGGTGTCCCTGAAACCGGAGCCGTACATCCGCAGCAGCAGGTCGGCATATTCGGCATGGGTGTAGTCGTCCCAGCCGAGGCCGTAATCGCGGAAGGTCACGCCTGCGACGACGGCGACCGCAGCCAGAACCAACATGGCGAGATCGTCGCAAGTCCGTTCAACCGAGCGCCCGAGAGGCGTGTCGATCGCCGAGGTCGTGATGGATGTCATGGCTATTGGTGACCCGGAATCCCCTCTTGGCCCCGTCGGTGCGCGCGGGCCTGTTCCCCGGAATCCCTATAGCGCAGTTCCATTACCAAGTAATTGGGCATTATGGCTAAATTCCTGATGCGACGCAGCAATTTCCGATAACTTGGGAGCACATGACACCTAGCGGACCGTTGCTGAAGGGAATGTGAATAAGTCCCTGATATCCTTCCCTTTGGGAACGGTGGCGGCAAATGGTCGTTGGCGTGCAACGCAGGATGACGGTATCGTGGCGTAACGGGTGTCGCGCGTGGATGCGCGGCCGGGGGTGTGTTCGATGAGCGTGGCTTTGTTGATCGCTGGGATTTTCGCCGTCGTGGCGGGCCTCCTTGCGGTCGCGTTCGGCTATTCGATCCGGGACTTCAGCCTCGGCAGCACGCTCATAACGAGCGGAACGATTGGCGTCTGCACCGGAATGCTACTGGTCGGCCTCTATGCCGTGCTGCTCGAGCTGCAAGCCATCGCGCGCCGTCTGGCCGGAGCAGCCGCAGCGTCGGAGGTTCGCGTCAGGCCGGTGCTGCCGGGCCTTGCCGGATCGGGCGCGCCAGCGCCGGAGCCCGCTCCAGTGATGCGGGCTGAGCCGCCGCCGCCATCGCCGGCCGCGCCGCCATGGCAGGCCGAGGCGCCCGCGCGCCTGGGCGCCGAGGCACCTGCCGAGCCGGAAGTGCCTCCGCCCTCGCCTGCAGCTCCGGAAGCGCCGCGCAGACGCAACCTGTTGTTCGCCTCGAGCTCGCGCAAGGAGCGTGAGCGCGCCGAATCCAAAGCGGCGGAGAGCGCGCCATCCCCACCACATGCAGAGCCTGCGGCGCCTGATGCTCCGCACGCGAGCTTCGACGACGCCTGGCCGAAGCTGGACCGCGCGCGGCCGCCGGAGCCGCCTCCGGCGCGCCGGCCGCCGCCGCGCCCGTCGTCGACCTTCGAACCCGCTGTGTCTCAGCCTGCCGCCCCACCACCGGCGCCCCAGCCGTCGGCGCCCGAGCAGCCGGCCGTGACCGTACTGAAATCCGGTATCGTCGACGGCATGGCCTATTCGCTTTATTCCGACGGCTCGATCGAGGCGCAGATGCCGGAGGGGATGATGCGCTTTGCATCGATCGACGAGCTCCGCGCCCATCTCGACCAACGCGGCTGAAGACCCCCGGCGTTCAAGTCCCCCTGGCGTTCAAGTAAAGTCTCGCAATTCTTGTGGCGAGATCAGTAATTAGTTCCTGTTGGTAAGTTGTCCTATTTCGGCCAAACGTATTGTTGACAGGAATTACTTCACTGTCGCCAATGCAGCGACGCACCCCTGACTGGAGAAAGGTCGCGCCCATGTCGGATGCCGGGGCCAAGAATTTCATCGAGCTGACGGCGAGCATCGTGTCGGCCTATGTCGGCAACAACCCGACGCCGGCCGCCGAGATTCCGAACCTGATCAGCCAGGTG
>Ga0209758_1002617_pt1 | contig 17908 bp, 17 predicted proteins | sample AraplaMF_Col_mMF_FD_184258 | JGI IMG/M metagenome (GOLD analysis project Ga0209758, IMG submission 184258) | Arabidopsis root microbial communities from the University of North Carolina, USA - plate scrape MF_Col_mMF (SPAdes) (version 2) | ecosystem: Host-associated > Plants > Roots > Endosphere...
TCCCGGCAAGGAAGCCGACGCCGCCAAGGCGCTGCTCGACCAGGGCGCCGACATCATCATGCAGCACACCGACAGCCCGGCGGCGATGCAGATCGCATCCGAGCGCGGCAAGCTGGCGTTCGGCCAGGATTCCGAGATGATCAAGTTCGGACCCAAAACCCAGCTGACCTCGATCATGGACAACTGGGGCCCCTATTACGTCGAGCGCGTGCGCGCCGAGCTCGACGGCACCTGGAAGTCGGAAGACGTCTGGGGCGGCCTGAAGTCGAAGATGGTGGTGATGGCGCCCTACACCAACATGCCCGACGACGTGAAGAAGCTTGCCATGGACACCGAGGCGGCGATCACCGAGGGAAAACTGTTCCCGTTCAAATGCCCCGTGATCGGCCAGGACGGCAAGGAAATCGAATGCAAGGGCGGCGACAAGCTCGATGACGGCCAGGTGCTGGGGATGAATTTCTACGTCAAGGGGATCGACGACAAGATTCCGGGGAAGTGAGCCGGCAGCGCTTTGCGGAGCGGCCCGGGCGGTGACGCCCGGGCTTTTTTGTTTGCGCAACCCTCATCCTGAGAGCCTGCTACGCGCGCGCCGCGAGCCGCTGCAGCACCTCCACCATGCGATCGAGCGCGCTCGCCCATTCCGCTTCGTCGCGGGCATAGCAGACGCGGAAGAAGCCGCCGGACCCCGGCCCGAACTGGTAGCCCGGGCTGACGAGAACGCCGGCGTCGACGAGCAGCGCCTTGGCCACGTCCGGTCCCGGCAACCCGAGCGCGGAAACGTCGGACCATGCGTAGGCCGTGCCGGCCTGCGGCGACAGCCGCAGCCACGGCAGGCGGCGGAGCCCTTCGACGGTCATGGCTCGCAGCGCTGAAAAGACCCTGAGACGTTGCGCCAGCCAATCGTGGTCGTCGCGCAGCCAGGGCAGCAGCACATGCTGGGCATAGGCCGGCGCGCGCAGCGAGGTGATCGACAGCGCGTCCTCGATGCGCGGCATCAGGCGATCAGGCCCGACGACGACGCCGAGCCGATAGCCGCTCAGCGATTCGGTCTTGCTCGGGCCAAGCAGGGTCACGGTACGCCCAGCCATGCCGGGCTCGGCGGCGAGATGCGAAAAGCGCACGCCGTCGTGCAGCAGCCGGGCATAGAGCTCATCGACGACGACGGTGGCGTCGTGACGAATGGCGAGCGCCGCGATCGCGCTGATGATGTCGGGCGGATAGACCGCACCGCTCGGATTATTGGGGTGCGAGAACACGAAGACCCGCGCCGCGCGCGCCTTGAATTCGGCCTCCAGCACGTCGAGATCCGGCACCATGCCCTCGCCTCGCGTCACCAGCGGGACGTGGCCGATGTCGGCGCCGAGATAGCGCAGGATGCGGGCGCTGAACAGGTAATCGGGATCGATCAGCGCGACGCGATCGCCCTGCTCGACGACGGCGGACAGCGCCGTGAACAGGCCGGCCTGGGTACCCGGCGTGATGGCGAGCGCGGATGGCGGCACGCTCATTCCGAGAAAGCGGCTGATATTGCCGGCGACGGCTTCCAGCACGCGCGGGTGGCCACGATAGCCGGTATAGGCCAGCGATCCGTCGCGCGCGGCCGCAGCGAAGGCGTCGAGCGCCCATTGCGGCGGCGGAAAGCGCACGGTGTCGAAGTGGGTGGTGTCGAGAAAATCCTTCGGTGCCTGTGCCAGCAGGCGCAGATCGGCCTGTCGCGCGCTGGCGCCGGCGACGGGCAGCATTTCCGGAATCTGCAGACGCCGCATCCGCTCGGGCTGCGCCGATGACGCGATGGCGCGTGAGGTGCTCATGGGAACTCGCAAAGCAGGTGTGAAGACGTGGTTCAGCGGGTCACGGCGCGCGGACGCGACGCGCCTTGCGACTGTTGGTGCAGGGCGACCAGCTCAGCCAGTGAATTGACGGTCAATGCAGGCGTCGCGGTTGCCGCGAGCGTCGCGCCGGTGCCCTTTCGGCCATGGCGGCGATTGACCCACACAGTCGTCAGGCCAAGACCGTTGCCCGGCGTAATGTCGTGGTGCTTGCTCTGGGCGACGTGGAGGATCTCGTGCTTGGCGATGCCATGTCGTCCGGCTTCACGGATGGCGGCGTCGAAGTGCGGCTGGCCCGGCTTGTAGGAGCCGACGTCCTCCGCGGTGACCGTGAACAGGAACGGCACGTCCAGGGTCTGCAGCGTGCCGGCCAACGAGGCGTTGTCGACATTGGAGAGGATGCCGAGCGCGAAATGCCGGCCGAGATGGCGCAGACTGTCGAGGGTGTCGGCAAATGGATGCCAACGCGGCACCGAGCGCGCGAACGCTTCGGCGCGGCCGGAGTCGGCATCCCAGCCGAATTGTTCCTCGATGTCGCGCCATACGCGGCGCAGCACTTCGGGATACAACAGCGCCGGACGGGTCTGCTGGTGTTTCGCCTGCATCAGCGCGAAGGTGGAGACCACGAGGTCCGACGGCACCGGGGACTGCATCTCGGCGAGCCACGGCCGCACGAGTTCGGCGATCGAGGAATCCCAGTCGATCAGCGTGCCGTAGCAGTCGAAGGTCACGAGCTTGAATTGCGAAAAATCGATCATCGTCCGGCTTCTTCCTTTTTTCTTTCGCGATCGAGGTGCGCATGGACGCGCCTGGTCGATGCATCGGTCTGGTCGACGATCAGGCGCGAGGCCTCGTCGATGTCGCCGGCCCTGATGGTGGCGACGAGCGCGAGGTGGCTGTCGACCCAGTCGGCGCTGAGGCCGGAACTGGCCCAGGCCGGCAGCAGATAGCGGTTGATGCCCTGGTAGAGCGCGGCGATCTGGGCGAGCAGGCGCGGACGTTCGGCGCGCTTGTAGAGGCTGCGATGAAATTCCCAGTGCAAAGCGGCGCGATCGAGCGGATCGGTCGCCGCCGCGGCCTTCATCAGCACGGCCTCCGCATCATCGAGATCCGCCGCCGTCAGCCGCGGCGCCGAGTGGCGCAACGCGTGCGGCTCGAGCAGCCGGCGCAGTTCGGCGATCTCCAGAAAATCCTGCTCGGAGATCTGCGAGACGGTGACGCCGCGGTTGGGATGCAATACCGCGAGCCCATCGGCGATCAGGCGCTGCAGCGCCTCGCGCACCGGCGCGACGCTGACGCCGAAGCGCGCGGCGACGTCGTTCTGCTTGAGCTGCGCGCCACCTGATATCGCGCCCATCAAAATTGCGCGGCGGAGTTGCTCCGCAATCAAATCCGGCGTCGACAGCCTCGCGGTTGCGATGCCTGAGAGTCCATCCGACAGCGTCATCCTTGACAATCCCGTGACCTTGCGTGATCTTCGATTATCGATAATCTAATATCGATTCCAAATCAAGCGAAACGTCAATCGGCGCAGGTAGCGCGTAAGGAGCTGAAACATGACGCAAATATCGGATACGGCGGCTGCGGCGCCGGGAGCGGCGGCGGCAACGCCGGTTCCCGGCACCCTGTCACGCACCGCGCTGGCGGCCACGGTGGGCACCACCATCGAATGGTACGACTTCCAGGCCTACGGCCTCGCCGCGGCGCTGATCTTCAATTCGCAGTTCTTTCCCAACGTCGACCCGATGGCCGGGACCCTGCTCGCCTTCGCGACCTTCGCTGTCGGATTTCTCGCCCGCCCGATCGGCGCGATCATCTTCGGCCACATGGGCGACCGCATCGGCCGCAAGTCGACGCTGATCGCGACCTTCCTGTTGACCGGCATCGCCACCCTGCTGGTCGGCTGCCTGCCCACCTACGAGACGATCGGCATCCTGGCGCCGGTCCTGCTCGTGGTGCTGCGCCTCGTGCAAGGCATCGGGCTCGGCGGCGAATGGGGCGGCGCCGTGCTGGTGATGACCGAGAGCGAGGCACAGAACCGCCGCGGCCTGCTTGGCAGCCTGCCGCAGCTCGGCTCGCCGGCCGGCCTCGTCATCGCCACGCTGGTGTTCGCGGCGACCACCGCGGCGATGACCCCGCAGCAATTCGCGTCATGGGGCTGGCGTCTGCCGTTCCTGCTCAGCCTGGTGCTGGTGGTCGTCGGCGCATTCGCTCGATTTTCGATGCCGGAAAGCAAGGTGTTCGCGCAGGTCAAGCGCAGCAACACCATCGCGGCGTTCCCGCTGGCCGAGACGCTGCGCACGCAGTGGCGGCAGGTGCTGCTGGCCGCCGGGCTGTTTCTCTGCACCAGCGGCGGCTTCTACGTCTACGTCACCTTCATGGTCGCCTATGGCTCGAACAATCTCGGGCTGCCGCGCGACCTGATGCTCAACGGCGTACTTGCCTTCGCGGTGGCGGAGCTTCTGATCATCGTTCCAGTCTGCGCCTATTCGGACCGGATCGGCCGCCGGCCGGTGTTCATCGCATCGGCGCTGTTCACCATCCTGTTCGCCTTCCCGCTGTTCTGGCTGGTCAACACCAAGCTCACGGCATTGATCATGCTGGGCATGGCGATCGGCGGCGTCGCCAATGGCGTGCTGTTCGGCATCATGGGGTCGTTCGGCCCCGAGCTGTTCAAGACCAGCGTCCGCTACACCGGCGCATCGCTAGGCTATCAGCTCTCCGCCGCGCTCGGCGGCGGGCTGACCCCGCTGATCGCCACTGCTTTGGTGAAATGGGCCGACGGCAATTATTGGCCGGCGCCGGCCTGGCTCGCCGGTCTCGCCGCCGTCAGCCTGCTCGCCGCGCTCATCGCGCCGGAAACGCGATCGCGCTCGCTTGCGAACGAGCACGGTTGAGGGAAATCGTCGCGGGTTCGACGTTGCGCTGGACCCGGGCCGCGGAGATTTTCTTTCAATCAGCACATCAACGCCGTCATGGCCGGGCTCGTCCCGGCCATGACGAGTTGATAGGCCGCGCCTCGGTCGTCACCACGGCGCCGCGTTCTCCGCTTTCGTCCCGGCAATCGCTCGGCATTCACCACGTGATCAGCGGCGAGCGATGCAGCCAGGTATCGCTACGCAACTGGTCCAGGACAAACGTCGCGACATCCGTTCGCGAGATCGTTCCGCCATGGAAGCCGGACAGGTCCGTCAGCGCACGGATCGCGCCGCCGCCCGGCTTGTCGTTGAGGACCGAGGGGCGGACCAGAACCCAATCGAGACCACTGTCCCTGACGATCGCTTCCTGGCGGTTCTTGTCGGCATAGACATGGCGCAGCAGAAGCGGAAAGATCAGGTTGTCGAAGACAAAGCCGCCGTGTCGGGCGCTGTCGCCGGCGCCCATGCCGGTGATGCAGACCAGGCGCGAGACGCGCTCGGCCTTCATCGCATTGACCAGCGCGCGCGTCGCGGTGGAGAGCAGCGTGACCTCGCGGAACGGACTGGCCGGCGTGCCGAGCGCGCTGATGACGGCGTCCTTTCCCTTGAGGGCCTGGCGCAGCGCGCCTTCGTCGCGGGCGTCGCCGGTGACGAGCGTTGCGCCTTTCAGATCACCGGCCTTTGCCGGTGAACGCACCATTGCGGTGACGTCGACGCCACGCGCCAGCGCCTGGCTGACGATCAGGCGACCGGTGCCACCGGTTGCGCCGATGACCAGGACCTTCGGCCCGGCCGGGGATGCGTTGGACATGGAGACCTCCTGTTGACGGAATTGCGCCGCTGCGGCCGTCAGGCCGAAGCTGCGATGTCGGCCGCGAAGTCGCGATAGGAGTGCAGCGGGCGCCCGAGGCGGGCCGTCAGGCGCTCGGCATCGCCCGGCTCCGGGATCATCCCGTCCAGGACAAAGCGCTCGCTCATCAGCCGCATGTCGTAGGCCATCCAGCCCGGCATGAAGCTGCGCAGGTTCTGCTCGAAGGCGGCCCGGTCATCGCCGCCATAGGCGACCTTGCGCCCGAGCACCTCCGACCAGATCGCGGCGATGTCGGTCCCGGTCAGTGTCTGCGGGCCGACGAGATTGATGCGCTCGGCCGGAAGCGGCCCGGCCGCCTGCTCGCGGCGGATCAGCTCGATGGCCGCGATCTCGCCGATGTCGCGCGCGTCGATCATGGCGAGCCCCTTGCCGCCGACCGGCATCGGGTAGACGCCGTGGCCGAGCACGACGTCCTTGATGGTGCGATCGTTGTCGATGAAATAGGCCGGGCGCAGGATGGTGGCCTCGAAGCCCATCTGCTCCAGCATGCGTTCGACGCCGAACTTGCCGGCGAAGTGCGGCACGTTGACGTAGAGGTCGGCGTGGATCACCGACAGATAGACGACGCGGGCAATGCCGGCCTCGCGCGCAACGTTGAGCGCGATCAGCGCCTGGGTGAATTCATCGGGCGTCACGGCGTTGAGCAGGAACAGGGTGGAGACGCCGGCAAAGGCGCCGCGCAGCGAATCGACGTCGAGCATGTCGCCCTTCACGACGGCGACGCCGGCCGCAAGGTCGGCCTTGGCCGGATCGCGGACCAGCGCACGCACGTCTGCGCCGCGGTGGACGAGCTGCTGGACGACGTGGCGGCCGATGGTGCCGGTGGCGCCGGTGACGAGGATGGTCATGGGGATCACTCCTGGTTGGGTTGCAAGCACCCGCCCAAATTATTGATCCACATTCGTACCGATAGACGCTATAATTGGACGGACCGTCTCACTGGTGGAACAGATGGATTTGCTTGCCCTCGCCGATTTCAATCTTGTCGCCCATCACGGCGGCTTCGGGCGGGCGGCACGGGCGACCGGGCGGCCGAAAGCGACGCTGTCCCGCCGGGTCGCGGAACTGGAGAGCAGTCTCGACTTGCGGCTGTTCGAGCGCGGCGCCCGCACGCTGAAGCTCACGGAGGAAGGCCGCACGCTTTTCGCGCGGACGGGAGCGTTGCTCACCGAACTCGACGAGACCGCGGCCGCGATCGCATCGGGCGGCGACCGGCCCCGAGGCAGGCTGCGGATCAGCGCGCCCTTGCTGTTTTCGCAGACGGCGATGGGTAAGCTGGCCGCAGGTTTCGCGCTTCAGTATCCGGAGGTTCGGCTCGAGGTCACGACGGAAGACCGCACCGTCGACATGGTGGAGGAAGGTTTCGACCTGGTGATCCGGGTCAACCCGGCGGCGGACGAGAGCCTGGTCGGGCGAATCTTTCTGCACGACCGGCTGGTGGTGGTGGCGAGCCCGGGCCTCGCCCGGCAGGCGGATCATCCGGTCCCTGCCGTGGTGCGCGGCGACGCGGTCGGGGCCTGGGATGTGACCACGCCGTCGGGCCGATCGCGGATCGGGGTCGATCCGAGGCTTCGCCTGTCGTCCCTCATCATGATCCGCGATGCGGTCCGTGCGGGCGTCGGAGCCGCGAGCCTGCCGTTGTCGCTCGTGAGCAACGATCTCGCTGCCGGCACGCTGGTGCATTGGGGCGACGTCGACGGGTCCGATATCGCATTGTGGACTCTCTATCCGTCACGGCGGCTGCTCAGCGCGCGTGTCTCGGCGTTCCTCGATTATCTGAAGAAGGCTTTTCCCATGGGGACGCCGGACGAGCTGGCGGCCTATGTCGGCGGATGAGCGGACGGCGATGCCCGGGACAAGCGCGGGCATGCGGGATTGAACTTCAGCGCACGCGCCCCCGACCAACGGGCAACGCAACCGGCTGCAAATCATGTGCACGATCACCGACAGCGTCTGGAAAAAGGTCCAGACCCTTCCCTTGAAGGACGCCGCCCTCCATCTCTGGCGCTACAGGCATGAATTCGACGTGCTCGAATTTCCGATGTCGACATGGGCCCCGCACGCCGACGAGCCGGATCAGACGAAAAAGATGCAGCTGATCGCGGCGCAAATCCGCCATGAGCACGACTTCGCGCACCAAGGCCCGACCTTCGACCGGTTGAAGCGGGCGCAGCCGCAGGCCGGCGACGAGGATGTCCGCGACGCCATCAGGGCCGCGCTGAAGATGTGGGACGATTGCGACAGACATTTCGACAGGAACTGGAGCGATCTTGGCCGGGCGGTCGACGACGCGCTGGCGAAGGCAAAGCGGCAAAACCCCGGCTTTCAGGACGAGACCTGGCAGCACGCCTATCACTGGCTCTGCTATTTCTGGAAATAGAGCCTCAACGCGCAGCCCCGGACGCGTTTCACCCGATCTGCATCGCGCGGGCCGCGGCACTGTGGCGCCGGATCAGGTCCGCCACATCCAGTCCCGGGATGGCGCCATCGCGCACGACCCACCGGCCGCCGACCATGACGCGGTCGGCGCGGTGGGCGCCGCACAAGACCAGTGCGGCCAGCGGGTCGCCGTGGCCGGAGAAGCGCAGTTCGTCGAGCTTGAACAGCGCCAGATCCGCCATCTTGCCGACCGCGATCTCGCCGAGCTCGGGCCGGCCGACGCAGGCCGCCGAGCCTTTCGTCGCCCAGCGCAGCGCGTCCGTGTGGCTGACGCGGCCGACGCCGTAGCGGGCGCGCTGCAGCAGGAAGGCGGCGCGCACTTCCTGCATCAGGTTGGATTCGTCGTTCGACGCCGAGCCGTCGACGCCAAGGCCGATCGACACTCCCGCCGCCTCCATGTCGCAGACCGGGCAGCAGCCGGACGCCAAGGTCTGGTTGCTGCAGGCGCAATGACTGATGCTGGTTTTGGCCTTGCCGAGCCGCGCCATCTCCGGCGCGTTGAAATGGATGCCGTGGGCCAGCCAGGTGCGGGCGCCGAGCCAGCCGCATTGCTCCAGATAATCCAGCGGCCGGCAGCCGTAGATCTCCTCGCAGTAGCGGTTCTCGTCCTCGGTTTCGCCGAGATGGGTGTGCAGCCGGACGTCGAGCCTGGCCGCGAGTTGCGCGGTGGAGGTCATCAGCGAGGTCGTCACCGAGAACGGCGAGCACGGCGCCAGCGCGATCTGCACCATGGCTTCGTCGCCGCGCTGGTGATGCCGGACCACCACCCGCTCGCTGTCGGCCAAAATCGTATCCTCGTCCTGCACCACGCTGTCCGGCGGCAGTCCGCCGTCGCGCTGCGAGCGGTTCATCGAGCCGCGGGTCAGCAGCACGCGCAGGCCGAGCCGTTGCGCCACCGCGACCTCGATGTCGACGGCTTCCTCGAGCCCGGCCGGGAACACGTAGTGATGGTCCGTGGTGGTCGTGCAGCCACTCAGCAGCAGCTCCGACATCGCCACGGTGACGCCGAGGTGAAGCGACTCCGGGGTCAGCCGCGCCCATACCGGATAGAGCGCCTGCAGCCACGGAAACAGCTCGCGGTCGAGCGCCGCCGGCACCGCCCGGGTCAGGGTCTGGTAGAAATGGTGATGGGTGTTGATCAGGCCGGGCAGCACCACATGGCCGCCGGCCTCGTAGACCGCGGCATTGGCGGCGGCCGGCGCGCGGCCCGCCGGCACCAGCTCGATGATGCGGCCGTTCTGCACCACGACGCCCCGCTCGGCGCCGTCCGCCAGAATGGCCAGCGGGTCCTTGATCCAGATTGCCTGTTCCTGGTCCATGAGCCGCTCGCCTCTCTTCACATCGGGGGTTCGCAAAGCGCTTTCGAGCCCCTACCCTTGCAAATCAGGGACCAATCCGCCTTGTTGGCGTCAGTCTTGCAAGGCCCTATAGACAGCCATCTCATTGAAAGCTCAAGCCTATCCATGGACCTGAATACGATCACCGAGGTGGCCCGGCCGCAAAGCCGGGCCGAGCTGCCGCCCTGGTCGCCGGGCGATGCGTGGCTGGCGGGGGGCACCTGGCTGTTCTCCGAGCCGCAGGCGCATCTGTCGCGGCTGATCGACCTCACCGATCTGAAATGGCCGGCGCTGACCATCACCGGCACCACGCTGCAGATCGCCGCCACCTGCACGGTGGCGCAGCTCAACGCGCTGGCCTGCCCGCCGGACTGGGTCGCCGCACCGCTGATCGAGCAGTGCTGCCGCGCCTTCCTGGCCTCGTTCAAGATCTGGAAGACCGCCACCGTCGGCGGCAACCTCTGCATGTCGCTGCCGGCCGGCCCGATGATCGCGCTGACCGCGGCGCTCGACGGTGACTGCACGATCTGGAAGGCCGATGGCAGCGAGCAGCGCATCCGCGTCGCCGATTTCGTCACCGGCAACCAGCGCAACGTGCTGGCGGCGGGCGATCTGCTGCGCAGCCTCGAGATCCCGCTGGCCGCGCTGAGGCGGCGCACGGCGTTTCGCCAGATCTCGCTGACGCCGGTCGGCCGATCGGCGGCGCTGCTGATCGGCGCCATCAGAGACGGCGGTCTCGCGCTGACCGTCACCGCATCGACGGTGCGCCCGGTCCAGCTGTCATTCGGAGCGCTGCCGACGGCAGGCGGATTGCGCGACGCGATCATGCAGCAAATTCCCGACACGCTGTATCACGACGACATCCACGGCAAACCGGCCTGGCGCAAGCAGATGACGCTGCGGCTGGCGGAACAGATCCGCGCCGAGCTGGGATCGTCGCGGCCATGAGCTTTCGGATCAACGGCCGGGACTATTCCGAGGAGCCCGCGGCCGGCCAGTGCCTGCGGACGTTCTTGCGCCAGCTCGGCCAGTTCGGCGTCAAGAAAGGCTGCGACGCCGGCGACTGCGGCGCCTGCACGGTGCTGATCGACGGCGAGCCGGTGCACAGCTGCATCATCCCGGCATTCCGCGCCGACGGCCACGCCATCACCACCATCGAGGGCCTCGGCGGCGGCGACGAGCTCCATCCGATGCAGCAGGCGTTTCTCGATGCCCAGGCGTTCCAGTGCGGATTCTGCACCTGCGGCATGATCATGACCTGCGCTTCGCTCAACCAGGCGCAGCGGCAGGACCTCGGCGCCGCGCTGAAGGGCAATCTGTGCCGTTGCACCGGCTATCGCGCCATCGAAGACGCGCTCAACGGCGTCAGCAACATCGAGGACGCGGCAGCCGGCAGCGCATTCGGCCGCAGCCTGCCGGCGCCGGCCGGGCCGCAGGTGGTGCGCGGCGCGGCGCGCTACACTTTCGACGTCGCGATGGAAGGCCTGCTGCACATCAAGCTGCTGCGCTCGCCGCATCCGCACGCCAGAATTCTGTCGATCGACAAGACGGCGGCGCTGGCGGTGCCGGGCGTCCACACCGTGCTGACGTCCGAGGACGTGCCGGAGGCGCTGTTCTCGACGGCACGGCACGAAGTCGACGCGATGGATCCGGCGGACACCCGCGTGCTCGACAACGTGGCGCGCTTCATCGGGCAGAAAATCGCCGCCGTGGTCGCCGAAAGCGAGGCCGCCGCCGAGGAGGGCTGTCGGCGGCTCAAGGTCGACTACGAAATCCTGCCGGCGGTGTTCGAGCCGGAAGCGGCGATGGCGCCCGGCGCGCCGGTCATTCACGCCGGCAAGACGCAAGAGCACCGCATCGCCCGCGTGCAGAACAACGTGGTCGCCGAGGTCCACGGCGAATTCGGCGACGTCGCCGCGGCGCTGGCCGGTGCCGCCGCCAGCTATGAGGGCAGCTTCACCACGCCGCGGATCCAGCACGGCCACCTCGAAACCCATGGCGGCATCGCCTGGGTCGACGGCCACGGCGTGCTCAACGTGCGCTCCTCGACCCAGGTGCCGTATCTCGCCCGGCGCGCGCTGTCGAACATTTTTGGCCTGCCACCAGACAAGGTGCGGGTGTTCTGCGAACGCGTCGGCGGCGGCTTCGGCGCCAAGCAGGAAATGTTCGTCGAGGACATGCTGGCGCTGGCGGCGCTGAAAACCGGCCGGCCGGTCAAACTCGAACTGACGCGGGAAGAGCAGTTCATCGCCACCTCGACGCGGCATCCGATGCGCGTCGCCGTCAAGGCGGGCGCCGACGCCGACGGCAGGCTGACCGCGCTGCAGCTCGACATCGTGTCCAACACCGGCGCCTATGGCAATCACGGCCCTTCCGTGATGTTCCATGCCTGCGGCGAGGCGATCAGCGTCTACAACTGTCCCAACAAGAAGGTCGACGCCGTCGTCGCCTACACCAACACGGTGCCGGCCGGCGCGTTTCGCGGCTACGGCCTGCCGCAAAGCCTGTTCGCGGTCGAGGCGGCGATCGATGAACTGGCCAGACAGCTGGGCCTGTCGCCTTACGAATTCCGCCGCCGCAACGTCGTGAAGCCCGGCGATCCGATGCGGACGCCGGCCGACACCACGCATAGCGACGTGCTGTATGGCAGCTATGGCCTCGATCAGTGCCTCGACCTGGTCGAGCAGGCGATGCGCGCCGATACATCGACATATGAGCTATCGGACGACTGGCTGACCGGCGAGAACATCGCGCTGTGCATGATCGACACGGTGCCGCCCGACGGACACTTCGCGGATGCCACCATTTCGCTGTGCGACGATGGCGGCTTCGAGCTCACGGTCGGAACGGCCGAGTTCGGCAACGGCACCGCGACGGTGCACCGCCAGATCGCGGCGACGGCGCTCGGCACCACCGTCGAGCGCATCCGCCTCAGGCAATCCGACACCGCCCATGGCGGCCACGACACCGGCGCCTATGGCTCGACCGGCACCTTCGTGGCGGGCAACGCCACGGCCGCGGCGGCGCGCAACCTTGCCGCAGCGCTCAAGGCATTTGCCGGCGGCGATCCGGAGCGATGCGTGCTGGAGAATGACGCCGTGGTGCTCGGCCAGCAGCGGATGTCCTTCGCGGAGATCGCGAAAACAGCGCGGGCGCAGAAGCGTTCGCTGTCGGCGAGCGGCACATCCTCCGGCACGCCGCGCTCGGTCGCCTTCAACGTTCACGGCTTCCGCATCGCCGTCAACAAGGCCACCGGCGAGATCAAAATCCTGAAAAGCGTGCAGGCCGCCGATGCCGGCCGCGTCGCCAACCCGATGCAATTGCGCGGCCAGATCGAAGGCGGCGTCGCCCAGGCGCTGGGTGCGGCGCTGTACGAGGAGATGGTGATCGACGGCACCGGGCGCGTCGTCAATCCGAAGTTTCGCGACTATCACATGCCGTCATTCGCCGACATTCCGCGCACCCAGGTGCTGTTCGCCGAGACGGTGGATTCACTCGGGCCGATGGGCGCCAAGTCGATGAGCGAAAGCCCGTATAATCCGGTGGCCCCGGCGCTCGGCAATGCGCTGGCCAGCGCCACCGGCATCCGGTTCACGGCGCTGCCGTTCAAGCCGGACAGGCTGTGGCCGCTGCTGCGGGAGAAGTCCGGGTCCGAAGCGTACAGGAAGGAAATTCCCTAGAACAGGCGGCTCAAATCGCGACGTCCATCGAGCACACGTACAATTTCCACGGTCTGAATTGGCCCCTCATCCGTATCGGGCTCCGTGCGATACAGCAGCAGATATGGCGCTTCGACGAGCATCCGCATCGAAGGATGGACGTCCGAGCGACGCACGCCCATTCGCGGCTGGGATTTCAACAAGTCCACTTTGGCCTCGATACGATCGAAGTAACGTTCGGCGGCCGCAGGCTGCTCGAACCCGATCATCGCGTAAATTTCCAACACATCTTCGCGCGCCTGATTCGACCAGATCAACTCAGCCGGCACGGCCGGAGGCCTTCTTGGCACCTTTCAAACGTTGGCGGGCACTTTCGCGAAGCTTCTTCATATCCAGCTTGCCAGCAGAACCGCTGGAAACACCCGCGTCCCACAACTGCCGCAGCCGGAGAATGTCCTCCTGGCGCAGTTCGCGCTTCAACTGCCAGTCACGTACGGCTTCCCGCACGATTTCGCTCGTCGTGGCGTACTCTCCGGCGTCGACGGCGGCCTTCAATTGCGAAACCTGTTCACTCGTCAACGCGACGCTGATTTTCTCGACCGATGCCATGCTGCTCAATACCTCGTTGGTAGCAAATATTACTACTTTTTGATCAGGCGATCAACCGGTGGGCACGAAGCCAACGCCTGATGGACGCAAGATCGTCACTCCGCTGGCATGGTATCCGCGGTTGCCGGACGCCGGCGTTGCCACGCGGATCAATTTCGAATTGATCCCAATGGGGGCGACCAATCCGCAACCTGCCGCACGACCTGCATCCGCTGCTGGAAAGCGGCATCCTCTTGTGCGCGCCGGTCGCGGCGCTGCTGAACGCGTTCTTCAACGGGGTCGGCAGCGCGGCGAGTGCGAAAGCCGATGCGGCGTCGGCGGCATCGGCGGCGCAGCATGTGTGATGACGTCCGATTAGAACGGCATCATTAGTTCCGTCATTGCGAGGAGCACTTGCGACGAAGCAATCCAGTCTTGCTTCGTGGCACTGGATTGCTTCGCTGCGCTCGCAATGACGGGGAGAGTTTGTTCTCTAGCTTCCCCGGTAGGTCGCATAGCTCCACGGCGTCACCAGCAGCGGGACGTGGAGGTGGCTTTCCGGCTCGGCGACGGCGAAGCGCAGCGTGATGTGGTCGAGGAACGGCGGATCGCTGAGCGGCACGGCGCGCTCCGCGAAATAGCCGGCCACGCGGAAATCCAGTTCATAGCGGCCGATCGGCAGCGGGCGGCCATGGATCAATGGCTGGTCGGTACGGCCGTCGCTGTTGGTGACGGCCCGCGCAATCACGCGGCGCTCGCCCAACGCCGCCAGTTCGATCAGCTCGACGGCGATGCCCGCCGCCGGCTTGCCGCCATGGGTATCGAGCACATGGGTCGAGAGCCGGCCATGCACTGGCAGTTGATCCCCGGACGCGACGAGTTGATCGAGGCGCAGCGCCGCGATCCGGCAGATCTCCGCGATCGAGGTTGCCATCTCGGCGCTCGCGTCGTTCGGCAGCCGGCGCTCGAAATCGCGCAGGATGGAATCTTTGGTATGGCGGCGGACGCAGACGATGTAGGGGAAGCCGAATTTGGCGCGATAGGCGTTGTTGACCTTTTCGAACGCCTCGTATTCGGCGTCCGACAGCCGGTCGAGGCCGACGCTGTGCTGCTCGGCATTTGATTCCGCCGTCAGGCCGGCGGCGCGCTGGGTCTTGTCGGCGAGATCCGGATGCGCCTTGATCAGCGCGAGGCGGGCGGCCTGCGGCGCGGCGTCGACCGCGGCGGTCATCGCGGCGAACAGCGCCCCCACGCCGGCGAACGGGCGTGCCGCCGCGGCCTGGTCGGCGATCCACGGCGAGTGCTCGAAGACATTGGCGAGCGCGCCGGTGAAATCGGCTTTGCTCATGTCGTTGAGTTCGGAGATGGCCGTTTTCGACATCGCGCGTTGCCCTATCCGACCTCGCGCGCATCGGCGGCGAGATGTTTCAGGTTGGCGTGCCAGTGCTGCGCGATCTGCAACCGGGTGGGCACCCACACCTTGTCGAAACCCATGATGTAGTCGAGAAAGCGGATCAGCGAAGCGGCGCGGCCGGGCCGGCCGACCACCCGGCAATGCAGGCCGACCGACATCATCTTCGGCGACGTCGCACCCTCGGCGTAGAGCACGTCGAAGGAGTCCTTGAGGTAGGTGTAGAACTCGTCGCCGCCGCCGAAGCCCTGCGGGTTGATGAAGCGCATGTCGTTGGCATCGAGGGTGTAGGGAATCACCAGATGCGCGCCGCCGGGACCGTTGAGCCAGTACGGCAGATCATCGGCATAGGAGTCGGACAGGTACTGCAGGCCGCCCGCCTCCATCAACAGCCGCATGGTGTTGGCGGAGGTGCGGCCGGTGTACCAACCGACTGGCCGGGCGCCGGTAGCTTCGGTGTGGACCCGGATGGCGTCTGCGATCGCGGCGCGTTCCTCGGCTTCCGACATGTTGCGGTGCTCGATCCATTTCAGGCCGTGGCTGGCGATGTCCCAGCCGGCCTCCTGCATCGCCGCGACGACTTCCGGATTGCGCTGCAAAGCGGTGGCGACGCCGAACACGGTGGTCGGCAGCTTGCGTTCGGTGAACATCCGCCACAGCCGCCAGAACCCGGCGCGCGAGCCGTATTCGAACATCGACTCGATATTGGCATGACGCTGCCCGGGCCAGGGCTGGGCGCCGAGCACGTCCGATAGGAAGGCTTCGGAGGCGGGATCGCCGTGCAGGATGTTGTTCTCGCCGCCCTCCTCGAAATTGACCACGAACTGCACCGCGACCCGGGCGCCGCCGGGCCAGCGCGGATCGGGCGGATTGCGACCGTAGCCGGCAAGGTCGCGGGGATACGTCGTCGGCGTCATCAGACTTCCTCGATCCGAACTTTCTGCGCGCCCTTCCAGAGCACGGTCTTGCCCATCTCCGGCAGCTTTTCGAGGTTCGACGTCAGGGTGATGAAATGGTTGCCGGCGAGCTGGCCCATCTTGCTGGCGAAATGCACGCCGCTGTAGGCAAGCAGGATTTCGGTCTCGGAGATCCCGCCGGGATAGAGGATGACGTGCCCGGGCGCCGGATAGCTGGTGTGGTTCTCGTAACTGACGCCGAAATCGCGGTCGCCAAGCGGCATCCAGACCCCCTCGCCGCTCCAGCGGACATGAATGGCCTGGCTGACGAACGGCATCGCCTTGCGGAACGCGGCGACGGTTTTCGGCGCCAGTTGCTCTTCGAAGCGGGCCTGAAAGGTGAAGTCGCCGACGTGGACGAGGAGCTGGCTCATGGCGGGAATCTCGTGATTTCGGGTGGAAAGACCGGGGATGGGACCGCCAGATTGCAGCGGCGCCGCAAAGAAGCAAGGGCGATTCCTGGCCCGCCTGGCGGGAAGATGGCCGGACTCGGCATCAGATTTGCTTCATTCTGGCGACGGACAGGCAAGATCGGGAGCGGAACATGAATGGATTGGGCGGCCTCAACAAATCGCCGGCAGGCGTGGTCATCGGATTGGTGCAGCTGCAACTACCCGTGGTGGTCACCCGGGCGGACCTCGCCCGGCAGACCGACAAGATCGTCGCTATGGTCGGCAAGGCGCGGCGCAACCTCGGCACCATGGACCTCGTGGTGTTCCCGGAATATTCGCTGCACGGCCTGTCGATGGACACCAATCCGGAGATCATGTGCCGGCTCGACGGCCCGGAAGTCGCCGCCTTCAAGGCGGCCTGCATCGAGCACAAGATCTGGGGCTGCTTCTCCATCATGGAGTTCAATCCCGACGGCTATCCCTACAATTCGGGTCTCGTGATCGACGATCACGGCGACATCAAACTGTATTACCGCAAGCTGCATCCGTGGATCCCGGTCGAGCCGTGGGAGCCGGGCGACCTCGGCATTCCCGTGATCGACGGGCCGCGCGGGGCAAAGCTGGCGCTGATCATCTGCCACGACGGCATGTTCCCTGAGATGGCGCGCGAATGCGCCTACAAGGGCGCCGAGATCATGATCCGCACCGCCGGCTACACCGCGCCGATCCGCGAGAGCTGGCGCTTCACCAACCAGGCCAACGCGTTCCAGAACCTGATGATCACCGCCAATGTCTGCATGTGCGGTTCGGACGGCTCGTTCGATTCGATGGGCGAAGGCATGATCGTGAACTTCGACGGCACGGTGATCGCGCATGGCACCACCGGCCGCGCCGACGAGATCATCACCGCCGAGGTGCGCCCCGACCTGGTGCGCGAGGCGCGGATCAACTGGGGCGTCGAGAACAACATCTACCAGCTCTGGCACCGCGGCTATGTCGCGGTGAAGGGCGGCGCGATGGATTGTCCTTATACCTTCATGCAGGACATGGTGGCCGGCACCTACCGGCTGCCGTGGGAGAACGAGGTCAAGGTGACCGACGGCACGTCGTGCGGATTCCCGGCGCCGACGCGGGTATATGCGGCGAAGGACGCGGCCAAGGCGGCGGAGTGAATACCCTGGACCGCGCGACCGGAACCGCTGCAACCGGTTCCGGTCGCTCCTGATCGACACAACGGCGTGCAGACTGCCAAAAACATCAGCAGAAACTTAGAACGTCTCGGACCTGAGCGAGACGACGGCGGTCTTCTCAATTGCAGATTGCGCGAGTCCCTGGACTCCGGCTGCAGCGGCTTCGTGCAGATACCGACATCATTTGACGAAACCGGCGGGGCTGCCCTAGAGCCCTTCCGGTTCTGATTGAATCAGAACCGGGCTCCAGATTCTTGTTTTTGACGCGTTTTCTTCACGCGAACCGGTATCCACTTCGCTCGAAAACGCTATAGTCTT
>Ga0209758_1002619_pt1 | contig 17898 bp, 18 predicted proteins | sample AraplaMF_Col_mMF_FD_184258 | JGI IMG/M metagenome (GOLD analysis project Ga0209758, IMG submission 184258) | Arabidopsis root microbial communities from the University of North Carolina, USA - plate scrape MF_Col_mMF (SPAdes) (version 2) | ecosystem: Host-associated > Plants > Roots > Endosphere...
CGCCATGCAACAGAAAATCAAAACCTTCCTGATGTTCGAGGGCAATGCCGAACAGGCGATGAATTTCTACGTGTCGCTGTTCAAGGATGCCACCATCACCTACGTGACCCGCTATGGCGCCGGCGAAATGGGCGCGGAAGGGTCGGTCAAGCAGGCGACCTTCTGCCTCGCCGGGCAACTCTTCATGTGCATCGACAGCCCGGTGAAGCATGACTTCGGCTTCACGCCCGCAACGTCGCTGTTCGTCGATTGCGGCAGCGAGGCGGAGATCGACGAATTGTTTGCAAGACTGTCGGAAGGCGGGAAGGTGATGATGCCGCTCGACAAATATCCGTTCAGCAAGCGATTCGGCTGGCTGGCGGACCGCTTCGGCGTGTCGTGGCAGCTCAGCCTGGTGTGACGCACGATTGCGTCCGTCTTCACCGTCACGCTCCCTGGGGTATCTCGAAAACCAGGCAGGTGGTGGTGGCGTGCGCCAAAAGGCGGTCCTTGGAATCGGTGATGCGGGCCTCGGCGGTGGCGGCGCGGCGGCCGACATTGAGGACGCGGCCCTCGCTGCGCACGGTACCGCTGTCCTTTGTCATGCCCTTGATGAAGCTCACCTTGAATTCGAGGGTCGTGTAGCCGGTGCCCGCCGGCAGCATCGAGTGCACCGCAAGGCCCATCACCGAATCCAGCAGGGTGGCGGCGTAACCGCCATGCACCGAGCCGATCGGATTGTAGTGGCGGATGCCGGGAATGCTGTGCATCACCACCAGGCCCGGCGCGGCGGTCGAATCGAACGGGGCGATGTTTTCCATGATCGGCGGCGCCGGCAGCTTTCCGGAAAAGATCGCGCGGACGAAATCGATGCCGGGCATGGCGGCCATGACCTTGGCCGGCGTGACGCCGTATTCGGCCGGCGCAGAAGATTGGTTGTCCATGGTGTTTTTCCGCATTTGCGATGATGCTCATCATACTAAGGGACGCGGCAATACGCCAGAGCTAAAGCGGGATGTGCTTCGATCGCTCTGTTGCGTCCGTGAGCAACGATGGAAACCTCATGGTGAGGAGCGCGCTCTTGCGCGCGTCTCGAACCATGGGCCGCGCGGCCATCCTTCGAGACGCATCGCTACGCGATGCTCCTCAGGATGAGGGCCCGCCTCCGGGACGAAGCCCGGCCATGACGAACTTTAGCGTAAGTGCTACGCGCTCTTCTTCGCCCGCATCAGGTCGGCGAACCGCTTGAACAGATAGTGCGAATCGCGGGGGCCCGGAGAGGCTTCCGGGTGGTATTGCACCGAAAACACCGGCTTGCCCTCGAGCGCGATGCCGCAATTGGAGCCGTCGAACAGCGAGACGTGGGTCTGCGTCGCGCCCTTCGGCAGGGTCGCCTGGTCCACGGCAAAGCCGTGGTTCATCGAGGTGATTTCGACCTTGCCGGTGGTCTCGTCCCTGACCGGGTGGTTGGCCCCGTGATGGCCCTGATGCATCTTCTTGGTCTTGGCGCCGACCGCGAGGCCGAGCATCTGGTGTCCGAGGCAGATGCCGAAGGTCGGTACCCCCGATTTGATCACGTCCTGAATCACCGGGACGGCGTATTTGCCGGTCTCGGCGGGATCGCCCGGTCCGTTGGAGAGAAAGACCCCGTCCGGCTTCATCGCCAGAATTTCTTCGGACGACGTGGTCGCCGGCACCACGGTGACTTTGCAGCCCTCGCCGGCAAGCAGGCGCAGGATGTTGCGCTTGATGCCGTAGTCGATCGCCACCACGTTGAATTCCGGCGCGGTCTGGCGGCCGAAACCCTTGTCCCATTGCCAGGGGGTCTCGTCCCAGGTGAAGCGCTGGGTCGAGGTGACCATCGGCACCAGATCCATGCCTTCGAGGCCGGGCCATTCGCGGGCTTCTTCCTTGAGCCCGTGCAGGTCGAACTGACCGTTTTTGGCGTGGGCGATCACCGCGTTGGGCATGCCCTTGCCGCGGATCAGGGCGGTCAGCGCCCGGGTATCGATCCCGGACAGGCCGATGATGCCGCGCGCCTTGAGCCACTGGTCGAGATGGCGGGACGCCCGGTAGTTCGACGGATCGGTGATCGCGGCGCGCAGGATCACCCCGCGTGCGCCCGGCGTCGCCGCCATGTTCACCGTCTCGATGTCCTCGTCGTTGGTGCCGACGTTGCCGATGTGCGGAAACGTGAAGGTGATGAGCTGCCCGGCATAGGACGGATCGGTGAGGATCTCCTCATAGCCGGTCATCGCGGTATTGAAGCAGACTTCGCCGACCGCCTGGCCCTCCGCGCCGAGGCCGAAGCCTTCCAGCACGGTGCCATCGGCAAGCACGAGGAGCGCGGTCGGCTTGAGGTCCGGCCAGGCTGATGCATTTTCCGTTGATGTCATGAGCGCACTACATAGTCCCCGCATGCTTCGGCGTCAAAGCCGGAAGGCGTGGATTCACATGCGGATGGCAGCCGATTTGACAGCCGGCCTCGGCGCTTTAGTCTGAGAGTTCCCGAAAAGGCCGCCGATTGCCGGCATTTCGCCGGTCTGGAGCCCGCATGAACAATCCGATGCCGATCCTGCTGATTCCCGGTCTCGGCGGATCCCCGCGGATCTATGCCCCGGTGGTTCCGCAAATGTGGCGATACGGGCCGGTGACGGTCGCCAACCATATCCGCGACGACAATATGGCCGTCATCGCCCGCCGGATTCTGGCCGAGGCGCCGCCGCGCTTTGCCCTCGCCGGACATTCGATGGGCGGCTACATCGCCTTCGAGATCTTGCGGCAGGCGCCGCAGCGGGTCGCCAAGCTGGCATTGATCAACACCCAGGCCCGGCCGGACACCCCGGAGGCCAGCGAGCGCCGCCGCGGTCTGATCGGAAGGGTTCAGGCCGGCCAGTATCACGAGGTGCTGGACGAACTGTTTCCCGGTTTCGTGCATCCTTCGCGCGCCGGCAATGCCGAGCTGCGCAAGCTGGTGCATGACATGGGCGACGACGTCGGCGCCGAGGCTTTCGTGCGGCAGCAGACCGCGATGATCAGCCGGGCGGATTCGCGGCCGACGCTGACGACGATCAGCTGTCCGACCCTGGTCCTGACCGGCGACGCCGACAACACGCTGCCGAACCCGTTGTCGATCGAGATGGCCGACCGCATCAGCGGCGCCAAACTGGTCATGATCCCCGATTGCGGTCACCTGCCGCAACCGGAACAGCCGCAGGCCACCGCCGACGCGCTGGTCGAATGGCTGCGAATCTGAGTTGTTTCACGGTTGCGAACGCCCTAAATCAGAGGCCGATCAACGATCAGGCTGCGGCGCGACGCGCTGCCGAGGAGACCACATGCTGCGCGACGACATCAACAACGCGGTCAAGGACGCGATGCGGGCCAAGGACGAGCGCAAGCTGTCCACCCTGCGCATGGTCAATTCGACCATCAAGAATGCCGACATCGAGGCGCGCGGCCAGAGCAAGCCGCCGCTGTCCGACGGCGAGCTCCTGAGCGTGCTGCAGAAGATGATCAAGCAGCGCCAGGAATCCGTCGAGCTTTACGACAAGGGCGGCCGCGCCGAACTGGCCAATCAGGAGCGCGAGGAGATCGCGATCATCTCCGCCTATTTGCCGAAGCAGATGTCGGACGATGACGTCAAGGCCGCGATCTCCGCGGCCATCGCCGAGACCGGCGCCGCCGGCATGAAGGACATGGGCAAGGTGGTCGCCGCGCTGAAAGCGAAATTCGCCGGGCAGATGGATTTCGCCAAGGCCAGCGGTTTGGTGAAGGCGGCGCTGACGGCTTGATGCTTGCCTCTCCCCGCTTTGCGGGGAGAGGCCGGAATTCGCGGCGCGAATTCCGGGTGAGGGGCCTGGCACTGCGCCTGGTACGATGTGGGGCTCTCCGGCCGGTAGATGCTGCATTCGCGGTGGCGTCGTGCCTCGCCCCTCACCCCAACCCTCTCCCCGCAAAGAGCGGGGCGAGGGGGCGCGCTGCCGCTCAATAGAACTTTCCCATTCGAAGAAGGGAAAGGAAAAAATATCCGGGAGGCTCGTCTTCATGCTCACCGAAACCTCCGACTATGAAAAACTCTGCCGCGACTTCCGCTGGGCGGTGCCGGCGCGGTTCAACATGGCGGAGGCCTGTTGCGACCGGCACGCCGATGGCTCCGGGCGGCCGGCGCTGATCTATGTCGGCGAGGACGGCGGCACGCAGCGCCTGACGTTCGACGAGATGGCGGCGCTGTCGCGCCGCTTCGCCAATGTCCTGCGCGCCGACGGCCTTGCGCGCGGCGACCGGGTCGCGGTGTTCCTGTCGCAATCGGTGGAACTGCCGATCGTGCACCTGGCCGCGTTCCGCGCCGGGCTGGTGTCGGTGCCGCTGTTCACGCTGTTCGGCGAGGATGCGCTGGAGTTTCGCCTGGCCAATTCCGGCGCCAGCGCGATCGTCACCGACGAGACCGGTTGGGACAAACTCGCCAAAATTCGCGAGCGGCTGCCTTATCTGCAGGACATCTACGTCACATCGGGCGCGATCCACGCCGGCGCCAAGCCGTTCTGGCCGTCGATCGAGGCCGCCTCGGAAGAATTCACCACAGTCGATACCGCGGCCGACGATCCCGCCATCATCATCTACACGTCCGGCACGACGGGAAATCCGAAGGGCGCGCTGCACGCCCATCGCGTGCTGCTCGGCCATCTGCCGAATGTCGAGATGGCGCATGATTTCTTTCCGAGACCCGGCGACCTGATGTGGACGCCGGCGGACTGGGCGTGGATCGGCGGCCTGTTCGATGCGCTGTTCCCGGCCTGGTATCACGGTGTCGCGACGCTCGGTCATCGCGCCAAAAAATTCGAGCCGCAGGCCTCGATGCAGCTGATGGCCGATCACGGCGTGCGCAACGTGTTCCTGCCGCCGACCGCGCTCAAGCTGATGCGGCAGGCCGATGTCAGTCATCCCGGCGTGAAGCTGCGCAGCATCTTCACCGGCGGCGAGTCGCTCGGCGGTGAACTGCTGGCGTGGGTGCGCAAGACCTTCGGCATCGAGGCGCACGAAATCTATGGCCAGACCGAATGCAATCTCGTGGTCGGCAACAACACAAGACTGTTTCCGATCCGGCCGGGCTCGATGGGCAAGCCGACGCCGGGCTTCGACGTGCGCATCGTCAACGAGCGCGGCGAGGAACTGCCGCGCGGCGAACGCGGCATCATCGGCGTGCGCCAGCCCAATCCCGTCACCATGATCGAATATTGGAAAAATCCCGACGCCACGGCAAAAAAGTTCGCCGGCGGCTTCCTGCTCACCGGCGACCTCGGCATCCAGGATGTCGACGGCTATTTCTGGTACGTCAGCCGCGAGGACGACGTCATCACCAGCGCCGGCTATCGGATCGGACCGTCGGAGATCGAGCACACGCTGCTCAAGCATCCGGCGGTGGCGCTGTCGGCGGTGGTCGGCATTCCCGATCCGATCCGCACCGAGGCGATCAAGGCGTGGATCGTGCTGCGGCCGGGATTTGCGCCGAGCGAGGTTTTGGCGCGCGAGATCCAGGATTTTGTCAAAGTGCAACTCGCCGCCCACGAGTATCCGCGCCATGTGCAGTTCGTGGAATCGCTGCCGATGACCGCGACGGGCAAGGTGTTGCGCCGCGAGCTGCGCGGACGCGGTTAGGGCAAGGTGAGTTTAAGCTGGTTCGGCGGCATCAACCCCGTCTTTGCGAGCGAAAGCGAAGCAATCCAGGAGCCAAACAGAAGGACTGGATTGCTTCGTCGCAAGAGCTCCTCGCAATGACGGAGCTGGCTGTCCCGATTGGGCTCAAAGCCATTCCGCACTCGTCCCGGAGGCCACGTAATATTACGAGTTTCGCTGTCGCGCCTTGCCCGCGGCGGCACAACGACGCAACGCGCCTTCCAACTGGCCTTGGGCCGCTGTCGTTGCCCGATGGTGAAAACAATCCTTAAGGCCCGCACGGTATCCTGTGATGCCCTTCCCACAGGAACCAAGCTTCATGCGAATCCGCGCTTTCTTCCTGCTGTCGCTCGCCGCCGCCGCCGCGGTCGGCTCGTTCGCCGCCGTCGTCACCCTGGTCAGCGAATGGCAGCACGCGAGCGCCGCGGCGCAGGCGCAGCAGCTGGCAACGGCGATCCGGGCCGGTCTGAACGCCAGTGAGCGCCTCGGCCTCGAGCGCGGCTACTATCTTCAGCACATCCTCACCGAACAGGCCCTCGACCCCGCCGAAAAGGCCAAGATCGACAAAGCCAAGGCGGATACCGACGCGGCGTTCGTCGAGATCATCGACCGGCTCGGCGGTTCCGGTCTTCCCGAGGCGACCCCCAAGGTGGCGGAGCTGCGCCAGATGGTGACGCGGCTCGCCGACCTGCGCACCGAGGGCGACCGCGCGCTCGCCGTGGCGCTTGGCGCTCGCGACCGCACCACGGTCGATACCCTCTACAAGCGCCTGATCCAGTTGCCGGGCGAGATCGACCGGATTCTCGATCCGGTGGAAAATGCGTTGAGCCGGCTCGACAGCGAGAGCGCGCGGTTCATCGCCATCGCCCGTCTCGGCTGGGAGATGCGCGATCTCAGTTCGCGCCGCTCGTCGATCTACAACGTGGCGCTCGGCGCCCAGAAGCCGATCGACGCGGCCTCGATGGAAAAGCTGGCCGAGGCGATCGGCCGGATCGATCAGACCTGGGTCCGGATTCAGGCCGCGGTCGCGCGCAGCGGCGAGCGGCCGCGCCTGGTGGCGGCGCTCGACGTGGTGCGCAAGGGTTACATCGAGGCGGCGGCGGGCGGGCTCTACAAGACCGTCGACGAGCGCAGCCGCGCCGGCGCCAGTTACGGCATCGAGCTGCGCGAGTTCCGCCCGAAGAGCACCGCCGCGATGCAGACCATCCTGGCGGTGCGCGACGCCGGCATCGCCGAGGCGATCGACGCGGCGGATGGCCACCGTGCCGGGAGTCTGGTCTCGCTGTGGCTTGCCATTGGATTGCTGGTGCTGGTCGTCGCCGTCACCGGCGGCGTGGCCACCTTGCTCGGCCGCCGCATCGTCGGACCGATCACCGTGTTGACCGAACTGATCACGCAGCTCGCCGGCGGCGGGCGTGAATTCATCGTGCCGCTGCGCGCGCGCGGCGACGAGATCGGCCGCATGGCGCAGGCCATCGAGGAACTGCGCCAGCGTTCGATCGAGGCCGCCGCGATGAGCGAAAGCGTTGCCGCGCAGCGTGCCGCCGAAGCCGCCCGGGTCGAGCGCGTCGCCGCCGTCACCAGCGCCTTCGACCGCCAGTCGGCGACGCTGATCGAGGCGGTGGTCTCCGCCGCCGGCTCGGTCGGCAGCGAGGCCAACCAGACCGCCGACATCACCCGCGACATTTCCGGACGCACCGCTTCGGTGGTGCAAAGCTCGACTGACGCCTCGGAGAATGTCCAGACCATCGCCGCGGCGACCGAGGAATTGTCGATCTCGGTGCGCGGCATCGCCGAGCGGGTGCGCAAATCGGCGGAAATCGCCGGCCGGGCGGTGAGCGAGGCGCAGCGCGCCGACGCTCATATCGCCAGTCTCGGCGCCGCCTCGAAGGCCATCGAAGGCATCGTTCAATTGATCAGCAGCGTCGCGGCGCAGACCAACCTGCTGGCGCTCAACGCCACCATCGAGGCGGCACGGGCGGGCGAAGCCGGGCGCGGATTTGCCGTGGTGGCGAGCGAGGTCAAGAGCCTTGCCACCCAGACCGGCTCGGCGACCGGAGAGATCGCCGCCCAGGTCAAGGAAATCCAGGCCGCCACCTCCGAGGCGATCGAAGCCATCAAGAGCGTCGGTCTCACCATCGGCGAGATCAGCGGCATTGCCTCCGAACTCGCCGGCGCGGTCGAGCAGCAGGACGCGGCGACCGGCGAGATCGCGGGCAACGCCCAGCGCGCGGCGGAAGGCACCCGCAACGTGCTCGCCACCACCGCGACCGTCGCCTCCGCCACGGAAGAAGCGTCACGCACCGCCGACCACATGGCCGACGCCGTCAAGGATCTCGCCGGCCGGGCGCAACTCCTGACCACCGAGATCCGGCACTTTTTGGATGACATCAAGGCGGCGTGAGGCGGCGGAGAAGCTTGCCGAAGCGCTTCGTTCCGGACACCGGGAACTTTTCTCAACCAGAGGTGTTACCAGTCATCACCGCAATTCCTGGCCGTTATCGGTGACTGAGAGTTTATTTCGCTCCCGCCGCCCTCAGGAGCAACATGATGAAGGTTTCCGAAACATATCGCCTTAAGGCTTTGGACTGCGAAAAGCAGAGCCGCGACGCCAAGGCCTACGACATCAAATGCGCATGGTCTGATATCGCCATCGAGTGGCACGCCCTGGCAAGTCGCGCCGCACAAGACGCCGGCCGGGACTGCAACATGGAAAAGCGCCACTAATCCATTGAGGCGCTGATATCCGCCCAACCCAAACTACATCGGCACCTCGACTCCGAGCTGCTTCAGCGCCTCCAGCATCCGCAGCGGCGGTGCCATCTTGATGACCAAGGGCTCGCCGGTTTCCAACAGGCTCTTCAGGCTGGAGAGAATCGCCGGCCAGCCGAGCCGTCCGCCCGAGAGGATATCGTCGCTGAGCGGCCGGTCATGGGCCTCGGTCATGGTGAGGCGGACCGCGTCCCCGGCAGCCTCGATCTCGTAGGTCACGAGCGTGGTGCCGAGCTTTTCGACGAGGCCGGGCCAGTTGACGTTCCAGGTCACCGCCAGCCTGCGCGGCGGATCGCAGGCCAGCACGTCGCCGCTGATGTGGAGCGAGCCGTCCGGCGCGCGGACGGCAAAACGACCGCCGACCTTCAAATCCGTCTCCACCGCAAAACCGGAAAAATACTTCCGGCTGAACTCGGCCCTGGTCAGCGCCTCCCAGACCTTGGCGGGCGTCGAGGCGATGTAGATCGTGTAGACGGTGTCCGGCCTGAAATCAGAAATGTCCATGATCAGCCCACTCCTTCGATGTCGAGCGCCGCCAGCGGAACGTCCAGCGCGCGTCCCGATTCCAGCAGGCTCTTGAGGCTCGACATGATCGCCGGCCATCCTTTCGAGATGCCGTCCAGCATGCGGCTGCCGTCGGCAAAGCCTTCATGCGTCAACGTCAGCTTGACCAGCCTGCCGTGCCTTTCGAGCTCGAAGACCACCTTGGACGGCGGCTCCCTGGCGGGTTCGCCTGTGGCGACATGCTGGAAGGTATAGGACAGCCGGCGCGGCGGATCGGCTTCGAGGATTATGCCGGCGTCGGTGGTGGTGCCGTCCATGACAAGCGAGAACGGCGATCCCACCTTCCAGTCCGACACCACGTCGGTGTTCCACCAATAGCGCCTGGAAAACTCACTGCTGGTCAGCGCTTCCCAGAGTCTTTCAGGCGTGGTCTCGATATAGGTGACGTAGACGAATTCCGGCTTACGCATCACATTTCTCCAAGGATCATTCGCGGTTCAGTCGTTCAGGCCGAGCGCCTGGTATCCTGGCCCTCGTACCAGGGCGCGTGCAGCACCACGTGACCGGTTTCCAGCAGGCTCTTCAGGCTCGACAACACCAGCGGCCAGCCCCGGCTGATGCCCTCGATCACCTTGCTGCCAGGTTCGAAACCGTCATGGATCATGGTCAGCCTGACCTGGTCCTTCTGCTGCTCGATTTCGAAAGTGACGCGCGACGGTGGTTCATCCGCCATGCCGCCATGGTGTGGATGGAAGGTGTAAGCCAGCCGGCGCGGCGGCTCGAATTCAAGCACCTCGCCGACGACATCCTTGTCCTCGCGCTTCAGCCTGAGCCTGAACGGCGAGCCGATCTTCCAGTCGGACTCGACATGGTTGCCGGTCCAGTAGCGTTCCGAGATCTTCGCATCGGTCAATGCCTCGAAGACCTTCTCCGCGGTCGAGGCGATGTAGATCACATAAACGAAGCTTGGTTTACTCATCACGTTGCTCCAGTTGCCGCTTCAATTCGCTGAGCGCGGCGAGCTTGCCGTGCTCGAATTTCCTGATCCAGCGCTCGCCGATCTGATGGATCGGTACCGGATTGAGGTAGTGCAGCTTCTCGCGGCCCTGCCTGAACGTGCTGACGAGGTTCGCCGCCTCCAGGATCGCAAGATGCTTGGTCACGGCCTGCCGCGTCATCGCGAGGCCGTCGCAGAGTTCGTTCAGGGTCTGGCCGTTCCGGGCGTGGAGCCTGTCCAGCAGCGACCGCCGCGACGCATCCGCCAGCGCCTTGAAGACCTCATCCATGGCAAGGATAATAGGCAACTAAATGGTTGCATGTCAAGCTGAGGGCGTGCTCCTTCTTCCCTCCTCCCTTGTGGGAGAGGGTGGCGCGAAGCGCCGGGTGAGGGGGCGCCGCACGACGAGACTCATCACCCCCTCACCCGTCCTCGCTTCGCGAAGCCACCCTCTCCCACGAGGGGAGAGGGGAAGAGACAGCGCCGCTGTGATCATGCATAGTTGGCGGCTATCTCCCTCAGCCGCGGGTCCCATCATGTCGCTCCAGGTCTATCTCGCCTTCGTTGCCGCCTGCATCGCGCTGGCATTGCTGCCGGGGCCGATGGTGACGCTGGTGATCGCCAACGGCCTGCGCCACGGCACGCGCGCGGCGATGATCAACATCGCCGGCGCGCAACTCGGCCTCGGCATTGTCATCGCCATCGTCGCGGTCGGACTGACGTCGCTGATGGCGACCATGGGCTACTGGTTCGACTGGGTACGTTTCGCCGGCGCCGCCTATCTGGTCTGGCTCGGCATCAAGCTGATCCGCGCCCCGGTCGAAGGTGTCACCGCCGATGCGCCGCCGCCGCCGCCGCGCGGCGGGTTCTTTCTGCAGGGACTGCTCGTGCTGCTGAGCAATCCGAAGGTGCTGGTGTTTTTCGGCGCCTTCATCCCGCAATTCGTCGACATGCAGAAGGACCATTTCTCCCAGGTGATGCTGCTGGGATTTACCTTCAACGTGATCGCGGGCATCACCGACGCGATCTATGCGCTGCTGGCCGGCCGCGCCCGGCGGTTCTTTTCGGCGCGGCGCACCAGGCTGCTGTCGCGGCTGTCCGGCGGCTTCATGGTCGGCGGCGGCATCTGGCTGGCGTTGACCCGGTCGCGCTGACCGGATTCGAACCAATTCGCCTAACGCGACGTCCAAGATGTCGGGGGTGCCGTGGGCGCCTGTTTCGATGAGGCGTTGCCGTGCCCGATATTCCCTGGTTCGTTTACGCGATGCTGCTGGCGCCGTTCGGCCTGATTCTGGTCGCCGCGGGTTACAAATATTTGCAGGTTCGCGCCGCCAGCCACTGGCCCTCGACACCGGGCAAGGTCGTGGTGTCGAATTCCGAACTGCGCCAGGTGCGTGTGCTCGACGACAGCCGTGCCGACGGCCACCGCGATGAGCCGCGCAACTTCGCCAATATCGTCTATGAATACACCGTCAGCGGCCAGAAGCTCCGCAACAATCGCGTCAGCATCGGCGAGGACCGCGGCAATTTCGAAGTCGCCGAAACCATCGCGCGCTATCCGGTCGGCACCGCGGTGACCGTCTATTACAACTCGCGCCATCCACGCGAGGCGGTGCTGGAGCGCGACCTGCCCAAGGGCATGGGCGGCTGCCTTGCCATTGCCGCCGCGATCGTGCTGACGATCGTGTTCGGCGGCGCCATCGGCATCAAGCGCATCAACGATTTCATCGGCGCCCATCTGGTCGACCCGAAGCTGTCGCCGCTGGTGGTGGCGCTCGGCGCCTTCGGTGCCGTCATCGCCTTGTTCGGGCTGGCTTTCCACCGCCAGGCGTCATTGGCGAAGAAATGGCCGGTGGTGACCGGCACCATCAAGATGTCCAAGCCCGAAACCTACCTCGCCGCCGACAGCGAGACCGGCAGGACCGGCCCGGTGATGACGACTACGACGGTGTCGTATTCCTTCCGCTTCAACAACGTCGCCTATACCAACATCCATGCCACCGTCAGCAGCAACAACGCCGCTCAGTCCGGCTGGCTGATGCGCCGCTTCACCGGGGGCTACAAGGCCGGCGACCAGGTCAAGGTGCATGTCGATCCCAAGAATCCGGCGCAGGCGACGCTCAATCCGGGCGGCGCCGCCGCGTGGGTGCTGTGGGCGATCGCGCTGGGGTTTTTTGCTTTCGCCTATTACGCGGCGAGTGGACAATCGGGTCTGGTGGCGCAGTAGCGCAAAACTTTCAGCCCGTCGTCCCGGCGAACGCCGGGACCCAGAACCCGTGGCCTGCGTCGTGAGCCGAGGTGTCAGCCGCTGTGCTGAAATGCGAGTCCAGGGAGTCTGGGTCCCGGCCTGCGCCGGGACGACGTGGTAACAACGATTACCCCACCAGCCCCTGCATCCGCAGCGTCGCCTCGATCTCGCCGAAAATCCGCGTCAGCCGTTCGGCCCATTGCGTCTGCCCCGCGACATCGGCGATCAGGTCCTGGCGGATCTCGATGCCCGTGGTCATCAGGCCGCGGGCCTCGCCGTGAACCGGGATGGTATAGTCGGTGGCGTCGCTGACCGCGTAGGGTTCGTTGTCGCCGACCACGAGGTCGGGCTCGGCGCGCAGCAATTTCAGCAGCAGCGGCGGCAGCCTGGTGTCGCGCTGGTACAGCGTGCCGATGTGCCAGGGCCGCGCGATTCCGGCATAAACCGCGGTAAAACTGTGCAGCGACACCAGCACGGTCGGCATCCCGTGCTGCAGGCGGGCGTCGATGATCTCGGCGATGCGCCGATGATACGGCTCGAAGATCAGCCGCCGCCGCGCCTCAGCGGCCTCGCGCGTCAGCCCGTCATTGCCGGGTATCATCGTGGCCTCGCTGATCAGCGGAATCGAGCTCGGCGCCTGCGGTGGACGGTTGCAGTCGATCACCAGCCGCGAATAGCGCTGCGCCACCAGATGTGCGTCGAGCGCCTTGGCGAGCTGTTCGGCGACGCCGGCGATGCCGATGTCCCAGGCGATGTGCCGCTCCATCTCGTCCGGGGAAACCCCGAGGTCGCCCAGCGCCTGCGGAATCAGCCGTCCATAGTGGTCGCAGGTCAAAAGGAACGGCGAGCGGCCGGTGGCATTTTGCTCCAATACCGGCGGAACATCTGTGGCGCCCAGAAGTAGAACCGGTGGGGCAGGGTTGCTCGCGGTTTGCGGGGTCATGTCGTCGGGCCTTGCCTAATGAAGCGGCATTCCTGCCTATGATTAGTCAGGGATCGGTATAAATTCGGTTGCTAGTATCACGTCATGACTGTTTCGACGATGCCTCTGCTGACCATCCACCACAAGACCGAATACCGCTACGCCCATCCCGTCGCGTTCGGCGAACATCGCATCATGCTGCGGCCGCGCGACGGCCACGATCTGCGCCTGCTCAAGAGCCGGCTCGAGATCACGCCCGAGCCGAGATCGCTGCGCTATATCCACGACGTGTTCGGCAACAGCGTGGCGATCGCCACCTTCGACCGCCGCGCCGCGGCGCTGACCTTCACCAGCACCGCGGCCGTCGAGCATTTTCCGATGGAAGAGTTCGCGCTGACGCCGGACGACCAGGCCTTCTTCTATCCCTTTCACTATGACGGCGAGGAACTGCCGGATCTGCATCAGTTCATCACGCCGCAATACGGCGATCCGGCCGGCGAACTTTCCGCCTGGGCACGGGAATTCCTCAATCCCGCTGGATCGACCCCGACCTTCGATATCCTGCGCGACATGACGCTCGGCATTCGCCAGGCTTTCTCCTACCGCAAGCGGCATGAGTACGGCACCCAGCATCCACTCGACACGCTGCAGACCCGGGCCGGCACCTGCCGCGATTATGCGCTGTTCATGATCGAGGCGCTGCGGCGGCTCGGCATCGCCGCGCGCTTCGTCTCCGGCTATCTGTTCATCCATGGCGACCGCGAGCACAATTATGTCGGCGGCGGCTCGACCCACGCCTGGGTCCAGGTCTATCTGCCGAGCGCCGGCTGGATCGAGTTCGATCCGACCAACGGCATCATCGGCAGCCGCGACCTGATCCGCGTCGCGGTGGCGCGCGAGCCGCGTCAGGCGATCCCGCTGCACGGCACCTATCTGGGCTCGGCCGACGCCTTCCTCGGCATGGATGTCGGCATCAACGTGGTGTCGGCCGGCGAACACGCCCGGCCGGCATTTCTTCCCGGCGAGGACATGAGGGCTTAGCGCGGATGGAGATCAGGGTCGGCTTCGAAATAGCCTATGCGGCGGTCCAGCCGACGCCGATGGTCATCATGCTCAGCATCCATCCGTCGCGTTATGGCGACATCGTCGGAACTGAAACCATCGTCGCCGATCCCGACGTGCCGATCGGCTTCTATCGCGACAGCTTTGGCAACGTCTGCGGCCGGCTGGTGGCGCCGGCCGGCGGGGTGACGCTGCGCGGCAGCGCGCTGGTGCGGGATTCCGGGCTGCCCGACGCGGTGGTGCCGACCGCGCAGCAGCTTCCGATCGACCAGTTGCCCGACGACGTGCTGCTGTATCTGATGGCGAGCCGCTATTGCGAGACCGACAAGCTCACCGACATCGCCTGGTCGCTGTTCGGCAACACACAGCCGGGCTGGGCGCGGGTGCAGGCCATCGTCGGCTTCGTGCACAACCACGTCACGTTCGGCTACCAGCACGCCCATCACATGAAGTCGGCGCACGACGTCTACGAGCAGGGCACCGGCGTCTGCCGCGACTTCGCGCACCTGGCGCTGACGTTCTGCCGCTGCATGAACATCCCGGCGCGCTATTGCACCGGTTACATGGGCGACATCGGCATTCCGCCGGACCCGGCGCCGATGGATTTTTCCGGCTGGTTCCAGGTCTATCTGTCCGGGCAGTGGTACACCTTCGACGCGCGCCACAACCATCCGCGGATCGGCCGCATCCTGATGGGCACCGGCCGCGACGCCGCCGACGTGGCGCTGACCACCAGTTTCGGCCGGATGGATCTGGTGAAATTTGTGGTCGTCAGCGACGAGGTCGTGGCGGCGTAATCTTTATCCGGGGCACGTCATGCTGGATCGCCTGTTCGTCTACGGCACGCTGATGCGCGGCTTCGACCACCCGATGTCGAAATTGCTGTCGCGCGAAGCCGACCTCCTGGGCGAGGCGCAGTGCCGCGGCCGGCTCTATATGGTGAAGCATTATCCGGGATTGCTGCTGTCGGATGATCCAGGCGACGTGGTGCATGGCGAGCTCTACCGCATGCATCACCCGGAGGAATTGCTGGCGACCTTCGACGATTACGAAGGCTGCGGGCCGACGTTCGAGCAGCCGACCGCCTATCTGCGCGAAGCGCTGCCGGTCACGCTGGCCGATGGCACGACGTATGAGACGTGGACGTACGTCTATAATTGGCCGGTGGATGAGGCAAAGCGGATCGCGTCGGGGCGGTTTTTGGCGCGGTAGAGCCGTAGGATGGGTGGAGCGAAGCGATACCCATCATTTCCGATGCGAGCGATGGGTTTCGCTGCGCTCTACCCATCCTACGAGTCGGCAAATTACGAAATCCCCAGCTCCTGCTGCGCCAGCCGCACGTCCACCTCGCGCTCGACATACGTCCATTCCTCGCTGTCGCGCAGCGTGCCCACCAGTTCCTCGAATGCCGCGGCGTGCTCGGGGGCGTATTCGAACCAGGTCAAAAAATCGAACGGCTCGCCGAGGTCGCGGCAGTGATAGAGCTGGCGCGCGACCGCCGGCAGATACTTCAGGCTGGCCGCGATGTGGCGCGACTTGTCCTCGAAGATGGCGCGGCGCTCCTCCTGGGTGAGGTCCCACCAGGCCGCCGATTTGCGGATCGGGATCAGCGCCGCGCGGGTTGCCTCGGGGCGGCCGAGCCCGGCCTGCGCCGCCGCCAGCGCGGTCTTCTCGCTGCGCTCTGCATAGCGCACGTGGCTGGCGACGCCGGCCAGCCGCCACGAGGTCTGCGACGGGATCAGCGGCAGCGCGATGGCGTCGGAATGGATGACCGAGAGGCCGGGAACGTCGAGCAGCCCCGCGCCCTTGACCGGCTCGAGAGAGGTGATGCGCCAGGCGCCGCTGTTGCCGCCACGAAACGTTGTGAACATGCGACAGGAAACCGTGGAACCGGCGCCGGTTCAAGCTTTCTCGTCATTCCGGGCCTTGAGCGACGCAAAACTGCCCGGAACGACAGCGCCCTGTGAATAACGGCGAGAACGCCATCAATCTTCGCTTTTAACTCCCTGATACCTATATCGATGTTCGGTTGGCGCGAGGCGCCGACAATCCACGATACGGCCGCGACGCCGTCCCGCGACTCACGCAAAATCGGCTCATGCGCTTCACGCCACAATTCCTCGACGATCTGCGCGCCCGGCTCCCGGTTTCGGAAGTCGTCGGCAAGCGCGTGAAATTGAAGAAGGCGGGGCGCGAATGGAAAGGGCTGTCGCCCTTCCAGCAGGAGAAATCGCCGTCCTTCACGGTCAACGACCAGAAGGGATTTTACCACGATTTCTCCTCCGGCAAGCACGGCGACATCATCTCCTTCGTGATGGAGACCGACGGCGTCGGCTTCACCGAGGCGGTGGAGCGGCTGGCGTCGATGGCGGGCGTGGCGCTGCCGGCGGCAACGCCCGATGCCGCGCGTCACGAGCAGCGCCGCAAGACGCTGTACGACGTGATGGATCTCGCCGCGAAATTCTATGCCGATACACTGGCCTCGCGCGGCGGCGCGCGCGCCCGCGGCTATCTCGGTGACCGCGGCATCTCGCCGGCGACCCAGCTGCAGTTTCGCCTCGGTTACGCCCCTGGCGAGCGTTTCGCGCTGAAGGAGCATCTGGGCAGCCACGGCGTTCCGGTCGAGGACATGGTCGAGGCCGGGCTGCTGGTTGCCGGCGACGACATCCCGGTGCCGTTCGACAAGTTTCGCGACCGCGTGATGTTTCCGATCGCCGATCTGCGCGGCCGCGTCATCGCCTTCGGCGGCCGCGCGCTGGAGAAGGACGTTCCCGCGAAGTACATGAATTCGCCGGAAACGCCGCTGTTTCACAAGGGCGACAATCTCTACAACCTCATGACCGCGCGCGCCGCGACCCACAACGGCGCGCCGCTGGTGGTGGTCGAGGGCTATGTCGACGTCATCGCCATGGTCGGCGTCGGCTTCGCCGGCAGCGTTGCGCCGCTCGGCACGGCGCTCACCGAAAACCAGCTCGCGCTGTGTTGGAAGATGGCCGACGAGCCGATCCTGTGTTTCGACGGCGACAAGGCCGGCAAGAAAGCGGCGTGGCGCGCCGCCGACCTGGCGCTGCCGCATCTGAAACCCGGCAAGAGCTTGCGCTTCGCGCTACTGCCGGAAGGTCAGGATCCCGACGATCTCGCGCGGTCCGGCGGACGGGCCGCTGTCGAAGAGGTGATCGGCGCGGCGCGGGGGCTCTCCGATTTGATCTGGGCGCGCGAGATCGAGGGCGGCAGTTTTGCCACGCCGGAACGCCGCGCCGCGCTGGAGGCCCGCATCAACGAACTGACCAACGGCATCCGCGACGAGGTGGTGCGGCGCTACTATCGCCAGGACCTGAGCGAGCGGCTGCGCGCTGCCTTTGCCCCGGCCGGCGGGCGCGGCGGGTACGGCGGAAACTACCGCGGCAATGGCGGCGGCGGAGGCGAATCAGGCCGGCGTTTTCCACAGCGCGGCGCATTCACGCCCGGTGCTGCGGGCCGGTCGGAGGGGCGCGGCCGCTTCCAGGGCTCTGGCGGACTCCAGACCATCAGCCGGCAGCCCTACCAGATCGCCAGCCCGGATCTGGCCTCGAGCCCGATCATGCGCGGGCAGCGCAGCGCGTTGTCCCGGCGCGAGGCGCTGATCCTGAAGTGCCTGATCAACCACCCCTGGCTGCTGCATGACCACCTCGAGGAGGTGGCGGCACTGGAACTGGCGCATCCGGAGGCGCATCGTCTGCGGGCCGGGATCATCGCCGC
>Ga0209758_1002621_pt1 | contig 17886 bp, 21 predicted proteins | sample AraplaMF_Col_mMF_FD_184258 | JGI IMG/M metagenome (GOLD analysis project Ga0209758, IMG submission 184258) | Arabidopsis root microbial communities from the University of North Carolina, USA - plate scrape MF_Col_mMF (SPAdes) (version 2) | ecosystem: Host-associated > Plants > Roots > Endosphere...
TTTTCTTGAGCAGGAATATGAAACCATCTCCTTCAGGTTGTTTGGGTATTATCACTTACTGACAGTGCAGCTGTTGTCCGCCATTGATGCAAAAAGCGGGGCGGGGTCTGAGGCAATCAACCTCGTGTTGCTCAGCATGAATTTTAATGCGCCTGAATACATCGCCTGGTGTACTGGCGGTTTTGTTTCGGAAACCTCGAAAATGTCCATTGAGCAGCAACTGGAAAAAATGGCCCGGTCCTTAAAGGGCATTGAGCAACTGGAGATGGCGCCGGCAGTATCACTTTCCCTGCAGGTACAACCCGCGTGGATCAATACCTTGTTCAGCAACGGGAAGGGAATATATTTGCTCGAGGGTGTTCCGTCAGCCACCCGCCAGCTTGCCGGATGGATAAAAAAAGAAATGGAGTTCCTTGAATACACCCGACAGCTCGAGGTGGCGGAAGTAAACGGTTTTGAAAAAATCAATACCGGGCTTACCATCTGGCAGCTTTCGGTATTCATCGCCGTATTTTTGGAAACAGGTGTTTTTATCACCGAGAATGAGCACTCTTACTCAGCGACCATCCGTTCCGTTGGCAGGATTGTCAAAACAGTGGGACAGGACAACCTGAGCCTGGAGAGCCTGCGCACCAAGATTTATACCCTGCGCAAAATGGAAAATATCAGGTCCAATCCTCCGGCACGTAAGGCCCTGGAGGCGTGTATGGATCTCTTTTTCAAGTGCTATACCGTATGCAAAAAGTATTTGGGATAAATGATTTACCGCCGAATTGATTAAATTTAAGGGTACTGGCTTGCAGCCATCAGTGTAATCTCAAACCCTCAAAACGATCCGTATGCGAACCCTGCTAAATTTGTTGGGCCATGTCGGCCCCCTTTCAGATCAATTATCTTTACATATTCAGGAAACAATGCCCCGTAAAGTTTGCAGGAAAACAGAGATCCTGCAGGTGCCCGACCAACCCACTACGCTGATGTATTACATTGACAGCGGCCTGCTGAAAGCCTATCGCTATGAAGGCAGCCGCGAAATCTGTACCTGGTTCCAGAACGAAGGGAACATCGTCATGTCCATACCCTCCTGGATAAGGGGAACACCTACAGAGGAATATATCGAGGCGCTCGAGGACTCGGTGGTATATACCATCACCAAAGCGGAACTCGATTATATCTACAGCCATTTCCCGGAATTTAATTTTAACGGGAGGGTACTCATGGAACAATACTACCTGATGGTATGGGAATGGTTTGACCTTGTCCGCAGTAAGAGGGCCCCTGACCGTTACGCCTTCTTTGTGGAACACTTTGGGCCATGGGTCACACGGGTACCCTCCAAGGACATCGCCACTTTTTTGGGTGTATCAAAATCGCATTTCAGTGTCTCCAAACGCCTTGCCCGGTGACGGGCGGATACTTCAATTTGTTTCGAAATCGAAACCGCAGATTGATCCGCGTAGTTTAAATTTGTAACAACGGTTAACCACTTCCTGTTTACTTCCCTCTGCCATATTCGTGAGTCTCAAAACATTGTGCTGGTTCATTTTTACATATTATAATAAAAATTATGTAATTGTTAATCAACCTGTTGCTGGTGGGTACTGTACATGAACCGTGCGCCATCCGATTGATTTTTTTCTTTGATTTGACTTAAATGCTTGCATCCTATGATGTATGAACTGTCAACCTTGGAACGCATCGTTGAACAGATGCATCCCTCATGCGTATTGCATCTTACCGGTACTGAGGCGGAGAAAGCCAGGGACAACTGGCTGGACACGGTCAAAAAGGAAAAGGACAGGGTGCCCTTTTCCATGATCGAAAGAAGCCTTGAGTTGACGGAACATAAGAAAATCCGGTTGTATATCGGCCGCCACCAGCATGCGGCCACATACCTTGTGGACAGCGTTCACCAGTATGCTTCGGCTGCGCAACGCAACTTTGCTCCCGGCGCGGTGCAGGACTGGGCTGTATTCTACCAGCGAACGGGCAAAATACTGGAGGAGCTCCTGTTGGAAATCCTGAGACGTTTTGAACAGTATATTGACCTGGGCCTCATCCTGCACCATTCTTATGTTGCTGCCGCAAGGGCCGAACTGGGAGCGATGATTCATGAAACCGGGGCGCTGGCTGTTCAGCAGGAGACGGACCCTTACCTGCTGGAAATTGCCCTTAAACCCGTTAAAAGGTTTACAGAGGGGAAGGACAGCGTCATCACCTACCGGTTATTGCATTACTTTAGGGAGCTGCTCAAGCAACTTCGCAGGATTACTGACGTCGAAATGGAAAGCTACATGGTCTATAATTTCCAGGTGGCCGCTTCACCGGGCGACGGAATAACGCCTGGGCAGTCCCTGGTGAACATCAGGCTTAACGTGATGTTGCTTTTCATGAATTTTAATACGCCGGAATACGTGGCCTGGTATACCGCAAAGCTCCTGGAAAAACTGGGAGAGCTGGAAACCACCAGTGATAAGATAAAGTTGTTGCGCATGTACCATAAAATCCTTTCGCTCCTAAGGCTCAGGCCCGGCCTGGCTTTAATGCCGGAACTAAAAGAGTCTGTTGTCGGCCAGATCCAAAACTGGATAGTTCATGAACTGTCTTTCCTGAAGGACCTGGAGGCGCAGGAGTCTAACCCTCATCCATATACGCTTACACAGGTTGCCGGTCAGCCCCAGGCTGCGGGCAGCAATAAAAAAATACAGTTCATGGCCGGCGCCGCGGAATTAGCTTTGCTTATCCGCACCGCGCCGGAAGCGGAGATCATCGCCTCCATGGCGCCCATGGAGCTGTTACGCACTTTCCAGGCATCCTTTAATTCTGTCGGGGCGTCCGACAACAGCGTCAACAGCCTGAAGAACCATTATTTCAACCCGAAGAAATCCGCGGCAACTTCGCTCATCCACAGGTTCCAGCAGTGGATAAAGGTCCTCCGCAGGTATGAATAACCCTTCCTTCACTTAATTTTTTCCATGTAATAATGATTTGATTACCAGATTGTTGTGCCTTGGTTGCGCAACCAGGGTCTGACGTTTGTGCCCTGTCTGCGTCGTTGCTTTGTGCCTGCATTAAACATGTAAGCAAATGAACAAAGCGGCGCTACACCTGTACGAAGAAATGTTTCAGCAGGAAGAGTCCATCTTTTCCGGCGCGAAAGACGTGGTCGAAGCACACCTTAAAGCGGTCCAGCTTATCAGTGATTTTATTGGAAAATTAAACAGCCTTTTGCGCGAGCGGTCCTTTGAAGATGAAGCGGAAGAAATTCACTTCTTTAAAGAGATCAGACCGGCCTTTGACGGCAGGCTGCTCTTTCACCTGCACCTGCTAAACCATCATGACCGGAACCTGGCTGGCGCCGACAGGCTTTCCTTCTGCCGGCAGCAACTAAAAGACCTCCGCGATTACGAGGAACGCAACAGGTCGTTTATCCATTACCTGTTGTCTCCCCAGGGACATCTCGACAGTTATTATTTTCTCCGTACCGACACGGTGGATCCCGCATTCCTCGAAGATTTTGGCTACGTCTATGACCCTCATTTATATGCAAGGATGAGTGCCAGGCAGGCAAAATTAAAGGTGGGGAAACTGCTGGCGGAGATTTACCTGGAATGCCTGATGGATGCGGAAGGCAATGCTGTGCAGGCGCCTGGTAATACGGAACGGCTTGTATGGGAAGGCAACAAGGTCTGGCTGGCGGAGCTGATCTATGCCTTTTACGCGACCGGCGTCTTTGGCAAGGTGGATCTGCAGCGGGTCGTAAGGTTTGTCTCGGGCGCATTCGGTGTAAGGTTTGCCAACGCCTACAAAATATTCGAAGAGATAAGGATGCGCAAGAAAAACCGCACCAGCTTCCTCGATTTTATGCGCCTCAACCTCATCCGTCGCATGGACCTCGACGATGAATTTTCCCTGTAAATATTTTTTCCTAGTAGGAAGAGTAGTGAAAAACGCCCTTCCGCCTAAACCATTTTTGTACTGTCGGATTTGAAAACGAAAAAATCAATTCTATGCTTAAAGGGATCAGTTGGAGTGAATATGCGCAAGGAATAGCCATCGTCCTATTCTTCTATTACCTGGTGGTCCTTATCCGGTTCAGGAAGAAGGCGCCTGAGGACGGTGCGCAGGCTGCGGCTACAGAAAACAATGTACCTGTTACAAAGCGCATCTGGGGCGTGAAGGAGGGAGTCTTTGGTCCTCATTTGCCGGAAGAAACCGTGCCGGAGCATAACGCCGCAGTATACATGCGGGAAGAGGAGCAGGTCGTTGAACCACTGCCAGTCGGGGACTTCGGGGCACTCGAGGAATTGGCCGGAAAAATAGGGGAGATCTTCGCGGCAGCGGGCCGCAATGCAAACCCTGAGGAATTATTCGCCGCTGCCCGCACCGAAATAGCCCGTTACCCGGTACTGCACCAGCATCCCTACCGCACCGCCATCACCAATATCGTTACCGGGAAAGCGTATCGTGAATGCGGTATTACCGTATCGGGTGAGCAGGTCGACCAGCTCTGGAAGGGGATGTAATAAGTTCTTTTAAATATTCATCATAAACTCAAAAATTCGTATGAAACGTTCATGTGTTGTTGGAAAATGTGTCGTTTGGAAAAAACTGTTTCATCCTAAAAACCGAAAACTGTGGCTTACCATCTTTGTGCTTGCACTCCTCGTTGTGGATGCTTACGCGCAGACGGGCGGTGATGGTAAAAAAGGGATACAGGAAGCGGAGACACGTGTGAAAAGCTATTTTGATGTAGGGACGCAACTGGTCTATGGCATCGGCAGCGTAGCTGGCCTGGTGGGCGCAGTAAAGGTGTACAACAAGTGGAACCAGGGTGACCAGGACACGAGCAAGGTGGCGGCGAGCTGGTTCGGAAGCTGCATCTTCCTGGTGGTGGTGGCCACCGTATTAAGGGCCTTCTTCCTTTAATCCTGTAGCAGATTTTGCTGGTCCGTGTCCCGTGAACACCTGCATTGAACTATCAAACAGGAGGACGCATGACAAGGGTGTTACCAAGAATAGAGATAGAGGGTTTCGTGTTCCGCGTCGACAGCCGGTCGATGGAGCTGAGTCCAGTGAAGGAACCTGGTACGAAGGTTTCGCTAAGGGAGCTGATCGCAAAGGGGAAGTTGAATGACCATTCGGTGACCTGCCTCTTCGATCGGGTGAAGGGCACCTTTTCTGCGCTTCCTTATGACATAAATGTCCTGCCGAAAGGCACCGTAAGGGTAGTGTTGCCACATCCCATCGTACTGGACCCCGTGGGCGTCGCCCTGAGGCACGGAAAGGCGCCTGATGCCTATACGAAAGTCTTCCCGGTCAGGCGCATGCACAGGGCGGAATTACTGGAGACGACAGTCCGGAAAATGCTTAAAGAACCGCGGAATGTGTCAAGGGGACAGCAGAACAAAAATTTTAGAAAAAGATTTTAGACAAATATCGGTAATGAGCAGTGTGCTTGAAATAAATAAGGGAATCAACAGGCCCCTTGAGTTCAGGGGAATCCGGGCACAGTACATTCTGTACCTGGGTGCGGGGTTGGTGGGGCTGTTGGTGGTCTTTGCGGTGATGTATCTGTCCGGCGTGCACGTTTATGCGTGCCTGGGAGCGGTTTGTGTGGCAGGCTTTGTGCTTTTCTCCCGGGTAACGAAACTCAGCAGGAAATACGGGGAACATGGGTTGATGAAGGAGGCTGCGTTTCGAAAGGTGCCGCCGGCAGTCATCTGCCGCACAAGAAAACTGTTTATCGATTTGTCGCCGCGTGGTGCGATAAAGCTAGGCAACTTAAATTTTTAGTCATAACTGACCCATATGAAAAGTTTTTTAAAATATAAATGTCGTCTGATGGCTGTGATGTTGATTATCGTGATGGTGGTGCTGTCGGCATTGATGCTGCAGTTACGCGACGGCAACCCCGTCGCTAAAAATCTTGAAAAGTTATTGCCGCTGTATAAGGTGGAAAACGGCTGCATCCTGTCAAAGCAGGGGGATACGACCGTCGTTTTTTCCCTTTGCCTGCCCGAAATTTTTACGTTAAGTGCGGACGAGTATGAAGCGATGCACCATGCGTGGGTAAGGGCCATCAAGGTGCTTCCTGCAGGTACCATACTCCACAAGCAGGACTGGTTTACCCGCAATACCTATAAGGCGGACCTGGAGACACAGCATAGTTTCCTTGGCCGCGCAAGTGAAGCGTATTTTCACGGCAGGCCTTTCCTGGGTCACTCGTGTTACCTGATGGTGACCAGGAAGGCGACGGGACGCAAGCCGGGCAGCAGTGTATTTTCCAACCTGCTCAGGCCATCCATCGTCGCTCCGCAGCCGATGAATTCTACCGCGCACAGCGATTTCATGGACAAGGTCTCCCAGTTTGAAAAACTGTTGGGGGAGGGTGGTTTCATCAAACCGGCACGGCTGGATGAGGATGCGCTCTGCGGTTCCCATGGCAAGCCAGGGCTCATAGAACAATACTGTTTCCTGGCACCCGAAGGCGAACAGCCGCTGATGCGGGATATCCTGTTTAAACCGGATTTCAGGATCGGCGAAAAACATTGCCAGCTCTATGCCATGAGTGATGTGGAGGACCTGCCTTCACTTTGCGGGTCAAGAATTACGTACGACAAATATTCTACCGATAAAACAAAATTTTCCGTGGGCTTTGCCGCTCCGGCGGGCCCCCTGCTCGACTGCAACCACATTTATAACCAGTATATTTTTATAGAGGACACCCAGAAAGTGCTGAAGAAGCTGGAGACCAAAAGAAGGCGCCTCCAGTCCCTGTCGGCCTATTCAAGGGAAAACGCCATCAGCCGCGACAGCGTGAACGCCTTTCTCAACGAGGCCATCAGCCAGCAACGTCTGCCCGTTCGTGCGCATTTCAACCTGTTGGTATGGTCAGATGATGCCGGTGAGCTGAAGGACCTTCGCAACAAGGCCTCTTCCGCGCTGGCGCAGATGGATGCTGCGCCCCGCCAGGAAGTGAAGGGCGCCGCGCAGATCTTCTGGGCCGGCCTGCCCGGCAATGCCGCTGACTTCCCGCTCAACGACAGCTTTGAAACTTTCGCGGAGCAGGCCAGTTGTTTTCTCAATGTGGACAGCAACTACCGCAGTGACCCGCCTGCTGAAGGCATCCGTTTCTGTGACCGGATGACAGGTAAACCGGTGTACATCGACCTGTTTGATGCGCCAAGGAAAGCGGGGATTACTTCCAATATGGGCATGCTGGTCTGCGGAACATCGGGGGGCGGCAAGAGCATGACGGTCAACCATATACTCCGTACACTCTATGACCAGGGGGCCCACTGTGTGGTGATTGATATCGGGGGCAGCTATAAGGGCCTCTGCGAACTGGTGGGCGGTTATTATTTTACCTATACGGAAGAGAACCCCATCCGTTTCAACCCCTTCGTGGTGGGACCGGAGGGCCTCGATACAGAAAAGAAAGAAAGCCTCAAATCCCTGCTGGTGGCGTTATGGAAACAGGAAAATGAAAGTTTTATCCGTTCGGAATATGTCGCGCTTTCCAATGCGCTTACCGGGTACTACAGCTATTTAAAGGATCACCGGGAAATATTCCCCTGCTTTAACTCTTTTTATGAATACCTGGAGTCACAATATGTGGATGTACTGAAGGGCCATAAGGTAAAGGACCGCGACTTTGATATTGATAACTTTTTGTACGTCCTGCGCCCTTATTATGCAGGCGGTGAATTTGACTATTTACTCAACGCCACGGAGAATCTCGACCTGCTGAACCAGCAGTTCGTGGTCATAGAGCTGGACAATATCAAGGATCACCCTATCTTATTCGGGGTAACGACCCTCATCTGTATGGAGATGTTCATCTCCAAGATGCGCAAACTGCCCGGCAAACGTAAGGTACTCATGATAGACGAAGCCTGGAAGGCCATCGCCAATTCAGGTATGGCTGACTTCCTGCGCTATGCTTTCAAGACCATCAGGAAATTTAACGGCATCCCGGGCGTGATCACGCAGGAACTGGATGACCTGGTATCCTCACAAATTATCAAGGATGCCATTATCAATAACGCCGACATCAAGATACTGATGGACATGCGCAAATTCATGAATAAGTTTGACAAGCTGCAGGATGTGCTCGGTATGTCTGAAAAAGCAAAGACCATCCTGCTGTCGGTCAATAAGGATAACAGGGAAATATTTGTTGATCTCGGGGGCCAGGTGATGAAGGTCTTTAAAAATGAACTTTGCCCGCATGAGTACTATGCCTATACGACGGAAGGAAAAGAACGGGTACGCGTGATGGAGTACGCGAAGACACATGGCAGTATGGAAAAGGGAATTAATGCACTCGTAAATGATTTGGATCTGAGCAAAAGGTCGTAAATTGATCCCCCTTTAAAATTTAGCAGCCCATGAAAAAGATCTTTTATTTGTCTATTGCTGCCGCCTGTTATGCCTGCGGCACCGGGACGACAGTTGATACCTCTGAGTTGCCTGGCTCCTATATCAGGTACAGGGACCTGGGAACCGCGCGTGTATGGGACACAATTGTCATCGAAAAAGGCGACCCGTCTTCCACGAGGTTTAACATTGTACAGCGCATTACAAAGGTAAGAAGCGTCGATGGTAACTGGTTGCCGAAAGAAAATTCGGAAGAAAAAATGGACGGGATATGGAACAAAAGGACCGGTGAAATTTATTTCGAGCAACAGGGCAAGACCTGGAGCGTGGACATAAAGAACCAGCTATTGACCGACCAGGTGGATACCTTCCACAAAGTGAACCCTTCCCTCAGATAAACCTTCTTGATTAAGATTTCTGTTAACCCTTTAAAACGCTGCCGTAAGGCGGACAGGCTTTTTATTGTCAAAACATGTGAAGTATGAAAAAGAGTGTGTGGATATTTTTGACCTGTTGCTGCATGACTATCTTTCCGCTGAAGAGCCATGCCATCATCTGGACCGTGATACAGGCCGCGGCCAAAAAAGTGATCAAGGCGATGGACCTTGCCATCCAGCGTCTCCAGAACCAGACCATCGCCCTGCAAAACGCGCAGAAAGCCATTGAGAACACCATGTCCAAATTGAAGTTGAATGAAATTTCCGGATGGGTGGAGGCACAGCGCAAACAATATGAACAGTATTATAACGAACTATGGAAGGTGCGCAGCGCCATTGCTTATTACCGCCGCATCAAAGAGATTGTTAGCCGTCAGGTGGACCTGGTTGGTGAATACCGGCGGGCCTTCGCCCTTTTTAAAAAGGATAAACATTTCACCCCGCAGGAGATCGCCTTTATGGGTGCCGTATACGATGGTATACTCGATGAGAGCCTCAAAAATATCGATGAGCTATTTTTGGTAGTCAACTCCTTCACCACGGAAATGAGTGATGCCGGCCGCCTGGAGCTGATCGCCCGTGCGGCAAATAAGGTCGATGATAATTTTATGGACCTGAAAAGTTTCAACAATTCCAATGCGCTGCTCAGCGTACAGCGGGCGCGTGATGAAACCGAAATACGCCAGCTTAAAACACTGTATGATTTAAAATAACTATAAGATGAAACAGGTGCTCATGATAATGGTGCTGTTGATAACTGTTTTGCGTCCCTGCGCTGGCCAGACATTCGCGGAGTGGTTCAGCCAGAAAAAGACACAGAAAAAGTACCTGCTCAAACAAATCGCGGAGCTGCAGGCCCATTTCCTCCAGTTAAAGAAGGGCTATGATATCGCCCGTGGCGGCCTGAAAACCATTCATGGTATCACGAGCGGTGAACTGAACCTTCACCAGGCATTTTTTACCTCGCTGAAAATGGTGAACCCCAAAATCAGCCAGTATTCGAAGGTAGGGGACATCATCAGTAACCAGGTGGCAATTATCCGCCTGAAAAAAGAGGCTATGCGGTCGTTGAATGCGCCCGGTAAATTCGCCGAAGGGGACAGGAACATGGTTACAGGTGTTTTTGCCGGCATCCTTCATGAGTCGGCGGCATTGCTGGATGACCTGGTAAATGTGATTACCAGCGGCAGGCTCGAAATGCCCGATGACCAGCGTATTAAAAGGATAGAGGAACTGTACCTTGCCAGCCAGGAGCAGAAGGCCGCAGCCTATAACCTTTACCGTGACATCAGCTTTGTGGCTGTCCAGCGGACCAGGGAACTGTCGGACGCAGCGGCCTTAAGGCAACTCTATGAAATAAAATAAGTGATGATGCTTTTTAAAAATGATGCTGATGAAAAAGTGGTGTATGGGATTTGTGCTGTGCAGTATTGTTCTCTTCTCCGCTCCGCGCGCCTGCGCGCAGGCGACGGAGCTGATGCAGCTTGCACTCAATATCGAGAAGCTGGCGCAGTTTAAGAAAATCTTAAACCAGCTATACGATGGCTACAGGATCCTCCATGAGGGTTATAACAGGGTAAAAGATATCGCTGACGGCAATTTCAAACTTCACCAGGCTTTTCTGGATGGCCTCTATGCCGTAAACCCCGACATCAAAAAATACCGACGGGTGGCAGACATTATTTCTTATCAGTTAAAACTGGTCAGTGAATATAAATCGGCACTCGCCATGTTCAGGAAGGCCAATCTTTTCAGTGAGGACGATTTGCGTTATCTCGAAGCCGTTTACAGGGGCCTTTTCAATGAGTCAATCTCCAATCTCGATGAACTGCTTATGGTCATTACCGCCAGCCAGGCCCGCATGTCCGATGACGAAAGGCTGGCCGTCATAGACCGCATCTTTTCGTCGATGGAGGAGAAACTGGTCTTCCTGCGGCAGTTTAACAGCAGCACACAGGTGCTGGCCATGCAGAAACTAAAGGAAAAAACAGAGCTGCAGTCGCTCAAACGGCTGTACGAAATAAAATAGTATATGAAAAAAATGGTCTGGCCAATTTTGTTGGCCGTGGCGGTCTTTTTGCCAAATTTTGCGTCAGCGCAAAGCGGCGGTGGTCTTGCAGGCGAGATACAAAGTTTGCAGGAGGTATTGAAGCAATTGTATAAAGATATGCTTCCCCTCTGCGAGAGCCTGATTGGCGTGGGACGCGGCATCGCGGGCTTCGCTGCCACCTGGTTCATTGGCAACCGCGTGTGGCGTCATATCGCCCACGCGGAGCCGGTTGATTTCTACCCGCTGTTCCGGCCATTCGCCCTGGCCCTTGTCATCCTTCTCTGGCCCTGGTGCCTCACCATCATGAATTCCGTACTGGAGCCCGTCAATGTAGGCACCGGCAATATGGTCAAAGCGTCCGATAAGACCATCGCCGAACTTTTCAAAAAAAAGGAACAGGAGATGAAAAAATCCGACCAGTGGAAAGCGCTGGTCGGTGAAAGCCAGGAAGGGGACCGCGCCCTCTGGATGAAATACGCACACCCGGAAGCAGGAAAGGAGGGATGGGTCGACAAGCTCGGCCATAACATGGAGTTCCTGATGGCGAAGATGGCCTACAATTTCAAGAATTCGGTCCGTTATATCATCTCCGTGATACTGGAGGTCATCTATGCGGCTGCGGCGCTCTGTATTAATACGCTCAGAACCTTCAACCTGATTATCCTGGCGATTCTTGGACCACTGGTGCTGGGCATTAGTGTCTTTGACGGTTTCCAGCATACCCTGAATATCTACCTGGCACGTTACATCAACGTGTTCCTCTGGCTGCCTGTGGCCAATATCTTAAATGCCGTACTGGGAAAGATCCAGGAGAACATGCTCAAGATGGATCTGGCCCAGATTGCTAACGGCGGGCAGACCTTTTTCAACAGCTTTGATCTGGGCTATATCATCTTCATGGTGATTGGTATCGTGGCCTATACGACGGTTCCTTCTATCTGTGACCAGATTGTCCACGTGGGCGGCGGTGGTGCCCTGCAGCAGAAAGTAACCGGTATGGCGATGGCCGCTCCCGGGATGGCAATGAGCGCACCGGCCATGATAGCCACTGCCGGCGCCGCGGGTGTCGGGGCAGCGGGTTCCATGGCGCTCGATTCTTTTGGCAATGCGGGCAGCGCCATGCGCTCCGGCATGTCCTCCTCGGGTGGATCCGATTATTTCAAGGACAAGCTTTCCGGCTGATCACCTGCCCGGTAGTTGCGCCGCTTAATGGATTAAATAGTGCTGAACGATTTAAAATGTGAGAGGGATGTTTAATCAACTGAAAAATATAGACACCGCGTTTAAGCATGTCCGCCTTTTTTCACTTGTCCTGATGGTAGCTTCTGCGGTCACCGCATGCTATGCCGTTTACCGCAGCTACGCCTATATAGACACGGTACAGAAAAGGATCTATGTTATCTATAACGGGAAGGCTATGGAGGCCCTTGCCGGCAGCAGGGCGGATAATATCGGTGTGGAGGCACGCGACCATGTCGAGGATTTCCATCACTGGTTCTTTACGCTTACGCCTGACGAAAAGGCCATTACATCGAACATCACCCGCGCACTTTACCTCGCGGACGAATCGGCCAAAAAGCAGTACGACAACCTGGCGGAGAGCGGTTACTACGCACAGATCGTGAGCGCCAATATCAGCCAGGAGGTGACCAGGGACTCTATCGTGGTCAATACAGAAGTGCATCCCTATCATTTCACCTTTTATGGAAAAGAGCGTATCGTCCGTTCGACGGCCATTGTGACAAGAAAGCTGGTCACCGAAGGCTACCTGCGTGAGCTGAAACAGCGCACCGATCAGAACTCCCACGCCTTTCTTATAGAAAGGTGGGCCATCCTTGAAAACAGTGATATAGAAGTGATCAAACGTTAGGCCATGTGGAAAGGAAAAACAGCGAAACAGCAAAGGGGCCGGTCCATCTTAGCCGCACGGGTGGGCAGGATGGTCGATAGCACGAGGGAAAGATGGGTCGCCTGGATGCAGTGCCGGGAGGCGAGCCTTACCATCCGGCAGAAAAAGTGGCGGCTGGCACTGTTCCTTCTTTTTTTTGGCTGCAGTTTCTCCATCATCCTGGTTGAAACACTGCTGGACAAGCGAAAGCACCCCATCATAAATATTACGCCTATGGCTGTTCCGGAACCACGTGCGCGTGACAGCCATTTCTTCCTGTCACGTGAGGATACCTTAAACATCCTGTCCTTTCGGGCCGTGATCGACAGCCTTCAGGCATCCCCGGAGGGACGGGCAGTGCTGGAGGAATACTTTTCCAGGCGGCCGGGTATGCTGGACAGCTTCCTGATGCTGGAAAACATGATCAAAAAATAATTATACCATCTTCAAAAATGTGAGAGTGATGCAGACGCAAGTGGAAAGAAAGAAAAAGTTTTTGATGATTTTACCGTTGGTGATGCTGCCTTTTTTCACCATGCTCTTCTGGTCCATGGGAGGTGGCCGGCCGGCAGAGACAGCACCGGAGGCACCGGGCGGGTTAAACACCAGCCTGCCGGAGCCGCAACTGGGTGGCCGCAATCCGGGTGATAAGCTGAGCCTCTATCAACAGGCAGAAAAAGATTCGCTGCTGAAGGAGGAAGCGTTGCGAAATGACGGTTTTTTCTCTAATGAAGTTAAGAAGGCTGATACGGTACCACAGAGTTTCAGCAGTACGCCCCACCGTGGCGCAGAAGAGGATCCCAATGAAGCCAGGGTGAACCGCAAACTGGCGGAGCTGCAAAGAGAGCTGGATAAATCCGTCGATACGTCCACCACCCGCAGACAGCCTGTCACCGGCCCCATTGACCCGGAGGTAGGGGAGGACTACCGGAAGCTGCAGGAAATGCTGCAATCCTTCTCAGGCGGTAATACGAACGTAGCCGCCGACCCTGAAATGGCGCAGCTCAACGCGATGCTCGACAAAATCATGGACATACAGGACCCTGCACGCAAACGCGACCGGCTGAAGTCACAGTCGGAAAAGCAGCGGACAATGGTTTTCCCGGTAGAGCTGGCAGAGCAGGATAATATCACCGGTATCATGCAGCCACCGGTGCGTGCCACAGGCGCCCCTGACAGCGCGTCGGTGCATGGCATCCGTACGGCCGTTACCGTGAAGCGATTCTTCGAACTGGATCAGTCCGGCGAAGGGCAGGGGCCTGCCACCGCCATACCTGGTGTTATCCACGAGACGCAGGTGCTGGTGTCTGGCGCCACCGTCCGGGTAAGGCTGGAGCAGGATGTGTACGTCCAGGGCAGGCTGATACCCCGGGGCACCTTCGTATTCGGCAAATGCAACCTGAGTGGCGACCGCCTGCTCATACCGGTAACGGATATCCGTTTTGGCAATGCCATCCTGCCGGTCAATCTTTCTGTATACAGCCTGGACGGGCTGGAAGGTATCCATGTGCAGGGTTCCATTACAGGGGACGTAACAAAGGAAAGTGCCAATGACGCCCTGCAGAGCCTCCAGCTCGCGGCACTCGATCCATCCATCTCTCAGCAGGCCGCAGCGGCGGGCATAGAGACAGTGAAGGAACTGGTGAGCCGGAAGGCCAGGCTCGTCAAAGTAACGGTTAAAGCAGGGCACCCTGTACTGCTGGTCAACAGCAACAACTGATTCAATGTCGTTAAAATGGATATTTCATGGAACCTGTGAGGCTGGATTTCTTAAGCGAACTGGGCTTTAGCACGAGGCTGCTGGCCGATGTTAAGAAACGTATCGCGCAGGGCTATACGGGTTTTAAGCTGCCCGATAAAATCACCTGCCCGGCAGGAACGATGCGCTGTCTCTTGTTATTCCGTTTTAATGAATCACAGGCTTCTTTAATTCTGGAACAGTATGAAGCGATGCTGCAGGCAGAAATCAAAATTACCCACCAGGTGCTGGAACAAATGGATACCAGGGCGCTGGAAACCATGATGGCGGACATCGACTGGAATGCGCACGAATTTACGCGTGCCTTCCTGCTGCAGTTCGGCAGGCCGGATGAGGTACTCGAAGAAAAGGTCCAGGCGGTTTCGCTTGCCCTAAAGCAGCTTTCGGACATGGGGGAAGCGGGCCATACCATCGCAGGGCAGCTCCGGCTGAAATATTGGTACGATACTTCTTTCAGCCGTGACTATATGAACATACCGGGCTTTGAGTCCCTTGCCAGGCGCTATTATCCGGGCAGGGTCGTTACGGCCGCCCAGGGGCTGATCACCGTGCAGCAGATGTATGAGGTGCTTTTGAAGGACCGCGAACAGGGGCTTACCGGCGGGCGCCGGAGGTCACGCAGAAGATAGCATGTTTGATTAAAACAGTTTATATCAACAACTAAAAAACAAAAAAATGAGAACAACAGGAATTGCGGGGTTAGGTGGACTATTGATACTGCTGTTGGCAATTTCTTATCACCTCGGTGCACAGCCTAAGTCAACCGGTATAGTGGAAGTGGCCGTCTGCTATAATAAGACGACCATGCTGGTTTTCCCGGCAAGAATAGATGACGCGGATATGGGATCGGGTGATATACTCATCCGCACGGCCCGCAAACATCCCAATGTGCTGAAGGTAAAGGCGGCAAAGGAGAATTTTCCCGCCACCAACCTTTCGGTGTTTACCGACGACGGCCGACTCTTTTCGATAAACGTCCGGTATGAGGGGGATCCTTCTCAACTGAAGTATGATTTCGCTGCAGGCAACAGCAGTGAGGACAGTGCCTTGGCAGGGAAGGAGGGCACTTCGCTCAAACCAGCCACCATCAGGGAGTACGCGAAGCTGCTGGCTTTTGCCAAACCGCTTACCAGGCGGCCAAAGGCCAAATCCAATCTCGTCAGGCTAAATCTCCGCGGTGTGTATATCACGGGCGATATCCTCTTCTTTAGATTTGATATCCGCAATAAAAGCGACATCCCCTATGACATTTATTTCACTCGGTTTTACCTGCGCGATCGCTCGCGTTCCAAACGTACCTCGAACATGGAAAAGGAAATCGATCCCGTGCATGTGTATTTCACGACCGACAGCATAGTAAGAAAGGACCACCCTTCAACAATGGTGGTGGCATTAGAAAAATTCACGATAGCTGATCAGAAATACTTTTCCGTGGAACTGTACGAGAAAAACGGCGACCGCAACCTTGCCTGTAAAATAAAAGGCAGGGATATTTTAAAGGCCCGCACCTTTTCCCCGCCATCCTTTGCCAGGTAATTATTTTTTTCATCCATAAAGAGCAACACTATGCAACAGCCGGCCAACAGGGTAAAGACGGCGCTGGAAGGGGTCAGGGCCGAACACGATGATATGATAAAATTGTTTGGTGGTAACAGTAAGAAAGCTGAGCGCCGCAGGTTAACTGAGTACCGTAAAGTGTACCGGCAGTTCCGCGGTACAAAGGATAAAAATGAAAAAGACGCTTTAAAACACTTACGCGACAAGATAGGGGATATGGAAAAAGCCCTCTATACCAGGGGCCAGAGGATGTGGCGCCGCTCAGGCAGGATCCTCGCGGATACCTTTCGCGTGGCGGATAAAGGAATAAGATGGCTCTACCGCAAGACAAAGCCTGTCGTGGAAAAAGCCATGGCAAAACCTTCCGGGAAAAAAGCAGGCGCCACCCCGTCGCACCAGGACATCGTCCGTGACCTCCAGGCACCCGGTAAGGGACAACATAATACCACGCTTTCACCCGCGGATCCAATCGTACAGAAAAGAAGGGCCGGTAAAAGGGTCGTAATCCGTACAGGGCAGGGCAACTCACCAAAAATCGGGTAATATGATCATTGTCGACAGAACAGATCGCCTGGTGATGCAATTGGACAGGCTTGGATTTAACGGTGAGCAGCATCGCTCCCAGGTTGATTATTACCTGGCAAGGGGCATGAAGCTATTTGAACTGGAGGAAGAGATGGTAAAACCAGACGGGACGATGCATTGCCAGGTATACATAAATAAATCGGCGAAACGAAAATACCCGGTCGTCGAAAGTTACCGGGCAAGGCTGGCGAAAAACAGCGTACCTGTCACCGGTATCATTAACGGTGTTAACCTCGACGCGCTGGAAACGCTGATAAGGCAGGGCGGATGGCAACCAGGCATGTTGCGTGAACTGAACCTCCATTTTACAGGAAAACAGTGTACAGGTACCGTGGCCGGGAAGATAGTATCCGGAATATTTGCCCTTCAGCAGGGGCGTGATCCTATGGGGAAACTGGCTGCTGACCAGCTTATCTACCGGTACCTGCTTGACGCTCCGCTGGCCTGGTTTATCAATGTACATGACGTCCGGAAACAGTTTGAGACGCAGCGTTTCTTTTCCCATGGCGATAGCATGGTACATACAGATGAAGCGTATCAATTGCTCCTGGCAGATGCGGCCCGGTCTCCAAAGCGAAAAACGGGTACGGCTGTACGCAAATTTCCGGATACAACAAATCAATCATTGCTCCGGCATAAATAGTCCATATGGCAAATGAGCAGTTTAAAAATTTGAGCGCGGTTGTGAGCAGCCTGGGATACGGGACACCGGAAGTCATCGCAGGCATGTATACGGCTATCGAGATCATGGGCGCCAGGGAGTTTGAGGCATTGAATACGGAACCGGTTAAAATAAGCGGGGATAAACTGCATTTCACGTTGAATTTCGGGGGCGGGGGCAGTTATCCTGCCTTGCAGAGCGTCGCTGTAAATCTTTTCCGGGAAACACCCATCCGGCATGCGGTGATCCAGGGCATCGATACGGCGGCGCTCTTTGAACAAATGAGGCACGTCAACTGGAGCGTCGATTTTTTTGATCGCGAAAAAATGAAAACAAAGCTGGAGCGAAACCCCGGACTGCTCGATATGGCAGACAAGGCATTTGATGCATACACCCTGGTAAAACGTCTGCTCGGCTCAGTCGATGCAGAAGGTATCGGTATTGGCATGCAGTTGATGCGCAAATTCTGGCAGGGCGGTAATTTCGGCCGGTCGCTCGGTTTCCAGGAAGCCATCGCTTTATCGAATCCACCGGTGCGGCACCGCTTTGAACTCCATACGATGCCGC
>Ga0209758_1002626_pt1 | contig 17861 bp, 12 predicted proteins | sample AraplaMF_Col_mMF_FD_184258 | JGI IMG/M metagenome (GOLD analysis project Ga0209758, IMG submission 184258) | Arabidopsis root microbial communities from the University of North Carolina, USA - plate scrape MF_Col_mMF (SPAdes) (version 2) | ecosystem: Host-associated > Plants > Roots > Endosphere...
CGGCTTTGGATTTTTACTGGGGGAGAAGGAAGGAGAGAACCCTGCTTTCCGTACGATCTGCGCCACTATTCAGCTGCCCTCGGGTAATACCAGCTATCGCATTCCTTATCCGGCTGTGTACCGGGAGCATAACTGGGGTGGATCACATTTACGAACGCCGTATGCAACGTACAATGAGCAAACCCGGAGACTCCTGCTTAGCCTGCCGGCGGATCATAACATCCAATTGGTGGACAGCAACTGGCAGGTACGGGATGTTTATGCGGGAAGCCATCAGCGCATCTGTATTACCTCCATGGGATTGTCGAAAAGTAATGAGAAGGTACTGGATGTTGACTACGCGCTGCAATATTATACCAGCACAGCTTCCTACCGTAATATCATCTACGACCGGTATCATGACCGGTATTACAGGATACTGGAGCTGCCGCCTGCAAAGGAGAAAATGGCCAATGGGAAGCCGGTTGGTAAGACGGCCAGCCTGATAGCGTTTGACAAGGACCTTCAATACCTGGGAGAGGCAGCTTTACCGGATGGATTGGCATTGGATAATTTCTTTATTACTGCTGAAGGATTGTATTTCCTGAACGTGCGTAATAAGGATCAGAACATTGCGCAGTATACGCAGTGTAAGATAGCCATACCGCGTTAGTCGAAGTAAGGTTCCGGGCCGCTTCTGTCTACATGGAAGCTCTGGTCAAGATAATATACTACGCTTTCCGCTGCTTTAGCGGAAGGTATGAGCTCCCGCAGGGGGATCACTATTTTCGGATATTCATCGATAAACTCCAGTCCTTTAACGGCGGGCAGCTGGAATGACTGCATCAGCAGTTTAAAACGTTCCAGTTCTACGCCGGAGTAGCGGATGTATTTGCTTTCGCTGATGCTTAGTTCGATCAGCACTTCTTTTGTCTGGAATAAGAGGCCAAATTCCAGCTGGCAATCCTGTGTCAGTTCTTCCCGGTATTTTTCCAGTTCGTTCAGCACAAACTGCTTTTGCAGCAGGGCGGTGGTGGCGCTTTCATCTTCGGACAGTCCGTACACACAGCTCACTTTGGCGGGCAATGTGAGGGCGAGGGCCTGGAAGAGGTCCCAAAGGCGGTTGTTATCAATGTTGATAGTGGCCTGGAAACGGTAGGGTAAACGGTGGGCGCCTGCTTCGTTGAGGTCAAGGGTATAGCCTTCCTGGATCCTGGCTTTTCTTCTTTTGTAGAGGATCTCGTCGAAGTCGGGCCGGTAGCTTATTTCATCATCGGTGGGAATACGTATGGTGATGGGCAATGCGAGCATGGGGCAAATATACGGCGGAAATTAAAGGATCAGGTAAGAGGAGGGAGGAACGGATAAGGCACGGACTAAGCACTTATAAGGCAATTACCAAGCATTTACTAAGCCTGGACTAAGATGGTTCCCGGAGTAAGCGCCTTGTAAGCGGCCAGTAGCACTATACTGTAACACAAGGGTTAATGGACGTAAGGTGGACTTGATCGGGAGTTCAGCTGGGGATGAAATGGAGGGGAATTTGAGGTTTGAGCCTGGAGATTTGAGGTTGGTGGGAGGTTGGAGGTTCAGGATTAAGCACGAGGCGAATGAGAAGGAGTCGTTTTGGGAGCGGAAAAGGGTGTTTTGGGGAGGTAGGGATATAGGTTTTCCGGAGCGTGTCGCCCGGGGTGTAGGTAAAGACGTTAAAGTGTTTTTTAGTGCAACTGAAGACCCGCAGGAGATTGCTTCGGCCCTGCTCTACACTGGGCTTCGGGGGCCTCGCAATGACGGGAGGGGAGACCCGGGTATGCTCTCTTTGGCTCCTTGCAATGAATGCGGGAGGGGAGACCTGTTTGCCCTTGCCTCCGGGCCATGACGGAAGACAAAGCGCTTACGTGATGATTTTGCCAGGAATGCCGTGGCCGTGAGCTCTTCTGCAGGGATAGCAACACTGATCATATCGGCCGCCATGTAGCGGCGGTCGCCGGAGGGGAAGAGCACACCATTGGATGTTTTGCAGGAGCGGTACTGGAGAGCTACCATGAGGGCGCCTTCGCCTTCAACAGGGACGTTCAGGGCCATGCCGTTGAAAGGCTGGTCCTCATTCAGCTCGATGATGGCGGTAGCTACTTCGGTGCTGATCACACGGTTTTCGGTGAAGCTGATACGGGTGGCAATGAGGCGAAGCTCTATGTGCGTGTTGTTGCCTTGTGGCAGCAGTTCCTGGGCAGGGATGTACAAGGCGCCATTTACCGTGAAAACGGGCGGAATGGCAAAGAGCTTTTCCAGGCCGGTATGGCGGTTGAAGTGGAAGCCCTGGAGCTTGGGGAAATCATCTTTGCCGGCTTGTATAAACAGCTTGTTAAGGCGGTTCACGAGGGTACCGTCGTAACGCATGTCCAATTGAGGGCGAAACGCTTTACGAATAAGCTTTCCTTTCCGGCTGGCCATGCCGAAGTGACGGGCAGCCCGCTTAGTGGGGGCTGTCTGTCTTACTTTGTCCGGCATGCTACGGAGGAAATATTTACCATTTCTACGGTAGCCGATGACGTTCTGCAATCTGCCGGTGAATTTGAGAACGCCGGTTTGGAGCGCCATGTGAAACAGGTTTTAATTAAAAATACGGGAAACTTTTCAATGGCGCATCAAGTAAGTCAATATTCTATCGACAGAACCCCGTCTTTACCCCACGAAACGAACCGGCAGTTCGCTGAAGTATGCAGTAGTAACACGATTTAGCTGCCCCCCACCGTATATCTGGCAACCAATCAAATAAGCCATTATCTGATATTTTTTTTACAAAGACTGATCATCTTTTCTCTTTTTTTAACAAATCCTTTGCACGTTCTGAAAACTTTATCTAAGTTTATTGCCATAGTGAACATATGAAGGACAGGACAATGAATGCAAGTCATTTCATCGAACGATCATTCCCTATCATTGCCAACATTTTCAACCAAATGTATACGAGTAAATTAGTACCTATTCCTAGTTATTCTACATGTGTAAACAGATAGTGAACATTGATGAGGACAGAGAGTCAAGCAGCCAAACTTTTCCTTTACAACAAAAATTTGAACAATGAAGCACCGGTGTAATATAGCACCCCGGCAGGTCTAAACCATTCCAGTACATATGAAACAGTGAACAATTTATACAGCGCCACAGAGCGCAGGGGGATTCTTTTTGCTTTAACACTAATCTTTTAAACAAAAAACAAAGCAATCAATGCAAAGATCGTTAATTGTATGCACGGTCCTGCTACTGCTATGCGCTTTCGGAGCCATTGCACAGGAAAAAAAGGCAGTTTCAGGAACTGTATCTGATGAAAAGGGAAGTCCGCTTATTGGCGTAAGCGTACTGGAAAAGGGAACTACCAATGGTACCTCTACACAGGTGGATGGTAAGTTCACAATTAAAGTTGGCTCTAATGCTATACTCGTTTTTTCTTACATAGGTTATCAGAAAAAGGAAGTTGCAGCGGATGATGCGGGTAACATCCGGCTGGCTCCTGACAATAAGGGATTAAATGAAGTGGTGGTAACCGCCATGGGTATTAAAAGAGAGTCCCGTGCGCTGGGTTATGCCGTAAGCACTGTAACTTCCAAAGAGCTTACCCAGACCGGCAGTCCCAACTTTGCATCTGCATTGTATGGTAAAGCAGCCGGTGTGAAGATCATCAGCGCACCTGGCGGCGCTGGTAGCGCAGTGTCTGTACAGGTAAGGGGCATCACCTCTATCAATGGCAATACTCAGCCATTGTACGTGGTAGACGGCGTGCCCATCAGGAACTTCAATAACCTGAACGCTCCCAGCTTTGGCACCACCAATTCCAGGATAGACGGTAACGGTCTGCTGGATATCAATCCCGAAGATATTGAAAGTCTCACCGTACTGAAAGGCGCCAGCGCTACAGCTTTGTACGGTTCAGAAGCTACCAACGGCGTAATCGTGATCACAACCAAGAAAGGCAGCAAAAGCAGGGGCCTGGGCGTGGATGTAAATTACATCTTCACGAAGGAAAACCTTGCCTACAGCCCCGACTACCAGAATGAATACGGACCGGGATACGATGCTCAAACCAACGTGGGCAACGGTATCGCTGACGCGGAAGGCTGGGTAACCGATGCTGATGGCTCCAGGCACCCTTATTACAGGGCTTATGCGCAATTCGGACCCAAGTTCGATGGCAGCAATATTAAATACTGGGATGGGTCTACCCGTAAATATGCAGCCAATAAAAACAACTACCGGGATTTCTACCAGAACGGTTACAATTCCGCTGCTAACGTGGCATTGTCTAATGCAGGCGAGAATGGCAGCTACCGCTTCTCTTACTCCCGTACCGATTACAAGAGCATTCTGCCCGGCAGCAATCTCTATCGGAACAACTTCAACTTCAACGGTACATTGAAAATCGGCAAGCGGGTTACTGTTGACCTGGTTTCTACCTACAATAACAACTTTACGCATAACCGCGCCAATGTGCTGAGCAACGTATTCGGCTCTTACGATGGTTTCTTCAGCCGCCTGGATGATATGCAGACCTTCTTCGACAGGTACAAAACCACCAATGGTTACAAGTTTGTAGCTGCCAACAATAACAGCTATGACCAGGACCAGAAAATGGCTTACCGTTTCAGGGCTACCAACCTGACCGATTACCTGTGGAACAACCTGCGTAACAGCTACAATGAAAGGCAGAACCGCTTTATCAACAGCGCTACGCTGAACGTAAGCATTCTCGATAACCTGCGCTTCAGAGGCCGTGTGGGTGGCGACTTTACCGGCTGGAATGCGCTGGATAACGAATACAACAGTCAGCCGGCTGCGGTAGGTTACACTGGTAAATACCAGGTGGAGCAAAGGTCTAATAACATCTTCTACGGAGATGTATTGCTGACCTACAACCCGAAACTGACCAAAGATCTTGACCTTACCGTATCAGGTGGCCTCAGCGGCAGGAAACAGAACTACGTTTACCAGATGTCTGCCACTGCAGACGGTTTGGTGAATGAGAACTGGTTCAGCCTTTCCAACTCTGCAGGTATATTGAATACTTCTTCAGCACGCGCAGAACAGATCGATATCGCTGGTTTCGGTATACTGAACCTGAACTATAAGAACTTCCTGTATGTGGAAGGTACTGCCCGCCAGGAGCGCACCTCTACGCTGCCTTCTGCTGTGAACTCCTATTTCTATCCTTCTGTGAACGCAGGCTTTGTATTCTCTGATGTGATCAAGCTGCCTTCTTTTGTAGACTATGGTAAATTAAGAGCTTCTTATGGCCTGGTGGGTAACCATCCCAATATTTTCCAGGCTAACGTAGCATACTACCAGTATGGTCTTGCTTATAATGGATCTACTATCCTTTATCAGCAATCTCAGAGCAATTCCTTCGGTAATAACAATATCCAGTCTGAAAGAAAAAGGGAATTTGAAGTAGGCCTGGAAACAAAGCTGCTGCAGGGTAAAGTAGGCGTTGACTTCAGCTATTATAACAACCAGGTGAACAGGCAGATCCTGATTGCCAGCACAGCCGCGTCTTCCGGCGCTACTTCTGCCCTTGTGAATGCCGGTAGCCTGAACAACTACGGTTATGAGGCAGCTATCAATGCTACTCCTGTACAGCTGAAAAACTTCCGCTGGAACAGCCGTTTCAACTTTGCTGTGAACAGGAACAAACTGGCTTCTCTGCCCAGCGGTCTGACAGACCTGACCTGGAATGTGGAAGGCGGCGGTTACCTGATCGTTAAAGCTGAAGTAGGCGATGCGCTGGGTAACATCTATGTACATCCCCGCAACCAGGACGCCAACGGTAATAACATTGTGAACGCCGATGGTTATTATACCAACAATACCAATGCCTATAAATATGCGGGTAACATGATGCCCAAAATTGTAGGCGGTTTCTCCAACACTTTCACTTACAAGAATTTCTCACTGGATGTAACACTGGATTATCGCTTTGGCGGCAAGCTGGTGTCTATACCTACTTACTACCAGCTGGGCGGTGGTATGTTTGAAAGCACGCTCCAGTACAGGGATGCAGCCCATGGCGGTATTTCCTACAACATCGTGGATGCTGCCAGCGCTAACTACGTAGCTGCTCCCAACGGTACTTACCATGATGGTTTGATCCTGCCGGGTGTTACTGAAGATGGCAGGGCCAATACCAAAGTGATCTCTGCTGCTGCTTACTACCTGACCAATTATAACTGGAGAACAGAAGGCGATTACTCTGCTGCTGTGTTCAACAACAATTACATTAAAGTGCGTGAAGTAGCGCTGACCTACAACATGCCTAAGAGCATCACTGACAAGTTACACTTCCAGGGACTGCAACTGGCATTGATCGGCCGTAACCTGTTCTACATTCACAAATCACTGCCTTACGGCTTAGACCCGGAAGTAGCAGTAGGTTCCAGCTGGCTGAGCCAGGGCATGGATAACGGTACAGTAGGCCCCACCAGGAGCCTCGGCGCCAGTCTGCGTGCACGCTTTTAATTTCTATTGCTGAACCATCTTTAAAAATTATTCGGATGAAACGACTTTTGATAAATACTACCCTCCTGATCGCACTTGCAGGCGTTTTCAGTTCCTGTAAGAAAAGGATAGCAGAAGATTACCTGAACCCTGAGCTAACGACTACCGGCTCCCTGGGAAAACTGTTCTCAGGCATGTATATGAACAAGCGGATACATCCCTCTTACTGGGATTACTACACTTTCGTGATGTCTACCACCGCTCCGTTCGCACAAACTGCTGCATTGCAGCCGGCATCACAGATGTACATTCCTTCCAGTTCCTATACAGAGAACCGCTGGACAGATTTCTACGCAGGCGCCTGGAGCGCTGATGATCATGACCCGAACTACTACGGTCCCGGTATCATGAGCACCTACCGTGAGATGCAAACCAGCTATGCAGCATTACCTGCTGCACAGCAGCAACAGCAGGCCGTGTTCCTGAAATGCGCGCAGGTATTGCTGTATGACCAGGCGGCCCAGATGATCGACCTGTGGGGAGATATTCCTTTCACTGAAGCTGGCAGCCTGAATACCAGCCGTACGGTTGTAAAGGCTCCTTTCGATGATGCAGCTACGCTTTACAATACTATGATCGCAGACCTGAAAGCGCTGAACACGTATTTTGACACCGCTACCATTGCTACTGCAACTGCAGCAGAACTGGCAAAGCAGGACATGATGTATAAAGGCAATCTTTCCAACTGGCAGCGTTATGCCAACTCCCTGCGTTTACGCCTGTTAATGCGTATCTCCAATGTGAGCGAGGCCAGCGCCAAAACGGAAGTGACCGCCATGCTGAATGACGGTGCTACTTACCCGCTGATCTCGGATAATACCTACAATGCTGTTATACAAATGAGTCCTACGGCACTGAAAAGCGATCTGCAGGATGTGTTCACCGGTTTCGGCATTGCGCCGGCTTACCTGCTGGATACGCTGATGGTGGCTAATAACGATCCGCGTACGGTAGTGTACTGGGATCCTAATCCGTCTGGTGTGTATAAAGGTTTCCCTTATAACGGTACTTCTACCGAGTACGATGCAGGTGGCTATGCTACTTACGATTCTGCCACTTTCTATTACAACTATAACATTCCTGCAGTGCTGTTCACTGCATCTGAGGTAAGCTTTTTACAGGCGGAAGCCTATGAAAGGTGGAGCCTGGGAACTGCGCAAACAGCCTATGAAACGGGGGTAAACCAGTCTATTGCATTCTACTTTGGTATTAACCAATCTAAAGTGCTGAAAAGCGGCAGCTGGGCTTCACTCACTTCGCCGTCGGCAACAGCTATCAGTGCTTACCTGCTGCAGCCAGGTATTGTTTACAGCGGTACTACTACACAAAAACTGGCCAAGATCTATACACAGAAATGGGAACACTTTTTTGTGCTGCAATCCGGACAGGCATGGGCAGAGCTGAGAAGGACCGGTTATCCGGCGCTGAAGTTTGCTACTGCTACGGCTTCAGGCGCTGCTGCGCCGCCGCTGCGGTTGTTGTATCCTTCTTCGGAGCAGCTGTATAATGCAGAGAACTATTCCAAAGTATCATCTAAAGATACCAGGGATACTAAGATCTTCTGGGATGTAAATTAAGGGGCTACTTATTTGTCTTAATGAATACCCGGAAAAGAAAGGCCGTCAACCAAAAGTTGGCGGCTTTTTGATTTATTGCTGCTGCCCTTTCCGGGAATCAGCGGTTTTTTGCTATTTTACATTAATGTTAGCGCTGCACAATCTTCATATCATTCATGAAAATGTAAAGGATATATTCATTGATAATGGACTGATCCTTTCTGCGGTACCCGATGCTGCAGGCAGCAACACAATACAGCACCTTTATTTCGACAATTGCATCGCCTTCCCTGGTCTTATCAACTCGCATGATCATCTTGATTTTGATCTCTTTCCGCAGCTGGGTAACAGGATCTATAAGGACTATGTGGAATGGGGCAATGATATTCATGCAGTGAACAAACCGGCCATCAATGCGGTATTACAGGTGCCCCGCCATCTGCGCGTGAAATGGGGAGTTTATAAGAACCTCTTGGCAGGTGTTACCACGGTGGTGCACCACGGGCATTATGTGGAGGAGATGCCGGATGCGCCTATACGGGTGTTCCAGGATTGTAATATGCTGCATTCCATTCAACTGGAGAAAAGATGGCGGCTTAAGCTGAACAATCCTTTCGCGGAAAAACGTCCGTGGGTGGTACATATAGGAGAAGGTACCAATACCAAAGCTCACCGTGAGATCAACAGTCTTATCCGCTGGAATATATTGGGCAGAAAGCTGATCGGTATCCACGGGATAGCGCTGGATGCGAAGCAGGCCCGTTCACTTGCTGCCCTGGTCTGGTGCCCTGATTCCAATTTTTTCCTGATAGGCGCCACAGCCGATATCAGGCAGCTTAAAGCCGTGACGAACATTGTTTTTGGCACTGATTCTACTGTGTCTGCAGACTGGAACCTCTGGGAACAGCTTCGCCTGGCCAGGAAAACAGGATTATTGACAGATGAAGAGCTGTTCCATTCCCTTACCACAGTACCGGCAGACTTATGGGGGCTCAACAATACGGGAGCACTGAAAGCCGGAATGGATGCAGATATCGTAGTGGCAAAACAGCATGGAGCGGGCGCCAGTATGGATGCTTTTTTCGGCCTGGATCCGGCGGATATACAACTGGTATTGAGCAAGGGGAAGATCGTACTGTTCGATCAGCTATTGCTTGAGCAATTAAATTTCAGTGATGAACAGCTGAAAGAATACAGCCCTGTCCTGGTCGATGGTGTTTGTAAATATGTGAAAGGAGACCTGCCTGCTTTGATCAAAGATATTCATGGATATGCGCCGGGTTTGCAATTGCCCGTTGAGTAAAACCGGTACCCGGGCGCTTGGGCATTCCAATTATAGTTTATATCTTGATCCGCTCAAATATTAACCCTATGGATAGGAAAAACCAGGTGTTCAACATCATCGAATTTACAGGAGAAGGAACCCTTTACTACGGCGCCTCTATTAATATGCCCGACATTCTGCTGGAGGAAGGTAACTATAAGAAACATACTGAAGTGGAGATCCCCCTGGGTCATTCCCGTTATGGTGGTCCGGTGGTTGATCTTCCCGCAGGTGTATCCTATCCGGAAGGATTTTGTTTTGCGGCCCAGCTGGATCTTTCCAAATTCTCGCCCTTCGATAAAACAGGCTTATTGCCTAAGTCCGGACAGCTCATATTCTTTGCAGATATCATGACGGATACGGGTAAGGTGATCTATGCCGATGTAGATAATAAAGACCTGGTCCGGCATGTTAAAGAACATGAGGACAACTTTTTCTCCGGCATGCTGGTAGATGAGATCTTTGCAGGTACTGAAACACTCGCAGAACGTTTTCGCGATGCGGAAGATGAAGAGGAAGAAGAAGAGGCAGGCGAAGAAGGGAAGCTTTGGGACTATTTTGCGGGTAGCAACAGGTCGAAGATCTTCGGGATCTATACACATTGCCAGATGGGGCAGGAGGAGATAGAAGAAATTGCTTTTTCTGACAAGGTAGTGTTGCTGCAGGTGGGAGAAAATGATTTTAATGACGAGGGCGTGTTCAGCGTACTGATACTACGCAGCGACCTGGAAAAGCGGAATTTTGACAATTGCGAGTTTGCCTGGGGACAGTCCTGATGCTTATCCTTTTCTTGGTTATGTTCTAAAAATTTATTTCTATCTTACCCCCGCAACAGTACGGCTGTCCACGTTAAGGGGTGATACATGGTTCAGAAACAAGATATTAGTGACCAAACCTTGCTTGCCGGTATATCCACCGGCGATGAGGTAGCGTTCCGCTGCCTGTTTGACCGCTACCGTGGGCGGATCTACACTTATGCCCTGCGCCTGTCTGAAAATACTTCCCTGGCAGATGAGGTAGTACAGGACGTTTTCCTGAAAGTATGGCTGAAACGAACGGACCTTCCCGGAGTAGAAAATTTCAATGCCTGGCTATACGCCATTGCACGTAACCGTATGTTCGACATGATGAAGCAGCAGGCCCGCGAACAGCAGACCAGGGAAAGCGTGCTGCAGGAAGGTGAGTCCTATGCCAACAATGCGGAGCGCTCCCTCCTGGAAAAAGAGCAGCAGGTACTGTTAAGAGATGCCCTGGCCAAGCTGTCGCCCCGGCAGCAGCTAATCTATAACCTCAGTCGCGATCGCGGTATGAAGCATGAGGAGATCGCCAATACCCTGAATATTTCCCGCAACACGGTGAAGACCCACCTGGTGCACGCCCTGCGTGTAATAAAAGATCATATCAGCCCCTATATCAATGCGATAGTAATAGGCATTAGCCTGCTGGCAAAATTTTTTTAAAAACGTATACTCCTCTTTTTCATTTCTACAGTCTTATTAGAAAGCCCAACAAACAGGTGCTATTTTTTACCTAAAAATATTGTGCTATGCAGACGCATGAAAGGTTTGCGTACCTGTTTAGGCGTTACCTCGAGAAAACCCTTACTCCGGAAGAGGTAGCCGAGATGCGGACCTATATCGGCCAGCCGGAGTACGACGAGGAACTGCGGGATTTGATCAAAGAAGGATGGGACCAGGACTGGCCACACGAAGAGCAGAAACCGGACGCCGCGGAAACCATTTTCCGGAACATCATAGAACAGGACCGCGATTCTCCCAGGCTGCGCCGCCTGTGGTGGTGGGCCGCCGCCGCTGTTACGCTGGGTGCGATCACCGGCGGTGTTTACCTGCTCAGGCAAGGCCCGCCGGTGGTCAAAGAAGTGGCACAGGCGAAACCGTCCAGGGTGCCTGAGAAAGCGGCGCATCAATACCTGGTGCTGCCAGACCAAAGTAAGGTGCTGCTGAATGAAGGGTCTACACTGCAATACCAGAACGGCTTCAGCGGAAATGCCAGGGTAGTGCATCTCTCCGGGGAGGCCTTTTTTACCATCAGGAAAGATACCCGTCCTTTTATGGTGTATACCGGAACGGTGAGAACGGTGGTGCTGGGCACTTCCTTTAACATCAGGGCCTATCCTGCTGATAAGGACGTTACGGTAACGGTAAGCAGCGGTAAAGTGAAGGTAGTGCACGGGGTAAAAACCGTAGGCATAGTATCGCCTAACGAGCAGGTAAGGATCAGCGGTATTGACAATGCGGTAGAAAAACTGCAGGGAAATGTGGAACGGGCCACAGACTGGAGAAAACAAGACCTGCTGTTTGACGATCTGCCCATGCAGGAGGCGGGGCGCCTGCTGGAACAGCGCTTCCGTGTCAGGTTCTTTTATGCGCACCCGGCGCTGAAGGATTGCCACATCACGGCTGCCTTTGTACGGCAGGAACCACTACAGGATATTGTAAAGATCATTGCGCGTGTGAATAACCTGGAATTCCGGATCAGCGGGGATAGCGTATTGCTTTCCGGCCAGGGGTGCAGGTAGCAGCTATTTTTTAATTCACCAAAATCTCTGTTATGAAAAGAAAAGATACCTAACCAGACATTACAAAAAAAGGCCGCTCTGACGTGCGAGGTCAAAGCGGCTGTTGCGTTTTAACTGATTAAGTCACCATTTAAAACATTCTAAAACTATGTTTTTTTCTGCAAAAAATGCAGAAAGCGATGCTATTGCTAGATTTCCACGCTATGGACACCTTTCTGCTGCTTATCAAAAAAGACTGAAACAGATTATGAGAGTGAGCCTTCTTTCGTTCTTCGTGATGTCGTGTTCGTTTCAGGTATTGCTGGCCCATACTACCAAGGGACAGGACATGGAAGATATAACAGTACGGTTGGAGCTGAAGGATGAGAAGCTGACAACCGCGCTTAAAAAGCTACAAAAGCTGACGCCCTTCACGTATGCCTATAACAAACGGGCTCTGGGCAATATTTCAGATATATCACTGCCGGAGGGTACCCGGACGGTGAAGGAAACACTGTCGCTGCTGCTGAAAGGCCAGCCACTGGTGTTTGAACAGATCGGCAGCAATATTGTGATCTCGCCGCTGTACGTGGTACGCTCTGACAGCGCCGCCGCCAGGCCGGATTTTGTTACGGTGATGCAGGAGTATCCTATCCAGGGTACGGTAAAGAGTGCAAAAGGGGAGCCGCTGCCAGGTATTACCATTACCATCAAAGGCACCAGCACGGGTACTATTTCGGACGCATATGGCCGCTTCAAGCTGAATGTCAGCAGCGACCAGCAGGTAACGCTGGAATTCTCCGCTATTGGTTTTGAAACACAAACCGTGGCGGTAGGCGAGCGGCGTGAGCTTAACATCGTTATGCGTGATAAAGCGGTGGGATTGAATGAAACAGTGGTGGTAGGTTATGGTACGCTGAACCGCCGCGAGGTGACCAGTGCTATTACCCACGTTTCCGATAAAGAGCTGCTGGCTGTTGGGGGTAACAACCCGCTGATGTCTCTGCAGGGTAAAGTAGCCGGTCTTACGATCTCGAATCCCGGTACGGCAGATCCGAACTCCAACCCAAGCATACAGCTGCGCGGCGTGTCTTCCCGCAATGCAGGCCTGGGGCCATTGATCGTAGTGGATGGGGTGCCCGGTGCCAACCTGGAGAATATCAACCAGAACGATATTGCATCGATAGACGTGTTGAAAGACGGTGCTGCATCTGCTATTTATGGTACAAGGGGCAGTAATGGCGTGATCATGATCACCACCAAAAAAGGCGGCAGAGGTAATGGTCCGCAGGTTACCTATAATGGTTACACCACCTTTGATTTTCCTACCCGGACGCTGAAGCCTCTTTCAGCGGAGGAGTTCGTAAAGCAGAACAGAGGTACGGATTATGGGGCCAGAACCGACTGGACAAAGGAGATCAGCCGCGATGCAGCGTTTTCGCATAAGCATAGTCTGTCTTTTTCAGGAGGTGATGCCCGCAATAATTACCGCGCAACAGTAGACTATAAAAATGCACAGGGTATCGATATCCGCTCCAGCCGCCAGGAATACGGCGGCCGTGTATCCCTGAACCATACTTCCAAGAATGAGCTCTGGAATATGGGACTGGTGGTAGCGCCCCGTTATTTCAAACGGAATAATGCTGATTATGACGTATTCAACATGGCGTTGTCACTTAACCCTACTGAACCGGTGATGGACCCGAATGATCCCAACAAATACTTCCTGGATAACGGAGCAGAGGTATTTCATCCCGTTGAAAGACTGAAGACAGAACTGAGCGGATCGGAAGCGAAGTTCCTGGATATGAACGCTACCATCAAGCTGAATATATCGCCCAACCTTAGCAGCCAGATAACACTTGGCCAGACTACCCGGGATTATTTTGACTTCTTCTTCCGTCCTTCTACATCTACCTATGCCCTCAAAAATGAAGGAGGACAAAGCAATGCTAACCGCAAATATGACAAAACAGATCAAAAGACCTTTGAATGGATAGGCAGCTATAACCTCAGTAAGGGCCGCCATTCTCTGAAAGCGCTTGCAGGTTATTCCTACCAGTATTTCCAGTATTCCGAGCTCTATGCGGAGAACAGGGGATTTACTTCCGATGCGTTCACTTATAACAACCTGGGTAACGGTATCTATCAACAGGTGGAAGGACGGAATGGGATGAGCAGTACAAAAAATGATTCCCGTCTGATCGCTTTCTTTGGTCGTGTGAACTATTCATATAACGATAAATACCTTGCTACTGCCAGTCTTCGTTACGAAGGCTCTTCTAAGTTTGGTTTTAATAATAAATGGGGATATTTTCCGGCTTTCTCGCTGGGCTGGCGTATCAGCAGCGAAGAATTCATGAAGAATATTACCTGGGTGGATGAACTGAAGCTGCGCGGCGACTATGGCGTTACCGGTAACCAGGATTTCGGGAACTATCTTTCATTGGACCTGTACAATGGCTATGGTTATTATCCGCTCAATGGCAGTTATTACCAGGTATGGGGCCCCGGTCAGAATACCAATTACAACCTGCGTTGGGAAAAAGCGCATAACTGGAACCTGGGCCTTGATTTCGTGCTGTTCCATAGTATGCTGAGCGGTAGTATCAACTATTACCAACGCAAACAGCAGGACCTGCTGGGTAATTACAATGTGCCCATACCACCTAACATCCAGACGCAGACCTACGCCAATGTGGGCTCCATGAAGAATGCTGGTTTTGAGCTGCAGTTGAGCGTGGCCGCAATCAACAGAAAGGACTTTAGCTACAATATATCATTTGCAGGCGCTACCAATAACAACCGCTTTGTTTCCTTCTCTAATGACCAGTATCATGGTCAGGGCTTTATTGATGTAGTGGGTATGCCCGCACCTGGTAGTCCCGGTACGGCTCAACGCATGCAGGAAGGAGAGCGCATCGGTAATTTCTATATGTGGAAATATGCAGGTGTGGATGATCAGGGCAATTTCCTGGTGTACGACAAAGGCGGTAAAGCCATCCCCTCCAACCAGGCTACCAATGACGATAAACGCATCGTGGGCAATGGTTTGCCTAAGGTGACCGCCAGCCTGGGCAATACTTTCCAATACAAGAAATGGGATGCCAGCGTATACTTCCGCGGTGCTTTCGGCTATGATATATTCAATGTGCATGATTTCTATTATGGCCTGCAAAACGTACAGCAAAACACCAACGTGCTGCAGTCGGCCTATGGCAGGAACGCACATATCAGCGGGCAGAACACACTGGCCTTCCTGAATGACTACTTCCTGGAAAAAGGAGATTATGTAAAGCTGGATGTGGTGACACTGGGCTATACCATCAATTCGAAGTCGAAGTACTTTGAGTCGCTGCGTGTATACGCCTCCACCAAGAACCTGGCCACCTTCACCGGCTTTACGGGTATAGACCCGGAAGCATACCCGGTGAACGGCCTGTATCCCGGTATCCTCACCAACAGCAATGGCGGTGGCAGTAAGGCATATTATCCTTCTACCACACAGGTGCTGTTTGGTGTGCAACTTAATTTCTAGTGTTAAATATCCGCGAACATGAAAAAGAATCTTTTCCGAACATATCTTATAGCAGGTGGTTTGTGCGTACTATCGGCCGCCTGTACCAAACTTGACGAGACACTGTACGATAAGGTGAATTCAGGTAACTTCTTTAAAACGAAAGATGATGTTTACCGTTCTTTCCTGCGCACTTTTGAGCATGGTTACTGGACCGTGCAGGGCACTACCTTCATGATGCAGGAAAATACAGGCGACCAGATCATGACGCCTAACCGCCAGGGACACTGGTATGATGGAGGCACCTATTATCGCCTGCATTATCATACCTGGACCCCGCAGGACAACTATACCAGCGACGGCTGGAATAATCTTTACCAGGGTATTGCACAGGCCAATAACTCTTTGGAGGACCTGAGAGGGCTGGATGCGTCCAAGTTCTCCATGACCGATGCAGAGCTGAAGCAGCTGATTGCAGAGCTGAGAACGATGCGCTGCTGGTATTACCTGCGCCTGTTTGACCTGTACCGGAATATAGAGCTGGTTACTACATTTAAAGGTGAGACAAAAGGTGTGGAACAATCTTCTCCCAAAGAAACATTCACGTTCATTGAGACAGAACTGAGGGAAGCTATTCCCGACCTGGCCGCCAAAGGCGCCGAAGGTACTTCGAACTTCCAGGGTCGCTGGACAAAAGCCGGAGCCGGTGCATTGCTGGCCCGCCTTTACCTGAATGCAAAAGTGTACATCGGGGAGGATCACTTTAACGATTGCGCTACCATCTGCCAGGATATTATCAATAACAAATATGGTAACTATGCACTGGCACAGCGATGGGATGAGCCTTTTGACTGGAATAATGATAAAAGCCCTGAGACCATTTTCGCTTTTCCAGGCTCATTTGGACGTACCCACTGGCAGTACGACGGCGGCATGTACTGGTGGGGCGCGCCTTACAAGGCATCCCAGTATTTCGGCTTTACAGACTGGGGCAATATGAACCCCAAGTATGCTATGCAACCCGGCCGCGATGTAGACGGAAAGGAGTACGGCTTCCAGCTGGGAAAACCCTTTATCAAGTTCGCAAAGTATCCTGATGATGTACGCCTGAAGCTGTATAAGAACCTGGGCAACAGTACAAGAGAAGGCATGTTCCTTTTCGGTTACCTGGTATATAACAATGGCAAGGATACCGTAACCAGCGATAACGGCTACACGCTTTATATCCGCGACCAGGTAGGTATCTTCAACCACAAGGTAGGCGATAAACTGGTGAGCTATGGCCCCAATGAAGTGCCCAGTGACAAGCAATCAGACATGACGCATGCCGATCAGAACTCAGGGATGTACTTTATAAAATATCCGTTTTATCCTACTGATGATGCGCACAGGATAGAATCTGACTATGCAGAGGTAAGGCTGTCAGAGGTATACTATGCACTCGCAGAATGCAAGTTCAGAGCTGGTGATAAAGCCGCTGCCGCTACCTTGCTGAATGCTGTGCGCAAACGGTATTATCCTGCCGGGTCTTCCAGCCTTTATGATGCAGGTGGCAGCACACTGACAGAGCAGGAACTGTTGGATGAATGGGGACGCGAGTTCCTGGGTGAAGGCCGCCGCCGTACAGACCTGGTGCGTTTCGGTAAGTTCAACAGCGGCAGCTGGTGGGATAAGCAGCCGGATGGAGATGATCATACAAGTATCTTCCCGATCGGGCAGAACGTGATGAATGTAAATACATCACCTGCATTGAAGCAGAACCCGGGGTATAATTAATTATAGCTAACTATTCCATACTGAAGCAGCGAAGAGGCCGTTTCTCAAGAAAATTGAGACGGCCTCTTTTAATTTTAGTATGCCCGGGAAATGTGTCAATCTGACAAAAAAATTCCCGGTAGCTATTAATATTCAGAATATTTGCTTAGATTAGGATGACAAATAGCCAATGAATGCCAGTGTGAACCCGAAGACTTTCCTGAAAATTATTCCGTAACTCCATTTGTAAATTAGTATTCCATGTTAAGAAAGGCCGTCGTGGAGACAATCTGTCTCTTATTCATTCTATTGTTCGTTTATACAGCCGTCAGTAAGTTCATTGATTACGAAAATTTCCGCGCCGTGATAGGGCAATCTCCCCTTATTACACGGTTTGCGCCTGTGCTGGCCATCGTAGTTCCCCTGGCTGAAATAGGGATCGCCTTGCTGCTGGTTATTCCACGTTTCCGGCGGGCGGGCCTCTACGCATCTTTTGCGATGATGACCCTTTTCACTGTTTACATTGTTGTGCTGGTTACCTTATCTGATAAGATCCCCTGTTCCTGCGGGGGCGTGATTTCCATTATGAGCTGGACACAGCATCTTTACTTTAATATTGTTTTTGTTGCCCTTGCGCTTTTGGGCATGTGGCTGTATACTAAA
>Ga0209758_1002627_pt1 | contig 17846 bp, 14 predicted proteins | sample AraplaMF_Col_mMF_FD_184258 | JGI IMG/M metagenome (GOLD analysis project Ga0209758, IMG submission 184258) | Arabidopsis root microbial communities from the University of North Carolina, USA - plate scrape MF_Col_mMF (SPAdes) (version 2) | ecosystem: Host-associated > Plants > Roots > Endosphere...
TCGTCTTCGCCCCGATCTGGGTCGCCGCATGCGGACGCACCGCGTTGCCGGCCGGATAGGTATAGGTGCCGGCGATCCGGGTGCGCGACAGAAGGTTGCCGGTTGCCGAATAGCTATAGGTCTCATCAAGGGCGTTGTTGCCGGCATTGTCGGCCGAGATCAGGCGGCCGAGGTCGTCATAGCCATAGGTCCAGCTGTCGGCAGGGGTGAGACCGGTGATCGTCTTGATCCGACCGAGCTTGTCGCGCAGCGTGTACTGATTGTCCATCAGCACCGTGGTGCCCTTCTTCGTCGTCACCCGCGTCAGCCATCGCCGGGTCGGCGAATAGGCAAACTCCGTCGTCACTCCATTGGCATAGGTGATCGACTTGGTCTGGCCGTCCGCCTCGTAAGCCGCAGTGGTGATATAACCGGGCACCGCCAGCAGCTTGTTGGCGGTATTGTAGGTCCACGGCGCCGCCGACGTCCCCACGGGGATCGAAGCGGACACCGCAGCCGGTGTGTAGGCGATCGACAGCGTCAGCTCGGCCTTGCCCTTGGTCTCCACTGCCGTATGCGTCACCCCGTCGATCACCGTTCTGGTGGTCAGCACCGTCGTCGAGCCGCTGAGGCTGCGGCTAAAACTCTGGGTCGCCGCCCCGTTCACCGACTTCGTCAATAGCCCGACATTGTGGAAAGGGGCGGATCCGACGCCCGCATCCGCCGTGTCATAACTATTGGTAGCTGTCACCGTGGCGGTCGTCTCTCCGGCTGCCTTGACCTGTTTGCTGAGAAGCCGGCCCATCTGGTCGTAGGAAAGCATTGTCACCGCTCCGCGCGCATCCGTCTGGCTGATCAGCCGGTTGGCGTTGTCGTACGTATACGTCCACGTGCCCAGATCCGGATCGCTCGCCGAAAGCCGGTTACCAACAAGGTCGTAGGTATAGGTCCAGGTGGCACCGCTATGATCGCTGACCCCTCTCAGCCGGCCAACAACGTCGTAGGTGCGGCTCTCGTTGTTCCAGGTGCCGGAAAGGTTTCCGGAGGTCAGGATCACGTTGTTGTCCTTGTCGGTGTAGGAGCGGCGGACCTTGCCCTCCTCGTCCTGTACGCGCATCTCCATCACCGGCAGGTTGGTCGTGCCGCCGACAGAGGCTACAGGCTGAACGTTATAGGTATAGATCCGCTGCGACGCCTCGGGGTTGACGGTCTTCACCACCCGGTCCTGCCAGTCGTAGCTGTTGACAGTCCATTGCGCCGCCTCATTGGCGAAGCGGGCAAACGCCGTCTGCCACACATTGCCGCGGGCGTCATAGCTCGTATCGGTGATCCGGGTCTGGCCTCCCACCGTCTCACCCGGCGTCTGCACCCGCCATGGCCTGCCAACCCCGTCGTAGAATGTGCGAGTGAAGACATCGCCTGTTCCCGTCGACAGCGGCTCGTAGCTGACCACAGCCTGGCCAGCCGGATTGCCTTCGTTCTCATAACGGGTGTTGACGTATTTGCCGCTGCCCGCGTTCGTGTAGCCATAGGGCCGGCAGAACGGGTCATAGGTGAAGGTCTCGGTCACCCCGTTCCAGTCCACCTTGGTCGCCGGCTTGCCGCACACGACATCGTTGGTGAAGGTCGATACGAACCGCGCATCCGCCGGCTGCCCGCCGGTCGCAAAATACTTCGGTGCCCGCTCCGTCACCGGATAGAGGTGATAGGTCGCGTCATAGTCCCATTCCGTCCGGCTGCCCGCCCCGTCCACATGCGACAGCTTGTTGCCGTAAGCGTCGTAGGTGAAGTATTCAAGATTGGAAGCCGAGATCGGCTCGACGGATTTATAAGATCCCAGGATCGTCAGGTTGCCCTTGGTCGGCGGCGCCGCGTTATCCGTACTGCCGTCGTAGGTCAACGCCTGATGCTGTTCGAAGACATCCGTGGAGGTGCTGAACCCGCCCGAGCGGATATTGCGTTGCCGCGGCAGCGAGACGATATAGGCCGTCGTGTTCGGCGCATAGGAGGCCAGCGTCCAGGTCTCGTCGCCGGTCAAGTCCTTGCGGCCGAAGTCGCGGATCTGGGTGATATTGCCATATGCGTCGAAATCGCGCTCCTTGCGCAGGACCAGCGATGAACCGCCTTCGTTCAGCGTCGTTTCGGTGGCGGTGTTCAAGGCCGTGTACGGTTTGGTGGCGGCATTGACCGCATAGGTCTCGGTGACCGTCTTCGAGGCGGTATTGGCACCGTTGCGGCTCACCGTCTTCTCCGGCAGGCCGTAACTTGCCAGATCCTGGCGGTAGGTCGTCTCGACCACCGGACGCGCCGTCTCGCCATTGGCCGAAGGCTTGGTCATGGTGATAGTCTTGTAGCCCAAAAACTTCCTTGCCTTCGGGTCGTAAAGTCCGCCCGCATAGGCATAGTCGGTCGCTGCCACCTGACCGCGGCCGTCATCCACCCGCAGCTGCGTCACCGCATGCAGGACCTGCGGCATGAACACGTTCGTCCACCGCGTCGATGGCGTGTAGTCAACCGAGACCACGCCGCCCGTCTCAAGCTTCACCGACCGCAACAGGTTCGGATTGCCGGAACCCGCCTGCGAAATCATGGGATTGTCCGAGCCGGTTCTATAGTAGTCTGGCAAACCATCCCCGTTGAAGTCCCCATACGGGGTATAGTACTTGGGGAGCGTATAATTGGACGGCATCAAGTGCCAGCCAGTCAAATCAGAACTAAGTGAATAGACAGTATTGCTTAAATATAGATCGACCTTGCCATCATTGTCTGCATCTTTCAAAGCGAGGCCATCGCTCCATGAGACAGTGGTGGCAGCAACATAGCCGCTGCCGGTGGAAAGATAGACGTACGCGGTACCACCTTCAATCCTGTAAATAAGGTCGGTCGCTCCATCCCCATTGACATCACCCAAGGTGCACGTGCTGCCGTAGGACACGAGGTAGCATCCAGCAATATCCACTGGTCCCCACGAGCCGTTCGTTACCTTGTAGGTTCCGTGCTCAGTCACCGCAGCTTGCCGCCCATTCGCAGCAAGATCAATCACGCCTCCAACATAACCTCCGATATGAGCGAGGACGTCTATCCCATCGCCGTCATGATCGACCGTTACGTTGTATAAATCTTGGAGATGATAGGGATCCCGCGGAGGTATAGACAGTCCTTGCTGACAGGCGGGATGAGAGGCTGGGCATTCTCCAATGGTAGCGCTGAGTCCTGGGGCAACATCGACGATTTTTGCGCGGTAGGTTTGTGCAATCTGCCCGTCCCCATTTGTCTCCCACGAATAAAGGACAACTGGAACGTCTTTGGGCTTACCAGCGATAAACCTACCAGGAGAGAACACTCGTATTTCGGACGAAGGAAAGCCAAGATCTAACGCCGACGCCAGAGCGCCAACACCATTGACGTCAAATTTATACAGCTGCCATGGGGTGAGCGAGCCAGGATAAAAGTCCAAGCCGGTGACCGTTTTGACGATCTGGAGCTCATCCTTGCCGTCGAAATCGAAATCGACCGCCGCCTCATGGATTGTTGTCTCCTGTCCACCGCAGCACGCTCGCGACATATTTATCCAGGTTTGCGAATAACTGAACCCGACATTATCATAGGTCATCTGGCGGATGGTCTTGGACGTGGGGCCGGTGACGACACCAGCCGCTGAGACGGTGGCATCTCGGCCATAGCGGTCGACCTTGGTCAGCCGCGAGGTGTTCGAGAACGGTGACTGGTCATAGGTCAGCGCATAAGCGGCTCTCAATGCCGTGCCGACCTTCACCGCGATCGTCCTGATCCGCTGCTTGGTATAGGAAAGCCCGAGCCCATTGGCCATCACCAGATAGTCCGGCCGCGCCTCGTAATAGAAGTTGACGCTCATTCCGCCATAACTGACCACCGACGGATAACATACCGGCAGGTCCGGACAGGTGTAGGAATAGTTGACGGTATTGCCATTGGTATCGGTCACCGACGACAGCAGGAAGCGACCGTCATGATGGACCTTGTACTCCGGCGTGCCCGACGCCGGCGTGCTGCCGGAGACCGCCATCACCGACTTGAACAGCGACACCGTCCCATCCCGGTCGGTCACCGTCCAGGTATTGGCCGCCGCATCGAATATCACCCGCTTAAAATTCTCGTTCTCGGTCACATGCGTGCCGCCCACCGAACAGGAGGCTGCCACCATGCCGGTGGTGCAGGCCACCAGTTCCTCGCCGTTTAGCAGGTAGACGTCCTTGGCATCGAAGGCCGGATAGCCGTAGCCGGGTGTCGCCCGCTCGATCACGTCGAAACCGTCCAGCCCCCAGGCATAACCGAGCCAGCCCTGGTAGAGCCCGCCCAGCCGCGTCTTGCGCGCCGAACTGTAGGCCAGCGAAAGCTTCGGCTCCAGGCCGCGGAAGCCGGGGACGTCGATGCCGATCTTCTGGGTGAAGAACCCATTGCCGGTGATCTCCGGGATCGACGGTTTCTGTGGGGCGCTGGCCACTTGTATGGTACCGGCCGGCTCGCCGGCAGAGGACATCGTAGTAATCGCCTCCTGCTCGGCAGGTTTTTGGTTGCCACCATCCTCCTGCTCATTTGCCGGCTTCCCCAGCGCGGTCGTGCCAGCCTTGCCGGTTTCGTTCTCTGGATCCGCGGCACTGCCACCCGCGGCCTTGCTACCAGCAGCCCCTGTCCCCAAATCTTTTCCCTGCGGCTTGCCGAGCCCAAGCGTCCGGTCAACCGCACGATCGTTCGACGATGCACCGGCACCGGCTCCCTGCTCAAGCGCCTCGCTCCCAGAAGCGCCGCCCGAACCAGCCTGCCCGAATAGCCCAGTTCCCGTGCGGCCCATCGCGCCGCCACCAAGACCAGTGCCGCTTCCAAACCCACCCGGCTTCACACCCTGCTCGGCCGCCTGTGCCCCACGCCCCAGCAGCCCGTCGGCAACCACCGCACCCGTCACCCCACCCGAAAAAACGCAAAGCGATACCGTGGCGGCAAAAGCCGCAAAACAAACCCGACTGCTACGCATGAGCCCCCTCGAAGCGAATCAATTCGTCATCAAAACACGACGCATCCTAACGTCGCACAACCCACACAGCGCAACCAATTTATGACGCCAACAACAAAAATATGAGAGCTACATACATATATTAGAGATCGCTCGCACAACGCGAGGGAAAGCTGTGGACAGAACCGGTGCGCGTACTTTGGCGATGGCGTCGAAGCACCTCTTCTATAGGATCGGTCCGGTAAGTGGGCGGGTCATTTCATGAAGCATTCCAAGTCGTATTGCCTGCTGGCCATTGCGTTGCTCTCGGGCTGCAATTCGACAGATTCCATCAATGATGTCTTTTCGGTAAAACTGAGCGAACTTGACTCTCGAGGGAAACCTCTTCCGGTTTCACATGGCACGTCTCACAGTTTCGCAGCGTCCACTTCGGATGCAGGTGTTTTCAGCGGGGCGTCGCAAGTCGGCACTGGAAGCTTCCTCTCCTCACAACCTGCAATATCGCCTGGCAAGACGGCAAAAGGCGGGGAAGGGTACAGCCTCAATCTGGTCAATGCGCCGGTCGCTGCGGCAGCAAAAAGCGTGCTCGGCGATACGTTGGGGGCAAATTACGTCATCGATTCGCGGGTGAACGGCACGGTGACGCTTCAGACCGCGACACCTGTTTCGCGCGATGCGCTACTGGCGATTTTCGAATCGGCCTTGACCGTCAACGGAGCAGTGGTCACCAAGCAAAACGGCAACTATCAAATCGTGCCAGCCTCCGAAGCCTTCTCGTCCACACCGGAGATTGCAACCGCGTCGAGCCCCATCAGCGGACCTGGGATAAAGGTGCAGGCGATCGAACTCAAGTATGTCGCCGCAGCCGAAATGAAAGGTATTCTCGATCCCATCAGCAGGCAGGGGTCCATCCTGCGGATCGACGACCATCGCAACATCATCGTGCTCGCAGGCACCAGCAACGATCTGGCGGCGATGCGCAATGCCATTGCTATATTCGACGTCGATTGGATGAAAGGGATGTCTGTCGCTCTTCACCCGTTGAAGGCGTCGCAGTCCGCAGCGGTTGCCAAAGAGCTCACGTCGATCTTCGCGACCGAAGACGGGCCTGGTAGCAAGATCATTCGATTTATTCCCAACGAACGCTTGAATGCTGTGCTCGTCATCACCTCACGGCCTGCCTATCTGTCCCGCGCCACGGCATGGATCTCAAAATTGGACAGGCTCGCCAGCACGAACGAAGAGCGGCTGTTCGTGTACAACATTCAAAACCGGCCTGCGAAAGAGCTCGCGCAAGTGCTGCAGTCCGTCCTGAAAGAGCGCCAGTCTACCGGGAGCGAGCAAATCCAGATCGACAATCCGATCGCTCCGGACCTGGAACCTACAACGATAGCCACGGCCTATAACGAGCAGCGATCACGCCAAGCTGTGCCTGGCGATCCGAACACTCAGCCTAACAGCCCCTCTGCGGGGTCGCGCACACCCAAAACTTCGGTTGTAGCGGATATTGAGAACAACGCCCTCCTGATCTCAACGACCGCGCGGGAATACGAGCGGGTCGAGAAACTTCTCCGCCAGCTTGACGTCGTTCCGACGCAGGTAATGCTGGAAGCGGTCATTGCGGAGGTAACACTCGGAGACGAGCTCAAGTTCGGCCTTCGCTGGTTCTTCGAAAGCGGCCGTTCCAACTTTGGCTTTTCCGATCTTGCAAGCGGTGGGACCGGTGCCAGCTTTCCGGCGCTTGCGTGGAGCTACGCCACCAAGGACATCCGCGTGACGTTGAATGCGCTCTCCAGCGTTACCGACGTCAATGTCGTTTCCGCTCCAACGCTGATGGCGCTCAACAATCAGAAAGCCGTCCTGCAGATCGGCGACCAGGTTCCCATCGTGACACGCCAGTCCCGCAGTATCGACGATGCAGGCGCGCCGGTTGTCAATTCGGTCGAGATGAAGGACACCGGCATCATCCTGACAGTCGTGCCGCGCATCAACACCTCCGGCAAGATCATGCTGGATATTCAGCAGGAGGTGAGTGACGTGGTGAAGACCACTTCGTCCGGCATCGATTCACCGACGATCCAGCAGCGGAAAGTTTCGACACGCGTGGTCGTCAACGACAATGAAAGCCTGGCACTTGGCGGGCTGATCCAGCAGAAGAACGATCTGGTTCGTACGCAGGTCCCGATCCTCGGCGACATTCCTCTCCTGGGAAACGCGTTCAAGAGCAAAACCGATACCATCAAGAAAACCGAGCTGATCATCTTCATCAAGCCGCGGATCGTCAGAGACGTCAACGAGGCCCGAAACGTGACGGAAGAGTTCCGGCAGCAGCTTGATTTCTCCTCTGACATCAAGAAACGGCGCGGCGGATCGAGCAAGCTCGAACAAGATATCAAACGCCTGAGTTATTGAGCTCTTCTGTGATATTCATCCTGACAGCCGTTCTGGTCATCTGCTTTGGCGTCATCTGCTACGTTGATTTCCGGTGGTTCATCATTCCGGACGCCGTCAACGTCATGCTCCTCGCCGCCGGATTGATGTTTCGGCTTCAACAGGGGTGGGTTGAGACGTTCACGGCCTGCGCATTTGCGTTGCTCGTCGCGCTTCTGATGTGGACCATACGTCAGGTGCATCTCAGACTCACTGGTCGCGTCGGTTTGGGCCTGGGGGATGTGAAGCTGGCCGGCGCGGCCGCTGTCTGGTTCAGCCCGTGGATGTTTCCAATCTTTCTGTTTCTGGCGTCGTCATTGGCGCTCGTTTTCCTGTTGATCTTCAACCTCGCCAGGAAAGACGTCCAAACTCAGAAGATCCCTTTTGGCCCTTTCCTTGCCGGGTCTCTGGTTGTCACCTGGAACCTCGAACGACTTTACGGACCTTTCATCGGACAAATTTCATGATCACATTCCGGCCCATTCTCAAATCTGGCATCAAGCGCCAGGCTGCCATCGAGGGCTTCACCCTCGTGGAGCTTCTGGTGGTTCTCGCGATCATCGGCCTAATTGCAGCGCTCGCCACTCCCCAGGTTCTGCGCTATCTGGAATCGGCCAAGGTCGACACCACTAAAGCCCAGATCAAGAATTTCGAGAGCGCGCTAGAACTCTACTATATTGATACCGGGCACTATCCGACCACGGAAGAAGGTCTTGCAGCCCTGGCTACCCGACCGACCAATGCCGCGACCTGGAACGGGCCCTATATCAAGAATGCCGGCGTCTTCGCTGATCCGTGGAATAGCCCATATCAATACCGAAGCCCGGCGGAAGAAAAACCATTTCAGATTCTGTCCTTCGGACGGGATCGCAAGATGGGCGGTACCGGCCAGGACGCTGACCTCGCCGGAAACTGACTACCGGCCGATATCGATGATCGCAATTCTTTCGATCGCCGTTTCGCGACCGGATCGAATACCGACGAGATTTATCTTCACCGCATAGGGCAAGGCTTCACGGTCGGTCCAGACATCTTTCCATGATGGCGCCGAATATTCTGGCGACGCCAGATACGAGAACCTGACCGATTTCAGGGCCGCGATGATCGTAAACTCTTCGCTCTGTGCCTTGGAAAACAGTCTTCGTGGAATGTTGCTTTGCATGAGAGCGAACTCATCCCGGGTTTGGCGAGCCCTTATCTCTACGTCACGCAGGGATAAGCGCTGACTGCCGACCATCGCGGTTGCCACAAAATTGAACCCTGTTGCATCACCGGAAAAGACAGCTTTTGTTGCCGGATCATCTTTTATGGGCGCCAAACGACGGGCCTTCCCAAGGAGAGATTGCAAGTAAGCGCTGGCAGCTTCGAGCTCCATCTCGGCGTCATTGACTTCCGTGATCCTGTGCATTGGTCGAAGCTGGCCAATCGAAGCCACCATCAGCCCCGAAAGCAGCGCTGTAATGCAGAGCGTGACCAGCATTTCAACGAGAGTGAAGCCGCCGGTCTGCGAAGCTGCGTTATCTTTTGACGGCGCTTTCCGCGTGGCCATCTGAGGCATCAAAGATCAGGACTGAAGTAGACGAATTTATGGGCCCTGCCTGAGCGCGTGAACAGGGTCATAACTGCAAGCACAGCCCCCTTATCTCCCACCTGTAGAGATTGAACAGGTACAACGTGGATCTTCCAGCGCAATGCTCCAGTCGCCCCTTCCTCATCGCGTTCCCCGCGCAGAACCCTAGGCAAAGTCTCGATACGCAACGAATCTGCAACCCTAAGAACCTCTTTACGATCCTCTGAAATCGAGAGGCTTTTAGTGGCAATACCGATAGCTTGCGCCGAAATAGCCAGCGCCGTCGACAAGATCAGGAAAGCGATCAACGTCTCCAGCAGCGTAAAACCATCCCGACTATCATCGACCTTCATGGGACGCCGCCGTGGTCAATGTAGGAACGCCCGTCAGCCAATTGACCAGCAAGACGGCCTCAGGTGCGCCGCCCGAACGAAACCGGATCGCACCTCCGGTCGCGCTACCATTCGGGAAGAAGATGATATTGCCTTGTTCCGCAGTCGTGCGGTTGTCGCGGCCGATGGTCGCCGAAAAGGCGATCGCCGCTGGCATGACAATGGTGGCCACTTTGGCATCAGATCGGATGCTACCGCTCCTTGTGTCAAGGAACAGGGATTTTGAGGAGCCCGTTTTAAGAGCGCTCAAGCGTGTAGACTGTGCCATATACAGCACCTGCCGCGCGACGCTCTGAGGGGTCACTCTAGTCAGAGACCGGTATGATGGAATCGCAAGGGAAAAAAGTATTCCAATGATAGCGAGAACAACCAGCATCTCGGTCAGACTGAAGCCGGCAATTTTGTCGCGGCGGGTGGAACTGGGCTCCATCACTGAATACTCAACTCATTGATCCCCAGCAGCGCCGTCATCACCGAGACCACCAATCCCCCAATGAGGATACCGAGAAATATCGTGATGGCGGGAGTCATCAATGCCAGCAAACGATCGGTGAGCCGTTGAGCATCGGATCGCAACACGCCGGCAGCATTATCCAGCACCGCCGGCAGTTTGTTGACCTCATCACCGATCGCCACCAGCGAAACCACCCCTCGTGGAAAGAGGCCGCTGGCGGCGAAAGCCTCCGGTAGCCTTTTCCCCGAGATCACCACGTCCCGCATGGAAAGTAGCTTCTCGCGGAAGGAAATCGCAGGGCAACAACGGGCGGAAAGTGCCAGCGCGTCCGGTAAGGGAACCGCATTTTCGAGAAGCAAGGAAAGGCTTTGCAGATATCGAGCAAGGGCGGATTGGGAAACGGCACGCCCGAGGAATGGAAGTTTGAGCAAAACTGCCGCGAAAGCAGCTTGTATGGACGACGGCCGTAGAATGGCAAATGCCGCAACGAGTATGATGCACGCAAATATCGCGAAAAGCGCCACAGGATCACCTAGCCCTCCCCGCAAGCTGGAAAGCAAGGCAACGATAAAAGGCGGATTGCGGCCTGAACTTTCGAAAATTGGCTCCAGCGTCGGAACAAGAACGAACGTGACCACGCCGATCGCAAAGAACATCATCACCAAGAGGAATAACGGATAAACAGACGCATCGATAAGCTGCTTGCGCTGCGCATCACGCTTTTCAAGATCCGCAGCGATAATCTTCATCACGTGAGGTAGGCGCGCGCTATGTTCCCCGCTTGAGATCAATGCCAAAGCGTCTTCCGGCAGACCGTTTAGGCTGGACAAGGCTATCGAGGGGGTAGCGCCAGAGGAGAGCCTTTCGATTATCGTACCGATAACTTGCCGGTCTCCACCTCGCGGCGCGGCATCCTGCATAGCCCGCAGTGCCTGATCGATGCCCAGACCCGCGTTCATCAAGACTGAAAGATCTGCAAAAAACCGCGTTTTGTTGAAGGCACGGCTAAAACGGATTGCCGATGCTGTCCCCGGCTTTTCCGATCCGGAATCTGCGGCCCTCAAGGTGGAGACGGAAAGCCCCTCGGCTCTCAGTCTGCGGCGTGCGTCGGCAATATCCTGCGCATCGATCTGCCCCTTCTGTTGCCGGCCCTGCGGATTAAAAGCCGTGTAGGAAAACCTCAGCATTTAGCGGTCTTCCAGCTCGACAACTCTGACAGCTTCGGCAAGCGTGGTCTTGCCCTCGGCCGCGAGCTGGAAAGCATGGTCGCGCATCAGCATCATGCCCTCCTGCTTGGCGAGCGTTTCGATTTCCTCCTGGCTTATTCCCTGTACCACTGCCTGGCGAACACGGTCGGACATCTGCAGGATCTCGAACGTCGCCTGACGGCCTTTGAAACCGGTTCCGGCGCAGGCAAAACAGCCGGATTTATCCGCCCATTCCCGGCATTGATCGCAACATTTTCGCAGGAGGCGCTGGCCAATGACCCCCTGCATGGTCGCGTCGATCAGAAATGGCTCTATGCCCATATCCCGCAACCGGCTGAAGGCGCCGATCGCGCTATTGGTATGGAGGGTCGAAAGAACCAGATGGCCCGTCAGCGCCGCCTGGATCGCGATTTCGGCAGTCTCGCGGTCACGAATTTCACCAACCAGGATAATGTCCGGATCCTGTCGCAGGACCGATCTCAATGCCGACGCAAACGTCAGGCCGATGGCGGGATCAATCTGTAACTGCGTGACCCCTGTCATGCGATACTCGACCGGATCCTCCACGGTGAAAATCTTCACCTCCTGCCGATTAAGTTCAGCAAGGATCGAATAGAGCGTCGTGGTCTTGCCCGAGCCGGTGGGGCCAGTCACCAGCACCATGCCATTCGGCCTTCCGGTGATGGCCTTGATCTTCTCTGCCGAAGCGGCATCGTACCCTAGGCTTTTGAGATCCAGACGTACGGTCTCGCGGTCCAGGATACGAAGCACGACCGTTTCACCGTGGATCGAAGGAACGACGGAAAGACGGAAATCGACCTCCTGCCCTCGCACTGAGAGCCGAAGCCGGCCGTCCTGCGGCAACCGCCGCTCCGCAATATTGAGGCGGGCCAGAATTTTTAGGCGGCTGATCACGCCGGCATGCAAAGCGTGAGAAACGCTTTCCACATGGGTCAGCATTCCATCGCGCCGAAACCTGACACCCATGGAATTGGCCCCAGGCTCGAGATGTATGTCCGTCGCCCTTTCATCGACCGCCTTCTGGATAATCCTGGAGACGAATTTTACGACTGGCGCGTCGCGCGCGATGTCCTGCAGCCGTTCGAGATCCACATCGGCGACCGCGTCAAGACCGTCAACCAAGCCCACAGGTTCTGAGGTTTGCCTGAAGTCCCGGATAAAATCGTCGATTGCACTTCGGGGCGTTATTTCCAATCGAACAGGAAGTTCAAAGAAATAGCTCACCGCGCCGATGGTATCCGCGTCGAAGGGATTGGCGACCGTGAGCAGCAGGTCACCATTCTCCGCCAGGCGAGGAACGATCGCCTTGTCTGCCGCGAAATCAAAGCCGAGGCGTTCGAGAAACTCGTTGCTTTCCATAGCAGGGAGCTTCGCCACGGACCCTATCTGCAGATACCTGGCCAGTTCGTTGGCAATGGCCACCTCGGGCAGGATGCCCAGTTCTCGGATAATGACGTCAATTGCCTGGCCCGTCTTTCGCTCAGCCGCTCTGGCACGTCCTGCCGCCTCCACCGAGATCCGCTCCGAATCTTCCAGGTAGGTCAAAAATGCCTGAGGAGATGCCGAAGAAGAGATCATGCAAGCACTTCCTCCAACACCCGAGTGACATCCCCATCCAGCAAAGACGCGCAATTTCCCTTGCTCTTGGGCATAGGAGGTTTCGTGTCTACATCATTAGTCGCGACCTTCTGGCTTGGGCCACTACGGGTCGCCGCGGAAAAAACCGAGGCGGACCCTGTCCAATCATCTCCATCGAATAGTACCGTCTCGATCGTGTAAAACATCGACGCACCGCCTGTTTCCTTCGACCTGGAGAGAATGGCTCGCCCCTCCCGCACCGAAAAAACGTGACCCAGATCCGCTAGCGCGACACCGCGAAGCGCCTCGAAATCATGCAGCTCCGAGATATCTTCGAAGGGGGCATGTTTCGGCCCGCCAACGATGCCCCGATCGTCACCATTGCTCGTCCCTGGCGACCGAAACCACATGACTTTTTGTGCGGTGTCCTGAGCATCGATCCCGATCAAGCCTATGCCTTTCAAACCAGAAACCAGCAGTGGCTCCTCTGCCGTATTCAGATTGATGAGGCTCGCATGCGGGATGATCGCGATCTTCATGGAGACGTCCTTGATAGCGCACTCCGACGAGAAAAGTCCTCCGCCGTCCACCGCGCCCCGCCAGCGAGGATCGGCACTAAGCCGCCAAGCAATATAGCCATTGATGGCCTCGACGGCGTTCCCGAGACGGGCCCGGTTATATTCATGTCCGACGGTCAGTGCCTTCAGCCGGGAAGAGGCCGCGAACGGGGCCAGAAACATCGCAAACAGCAAGATGAAACCGAGCACGGCCAGCAGTGCAAAGCCGCTATCGTCGGAATCCTCTTGTCTTTCAGTTTGCGGGGCCATCGGCTCTTTTCGTTCCAGTATCATAGAGCGAGAAGACAGCGCTGGATGTGCCGGTGCTAAGCGACATCCGATCCGCTTCGATGGACACGATGGTCCACCCCAAGACCCTCTCCCCTTCCCCGAACCAATCCACGTTTTTTTCGTCTGTCGCGATCAGGGCTGAAAACCTGCCGCTCACTGTCCTGGTCCCGCGCAGCTTGATGTTCGGTGGCGATGGTGGCTGGCTGGGGGGCGCTTCAACGATGATCGGGGCGACCGGCATCGCGACCGGTGCAGGCGGCTGAACAAAATCACGCCGCGTCGGGCTGAAGACCGGGCGGATAAGCGTCTGCGGCAAGTTCCAATCGGTGACGATTATAGGCTGGTTCTTGTCTTTGGCGGCCGGCACCGGAGTGTGTCTCGGCAATTCCACCTCGAGCGGAGAAATGTCCACGCTCATTCCGGAAATCGCGACATTGAGCGCGCCAAGGCAAAACAAAACCGCGACCATCGACAACAGGGCCAGCCATCGGATGTCAACTGATCTCAGCATCTCATGGCTTTCCCTTATCGGGTAAAACCACCGTCGGGCCGACCGCCCCGTAGACTGCAATCTGACCGGCAAGTTGAAGTGGTTCCGATAACACGCCTTGCAAAACTCTATTCGTTCCACGGATCGCCACCTGGCGGATTATCAGCGGTGGTTCCGAGGTTTCAAGCTGTCGAACGACCTCGTGAAACGCTTTCAAGCCGCCTTCTACATCTGCTCGCACGCCGGCATAGGTTGCACCTCCGAGCTCAATCGGTGATGTCCCACTGATCGATGCGATTGTGGCTCCCGACGAGCGCGCAATCGCGTTGACCCGCTCCTGAAGCTTGGCCTGGATGGCTGGCAGGCTGTCGCCCTCGATGAACAAGTTTGCCGCAGCGGGTTCCACGTTTGGGGTGCTCACCTCGGTCAAAGGCTTGCGCGCGATGATCTCGTCGAGCCGGAAAAGCTCAGCCCGCATATCCGCGATATCGTCAATCTTAGTCGAGAGAAAGGACCCCAAATAGACCATCGTCAAAACAACGATCACGATCAACAGACTTAGAATGCCAAGCGCCACGGAGCGCTGCACATAGCGGGGTGCATTCATCAAGGTGATCAGCAGTTCCGTCATGCGGGTTGCACCCGCAATCGGATCTCAAAGCGTTCACCGGACTGACCGGGAATGCGCACGACCGGCGAGGTGAAGTTTGGCGCCGAAAACAGTTCGGAGGCATCAAGGGTAGCTATAAGAGCAGCCGCCGACTCCGCTGCAAAACCGGTTATCGTCAGCATATCGCCATCGATTGCGATATCCGTCACCCAGGCGTCATCCGGCAAAATCCGTGTCAGTTCTTCCCACACTTGAACGACCGGAACAGACTGCGCTTTGCCTTTCCGGGCCGCTTCGACGGCTGCAATACTCTTCTGTTGCCGATCGAGTAGTTTTCGCACCTGCATCGCTTCGGACCGCCGGGCTTCCACAAGCTCGGTAAGTTCCTCCTGAGCTGAGGAATAAGTGAAAAGGACGTGCGCGTAAGTGGCGCCACCTGCGATGATCACGATTGCAAACGCCGCCAGTAAACCGTTTCGCCAATGGCGGAGGTAATGGAATGCGGAGTGAAGGCGTTCGAGTGCACGAGAGGGAAGCCAAACCACCTGGTCACCGTCACGGACGCCCAAACGCCCAATCCGCGGCCGCCTTCTGGCAATCTCAGCCAAGTACGGATCGACCCTCTCTCTTTTTATGACGTAAAAGGAGGACTGGGGTTCGTTGTTCTTGTCTGGTGCAGGAAGCACGTAAATGTCTGCAAGAGCGAAGGGCGTCTTTTCCTGGACAGTGGCGCGGGCAATCTCCATCGATCTACTGAACGGGAGACGCATGGTTGCAGCCTGTAACCTGAGGTGGGGGGCGTGAAATATTACGTATCGTCCATTCCTAAGCCTCTCGGCCTCATGTTCAATTGGATTGCCGGCCAGGTTGATGCCGCGCGCGTCAAACGCATCTGCAGTGCGCAACGTTCTGAATGGCCTTAGAGGAACGTTCTTCATCAGCAGGAGCATCTCCGCTCTCCACCAATCGACCGTATCTTGGACGTGACTCATGAAAGGCACGGTGAACCCCAGATTGGAAACCTCGATTGAGAATAGCGTACCCTGTGAAGAAATGTGCGTAACCTGGCGTCAGTCCACAGGTTTTAATGGAGTAGGTAACAGGCATTCTGCCCTACGTTGTGTCGCCAGTCAGGCTGGCGATCGGCTTTCCGCGGATGATCAAATCGAGTTTCTTCACGGAGATTACATTGGAGGGGCGCTATCAAACCGCAAGGGCGGGACCAGCTCTTCTTCACGCCTGCACCATCCGGCCGTAAGCGACGTTCACGATCGATCCTACCTGCGTGACGGTGGTAAGCTGGTTCGACCGATCCAGCCCATGACGTGAACGCCGTCATTCGTTGTATTTGCCATTGGCGTCGTAGACCAGCGAGCGCTGGCAATGCAGGGTTCTCTTCTACCGCACGCTTATGCCGGTGTTTCGTAGCACGCAAATCACCCACGCTTCATAACATTCACCCAATTTCGCTCCCAACCCCCCCCGTCCAGCAAACGATCGCCGTATGTCATGAACCGGACCTTGTACCATCTCGATAGTTGCTTTTCTCACAAATTTCTCGGCGGCCCTTGAGCTTGTTGAGCTGATTACTCAAAAATGATGCAGAACTCAGCGACTAATCTATTTGAATCTTACTCCAATTATTTCCTTGGAAAGAGATCTCAACATTCGTTCCCGCCTCGCCCCGGTGAAAATCCAAGAGCAACCTGTCCTTCAAATCTATCGCGGCAACGACCAATACGGCCTCACCAGCGAAATCTTCGCCAAATTGGAAATTTATATCAAGTATAGATCGCAATGTAACGTATCCACAAATAATTGTATCTTCAGTCCAGATCGAGACTGGCCCCGGATTCAACGTCCTTAACTTAGGAGCTATGTCAGAATTCATGAGCACCCTGTATTGGTCAAAGCTTAAGCTCCAGTCCACCTTGGGCTCGGTCGCCAGTCTCTTCGAAGATTCGCGCATCTCCGCCGCCGCCTCGACACTGCTTAATTCGCTCTCCAACACGGGACGACCACATAAAATGGCCAGATGGTCCAAGTATGCTTTCCTGGCTTTCAGGTACTGGAATCTTTGCATTTTATTCATAGTCCACTTTAGCCTTTCCGATGTTGCTCAGGCCGGGCCGGCCGTATGAGTTTAATCTGACATCTCCAGTAAGGGGGTCCGTCTTAACACGGCCGGCTTCCCAATGGCTTTGGTTCGGATGACTACGGTCGTTGGTCTGCTGTTGCACTGACATCCGTTGGGTTCCTCCACCCGGCTTTGGAACGTCATACTGATATTCCCTTCCCGAGGCGTTCCGTGATTGGGAGATTGGTTGTTGACTTGTCGGGATCCCCCCCGGAGTATCCGCTTGGCGCATCACGTCCCGCCGAGCCGCGTTAGAAGAAGGCGGGGCCGTTCCGACGTTTGGAACTCCACCACCTGCACCGGAACGCCATCCGCCGCCTTTGTAGCCCACGCCGCCGCCAAACGGACCAACCAGCCGATCTTGGCTCCCGGGTTTGCCCCATAAATCTTTCATCATCCCAACGTCAATTGCGTTGCGCTGCTGGATTTCCTCCTTTTTCTCGCGCTCATTTTCACGCGGTTGGTCATTTACCTCCTTTATATCCTTTGAAGCCTGCGTTTCCTCTTTCTGAGTGTTAGTATCGCCGCCTGTTCCTTGGCTACCGTAGTCATGGACGTCGGGGTTGATGGAGTGCCCGTTTGGATCTGACTTGTTGATTGGATCATTCTCCGCATAGGCGTATCGGTTTGTGCCGACGCCTTCCTTGGTTGGATTCCAATCGTCTGGAGAGATGAAGCGTGCGTTGGCGGTTGAGGCGAACGGCGCGGCCATCATGCTGCAGATGAGGAGCATGGTGAGGACGCGGGCAAGGAACGGCCGGACGAGAGAGCGCATCGAGAGTTTCCGGGTGCGAGAGTTGGAATGGTGGCGTGAGGATGGCGTGGCGACTGCTTGGTGGGCGAGCGGCCTGAGCGGCCGCTTGCCTAGCGCTCTGATTATCGCCCGGATGCCGTTGAGGCGGCCGTGCCGTTGGCGGATGTGGCGGATCCGGGTCTGGCGATGGCAGCAGGCATGGATCGAAGAATGGTGTCCACCTGCGGGTCCGCCTCTTGCCCGATGTCGGCCTGATCATCCTTTTCGATGAAGCGCCCGAAGGCGGGGTCGTAATATCTGGCGTTGAGATACATCAACCCGGTTTCGACGTCGAAGCGCTCGCCGATATAGCCCTTCTTGGTCTGCATCGCCGGATTGGTGGTCT
>Ga0209758_1002628_pt1 | contig 17845 bp, 18 predicted proteins | sample AraplaMF_Col_mMF_FD_184258 | JGI IMG/M metagenome (GOLD analysis project Ga0209758, IMG submission 184258) | Arabidopsis root microbial communities from the University of North Carolina, USA - plate scrape MF_Col_mMF (SPAdes) (version 2) | ecosystem: Host-associated > Plants > Roots > Endosphere...
CGCGCAGCACCCGCAAGGATCAGGTTCGGCCACAAATCGGATTCGATGAACAGCGCCAGCGACGGCTGCCAATGGTCGAGGAAGCGCGCAACGTAGCGCGGCGAATCATACGGCACGTATTGATGGATGACGTCGGGCGGAAAGCGCTTGGCGACGACGGCGGCCGAGGTGACCGTGCCCGAGGTGAGCAGGATGCGCAAATTGAGATCGCGCAGGCGCTCGATCAGGGCGGCCGCGGCCAGCACCTCGCCGACGCTGGCGCCGTGGATCCAGACCAGCGGGCCGTGCGGCCGCACGTCGCGGGAGAGGCCGCGCCTCTCGCCGACGCGCGCCGGGTCTTCCTTGCCCTGCTTCAGCCGCCGCTTGATCAGCGCAGGCGCAATCGGCACCAGGCCGCTCGCCAGGCGCCGATACATCCGCAGCGTGATCGGCAGCGCAATGGGCAGCGATTTAGGCATCTTCCGGTCCCGGACGCCCGAGCTGCGCATAGGCGCGCCGGGTCGCCTCGTTCAGCGTGTCCTCGAGCTCCTGCCGCAGCGTCTCCATCATGGCGGCGTCGGCGTCGGCGGGAACGTGGATTTCCTTGATGCCGACCAGGGCGCCCCGCCCGAACGGCAGATTGATGGTGGTGCGATCCCAGTTCTTGAGCCGGATGAAGCGGCTCGTCGCCATCGCGAAAGGCATGATCGGCCGCCCCGATTCCCGTGCCAGCATGATGATGCCGAGCCCGGCCACGCGCGAGCGCTTGGGGACATCGGCGGTCAGCGCGACATTACAACCGTCCTGCAGCGTGCGCACCATCTCCTTGAAGGCGCCCACACCACCTTTGCGGTGGAAAGCGCCGCCGTGGTCGCCGGAACCTCTGATCGTTCCGATACCGAGCCGCTCGGCGGCGATGGCGTTGAACTCGCCGTCGCGGTGCCGCGAGATCAGGACCCTGGCCTTGTAGGAGTCCTTGTTCTTGATGAAGGGGGTGAGGAAGTGCTGGCCGTGCCAGAAGGCGAAGATCGCGGGGATCTGCGGCTCGACGATGTCGTAGACGTCGGGCGGATCGAACGTGAATTTGTTGGTCCGCCAGACAAAGCGCAGATATTCGGCCGCCAGGACCCCGACGGCACGCTGAACGAAGCTGCTTCGCAGCGTATTGCGAAGCAGTTTTTTCAACGCGCCGGTTCTTGATTCGGGTCGAGCAGCCGGTGGAGATGGACGATGAAATAGCGCATCTGCGCATTGTCGACCGTGCTCTGCGCCTTGGCCCGCCAGGCGGCGTGGGCCGTCGCATAGTTCGGATAGAGGCCGACGATCTCGACGTCGTCGAGATTCTTGAAGGTGTTGTGCTCGAGATCGACGAGCTCGCCGCCGATGACGAGGTGCAGCAGTTGTTGCGGGGCACTATCTGGCATGGGTTCTCTTTCTAACGGGCTGCCCGGCAAAGCAGTGATGGACAGGCGCAACGCGCTTCAGGGCAAGGGACGGTCTCGAAAATGCGCGACAATGCTCGCATGACGATCGCGCCCCGCTGCCACCAGCACCCCGTGCGCCACTTCCCGGCGGTTATAGAGGATGGGATCTCCGGAGAGGTCGCTCATCCTACCATCCGCTTCCTGCACGATCAAATCGGCCGCCGCAAGGTCCCAATCATGGCTGTTGCCGCCCGCAAAAGCCGCATCCAGCGCGCCATCGGCGACCCGGCAGAGCCGGAGCGCGAGCGAACCGATTCGCGGGTGCAGCTTGATGTCGCCGCCCGAGGCATTGAGCCGCTCGACCATCGGCTTGGGGCCAGCCATGCGGGAGAAGTCGAGCATGGTGCCGGAGGTCGCCCGCACCGCCTTGCCGTTCAGCGTCGTGCCCTGCCCGCGGACCGCGAAGAAGAACTCGTCGCTGGTCGGAGCGAACACTGCACCGAGCACAGGTGTTGCGTTCTCGACCAGCGCGACGCTGACGCACCATTCGTCATGGCCGTTGAGATAGTTGCGCGTCCCGTCGATGGGATCGACCACCCAGGTCAGCCGCCGCGACAGCCGCGTGGCGTCGTCGGCGCTCTCCTCGGACAGCCAGCCGTAATCCGGCGTCGCGGCGCGCAGCCGCGCTTCGAGCAGGTCGTTGACGGCGATGTCGGCCTCCGACACCGGCGAGGAGGCGCCCTTGATCCACTTCTTCAGCTCGGTGCGGAACATCGACTGCGCAAGCGCACCCGCCTCCCGCACCGTGTCTTTCAGCAGTGCCGCGTCGCGCGCCAGGATGGTGTCGTGCGCGTCAACGTCCGCCAAGCGTCAAACCCTCGATGCGCACCGTCGGCGCATTGATGCCGTAGCGGAATTCGAGATTGTTCGCCGGCTGCATCGACTTGAAGATCTCGAACAGATGGCCGGCGATCGTGACCTCGCTGACGGGATAGGTGATCTCGCCGTTCTCGATCCAGAAGCCGGAGGCGCCGCGGCTGTAATCGCCGGTGACGCCGTTCACGCCCGAGCCGATCAGGTCGGTGACGTAGAAGCCCTGCTTGATGTCGGCGATCAGCTCGGCCGGCGTCGGGGTGCCGGCTTCGAGATGCAGATTGTACGGCCCCGGCGAGGGCGACGACGAGACGCCGCGATGGGCGTGGCCGGTGGTGGCGAGCCCGAGCTCGCGCGCCGTAGCGCAGTCGAGCAGCCAGGTCGTCAGCACGCCTTCGTCGACCAGCGCCATTCGCTTCACCGCAACGCCTTCGGCGTCGAAGGTCTGCGAGCGCAGGCCGCGCTTGCGCAGGGGATCGTCGATGATCCGGATGTTCTTGGCGAACAGCTGCTGGCCGAGCTTGTCCTTGAGGAAGCTGGTCTTGCGCGCGATCGAGGCGCCGTTGATGGCGCCGACGACATGGCCGACCAGCGAGCCGGCCACGCGCGGATCGAACACCACGGGCACCTTGCAGGTCTCGACCTTGCGCGGATTGTAGCGCGCCACGGTGCGCTCGCCGGCGGAACGGCCGACGACTTCCGGCGACAAGAGATCGGCGCCATGCGGCGCGGAGGTGAAATCGTAGTCGCGCTCCATGCCGGTGCCTTCGCCCGCGATGGCGGTGGCCGAGATGCCCTGGCTGGAACGTAGATAGGAGCCGTGGAAGCCGGTCGAGGTGACGAGCACCATGCCACCCATGCCGGCGGAGGCCGAGGCGCCGCCCGATTTGGTGACGCCCTTCACCGCGAGCGCGGCGGCTTCGGCCGCAAGCGCGCGGCGTTCGAGCTCGCTGGTCGCGGGTACGTCGGGATCGAGCAGGTCGAGATCGGGGAAGTCGCGCGCGAGCAGCGCGGGATCGGCGAGGCCGACATATTTGTCCGATGGCGCAACCTTCGCCATCGCCACCGCGCGTTCCGCGAGCTTGGTCACGGCATCGCCGCTGACGTCGTTGGTCGAGACCACCGCCTGGCGCTGGCCGACCAGCACGCGCAGACCGACATCGTCACCCTCCGAGCGCTCGGATTCCTCGACGCGGCCGTCGCGCACCTCGACGCCTTGCGAGACGCCGCGCACGGCGACCGCATCGGCCGCATCCGCGCCGGCCCGCTTGGCCGCCTCCACCAGGCGCTGTGCGAGATCGGACAGCGCGGACTGATCGAACAGGTCGCGATTGGCCTTGGAAGAATCCTGGGGCGAAAGCGTCGAGCTTGGTGAAGGGTTCACAAACGAAATCCTGTTGGGGCGGGGATCGGGCTCGGACCGGCCGAACCCACCAGATGTGCCCAAATGGTGCGGACTTCAAGCATTTTCAGCCTGCAAAAAGCTCAGATTCGCCCCTTGCGCGCAACGTCTCGTCAATCATGCGCGCCAAGGTCTTGTCAATCATGAGCGGCAGTGACGCTGGGTTAACCAGCCTTTTTAAGCGGTTTCGGAACGGGCCGCGCTAAGGTCTCCGTATCGACCGGGAACATAATCCTGGCGGGGAGAACGAAAGCCGTGAGGCGTCAAACAGCAACATGCGGGGTCAACCCCGCCGGGTCGAGCCGCTCCCTGCGGCTCGACCCTCTTTCCCTTCCGGTCCGCTTCGATGCGCATGATCCGCGCGCCGACGGATACACGAGACAAATCGAGCTTCATCGCGAACGCGTCGTGCTGCGCCGTGCCGTCCGCGGCATGCAGATGGCGATCAACGTCCGCGTCAGCGACTTCACCGGCGTCGCGCTGCGCGGCAATGACGAGGCGCAGGCACTCGTCCTCGTCCATCGCGACCCCTCGCTGTCCGTTCCGCTGCTGGTCGGCGCCGAAGCCGACGAGCTCGCGCAGGCCTGGGCGGTCTGGAGCGAGATCTTCGCGCTTCCGCAACTCGACGAAGGCGCACGCAAGCCGGCAGCCCGCCGCCGCCGCGCCAACGCGATCCGCGCCCGCCGTCCGAAATTCCTGATGCGCCGCCGCATCGCCATGACGCGCGAGCTGACGGTTCATCGCGAAGAACGCGAGATCATCGCGCGGAATTGAGCGCTACGTTACGCCGCCCGCATCACCGCGTCGGCGAGCAATCCCGCAAACAGCAGCAGCCCGGCATGCTTGTTCGAGAAGAACAGGCGCTTGCACAAGTCCGGATCGTCGATCCTCAGGCGCACGATCTGCGAGGCCAGATGCGCGGCGAACGCCGCGAGGCCGAGCCAGGCGGGCCAGCGCACATCGCCTGACGCCAGCGCGACGCCGATCAGCACGACCGCGAGGCCATAGAACAGGATCAGCGCCTGGTGCGTGTGCGCGCCGAACAGGCGCGCGGTGGACTTGATGCCGATCAGCGCGTCGTCCTCGGAATCCTGGTGCGCATAGATCGTGTCATAGCCGATCACCCAGGCGATCGAGCCGGCATAGAGCACCAGCGCGGTCACATCGATGCGTCCGAAGGTGACGGCAAAGCCCATCAGCGCGCCCCAGGAGAAGGCCAGCCCGAGGAAGACCTGCGGCCACCAGGTGACGCGCTTCATGAAGGGATAGATGGCGACGACCACGAGCGAGGCGATGCCGGTCAGGACCGCGAAGCGGTTGAACTGCAGCAGCACCACGAGACCGACCAGCGCCAGCGCGACCAGGAAGGCCAGCGCCTGCTTCACGGTGATGCGCCCCGACGGCAGCGGCCGCGAGCGGGTGCGCTCGACCTTGGCGTCGAGGTCGCGGTCGGTGATGTCGTTCCAGGCGCAGCCTGCCCCGCGCATCGCGAAGGCGCCGATCAGGAACAGGACGATGGTGACCGGCAGGCGGCGAACGTCATGCGCCATGCCGCTCGCGAGCGCCGCCGACCACCAGCACGGCATCAGCAGAAGCCAGGAGCCGATCGGACGATCGAAGCGAGACAGGCGCAGATAGGGGCGCGCCCATTCCGGCGCGAGCGTATCGACCCAGTTGCCGGTGGAATCGGCAACGCGGGCGGATGTGTCGCTCATCGGGTCAGGACGTTGCCGTTGAGCGTGTCGAAGGTGCTGCCGCCCTTCTTGCCGGCATTGGCTTCAGGCGCCGAGCCCGAACCCAGCACTTCGCTCAGCGACGGGCCCGCCGGGCCGCGCGGCTGGTTCTGCATCTGCTGCGCAACGTTGCAGACCTTGGTCTGCATGGCCTCGGTGTTCTTGTGGCCGTCCTTCATCTGCGCGCTGACCTGCGGCGGGATTCCGCACTTGGCCGCATTGGTCTCGACGTACTTGATCATCTTCATTTCAGCCTGGCTGAAATTGCGGATCAGCTTGCAGGCTTCGTCCGGCGGCGCATGGCGGTCGCCAGCGGCCTTGATCAGCTTGCCGCGCTTCTCGGCCTCCTCGCGCAAGGGCACGAAGGCCTTCATGCAGTCCTCGCCCGGGGCCTGCGTCGGTGGAGCCGCGCTGAAAGCGCCGGCGCCGCCAAGCGGCGCAGCGCCGTTGACGGGGAAGGAGGATTGCGGAGCCGTGCCGACCGAGGCGGTCGGGGCCGATCCGTTCACCGGCGGGAACGCCGAGCTGGTCGCTGCCTGGCCGGGCAGCGGCGCCGGGAAGGCGCTTTGCGCATGAGCGCCCGCGGCACCCATGGCAACCATGGCGGCAGTGATCGAAACCATCAGACGGATCATGAAAGCAGTTTCTCCGGCAGGAGCTTACGGGGTTCGGCGTCTTCCCAATTGAAGCGCAACCAGCGTGTTCGCGTTTTTACGATTCCTGCCGGCGCTTAACAACCCGTCGAATAGGGCAAGAGCGCGGCGCGCCGACGCACTGGTCCGGCAATATTTACCCCCGAAATGGCCTCTTTCGGTTAATAACGGCGCCAAATTGGACCTGGAACGATGCCCTCCCACGATTTTCGCGCCCCCCGCCTGTTCGTCGATGCCCCCCTGGCCCAGGACGCCCGGGTGCCGCTCGACCGCGACCAGAGCAACTATCTCGGCAATGTGCTGCGGCTCGCCGCAGGGGCCGAGGTCCTGGCGTTCAACGGCCGCGACGGCGAGTGGCAGGCCGCGATCGAGGGCCGCAAGCGGCCGGACGGCCTCGTCATCCTCCAGCAGACCCGGCCCCAGGACGCCCTGGCCGACCTCACCTACGTCTTTGCCCCGCTCAAGCATGCCCGGCTCGACTACATGGTCCAGAAGGCCATCGAGATGGGGGCCGCCAGCCTGCAGCCGGTGCTGACCCGGTTCACGCAGGCCTCCCGGGTCAACACCGAGCGGATGCGCGCCAACGTGGTGGAAGCGGCCGAGCAGTGCGGCATCCTCAGCATCGCCGGCGTCGCCGAACCGCTGCCGCTGGACCGGTTCCTCAGCCAGCGGCCAGGGGACCGGCTGCTGATCTTCTGCGATGAGGCCGCGGAGGTGCAAAACCCTGTCCAGAGCCTGCAGGACGCCCGAAAGGCCGGCCAGGGGATCGACGTGCTGATCGGTCCCGAAGGCGGCTTTGCCGAGGAGGAGCGGGCCTTGCTGCTGCGGCAGCCGAACATCCTGCGGCTGGCCCTCGGCCCCCGCATCATGCGTGCCGACACCGCCGCCGTGGCCGCGCTGGCACTGGTGCAGGCGGTGCTGGGCGATTGGGGCGGCAAAGCCGCCTGATCCGAACCCGGCCGATCCGGCATTGCCCGCCTGTTAAGCGATTGATCCTTTGGAGGTCGAAACCGCTTCCGGGCCATGCTAAGGGCTGCGCCAATTCGCCTCCCCTGCCCCTGCCCGGTTCCGCCGGGACAATGGACCCATGAGATGACCGCGACTGCCACCTCAAATGCTGCCGGCTCCGCCGCCTGGGCGGATACGCTGCTCTTGTCGTTCGCGCAGGCCGGCTATGTCAGGGCCGAGCCCGCCATCCTGCAGCCGGCCGAGCCGTTCCTCGACCTCTCCGGCGAGGACATCCGCAAGAGCCTGTACCTGACGAGCGACCTGTCCGGCGAAGAGCTCTGCCTGCGCCCGGACCTGACCATCCCGGTGGCGCGCGACTACCTTGCATCCAGCCAGGCCGGCCAGCCGGCCGGCTTCAGCTATCTCGGACCGGTGTTCCGCTACCGCAACGGCCAGGCCAGTGAATTCCTGCAGGCCGGCATCGAATCGTTCGGCCGTCAGGACCGCGCCGCGGCCGACGCCGAGATGCTGGCGTTGGCACTGGAGGCGACGGCGGCCTTCGGAGTGCGCGACGTTGAGATCCGTACCGGCGATGTCGCATTGTTCAACGCGCTGCTCGACGCGCTCAACCTCTACCCGGTCTGGCGCCGCCGCCTGGTCAAGGATTTCAACCGCAAGATCAGCCTCGAGCAGGATCTGGAGCGGCTGGCGGCCGCGACCACCGCGACGCGCAGCGAATATGAGGGCGTGCTGGCGGCGCTGGCCGGCTCCGACCGCAAGGCGGCGCTCGCCTTCGTCACCGACCTGATGTCGATCGCCGGCACCACCAATGTCGGCGGCCGCACCACGGCCGAGATCGCCGACCGCTTCCTCGAGCAATCGACGCTGAAGGGCGGTGCGCTGCCGCGCGAGGCGATCACCGTGCTCAAGCGCTTCCTCGGCATCTCCGGCAATCCGGACGATGCCGTTGCCGAGCTGCGCGCGCTCACGCTCGATGCGAAGCTCGACCTCACCGCCGCGATCGACCAGTTCGAGAGCCGGGTCGGCTTCATGGCCGCGCGCGGCATCGACGTGAAGCAGACGCGTTTCTCGACCGCGTTCGGGCGCGGCCTCGACTATTACACCGGTTTCGAATTCGAGCTTCATCACAGGGGCAACGGCGCCGAGCCGCTGGTCGCCGGCGGCCGCTATGACGGGCTGATGACCCAGCTCGGCTCGGTCGAGCCTATTCCCGCGGTCGGTTTCTCGGTCTGGGTGGACGCACTGAACCGCATCGGCCGCAAGGTGGGAGCGTAAGATCATGAGCGCGCCGTTCGTTCTGGCCGTTCCCTCCAAGGGCCGCCTGCAGGAAAACGCCGAAGCCTTCTTCGCCCGCGCGGGCCTCAAGCTGTCGAAGGCGGGCGGCGCCCGCGACTATCGCGGCACCATCGCAGGGCTCGACAATGTCGAGGTCGCCTATCTCTCGGCGAGCGAGATCGCCGCGCAGCTGTCGCGCGGCTTCGCGCATCTCGGCGTCACCGGTGAAGACCTGGTGCGCGAGAACATTCCGGACCCCGACAAGCGCGTGTCGCTGATCGACGGGCTCGGCTTCGGCTATGCCGATGTCGTCGTCGCGGTGCCGCAGGCCTGGATCGACGTCCGCACCATGGCGGACCTCGACGACGTCACCACCGGCTTCCGCGAGCAGCATCACATGCGGATGCGGGTCGCGACCAAGTTCGTCAACCTCACCCGGGCCTTCTTCCAGAGCCACGGCATCACCGATTACCGCATCGTCGAGAGCGCGGGCGCGACCGAAGGGGCGCCTGCCGCCGGGAGCGCCGAGCTGATCGTCGACATCACCACCACGGGTGCGACGCTCGCCGCCAACGGCCTGCGGGTGCTCGACGACGGCGTGATCCTGCGCAGCCAGGCCAATCTGGTCGCCTCCCGCGAGGCCGACTGGTCGCCGCAGGCGCGCGAGACCGCGCGCGTCATCCTCGATCACATCGCGGCACGGGCGCGGGCCAACAAATACCGCGAGGTTCGCACCCGCTTCGGACAGTGCGATGCCGCCCTGCTCGGCGAGGCCCATAGCCGGTTCGGCGTCGTGGCCCCGTTCGGCGGGCCGACCTCGTCGGGCATGCTCACGCTGCACTGCCCACCGGGGCAGCTCTATGCGCTGGCGAGCTTCCTGCGCGAGCACGGCGCCGAGACCGTCTCGGTGGTCTCGCTCGACTACGTGTTCGACCGGGAGAACCCGCTGTTCGCCAAGCTCGAGGCGTTCCTGCGGCGGTGAGCCCAAAGTATATTGGGCAGCTCCGTTCAGCGTAGCGACAGCAAACGGCAGCTACCATATGCTGTTGAATGACCTTGCAAGACTTGAACGCCTCTGGAACCTTGATCGATGACGACGCTGGGCTCTGACGTTTCCGGCCTGACGACCACCGCAGCCAACGCCGCGGCGAAGGGACTGTCGATTGTCGTCCCCGTCTACAACGAGGCGGCGGGCCTCGCCGCCCTGCACCAGCGCATCTGCGATCTCGCGAAGACCGTGCGGGAGCGCTATCGGCTCGGTTGCGAGGTCGTCTATGTCGACGACGGCAGCAAGGACGCGACGCTGTCGATCGCCCGTTCGCTGCCGGCCGATGCGATCGACGTCCAGGTCGTCTCGCTGTCGCGCAATTTCGGCAAGGAGGCGGCGCTGATGGCCGGCCTCGACCATGCCCGCCTCGGCGCCGTGATGTTCATGGACGGCGACGGCCAGCATCCGCCCGCGCTGATCGAGCAACTGGTGCGACACTGGATCGATGACGGCTATGACGTCGTCTATACCGCCAAGGCGCATCGCGACAACGAGAGCTTCCTGCGCCGGATCTCCGTGCACGGCTTCTACGCGCTGATCAATTGGGGCGCCCGCCAGAAGATTCCGGAAGACGCCGGCGACTTCCGCCTGCTGTCGCCGCGCGCGGTCTCGGCGCTTCGGCAGCTGCCGGAACGCAACCGCTTCTTCAAGGGCCTCGCCAGCTGGATCGGCTTCCGCCAGATCCGCGTCGATTACGAGCCTGCGGCGCGCGCCCACGGCGTCACGACCTTCAACGCTGCAAGTCTGCTCGGCCTCTCGATCGAGGGCCTGACCTCGTTCTCGGTGGCACCGCTGCGCTTCGCCAGCCTGCTCGGCGTCATTCTCGCCGGCGGCGCCTTCCTGTTCGGCCTTTCGATCCTCTGGGAGGTCTTCACGACCGGCAAGCAGGTGCCCGGCTATCCCTCGCTCGTGATCGGCCTGATGACCATCGGCGGCGTCCAGCTCATCATGATCGGCATCGTCGGCGAGTATATCGGCAAGATCCTGTCCGAGCTGAAGGCGCGGCCGATCTACTTCGTCGCCGAGCACAGCGAGAAGCATTTCGAGGCCGGCAAGGCCCAAGGCGCTTCAAGTCAGGACGTTTCAAGTCAGGACGCCTCGAGCAGGACGGCGGCTGAATGAGCAGCGCCGCGAGGGAGCGGCGGATCTGGCTCTGCGCCGACGATTACGGCATCAGCCCGGGCGTCAACCGCGCCATCCGCGACCTCATCGAACACGGCCGCCTCAATGCCACGTCGGTGATGATGGTCGGTCCCGCGATCGAACGCAGCGAGGCCGAGGCGCTACAGGCCGCGGCAAAGGCGAGCCCGCGCTGCGCCATCGGCTTGCATGTCACGCTGTCGGCGCCGTTCCGGCCACTCACCATGCATTTCCGCCCCCTCGATGGCGACATGTTCATGCCGTTTCCGAAGCTGCTGCGCGCCGGAATTGCGCGGCGGCTCGACCGCGAATTCTTCCGCAACGAGGTGAAGGCGCAGCTCGCGGCGTTCGTGGACGCCTTCGGCCGCGCGCCCGACTTCGTCGACGGCCATCAGCATGTGCAGCTCTATCCGCAGGTGCGCGACGGCTTTGTCGACGCGGTCGTCGAGGGTGCACCACAGGCCTGGGTGCGCCAGGGCGGCCGAAACCTGCCGCTGGCACAGCGGCTGGCCTCGCCCAAGGCCATGGTGCTCGACATTCTCAGCGCGCAATTCCGCCGCCGCGCGAACGGAGCCGGCCTCCGCTTCAATCCCGGCTTCGCCGGCGCCTATGATTTCACGCGCGACGCCGATTTCGGCGCGCTGATGCGGCAATTCCTGGAGGGCCTGCCCGACGGCGGCCTCGTGATGTGCCATCCCGGCTTCGTCGACGACATCCTCACCGGCCTCGATCCGATGACCGACGTCCGCGAGCGCGAACATGCGTATTTGAAAAGCGATGCGTTCGCGCGCCTGCTGGCCGACAGCAACGTGACATTGGGATGAAACCCGCGACAAGCCGGCTTTGAGGCAGCTTGTCGCATACCGAAATTTAATCCGGCCGGCACTGTTGGGGCCACAATGGAACCCTACATCTCCAGCGCGCTTGGTTTTGCGCGAAGGAGACAGATCATGACGCCGCAGGAACGCCAGCTCGTCGACGACCTTTTCGACCGGCTTTCAAAGCTGGAAAACGCACCGCGCGATCCCGACGCGATCGCCGCGATCTCCGATGGCTTGCGCAAGGCTCCCGGCGCCGTCTACGCGCTGGTGCAGACCACGTTGTTGCAGGACGAGGCGCTGAAGCGCGCCCATAACCGCATCCAGGAGCTGGAAGCAGCCCAGACGCCCGAACCCGCGCAGTCCGGCGGCTTCCTCGACACGATGCGCGACTCCCTGTTCGGCGGCAGCCCCTCGCGCGGCTCGGTTCCGAACGTGCCGCAGCGTGAGCAGCGGCCGGTCTGGAACACCGGCCAGGCCATGCCTCCGCCTCCTCCGCAGCCGGGCTACGGCCAGCCGCCTTACGGGCAGGCTTATGGCCAGCAAGGTCCGGGCCAGGGTTATGGCGCCCCGCCGGTCGGCGGCGGTGGCGGCGGCTCGTTCCTCGGCACTGCGGCCGCGGCTGCGGCCGGCGTGGTCGGCGGCTCGCTGCTGCTCTCAAGCATCCGCGGCATGATGGGCGGAGGTCACCAGCAGGCTTTTGGCGACACCACGATCATCGAGGAACGCGGCGGCGGCAGCCCGTGGAGTGGCGGCGACCAGTCCGGCGGATCGCTGGCGCGTGATGCCGGCCTCAACGACATCGGATCGAACCGCGACTCCCGCCAGGGCTTCGTCGACCAGGCCTCGAACGACCGCGACAACAACGACCAGAACTACGGCGACGATCGCGACAACGACAACATGGACATGGCCGACGACAGCGATTTCGGCAATGACGACGGCGGCAGCGACTACGCGTAACGCTGCAAGCTGACGCTCCAAACAAGAACGGCCGCCTGGAAGGCGGCCGTTTTCATTTCAGCTCCTCGGAGGTGGCGCGAAGCCACCCTCTCCCACAGTGGAAGAGGGCAAGCGTCGTCACATCACGACGACCTTGGTGCCAACGTTGACGCGGCCGTAGAGGTCGATGACGTCCTCGTTGCGCATGCGGATGCAGCCGGAGGAGACGTTGGTGCCGATGGTCCAGGGCTCGTTGGAGCCGTGGATGCGGTAGAGCGTCGAGCCGAGATACATCGCGCGGGCGCCGAGCGGGTTCTCGGGGCCACCTTCCATGTGCCGGGGCAGATCGGGCCGGCGTGCCAGCATTTCGGCCGGGGGCGTCCAGTCAGGCCATTCGCGCTTGGAGGTGATCGACTTCACGCCGGACCAGGTGAAGCCGGGACGGCCGACGCCGATGCCATAGCGCATCGCGCGGCCGTTGCCCTCGACGAGATAGAGGAACTTGTTCGGCGTATCGACCACGATCGTGCCGGCACTTTCCTTGCCGCTATAGTCAACAACCTGTTTCTCGAACTTCGGATCGAACGGACGCTGCCGCGGGTCGGTCGCCTCCTGCTGAAGGGCTGCACCCTGATAGCCACCCTGCATCTGGGGTTCGCCCATCGGCGGCAGGTGGCGCGGGTCGTAATAGCCGGGCTGCTGCTGGTACACCGGCCGCTCGGGCGCGTAGGCCGGACCGCGGCCGGGCCCGTCGCCGAACAGGAACTCGATGAAGCCGCCGCCCATGTTCGCATTGGCGACACGCACCGGCGCCGGCGGCACGCGCGGCTGGTAGAGCACCGCGGGCGGATCGTTCGGCGGCGTATTGTCGAAGGCGGCGGCGCGGTCGGCGCCGGCAATGAAGGTGCAAGCGCTGCCAAGCAGCGCGACAGACATTTTCTTGAACATCGACGTACTCTGTACTGTTTCGTCTAGATCACATGCGTCGTGGTGAGCCGGTGGCTGATCCGCGCTCTTCGACGTGGTCAATAAAAAGCAAAAGCCGTTTTGTTTGGTAAACGAAAGCGGCGTTTGGATTCACCACGTCGCGAGCGGCGCGGCAATTTGGCGATCAGCGTTTATTTTCGATGAACGCCGATCGAGCATGGTTAACCGCTTCTTGGCGCGCCGTCGCGCGCGGCCGCACGACAGTTCCTGCTGTGAACTTCGTGTTAAATCGCTTCTGCCTACAAAGACGCGTGAGTGAGGTGGGGGGAGTTACTGATGGCTATTCACCGCAAACGTTTTCGTGTCGAGGAGGCTATTGTCGGCGAGATGCCCAGCCCCGAAATGATCGAGGAGGCCGCGCCGATGCACAGCGAGATCATGGCTGAGCTGCGCGCGATCCGCGCCCAGATGGCGAAGGGCGTCACCGCTGCCCCGCTGACCGGCAGCGCGGCCATGGCGGCGATCGACGCCTCCACGGCCCACGAGCTTTCCGAAGCGCGCACCATGCTCGAGACCTATCGGGCGCAGATCGAGCAGTGCGAGAAGCTGAAGGTCGAGCTCGACCTCATCCACGACGCCATCGATCGCACCAAGCGCGAAATCGCGACGCTGCACGGCAAGAGCTTCGACGGCGGCGAGATGGCCAAGGTCAATGGCGAACTCGGCGCGGTCGTCGGCGGCACCGAGCAGGCGACCCAGCAGATCCTCGAAGCGGCCGAGTCGATCGACCAGGCCGCATCGGCACTCTCCAAGGTCGACTCGGTCGACCAGCAGAAGCGGCTCGCCGACGACATCCAGGAACGCGTCATCTCGATCTTCGAAGCCTGCAACTTCCAGGACCTGACCGGCCAGCGCATCAGCAAGGTCATGACCACGATGAAGTTCATCGAGCAGCATATCAATGCGATGATGGACATCTGGGGAGGCGTCGACGCCATCAAGGCCCATGTGCCGGCGCCGGTCGACCAGCGCAGCGACGACGAGAAGCTCCTCAACGGCCCCAAGCTCGCCGGCGACGTCGGCCACGCCTCGCAGGACGACATCGACGCGCTGTTCGACTGAGCGCGCGGAATACGGAAAAGCAAAACGCCGGCCCTCGGGCCGGCGTTTTTGTTTTATCTCATGCCGTCATTCCGGGGCGGTCCGCAGGACCGAACCCGGAATCTCGAGGTTCTCAGGTGCGCAAGTGCGCACCATAGTTCACGCTTCGCGTGCCCCGGAACGACAGAGGAATGATCACGCCCTTGGCGCGCAGCGGACGTAGACCATGTTGCCGTAGCGGGTGGCGGCGTCCTTGTCGATGAAGCGGGTGATCAGGACGCGGCCGTCGAAGGAGACGATCTCGCGGTCCTGCTCGCCGGGGGTGGGACCGGCCGGGCCGATATAGTTCTTGCCGCTGGGCGAGCCCTTCAGCCGCAGCTCCTGCGGCGTCGCCTGGTCGGCCAGATGCATGATCACGCCGCCGGAGGAGCCGGCGGTGATCACGTAGGGGTTCTTGCACTGCGCCCTTGCCGCAGCCTCGGTGCGGGCGCGGTCGGCCGGGTTCTGGAACGAGGCGAGACCCCAGCGGCCGACGATCTCGTCGGCGCGGATGGTCGCCGGCATTTCCGGACCGGTGCCGGGCTCGGCCTCGGGCGGCGGCGCCGAGGACGAGAACGACGGCAGGCTCATGCCGCCGCCGCAGGCACCGAGCAGCAGCGCCAGGCAGGAGGCGGCGGCCAGATTGGCAACCGTGCGCGCGTGAGCTGAACTGATCATGGCATTCCCCCGAACAAGACCATGGCCGCATCCCTCCCGCAGCCAAGCGCAAAACCGCTGCCGGAGCAATGACGTCCTTTGATACGCCGGGCCCCGAACAAAGTTTCCAATGCCACCATCCTATATCCGCCTCACCAATCGCTTAACCACCTTTGCTTGACAGGATCGCGGCCAAGCCATATTTCCGGGCGCACTATTAGCACTCGGAAAGCCCGATTGCTAAGCGCGCCGTTCGATCCGGAGAGGGGGAACGGAAGCGCCGCCCCACCCACTTCCACTCCTTCCGAAGCGAGCCTCCAAAGGGAAACGTCATGGCTAAATCCAAATTTCGTCCGCTGCATGACCGTGTCGTGGTCAAACGTATCGACGCCGAGGAAAAGACCAAGGGCGGCATCATCATCCCGGACAGCGCCAAGGAAAAGCCGTCCCAGGGCGAGGTCGTCGCCGTCGGCCCCGGCGGCCGTGACGAGACCGGCAAGCTGATCCCGATCGACCTCAAGGTCGGCGACCGCGTGCTGTTCGGCAAGTGGTCGGGCACCGAGGTCAAGATCGACAACGAAGAGCTCCTGATCATGAAGGAGTCGGACATCATGGGCGTGCTGGCCTAAGGCCATCCGCCTGAACGGCCGCTGAATGTCGTGCCCGGATCGCGGAGGTCCGGGCATCCATCGTTCCGCCGGACAGCACACCACAAGACACATCACGACACACGAGGGATTGCAGAAATGGCTGCCAAAGACGTCAAGTTTTCCGGAGACGCGCGTGAACGCATGCTGCGCGGCGTCGACGTTCTCGCCAACGCCGTCAAGGTGACGCTCGGCCCCAAGGGCCGCAACGTCGTCATCGAGAAGAGCTTCGGCGCCCCCCGCATCACCAAGGACGGCGTCACCGTCGCCAAGGAGATCGAGCTCGAGGACAAGTTCGAGAACATGGGCGCCCAGATGGTGCGTGAGGTCGCCTCCAAGACCAACGACCTCGCCGGCGACGGCACCACCACCGCGACCGTGCTGGCCCAGGCCATCGTGCGCGAAGGCGCCAAGGCGGTTGCCGCCGGCATGAACCCGATGGACCTCAAGCGCGGCATCGACACCGCGGTCCAGGCCGTCATCAAGGACATCGAGAAGCGCGCCAAGCCGGTCGCCGCCTCCTCCGAGGTCGCCCAGGTCGGCACCATCTCGGCCAACGGCGATGCCGCCATCGGCAAGATGATCGCCCAGGCCATGCAGAAGGTCGGCAACGAGGGCGTCATCACCGTCGAGGAGAACAAGTCGCTCGACACCGAGGTGGACATCGTCGAGGGCATGAAGTTCGACCGCGGCTATCTGTCGCCCTACTTCGTCACCAATGCCGAGAAGATGACCGCCGAGCTCGAGGACGCCTACATCCTCCTGCACGAGAAGAAGCTGTCGGGCCTGCAGGCCATGCTGCCGGTGCTCGAAGCCGTGGTGCAGTCGGGCAAGCCGCTCGTCATCATCGCCGAGGACGTCGAGGGCGAGGCGCTGGCCACCCTGGTCGTCAACCGCCTCCGTGGCGGCCTGAAGGTGGCCGCGGTGAAGGCGCCGGGCTTCGGTGACCGCCGCAAGGCCATGCTCGAGGACATCGCGATCCTCACCGGCGGCCAGCTGATCTCCGAAGAGCTCGGCATCAAGCTCGAGAGCGTCACCGTGAAGATGCTCGGCCGCGCCAAGAAGGTGGTGATCGACAAGGAGAACACCACGATCGTCAACGGCGCCGGCAAGAAGCCCGACATCGAGGCCCGCGTCGGCCAGATCAAGGCGCAGATCGAGGAGACCACCTCGGACTACGACCGCGAGAAGCTCCAGGAGCGCCTCGCCAAGCTCGCGGGCGGCGTTGCGGTGATCCGCGTCGGCGGCGCCACCGAGATCGAGGTCAAGGAGAAGAAGGACCGCGTCGAGGACGCGCTCAACGCCACCCGTGCCGCGGTGCAGGAAGGCATCGTCCCCGGCGGCGGCGTGACGCTGCTGCGCGCCAAGAAGGCGGTCGGCCGTCTCACCAACGCCAATGCCGACGTCCAGGCCGGCATCAACATCGTGCTGAAGGCGCTGGAAGCCCCGATCCGCCAGATCTCCGAGAACGCGGGCGTGGAAGGCTCGATCGTGGTCGGCAAGATCCTGGAGAACAAGTCCGAGACGTTCGGCTTCGACGCCCAGAACGAGGACTATGTCGACATGATCGAGAAGGGCATCATCGACCCCGCCAAGGTGGTGCGCACCGCGCTGCAGGACGCCTCCTCCGTGGCCGGCCTCTTGGTGACCACCGAAGCCATGGTCGCCGAAATGCCGAAGAAGGACGCTCCGCCCGCGATGCCCGCCGGCGGCGGCATGGGCGGCTTCTGAGCCCTCCACTCCGTGACAGTGACGCGAAGGCCGCCTCCGGGCGGCCTTCTTTTTTGCCTACCCTGCCCCGCCGCTTTCCGATTCAACCGGCGGCCAAAACCCACTACGGTGGCGCGCCGATTCTAATTGTTTGGGCATGATCTTATCGGAAAGCCGCTGCACACTTTTCCCGATCATGCCCATTGCTCAAGGATTTCCGCGATGCGCGCGCTTCTGGTTTGCCCGACGGTTGTTTTGGCGGCTCTGCTGGCGATCGCGCCCGGGATCGCCTCCGCCCAGATGAAGCTGTCGCCGAAGGCGGCGGCGCCAGGCGGAACCGAGACGCGCTATTTCACCTCGATCGACGGGCTGATGGACGGCAATGCCGACGTGATCCTGAAGGAGACGCGGCAGGGCAAGACGGTCACCGCGGCCGTGCTCGACGTCTGCTATCCCGTCGCGAAGAACTCCGACCGCAAGGACCGCTTCGTCGTCAATCTCCAGGTCG
>Ga0209758_1002637_pt1 | contig 17799 bp, 16 predicted proteins | sample AraplaMF_Col_mMF_FD_184258 | JGI IMG/M metagenome (GOLD analysis project Ga0209758, IMG submission 184258) | Arabidopsis root microbial communities from the University of North Carolina, USA - plate scrape MF_Col_mMF (SPAdes) (version 2) | ecosystem: Host-associated > Plants > Roots > Endosphere...
GGCGACACGCACTGGCGGCGCTCGCAGGACTTCCAGCGCCGGTATCCGGCCGTGCGGCTGGAGCCCGACCGGATCTTCGTCCAGGACGGGGCGCTGTGGAGTTCGGCCGGCATCACCGCCGGCATCGACATGGCCCTGGCGATGATCGGCGCGGACCTGGGCGAGGACATCGCCCGCGCCGTCGCCCAGCAACTGGTGGTCTATCATCGCCGCCCCGGCGGCCAGTCGCAGTTCTCGGCCCTGCTGGAGATGCAGGGCGGACGGTTCGATAGCCTGCTGGCCTGGGCGCGCGAGAACCTGGCCCTGCCCCTGACCGTCGACCAGCTGGCCGAGCAGGCGGCGATGAGCCCGCGCAACTTCGCCCGGCTGTTCGCCTTCGAGACGGGAAGCACCCCGGCCAAGGCGATCGAGCGCCTGCGCGTCGAAGCCGCCCGCGCCCTGCTCGACAGCCAGCCCCTGCAGGTCGAGGACGTGGCCCTGGAGACCGGCTTCGGCGACCCGGAACGCATGCGCCGCGCCTTCCTGCGGACGTTCGGGCAACCGCCCCAGGCGCTCCGGCGCGCGGCCCGCGCCTCGCAACCGAATGTTGCAGCGACGCCATAGTGCGTCATAAACAGCAAAGCTTAGGCAACCTGAGATTTACTTGACCGGCGAAGCTCCCTATCGGCGACGCGGTCCGATCACGGACCAGTACCTATTCGGGGGATTTCATGCGTCTGTTCATCACCACCGCCGCGGCCGCCCTGGCCATGGCCGGCGCCGCCGCGGCCCAGACCGCCGGTTCGCCGCCCGCGCCGGCCTCAACCGCCGCCGCGCCCACCAGCGGCCAGTACATCGCGGTGTCCGGCGGCCTGATCGGCAAGACCGACTACGACTACGGCTTCGCCAACGGCTGGTCGGTCGACGGTGATGTCAAATCCGGCGCCCAGGGCGCGGTGGCCTGGGGGTCGTCGATCGGCGCCAACTGGCGCGGCGAAATCGCCCTGGGCTACCGCAGCCAGAAGGTCGACTCCGCGCTGACCTCCAATGTCGGCGTGTTCACGGCCACCGACGGCAAGGTCAAGGCGCTCAGCCTGGACCTGAACGGCTATTACGATTTCCCGGTTTCCGGCCCGGTGAAGCCCTATCTGGGCGCCGGCTTCGGCGTGGCGCAGGTCAAGATCGACGACGGCCTGCTCGACGACAAGGGCGACGCCCTGACCCTGCAGGCCATGGCCGGCGCCAGCGTCGCGGTCTCGCCCCGCATCTCGTTGTTCGCCGAAGGCCGCTACCAGTACACCGGCTCGATCAAGGTCAAGACCACCAGCCCCTCGGGCGAGCGGAACCAGAAGCTGAACATGACGGGCGCCGGCGCCCTGGTCGGCGCGCGCTTCGCGTTCTAGGGCGGCGAGCACACGCACAAGACGGGGACAGGCGCATGCGCCTGTCCCCAAACCGCGCATCGACCTCAGCCGCGCTCCGTCGCCATCCGCGCCACCTGGGTCTTGAGGATTTCCAGCGTCTCGGTGTTGCACCGCAGGATCTCGACCATCTCGGTCTCGCGCAGGGCGTCCAGCTTGTCGTGCAGGCGCATGATCTCCAGCTCGGCGCGCAGGTTGACCACATAGTCGTGCTCGGCGTTCAACCGGTCCTTCGTGGCCTGGCGGTTCTGGCTCATCATGATCACCGGCGCCTGGATCGCGGCCACGGTCGACAGGATCAGGTTGAGGAAGATGAACGGATAGGGATCGAACGACAGGTGGAAGGGCTTCAGCCCGACGTTCAGCGCGATCCACAGCGCCAGGCAGGCGCAGAAACCGCCGATGAAGGCCCAGGAGCCGCCGATCGCCGCGACACGATCGGCCAACCGGTCCCAGAAACTTCGGTCGTCCACGAGAAGCGCCTTGTTGAGCCCCGTCGGAGCCTCGGCGGCGATCAGGTCGATGACGCTCTTCTGCACCGCTGTCAGATCGCCATAGGGCGTGGTCAACAGGTCGCGCGACAGCTGGTCGAGGCGTTGGTCGGGGGTCATGGGCGACTCGTCCGTGAAGGTTTGTAAAAGATATGTCCTCCAAAGGCCGGAGGAAGTCCTGAACGATTGACGCCAATCTTCGCCGGGGCGAGGTTGCCGGGTCGGCTCGTCGACACAACAGAAAGTCTCAAGGAGCGCCCATGGCTCACAAGTTCCAGATCAAGAAGAACAAGGCCGGCGAGTTCGTCGCCTACTTCGTCTACAACAGCGAGACCATCTTCTGGACCGAGGGCTACACCTCGAAGGCCTCGGCCAAGAACGCCATCGAATCGATCAAGAAGAACGGCCCGGACGCCGAGATCGACGACCAGACCGACTAAGGCGCGCGCGGAGCCCCCTCCGGTCCTCCAGGCCCACCTCTCCTTCGGGGAGCTGTCACGGAGCGACGGAGGGGGTTTCGCGTCCCAAACCCTTGACCGAGCCGCCCTCCCGGGTTTCCGATCAGCGATAACCAACAAGAACGGGAGGGGCGCGATGAGCGCTGCTAGCAGCCGTAAGGCCGTCTTCATCACCGGGGCCGCCAGCGGCATCGGCCTGGCCAGCGCCAAGCGCTTCGTCGCCGAGGGCTGGTTCGTCGGCCTGTCCGACATCGATGCGACGGGCCTGAAGGCCGCCCTCGCCGTGATCGGCCCCGACAACGGCGCCGCCTTCCAGCTGGACGTGCGCGACCGCCCCGCCTGGACCGCGGCCCTGGCCGACTTCGCCAAGCTGACCGACGGCCGCCTGGACGTGCTGCTCAACAACGCCGGGGTGGCCCGGTTCGGGCCGTTCGACAGCCACGAGGACGCCGAGGTCGACCTGCAGCTGGACATCAACGTCAAGGGCGTGATCAACGGGGCCCGCGCCGCCCTGCCCTGGCTGAAGGCCACGCGGGGCTCGCGGCTGATCAACATCTCGTCCTGCGCGGGCCTGTACGGTTCGCCCAGCCTGGCGATCTATTCAGCCACCAAGTTCGCGGTGCGGGGCCTGTCCGAGGCCCTGGATGTCGAATGGAAGCCGTACGGCGTCGGCGTCGCCTGCGTGATGCCGTGGTTCGTCGAGACGCCGATCCTCAACGCCGGCGCGCCGGGGTCGAACCAGAACATGGCCGACGTCCTGCGCGACGGCGGCCTGCCGGTCTATCCCGTGGAGGACGCCGCCGAGGTGATCTGGCGCGCCGTCCACGGGAAGGACCTGCACTATTTCGTGGGCAAGCGGGCCCGGCAGCTGCGCTTCGCCAGCAGCCACATGCCCAGCGCGGTCAGGAAGCAGCTCCGCTCGCGACCGGTCCTCCAGCAGCCTTGACCGCATCGCCCGCGGGGGACGAGGTCTTGGTCGGGTGCATGGCGGGGGCGGAGGCCGGTTCGGAGACCGGACCCAGCGGGCCGCCCATGCCGCCGGCGACGGTGGCGGACTTGTCGGGCGAAGAGATCACCACGGCGCTGGCCAGTTGGATCGGCGCGGGCTTGCCATCGGCGGTGGTCCCGCCCAGCGGGGCGGGCGGCAGGCTGGCCAGGGTGATGACCGGCAGCTCGTCGGCCGTCGACGGGCGCGGCGTGCGGCTGAAGGCGTCCGGTGCGCCCGAACGACCGCCGAAGCGGTAGAACACGTGCATGCCCACCTGGGCGACCCGCAGCAGGCGCGGCCCCCAGCCCGGCGCGACGCCGGTGGTGTGGAAGTGGGTGGCGGCTCCGACCTCGTTCATCACGGCCCCCGAAAGCGCGCGGGCGGCGACCTTCTGGGCGCGCCGCCAGGCGCCGGGCTCGCGCGAGCGGCGCATCGAGCCGTCGCAGGCGAAGCTGAACTGGCAGCCGCTGTGAGCGTAGGCCCCCTGGAACACCACGCCGCAGATCGATTTCGGGAACGAAGGATGGCGAACGCGGTTTAGAACCACTTGAGCCACGGCCGCCTGGCCGCTCGGGGTCTCGCCGCGGGCCTCGTAATAGACCGCCTCGGAAAGGCACTCGAGTTCACGCGAGCTTTCCAGGGCGTTGGTCAGGCGGAAGGGCGCGACGGCCGGATTGAACGGCCCGCCGAAGCTGGCGCGGAGCAGCAGCGGCTGGCGCTGGGAATCGGACTGCTGGCGCTGTTCGAGACGCTCGACCAGCAACGCCGACTGCCGGTCGCGCTGGGCGCCGCCGGCGACGGTGTAGGGGTCGTGGCGACGGGCGATGGCGAGGGCGCCAGCGTCCATCCGCGACGCGGCCTGATACAGCGCCGCGTCGGAGAAATTCCCCTCGGCGCCGTCGGCCAGGCGAGAAACGCGAGCGTGCTGACTGGCGGCCTGGGCCATGCCCCCCGCAAGGTAAACGCCGCCAAGGGCCAGGCCGGTGGCCGACCCAACCAATACGGCGCCGATCAGCGCGCGCGCGTCTGCGCACGTCTGCGACTTGATATTCAAAACTCGTGTCCTGCGCGGCGAGGGCGGTCCGCCCCCCGACAAAAACGCCCTCAAAGACCCGGAAGAAACACTGTCGGGCAGCTCTGAAAGCGGAGGCTCGGCCGGTTCACGATCGTGGCCGAAGTCCTGCTTATGACCGCCTTATGACGCATCCCGTCACGAGTCGCAAGCGGACGCGGCGCCGCAGCCTGAATTTTGGCGGCTCGCCCGACAGATGGAGTGGTTAATTCTTTGATTCTAACGAAAAAACGCGACAGTCCCGAAATTCCGGTTCGTGGTGAATATTCACCGCTCGGGATAGACTTCCGTCGCGCCGCTCTCAACGGAACCCGAGGCCCACGCCACCGTTACTCTAGCGGACAGATGTAATTGTCCTGGAGGACATAATGACTGCTCTGCGCTGGGTTCCGCTATGGGTTGCGGTGGCGTTAAGCCTGTCGGCTTGCGGACACAACATGGAGCAGCGCGCGGCCACCGGCGCGATCGCCGGAGCGGTGGTCGCGGGCCCCGTCGGCGCCGTGGTGGGCGCCGGCGCCGGGGCCGTGGTCAACACCGTCGCGAAGTAGGACGAGCCTCGCTAGGCGATCACCGGCGCGCCCCGCGCCAGCCGCCAGACGCCGACGGCCAGTTTGCTCAGGAACACCACCGCCATCACGCCCACGGTGATGTGGAAGCTGAGATCCAGCGCCGCCTGCAGGCCGGCGACGTCGGCCGCCTTCGCCCCCGCCGCGCCGGAAGGGACCACCGTGAACAGCCGTCCGGCCGACCACAGGACGGCGATCAGTCCCAGTCCGCCCAGGTCGGAGACGATCTCCAGGAGGGCCCTGGCCCGAACCGCGTCGGGACGGACCAGCGTCGCCAGGCAGGCTATCGCCTGCAACACCGCCAGGGCCAGGATCGGCAGGTGCAGCGTCGTCCAGATCGGCGCGGCGGCCAGGAAGACGCCGTGCTGGCCCACCACGGGCGACCAGGGCGCGCCTACGAGCCCCGTCCACCAGACGATGAACAGCAGCAGGACCCCCAACTCGAACGCGGCCTCGAAGCGGGTCTTGGTCTTGCGGGCCGGTCCGCCCAGCCTGGGCAGGTCGGCAACCTTCCAGTCCAGCAGGTCGCCCAGGGGGATCCAGCCCCGCTCGATCCCGGCCGCGACGATGGTCGCCGCCCCGATCAGGGTCATGGCCGTGGTCAGGAAGCCGGACAGGAAATGCGCCAGCCCTCCGGCCGGGTCCTCGCCGCCGATGATCACCGAGATCGCCAGGGGGATGGCGGTCACGGCCGCCGCCACGATCAGCAGCCCCTTCACGGCGAACATGTAGAACGGATAGAGTTTGGGCCCGATCAGCGTGTGGGACGCGCCATAGCGCCCGGCCACGGCGATCGGATGGCCGAAGGCCCGCAGGACGGCCTCGCGTTCCCGGGCGTCCAGGGGCCGGCCCAGCTCGGACTCCTTCTCCTCCAGCCGGTTCAGCAGGATGTCGCGCAGCTCGGCGACGATGTCCTCGCGCTGGGCCTTGGGCAGCAGGGCCGCGACGGCGGCGAGGTAGCGATCGAGCAGGTCCATGGTCGTGGCCTCCCTCATCGGATCAGGTTTTGCAGGGTGTCGTTCATCGCCCGCCACTCGGCGGACAGGCGGGCCAGCACGGCCTCGCCCTCGAGCGACAGGCGGTAGAAGCGCTTGCGGCGCTTGTCTTCCTCGCGCCACTCGCTGGTCAGCAGCCCCTGGCTCTCCAGGCGGCGCAGCATCGGATAGAGCGCGCCTTCGTCGATCTCCAGCCCCACCTCGGCCAGGGCCTGGCGCAGGCTGTAGCCGTAGCGTTCGACCTGAAGCTGGGCCAGGACCGCCAGGATCAGCGTCCCACGCCGAAGTTCCTGGCGCAGGGTTTCGAAAATGTCGGCGTCCGCTGGCATGGTGTATGTCACATGGTGTGCGTCACTTGGTGTGTGACGCACACTGTATGCCACACAGGTTATGAGCAAGTCAATCCGGCGACCGTTCGCCTTGCGCGGTGCGGCTCACCTGGTTTCGGACGAACGCTAAGCGCCTTCCCGGATGACGACTGTCTTCGGGGGCCGCCCCTATGCCGACCTCGAACGCCGCAGCCGCGGCGTCGCCGGCGCGTCAGCCACGGCCTCTGGCTCGGGCTCGACGACCGGAAACGCCATCTCGACCGTGAAGCGGCTGCCCTGGCCCGGGGTGCTCTCGACCCGGATCTCGCCCTGCATCAGCGCCACGATCTGCTGGCTGATGCTCAGGCCCAGGCCCGTGCCGTCGTGGCGCCCCGCCGTGTCTCCCGCCTGCTCGAAGGGGCGGAAAATGCTTTCCAACTGGTCAGGCTCAATACCGACACCGGTGTCATCAACGAGGAAGCGCAGGCGCGCCGTTTCCCCCACGGGGCCGACCACGCTGACCTGCAGGCGGACCCGGCCGTCGGCCGTGAACTTGATCGCGTTGCCGATCAGGTTGATCAGGACTTGCCGGACTCGCTTTTCGTCCGCCGCGATCCGGCGCGGCACCTCCGGGTCGAGGCTGGCCGCGAAGTCCAGGCCCTTGTCCCGCGCCGGCAGCCGGAACATCTCGCCCACGCCCGTGACGCAGTCGTGCAGGTCGAAAGGCGCGGCCAGCAGCTCGAACTTGCCGGCCTCGATCTTGGCCACGTCCAGGATGTCGCTGATCACGGCCAGCAGGTGCTCGCCGCTGGCCTGCACCGTCTTGACCGCCGCCCGTTGCCTGGCGTCCAGCGGGGTGCGCTCCAGCCAGTAGGCGTAGCCGATGATGGCGTTGAGCGGCGTGCGCAGTTCGTGGCTCATATTGCCCAGGAAGCGCGACTTGGCGCTGCTGGCGGCCTCGGCGGCGGCGTGGGCGTCGGCCAGCAGCCGCGCCTCCTCCGTCTGGCGGCGCTGACGCGCCTCGTAGTCGCGGCGAATGCGCAGGAAGCGCAGGACCAGGAAGCCCGCCGACAGCATCAGCCAGACGCCCAGGATGACCAGATAGAATTGCTCGGTCGAAAGGTACGAGCCCTCGAAGGTCAGGTCATCGACCGACACCGCGATCCGGCCGGGCCTCGGATTGCTGGTGGCGATGGCGACCGAGTGGATCGCCTTGAGATTGGGCGCGGCCTCGTCCGCCGAAAGACCGCGGCTGGCCGCCCACCATTCCTCGGTCGCCAGCTGGCTCAGCGGCAGGCGGACCTCGTTGCGGCCCTGGACGACCGGAATCTCGACGGCCAGGGGCGCCAGCTCGCCCTTCAGCCTGTCCCGCGCGGCGGGATCCGGCGAGGCCTTGAGGGCGAGCCTCAGGTGGTCGCTCGCCCCCCGGTACGAAAAGCGCAAGGTGACGGTCTGGAAGCGCGACAAGTCCAGGCCCTTGTCCTCGCGCCCCAGGTCCAGCTGCAGGCCGTAGCCGCAATAGGGATAGGCCGCGCCCTGGCGGATGTCGCACGACCAGGACAGGGGCTTGCGCGGATCGACGGACACGACCGAGCGTCCGCCGCCCTCGGTGTCGGAATAGCTGTAGGCCACGAACCGCCCCGCCTGCGGCGACAGGACCAGGGTCTGGCGGGTGATCGCGCTCTTGCCCAGCACGGCGGCGAACGACACGGCCACCAGCAGGAAGATCGCGGCCTCGAGGCGGAGATTGGCGTAGCCCAGCCAAGGCTTGCGAGCGCCCCGGACGGCGGCGTCGAGATCCGTTGGTTGCCGCAAGACGCCCTCCCCGCTTCCCCCACTCACGCGAGGAAGCCCCAAACCAAGGCCTAGGACTAGCCGGGCATCGTTTCCCCGAGGTTTAAGGATGAGCGGGCGCGACATTTTATTAGGGCCGCCGCTCGCCCCGAAATCACATAAAGATATCCTTATATCCATCTTGACGCCGGACCGGAACGCGCGCCTTCTAGGCGGGTCGTGGTCTGCGGGCGTTCGCGTCCGGAGCTAAGAGGGAAGTCGGTGAGGGCGTGAAACCCTGAATCCGGTGCTGCCCCCGCAACTGTGAGCGGCGAGCCGCTGTCCGATACGTGTCACTGACGCGCCGAAGCTGGATCGGTGGCGTGTCGGGAAGGCCAGGACAGGGGCGCTGACCCGTGAGCCAGGAGACCTGCCCCGACAGATAACGTCCTCCGGCGGGGTGTCCGGTCTGGTCGCATGCAAAGGCGTGACCGGACCTCCAGGGGCCCGCGTCCGCGGCCCTGCGCGCGTCCCGATCAGCCTCCGCCCTCACACCGGCAGAGGCTTTTTGAAGATGACCGTCACCGTCGCCACCCTGGGCTTTCCCCGTATCGGCCCGCGCCGAGAACTGAAGTTCGCGCTCGAGAACCATTGGGCCGGCAAAACCGACGCCCAGGCGTTGCTGACCACGGCCGCGGCCCTGCGCGCCGCGGCCTGGACCCGCCAGGCCGCCCTCGGCGTGGCCCATGTGCCCAGCAACGACTTCTCGCTCTACGACCACGTGCTCGACACCAGCGTGATGGTCGGGGCCATTCCAGCGATCTACGGCTGGACGGGCGGTCCGATCGACACCGCCGCCTATTTCGCCATGGCCCGCGGGATGCAGGGCGCCGCCGCCGAGACCCTCTGCGCCCACGGCCACGCGCACGGCCATGGCTTGCCAGCCCTGGAGATGACCAAGTGGTTTGACACCAACTACCACTACCTGGCCCCGGAGGTGTCGCGCGGCCAGGCCTTCGCCCTGTCCTCCACCAAGCCCGTCGACGAGTTCCTGGAGGCCAAGGCGCTGGGCGTCCACACCCGTCCGGTGCTGCTGGGTCCGGTCACCTTCCTCACGCTGGCCAAGACCAAGGACGAGGGATTCTCGCCGCTGTCGCTGCTGTCGGCCCTGGTCCCGATCTATGCCGAGGTCCTGGCCCGGCTCCAGCAGGCCGGCGCCGACTGGGTGCAGATCGACGAGCCCTGCCTGGCGCTGGACCTGACCGACTTCGAGCGCGGCGAGCTGCGCCGCGCCTACGGCGCCCTGGCCCACGCCACGCCCGGCCTGCGCCTGATGCTGACCAGCTATTTCGGCGGCTACGGCGACAACCTGGCCACGGCGGTCAACCTGCCGGTCGACGGCGTCCATATAGACCTGGCCCGCGCGCCGGAGGAACTCGAGGCCGTCCTGGGGAACGCGCGCGAGAGCCTGGTGGTGTCGCTGGGCGTGGTCGACGGCCGCAACGTCTGGCGGGCCGACCTGCCCGCCCTGCTCGACCGCCTGGAGCCGATCGTCTCCCGGCGCGGCGGCGACCGGGTGGTCCTGGCCCCGTCCTGCTCGCTGCTGCACGCGCCGCTCGACCTGGAGCTGGAGACGGCGATCGATCCGGAGGTGCGCCAATGGCTGGCTTTCGCCGTGCAGAAGATCGAAGAACTGGTGGTGCTGGCCACGGCCCTGAACGACGGCCGAGCCAGCGTCGCGGCCCAGCTGGCCGCCAGCGCGGCGGCGGCGGCGGCGCGCCGCGCCTCGTCCAGGATCCACGACCCGGCGGTGGCCGCGCGCCTGGCCGCCACGACCCCGGCCATGGCCCGCCGCCGGTCGCCGTTCGGTCGCCGGCAGGCGGTGCAGATCCCGCGCCTCGACCTGCCGGCCTTCCCGACCACCACCATCGGCTCGTTCCCGCAGACCGAGGCCGTGCGCCAGGCGCGGTCGGCCCATGGCAAGGGCCAGTTGAGCGACGCCGACTACACCGCCTTCCTGCGCGCGGAGACCGCCCGCACCGTGGCCTGGCAGGAGGAGGTGGGGCTGGACGTGCTGGTCCACGGCGAGTTCGAGCGCAACGACATGGTGCAGTATTTCGGCGAGCAGCTGGCGGGCTTCGCCTTCACCCGGCACGGCTGGGTGCAGTCCTACGGCTCGCGCTGCGTGCGCCCGCCGATCCTGTTCGGCGACGTCTCGCGGCCCGCGCCGATGACCGTGGACTGGTGGGCCTACGCCCAGTCCCTGACCGACAGGCCGATGAAGGGCATGCTGACCGGGCCGGTGACCATCCTGAACTGGTCGTTCGTGCGCGACGACGCGCCCCGGTCCCTGGCCTGCCGCCAGATCGCCCTGGCGATCCGCGACGAGGTGGTCGACCTCGAGACGGCCGGCGCCAAGGTGATCCAGATCGACGAGGCGGCCCTGCGCGAGGGCCTGCCCCTGCGCCGGGGCGACTGGGCGGCCTATCTGGACTGGGCGGTCGAGTGCTTCCGCCTGGCGGCCTCGGGCGTGGCCGACCACACCCAGATCCACACCCACATGTGCTATTCGGAGTTCAACGACATCATCGCCGCCATCGGGGCGATGGACGCCGACGTCATCTCCATCGAGACCGCCCGCTCGAAGATGGAGCTGCTGGACGCCTTCGAAGCCTACGCCTATCCGGCGGAGATCGGCCCCGGCGTCTACGACATCCACTCGCCGCGCGTGCCGGCGGTCGGGGAGATGACCGACCTGCTCAAGGCGGCCCAGGCCCGGCTGTCGGCCGGCCAGCTGTGGGTCAATCCCGACTGCGGCCTGAAGACCCGCAAATGGCCCGAGACGAAAGCTGCCCTGGCCAACATGGTCGAGGCCGCCCGCACCGTCCGCCGAGCCGTCGGCGTCGCCTGACGGCGAAGGGAGGCGGACCGTTCGCGGTCCGCCTCAGCCGTAGCGATAGCCCAGGGCGGTTTCGTCGAGGCCAAGCTTGTTCCCAACTCAGCGATCGAACTTGGTCGACAGGATGATCGACGAGGTCGTGCGCTCCACGCCCGCCACGTGGCCGATCCGGTCCAGCACCTGGTCCATCTCGGCGACCGTGGCGGTGGCGGCGATGGCGATCATGTCGTAGTCGCCGCTGACCGAGTGCAGCAGCCGCACCTGCGGGATGGCGCGCAGGGCCGCCTCGACGGCGCGGGCCTCCTTGGGACCGATCTTGATCATCACGTGCACCCGCACCGCCCCGTGGGCGTGGTCGGGCGCCAGGCGGGCGGCGTAGCCGACGATCACCCCGTCGCGCTCCAGCCGCTCGATCCGGCTCTGCACCGTGGTGCGCGAGCGGCCGACCCGCCGGGCCAGGTCGGCGGTCGAGGCCCGGCCGTTCTCGCGCAGGGCGGCGATCAGCTTTTCGTCTATGGCGTCTATCGGCATTATGCAGGCTCAACTCGGCGTTTCGCCGAAATCCTGCCGTCAAACCGACGATCTCGCCACTAGGATTCGACGGAACGGCGAAGATGATGGCCGCCCCTGGAGTTTGCCCCGCCCGTGCTGGACCAAGTTCACCAAGACGCCCTGGCCGCCCTGGTCGGCCCCGGCGGCCTGATCACGGATCCGACCGGCCGCGCCGCCTACGAGACCCCGGCCCGCTACGCCGGCGGGACGGCCGCGGCGGTCGTCCGCCCGGCCACGACGGCCCAGGTCTCGGCGGTCGTCGGCTACTGCGTGCGCCACGGCCTGGCCTTCACGCCCCAGGGCGCCAATACCGGCCTGGCCGAAGGCTCGACGCCGGACGCCAGCGGGACGCAGATCGTGCTGTCGCTGGACCGCCTGACCGCGCCGCTGGAGATCGACGCGGCCGACCGCACGGCGACCGTCGGCGCGGGCGTGCGGCTGTCGGCCCTGAACGCGGCGCTGGAGCCGCACGGCCTGTTCCTGCCCATCGACCTGGGCGCCGATCCCACCCTGGGCGGCATGGCGGCCACCAACACCGGCGGGGCGCGGTTCCTGCGCTACGGCGACATGCGCCGCCACGTCCTGGGGCTGGAGGTGGTGCTGGCCGACGCGGCGGGCACGACGCTGACCCTGTCGCACGGCCTGCGCAAGGACAACGCCGCCATCGCCCTGCGCCAGCTGTTCGTCGGCGCGTGCGGGGCGTTCGGGATCATCACCGGCGTCACGGTCGAGGTTCACCACCGCCCGCGCCAGACCGCCGCCGCCCTGCTGGTCCCCCGCGACATCGACGCCGTCCTGCCGCTGCTGCAGGCCTTCGAGGTCGGGGCGGGATCGACCCTGACCGCCTTCGAGGGCCTGTCGAAGGCCGCCATGACCCGGGCCATCGACCACGTGCCGTCGCTGAACAACCCGTTCGCCGGCGGCGCGCCCGACTACGCCGTCCTGGTCGAGCTGACCCGGGCCTGGGCGCCACGCGAGGGCGAGGCCTCGCTGGACGAGGTGCTGCAGCAGATCGCGGCAGAGCTGCTGGAACGCGACGACGGCCCGCTGGTCGACGCCCTGTTCGGGCCGGTGGAAAGGATGTGGGCCCTGCGCCATGCCTTGTCCGAGGGCCTGAGGGCCAGCGGGCCGGTCGTCGGCTTCGACCTGAGCTTCCGCCGCCGGGACCTGGCCCGCTTCCGCCGCGAGGCCGTGCTGATGCTGGAGGCCGACTTCCCCGACTACGCCCTGTGCGACTTCGGCCACGTGGCCGACGGCGGGGTGCACTTCAACCTGGTCGGCCCCGCCGACAAGGACCGCCGCGCGGCCCTGCGCGAGGCGGTGCTGACCCTGGCCGTCGACGGCTTCGGCGCCAGCTTCAGCGGCGAGCACGGCCTGGGCCGCGCCTTCCAGGACGCCTACGACCGCTTCACGCCGCGTCTCGTCCAGGACTATTCGGCGGCCGTGGCGGCGGTGTTCGGGACCGGGTCGGCAGCGGTCCGGCTGGGACCGGCTTTGAAATCATGAGCATTCCCCTTACCACCGCTCATCCCGGCGAATGCCGGGACCCAGATGGAATGGCTTTGAGGCGGGTTCCTCGAACTCTGAGCCAATCCAACCCGACACACCGCTAAAGGATCTGGGTCCCGGCATTCGCCGGGATGAGCGGATCGAAAAAGATTTCCAGGACTACCCATGACCACTCTGCCCTCCGCCGTCTCGCAAGCCCGCGAAATCCTCGAACGCCTCGGCGTGACCGCCGCCCTCGAGGGCGGGACCCTGGCCGCGCGCTCGCCCGTCACCGGCGAGGTGATGGCCCGGCTGTCCGAACACACCCCCGCCCAGGCCGTCGCCGCCATCGACGCCGCCCACGAAGCCTACCTGGCCTGGCGCAAGGTCCCCGCCCCGCGGCGCGGCGAGCTGGTGCGCCTGCTGGGCGAGGAGCTGCGCGCCGCCAAGACCGACCTGGCCGCCCTGGTCACGCTGGAGGCCGGCAAGGTGGTCTCCGAGGGCCTGGGCGAGGTGCAGGAGATGATCGACATCTGCGACTACGCCGTGGGCCTGTCGCGCCAGCTGTTCGGCCTGACCCTGGCCACCGAGCGGCCGTCGCACCGGATGATGGAGACCTGGCACCCGCTGGGTGTCGTGGGCGTGATCAGCGCCTTCAACTTCCCGGTCGCCGTCTGGTCCTGGAACGCGGCCCTGGCCTTCGTCTGCGGCGACAGCGTCGTGTGGAAGCCGTCCGAGAAGACCCCACTGGTCGCCCTGGCGGTCCAGGCCCTGTTCCAGCGCGCCGCCGCCCGGTTCGGCCCGGACGCCCCGGCCGGCCTGTCGACCCTGCTGATCGGCGGCCGCGCGGTGGGCGAGGCCCTGGTCGACCACCCGAAGGTCCCGCTGGTCTCCGCCACCGGCTCGACGGCCATGGGCCGGCAGGTCGGCCCGAAGCTGGCCGCCCGTTTCGCCCGCGCCCTGCTGGAACTGGGCGGCAACAACGCCGCCATCGTCGCCCCGTCGGCGGACCTCGACCTGGCCCTGCGCGGCGTCGCCTTCGCGGCCATGGGCACGGCCGGCCAGCGCTGCACCACCCTGCGGCGGCTGTTCGTGCACGACAGCGTCTACGACGCCTTCGTCGGGCGGCTGAAGAACGCCTATCCCAGCGTGCCGGTCGGCGACCCGCGCGCGGCCGGCGTGCTGGTCGGCCCGCTGATCGACAAGGCCGCGTTCGACGCCATGCAGCGCGCGCTCGACGCCGCCCGGGCCGCCGGCGGCCGGGTGGTGGGCGGAGACCGCGTCGAGGTCGCCGGGCCGGACGCCTTCTACGTCGCCCCCGCCCTGGTCGAGATCGACCATCAGGCCGAGATCGTGAAGTCCGAGACCTTCGCGCCCATCCTCTACGTGATGCGCTACGCCGAGCTGGCCGAGGCCATCGCCGCCCAGAACGACGTGGCCCAGGGCCTGTCGTCGTCGATCTTCACGCTCAATCTCCGCGAGGCCGAGCTGTTCGTGTCCGGCGAGGGCAGCGACTGCGGCATCGCCAACATCAATATCGGCCCCTCGGGCGCCGAGATCGGCGGGGCGTTCGGCGGCGAGAAGGAGACCGGCGGCGGCCGCGAAGCCGGCTCCGACAGCTGGAAGACCTACATGCGCCGCGCTACCAACACCGTGAACTACGGGACCACCCTGCCCCTAGCCCAGGGGGTCACGTTCGACGTGTAAGCCCCCCTTGTTCCCCACCACCGTCGTCATCCCGGAAAGCGCGCAGCGCTTGTCCGGGACCCAGGGGAACCGCAAGGCGTCAGCCCAGTCCCCTGGGTCCCGGACAGCCTTTGCGAGGCTTCCGGGATGACAACGGTTTTAATCGCTCAAGCCCATCATCGGATCACCCCATGAGCCACCTTTCCACCCTCGTCGCCTCGGTCGTCGGCCAGAAGGCCGCCGCCGCGATCCTCGACGTGCTGGACATCGCCCCGCCTCTGCTGGCCGAGGCCGACGGCCCGGTCTCGCGCGCGGTCTTCGCCATGGCGCTGAACGCGGCGTTGTTCCACGACATCATGGGCCGCGTGCCGTTGGGCGCGGCCTATGTGTCCGAACGCCGGGCGGCGGGCCACAAGGTGCTGTTCGACCACGGCGCCCTGCGCACGATCCATTTCGGCGACGGCCCGACCGGCGCCCTGCCCGGCGGCCACCTGGCCTTCGCGCGGATCCTCGAACCGCTGGGCTACGCCATGGCCGACCTCTATCCGCTGGACCGGCTGAAGATGACCGGCCGGGCCTACGCCCACCTGGACCATCCCGAGGCGATCCCGCAGTTCTTCGTCAGCGAGCTGCATGTCGAGCGCTTTTCGCCGGCGTTCCAGGTGATCGCCCACGCGGTGTTCGACTCCACCGCCGACGCCCTGGGCGTCGAGGCCCAGCGCGCCCTGGCCGCCTTCGCCACCGAGGGAAGCTGCGCCCTGGACGCGGCTCGCGCCGCCCTGCCCCAGGTCATCGCCGCCTTCGCGCGCACCCACGGCGCCTTGCGGCTGGAGCACTACAGGGCCTTGCTGGCCGAGTCGGCCGAGGCCGCCTGGATCGCCACCGAGGGCCAGGCCTTCAACCACGCCACCGACCGGGTGGCCGACGTCGAAGCCGTGGCCGACGGCCAGAAGGCGCTGGGCCGGCCGGTCAAGGACGCCGTCGAGGTCTCGGCCTCGGGCCGCGTGCGCCAGACCGCCTTCAAGGCCCAGCCGGTCGAGCGGGTGTTCGTCGCCGACGCCGGGGCCGGCGAGGGCGAGGTGACCCTGACCGTGCCCGGCTCGTTCCACGAGTTCATCTCGCGGGACCGGTTCGTGGACGCCGACGGGACGGAAAGGCTGGACCTGCGGTTCGACAGCTCGAACGCCCAGGGCATCTTCAAGATGACGCGGACGGGGTGACCCTCGCGACCGGTCCCCGGCGAACGCCGGGACGCGGCGCCGTGATCGTCACTCCTCCAGCGCCGTGGCGATCGCCATGCGCAGCTGGCGATCCGACACCGGCTTGAACAGCACGCCGGCGGGATGGTCCTCGTAGATCCGGGCGATGGTCGACTGCTCGCGCGAGCCGGTGATGAAGATCACCTTCGAGCCGACCTCGGCGTGGATGGCCAGGGCGGCGTCGACGCCGTCCTTCTCGCCGCGTAGCCGCATGTCCATCAGCACCACCTCCGGCCGGTGCATCATGGCCAGGGCCACGGCCTCGTCGGCGTTGGTGGCCGTGCCGCAGACGGCCATGTCCATGTCCTCGACCTGCAGGCACAGGCCCTCGGCGATCAGGAATTCGTCGTCGACGACCAGCACCGTGGATTTCCGAAGGGTCACGGCGTTCATGCGGCCACCTGCCCGGCCATCGGACCCGTCATGGGAGCCGTCGCGGGAACCGTCTGGGGCGCCGCGACGCGGATCTCGCTGCGGGTCAGGCCCGGCTTGCTTTCGACCATGATCGTTCCCTCCATCTGCGCGACCAGTCCCTTGATGATTGTCGAGCCCAACGCGACCTTCGGGCCGCCCGACCTGGGCGGCTCGCCGTCGTAGCCCTTGCCGTTGTCGGCCACGACCAGCAGCAGGTCGCCGCCGTCGGCCCGGCTGAGATTGACCTCGATCTCGCCCCCGCCGTCCGGGAAGGCGTGCTTGAGCGAATTGGTGACCAGCTCGTTGACCAGCAGCCCCAGCGGAATGGCGAAATCCAGGTCGACGTCCAGCGGGATGGCCTCGACCGACAGGGCCACCCCGCCGCCGGCCCCGCCGTCGACGATGTTGCCGGACAGCTCGCTGAGGAAGGGGGCGATGTCGAAGGTCTTCAGGTCGCTGGAGCTCATCAGCTGCTGATGCACCAGCCCCAGGGCGAAGATCCGGTCACGCAGGCCGCGCAGCGCCTTGCGGGCGTCGGGATCGGTGATCTGGCGCGACTGCATGACCAGCAGGCCGTCGACCATCTGGAGGTTGTTCTTCACCCGGTGATAGACCTCGCGCAGCAGCAGGTCGCGCTGGGCCAGGGTGACCTGCTGTTCCTCGACCACCCGCGCCAGCTCGGCCGTGCGCTCCTCGACCCGACGCTCCAGCTCGGCGGCGGACGGCAGGGCGGCGATCTTGGGCAGCAGCGGCCACAGCAGGGCCGCCGTGGCGATCGACAGGATCGCGGTGACCAGCTTGATCAGCCCCTCGATCCCGTAGGCGGGAACCCAGAGGGTGAGGATGGCCATCAGGTGGGTCGTCCCGCAGGCCAGGATGAAGGCCACGAACAGATAGGCCACCCAGCTGTACTTGATGTCGGGCCGCATCTTGACGAAGGCGGCTATGGCCAGGGGGATCGACAGGTAGGCCAGGCCGATGACCACGTCGGATCCGGCGTGCAGGGCCACCAGCCCCGGCGCCCAGCTCAGGCAGAAGCCGTGGGGCGTCAGCCCCGTTGGATTGAGCAGCCAGTCGAGCAGCGACATGTCCACACTCCCCGCGACCAGGCCCGTTCGCACCGCGCAGCGCCCGAGCCGTTTCCAGCATGAAGGCAGAAAAACACCGCCTCAGGTAGCGCTTTCGCATGGCCTTTGGTTAGCGCGGCGCGAGCGCGCCCCATACGGGAAACCGGCTGGCTCCGCGGGGAGGAGCCAGCCGGTCGGCCGCGGCGCAGGTCTGGGGAGGGTTCGGGGCGCGCAAGGCGCCCGGCGTCTAGCCGAACAGCTTGGCCGCCGTCCGGGCGACCAGCTCGCCCTGGTGGCGGGCGCCGGCCAGTTCCAGCTCGCTGGGCTGGCGCGAGCCGTCGCCGCCGGCGATGGTGGTGGCGCCGTAGGGCGCCCCGCCGGTG
>Ga0209758_1002643_pt1 | contig 17759 bp, 18 predicted proteins | sample AraplaMF_Col_mMF_FD_184258 | JGI IMG/M metagenome (GOLD analysis project Ga0209758, IMG submission 184258) | Arabidopsis root microbial communities from the University of North Carolina, USA - plate scrape MF_Col_mMF (SPAdes) (version 2) | ecosystem: Host-associated > Plants > Roots > Endosphere...
CATCGGATCGCTGGCCGGCACGCCGGTGACCTGGCCGTTGACGGAAAGCCCGATGAAGCCGGCATTGGCCGCCAGCGCGCGGTCGAATTCCCGGATCGATTCCAGCGTGCGATGCGGCTCGAACTGCAGCCAGTGGCCATACACCACGTCCGGGTTCTTGCGCTGATAGGCGAAGGCGTAGTCGTGGTAGTCGCGCATCTCGCCGATCGGCAGCGTCTTGGTGAAGGAGAGGTCGAGGATCACCTTGACGTTGTTCTTGCGGAAGTAGTCGGCCTGGCCTTCCTCGGTGAAGTAGTCGGGATCGGTGCCCCAGATCTTTTTCTGCTGCGCCAGTTGCTCGTCCGTCTTGAACAGATAGCCGCGCTTGGTGCCCCAGTGCGAATGGCAGTCGAAGATCTTCATGAGGTCCAATCCTTGTTCAGGCGTCGCGCCGGTCGATCAGCCGCTTGATCTTGGAGGTCTGGGAGAGGCCGGTCAGGTGATCCAGCTTGCCGCGGTCCACCGCTTCCACTTTCACCTTGACGCTCAGCGACTCCTTCAGCCGTTCGGCGAGATGCACCGCGAACGCGTCCTTGGCGACGCTGTCGTCGATCGCCTCGACCTGCACCGTCATCTCGTCGCGGCCGTTCTCGCGATCCAGCAGGCAGACGAATTCGCCGTTCGAGCGGGGGTCCCTGGCGACGATCGCCCCGATCGCCTCGGGAAACACGTTGACGCCGCGCAGCTTGACCATGTTGTCGCTGCGGCCGGCGATCTTGCCGAGGCTGCGCTGATGCGTGCCGCAGGCACAACCTGGCGTGGCCCATGACGAAACGTCGTTCATGTTGTAGCGGATCATCGGCGCCGCATGCTTGAACAGGGTGGTGATGAAGATGGTGCCCTGTTCGCCGGGGGCCTTTGGCGCCAACGTATCCGGATCGTTGATCTCCATCTCGAAGGCGTCTTCGAACAGATGCAGCCCGGTCTTGTGGCGGCACTCGCACGCCATGGTGCCGCATTCGTTGCTGCCATAGGTGTCGAAGACGGGGGCTCCCCAAAGCGCTTCGAGCGCGTCGCGGTCCTCGACGCCGATATGCGAGATCAGGCCCTTGATGCCCAGCGTGGCGGGATCGATTTTCAGCTCATCGCGCGCCACCAGCGCCATGTGCTTCAGATAGGCCGGGAAGCCGATCAGGAATTTGGTCTTCCACGCCCTGATCAGTTCGATCTGCCGCCGCGTCGGCGTCTGCGCGCCGGAGCCGGTCGTGACCGGAACCGCGCCGGTGTATTTCCAGATGCCTTCGCGCGCCAGCAGGCCGCCATTGGTCAGTCCGAACGACAGGCAGATCTGCACCAGGTCGAACGGCCGTACGCCCTGCATGAACAGCCGGCGGCCGGTCAGGATGTTCATCACTTCGCGGTCGCGCGGCGTGAAGATCATCGGCCGCGGCAGGCCGGTGGTGCCGCCGCTGGTCTGCACGATCAGGGGCATCGGCTCGTCATGCTCCGGGTCGATGCCCATGTAGTCGGCCCAGAACGGCGCCTTCTCGAGCCCGTCGCGCATGTCGTGCACCGAGAACGGCGGAATTTTCGCAAGGTCGTCGATCCCCTTGATGTCGTTGGGCTCGAGTCCGGCATTGCCCCAATGCTTCTGATAGAACGGCACCTGCCAGGCGCGCAGCATCTGGCGCAGGAAGCGCTCGTTCTGCAGGCTGCGGATTTCATCGCGCGAACGCTGATACGGTCCGCGAAAGTAGGTGTCGGCCGGCGGAAATTCCTGCCACAGCGCGTCGAAATCGAGCGCCGCGGCGTAACGCGGAATTTTGACGTCGCCGTAAAAATCGTCCATCGCGTGGTCTTTCATCGCGTTGCTACTGGTCGAAGTCCGGCGCCAGCCGCTTGGCCCGCCGCATGGCCGCACGCCAGTTCTGCTTGCCGAAGCCGCCGTCCGCCGCGGTCACCGAACGGGCCTGGATCGGGGTCTTGGCGATCACGTCATCGGTCGGGCGATAGAGTTCGGTCTGTCCGGCCAGCGCCATGATCTGCTTCTCGCAGGCGCGGGTGAGGAACCACGACAGGATGAAGGCCTGGCCGATGGTCTCACCCCAGGTCATGGTGCCGTGGCAGCGCATCATCAACAGCTGGCTGTCGCCGAATGCTTTCGCCAGATGCTCGCCTTCCGCGCGGGTTGCGACATGGCCGCCGTAGTCGAGATAGCTGATCGGGCCGAGCCACAGCGCGTATTGGCTGGAGGGCAGCAGCCCGTGCTTCTGCATCGACACCGCGGTGCCGGCGTGGGTGTGGAGGTGGATGATGCAATTGGCCTGCGCAAACCGCTCATAGGTCGGCATCTGCAGCGCGTAGGCAAATTTGTGGGTCTCGAACGGCGAGGGCATCAGGAGTTCGCCCTTGCCGTTGATCTTCTGCAGCGACGATGCGGTGATCTCGTCGAAGGAGAGTTCGCTCGGCAGGAACAGGAATTCGTCCGCAGTGCCGGGAATCCGCGCCGAGGCGTGGGCGACGGCGAGCTCCGCCCAGCCTTCCAGCGCGACCAGGCGAAACACCGCCGCCAGTTCGACCCGCGTCGCCCATTCGGTGTCGGACACCTGGCCGTGCACGCTCGGCGTGACCAAAGCTGTGGTCGTCATCGCCACCCTCCCTTGTGCACTATGCGCACATCTGTGTATATTATGCACACGCTGTACCGGGGATCGCCGCGAGCGTCAACGCCGGGCGGGCCGGACCTACGGGAGCTGGGCGAATGCGGGAGCGGGACGGCATGTTCGACTACGACATCGACGACGTCGAATTTCTGCGCCACGGCGATACGTCGCTGCTGGCCCGGCTGTACAAGCCGCGCGGCCAGGGGCCGTTTCCGATGGTGGTCGAACTGCATGGCGGCGTCTGGTCGCTCAACGACCGCACCCACACCGCGCCCGCGCATCACGCGCTGGCGAAGGCCGGCATCGCGGTGGCCGCGCTGGATTTTCGCCAGGGCGCGGTGGGCGCCTACCCGCTCTCGGTGGCTGACGCCCATTATGGCATCCGCTGGGTCAAGGCCAACGCCGGCCTGCTGAACAGCCGGGCCGATCTGCTCGGCGTCAGCGGCCAGTCGACCGGCGGCCACATCGCGCTGCTGATCGCGATGCGCCCGGATGATCCGCGCTACGCGCAGTACAAGTTGCCGCCCGGCAGCCCCGATGTCGACGCGCGGTTTCGCTGCCTCAACCTGTTCTGGCCGGTGGTCAATCCGCACGGCCGCTACCGCATGGCGGAGGCGCTCACCGGGCAGCCGGATCCGCCCGACTGGGCGGTGCGCCACGTGCCGCTGCACGATCGCTACTGGGGCTCGGTCGAGACCATGGCGGAAGGCAGCCCGCTGCTGGCGCTCGAACGCGGCGAAAAATTCCAACCCGTGCCGCTGCACTGGATCCAGCCGCGCGTCGACCAGCAGCACATCTACCAGGATCCGGGATCGCCGGTGCCGGGCACCGACCTCGACAAGTTCGTCGATGGCTGGCGCAAGGCCGGCGGCGGCGTGGATCTGGTGTATTACGATGCTCCGCAGTATTTTACGGTGCACGATCCGGACAGCGCGGCATCGCATGACGCGTTCGACCGCATGATTGGATTCTTCCGCAAGCATATTCCAAAACCCTGAAAGCGATCGCATGCCGTCACCAGTGCGCCGGACCAAGGCTGTGGCTTCGCCCGAAGCGGCCGAGCCGTCCGGGATGCCTTCGGGTTTCGTCGGCGTGCAGTCGCTCGAGCGCGGCCTTGCGGTGATCAAGTCCTTTGGCGCCAACGCGCCGGAGCAGACCGTCGCCGAGGTGGCGCTGGCCACCGGTCTCGATCGCTTCTCGGCGCGGCGTTTTCTGCTGACGCTGGAAGCGATCGGCTATGTCGAGCGCAACGGCCGGCATTTCCGGCTGCGGCCGCAGACGCTGCAGCTGGGCTATGCGTATCTGTCGTCGCTGCCATGGTGGCATAGCGCCCAGCGCATCAGCGAAAAGCTGACCGCCAAAATCGGCGTGTCGAGCGCCGTCGGCGTCCTCGACCGGCAGGATGTCGTCTACGTCGCCTACGCCTCCGCGCAGCGTTTTCCGCTGCTGTGGAACCGGTCGGTCGGCGTGCATCTGCCGGCGATCTCCACCGCCATCGGCCGGGTCCTGATCGCGGCGCTGGCGCCGCAGGAATCGCAGGACTGGCTGGCGCGTGCCGAGATCAGGCCGCTGACCGCGCGCACCCGCACCAGCCGCACCGAGCTTGTCAAAGTCCTGGCCGAGGTCCGCGGCCGGGGATACGCCATCGTCGACCAGGAGCTGGAAATCGGGCTGCGGTCGCTGGGTGTGCCGATCGTCAGCAAATCCGGCAGCATCATCGCCGGCCTCAGCGTTAGCGTGGTCGAGGGCAAGGCAACCAGCGCCGCGCTGGTCAAACGCTATCTCGAACCGCTGCGCGAAGCCGCGCGCGAGATCAGCGCGAGCCTGCCGACGTAGGGTTGGCGTCTCCCCGTCATTGCGAGCGAAGCGAAGCAATCCAGAGGCCGCAAGGAGAGTCTGGATTGCTTCGTCGCTTCGCTCCTCGCAATGACGGAGTCGGCGTTATCAAATTTGGCTTGGATGCCTAACGTGGCGAATACGCGCTGAACCAGGCCAGCGTAGCGCTGGCGACGAGAAGCATGGCAACCGTCGCGATCAGCTTCCACATCGTCCGCCGTCGTTGCGGCGCATGTTCGTCGAACCTCAGCCAGTTCCGCACGAACCGCCGCGGACCGTCGTCGTCATCGCGTCCGCGCCTCACGCCGGCGCCTGGCAGACGTCGACCCATTCGGCGCCGACCAGCTCGGCCATCCGCTCTGGCGCAATCCGCACCGCGCTGTTGGTCGAGCCGGCCGCCGGCACCACCTCGTCATGGGCCTTCAGCGACACGTCGCAATAGACCTGCAGCGGCGACTTCAGTCCGAACGGGCAGACGCCGCCGACCGCATGGCCGGTGATCTCGGCGACCTCGTCGAGGCCCAGCATCTTCGGCTTGCCACCGAGCATCGCCTTGACCTTCTTGTTGTCCATGCGCGACAGGCCGCTGGCCACGATCAGCACGACGCGGTCGCCGACCCGCAACGACAGCGTCTTGGCGATGCGGTCCGGCGCGACGCCGAACGCTTCGGCGGCGAGCGCCACCGTGGCCGAGCTCATCGGTGATTCGATGACGGCAAGATCAGGCGCCTTTTCGGCGAAGAACGCCCGGACCGATTCGAGACTCATGTGGGGAACCCTGAACGGATGGATTTTGGACGGAACGATCTTGCGGCCCGGCGGTTGACTGCATGAAACGGATCGCTCGCTGTGAATAACGGCGCCGGACGCGGATAGCCAACAGCGGTCGTGTTTCAACGGGCAGGCAATGTGGAGGAAACTCCGGATTGCCTGCCCGTTTAATTTTGTCCTCTCAGATGTTCAGCAACCGGCGCGCATTGGCCTTCAAGACCTTCGGCCGGATCTCGTCGCGGATCTCCAGCTTGGCGAAGTCCGCCATCCAGCGGTCCGGCGTGATCACCGGCCAGTCCGAGCCGAACAGCATCTTGTCCTGCAAAATCGAGTTGACGTAGCGCACCAGGATCGGCGGGAAATATTTCGGCGACCAGCCGGAGAGGTCGATGTAGACGTTGGGCTTGTGGGTCGCCACCGACAGCGCCTCTTCCTGCCAGGGGAACGAGGGATGCGCCAGGATGATCCTGAGGTCGGGAAAATCCGCCGCGACGTCGTCCATGTACATCGGGTTGGAATATTTCAGCCGCATCCCCATGCCACCCGGCATGCCGGAGCCGACGCCGGTCTGGCCGGTGTGGAACAGCGCGATGGCGCCGCCGTCGTTGATCGCCTCGTACAGCGGATAGGCCATGCGGTCGTTGGGATAGAACCCCTGCATGGTCGGGTGGAATTTGAAGCCGCGGACGCCGTAGTCCTCCATCAGCTTCTTCGCCTCGCGCACGCCGAGCTTGCCCTTGTGCGGATCGATCGAGGCGAACGGGATCAGCACGTCGGTGTTGTCCGAGGCGATTTCCAGCATCTCGTAATTGTTGTAGCGGCGGAAACCGGTCTCGCGCTCGGCGTCGACCGGGAAGATCACCGCGGCGATCTTTTTCGCGCGGTAATACGCCGCGGTTTCCGGCACCGTCGGCGGGTGCTTGTGCGGCGACTTGAAATAGGCCGCCATCTGTTCCTGGAAGTCGTCATAGCCGTCGTCGCCATGCATGCCGCAGGGCTCCTCGGCATGGGTGTGGATGTCGATCGCCACCATGGCGTCGATGTCAGGCAGTTTCAGTTTGGACATCCCTGGCCTCCCGGCATTTTCTCAAGCCCGTCAAATTGATTATATCATATAACGAATTTGGCAAGCCGGCACAGCCGGCGGCATACGCCCGTTCCGATTGACATGCGACCCCGCCATGGCTTAGAACGCGCGGGTCCCGGGCAGCAGGGCTGCCGGCGGGATAAAGCCCATTTTTGCCACATTCGGGCGTTTGTGAAACTTGACGGCCCCACACGGCCTTTCGAGACATCAGGATTGCTGCCATGAAGGTCCGTAACTCGCTGAAATCGCTGCGTGGTCGCCACCGCAACAACCGTCTGGTCCGCCGCAAGGGCCGGGTCTACGTGATCAACAAGGTGCAGCGCCGCTTCAAGGCCCGCCAGGGTTGATCCGACGAGATTGATCGCAGCGGTTTTCGCTTCGCGACCGTCCCCCGAAATCATCGCCATCACGGCTGTTTGACGATATCGCTGCTTTGCAGCGCGTTTTTCCACGTCTAGACTTTGGCCATGGCATTTGGATTCCATGGTGCCGGCAAGACCGGTCTCGGGTTGCTGCTCGCCGCGATGATCGCGGTTGCGCCTGCGGTCGTGCATGCGCAGGACCCGCGGGCAGCACCGCCACGGCAGCAGAAGAAGCTTCCCGAGGCCCCCGCCAAGCTTCCCAAGGTCGGCGCCGATCGCACGCGCGGTCTCGACTTTCTGTTCGGTGCGCTGAAGGCGGCGCCCGACGAGGAGAGCGCCAAGCATGTCGAGGCGCGGATCTGGGCGCTGTGGACCCAGACCTCGAGCGACACCACTGCGCTCCTGATGCTGCGCGCCAAGACCGCCATCGACAACAAGCAGCTCGACGTGGCGCTGAAACTGCTCAGCGCCGTGGTCAAGCTGAAGCCCGACTATGTCGAAGGCTGGAACCGGCGCGCCACGCTGTATTATCTGCAGAACGACTACACCCACTCGCTGGAGGATATCCAGCAGGTGCTGGTGCGCGAGCCGCGCCACTTCGGCGCGCTGGCCGGCCTCGGCATGATCATGCAGGAACTCGGCGACGAGAAGCGCGCGCTGGAGGCCTTCCGCAAGGCGCTTGCGGTCAATCCGCACCTCGACAAGGTGCCGGACCTGGTCAAGACATTGACCGAAAAGGTCGAAGGCCGCGACATCTGAGCGCTGCCGCGTCGATCGTTCGTTGCCGACGCACAACCTCTCCACCGTCATGCCCGGGCATAGGCGAGCGGAAGCGACGCCGTCCTTCTGCTACGGCCCGGCCATGACGACCGTTGTTTGATGATCCGCTCGCATCGCAGCGAAATGCCAAGACATCGTCGCGGCGGCGGCAAACTTCCGACACATCATGGCGGCGAAACGGCACCTTGCTCCCGACTGAGATGGGGAATCTCGTGCCGTCAAAATTCGTTCCACTCATCGCCCTCGCGTGCCTGTTGCTCGGTTCGCCGGTCTCGGCGCAGCCCGCCGTCGCACCGACGACGGCTCCCGCCGCACCCGCGGCATTGACTCCCGAACAGGCGCAGCGCGCGCTGGAGACGCTGCAGGATGACGCGCGGCGCGCGCAGATGATCGACACGCTGCGCGCCATCGCCACCACGTCGCCGGCGGCCGCGCCCGAGCCGAAGCCCGCCATCCCGCTCGCCGCCGACAGCCTCGGCGCGCAATTGCTGCTGACCATTTCCGAGCAGATCGGCGAGACCTGGCGCGACGTCGCCGACGCCGCGCGCAGCGTCACGCGCGCTCCCGCGCTGTGGCGCTGGCTGACCCGCACCGCGGGCGATCCGGCCTCCTACGACATCTTGCTCGACATCGCCTGGAAGCTGGCGCTGGTGTTCGGCTGCGCGCTGTCGGCGGAATGGCTGGTCGGCCGCGCGGTGCGCCGTCCGCTGGCGCTGCTGCTGGCGCGCGTGCCGGCGCTGGCGCAGGTGCCGGCAAGATCCCTTGAAGCGATGCGGGATCTCGCCGATCCGCCGTCATCGGCAGCGGACCTCGCCGCCGAACCGGAAAAAACCCACCGGCGCGTCGATCTCACTTATCTGTGGCAAGCGCTGCTGCGGCTGCCCTTCGTGCTGGGCCGGCTGCTGCTGGAATTGCTGCCGGTCGTGGCCTTTGTCGGCGTCGCGATGCTGCTGCTCGGCACCGAGCTCGGCTATCGCTATTCGACCCGGCTGGCGATCGTCGCCATCGTCAATGCCTACGCCATCTGCCGCGGCCTGATCTGCGTGGCGCGGGCGCTGGTCTGCCCGCCCGGCCTGTTCACGGTGCGCGCCGAGACCGCGGCCTATATCGAGATCTGGGTCCGGCGCATCGTCACTGTCGCCGCCGCCGGCTTTGCGCTGGCCAGCATCGCGCAGCTGCTCGGGCTGCATCGCGGCGGTTATTTTGCCATCCTGCGCCTCGTCATGCTGGTCGATCATCTGTTCGTGGTCGTCATCATCCTGCAGTGCCGCCGTCCGGTCGCCGACGCCATCCGGTCGCGGCGCGGGCATGGCCCGATCCCCGCGCTGCGCAACCGCTTCGCCGGCCTCTGGCACGTTCTCGCCATCGCCGTGGTGCTGGCGCTGTGGGCGGTGTGGGCGCTCAACATCCGCAACGGCTACGCGCTGATGCTGCAATACTTCGCCGGCACCATCGCGGTCGCGGCGCTGACGCGGCTGGCTTCCATCGTGGTGCTCAGCCTGATCGACCGCGGCTTCCGCATCAGGCCGGACCTGCTGCAGCGCTTTCCCGGTCTCGAGATCCGCGCCAACCGCTATCTGCCGCTGCTGCGCCGGGCCGTCTCCAGCGCCATCGCGGTGATCGGGCTGATCGCGCTCTTGGAAGTGTGGGGCGTCGATGCCATGGTCTGGTTCTATGGCGGCCAGATCGGCAGCCGGCTGATCTCTGCGGTGGCGACCATCGGCATCGCGGCGCTGGTCGCGGCGGCGATCTGGGAAGTCAGCAACGCGCTGATGGACCGCCAGCTCACGGCGCTCGCCCGCGACGGCCACTACGCCCGCGCCGCGCGGCTGCGCACCTTCCAGCCGATGCTGCGCACCACGCTGCTCTGCGTCATCGTCACGGTGGTCGCGCTCACGGCGCTGAGCGAAATCGGCGTCAACGTCGCGCCGCTGCTGGCCGGCGCCGGCATCGTCGGCGTCGCCATCGGCTTCGGCTCGCAGAAGCTGGTGCAGGACGTCATCACCGGGCTGTTCCTGCTGCTCGAGAACGTCGTGCAGGTCGGCGACACCGTCACCGTGTCCGGGCTGACCGGCACCGTGGAGAACCTGTCGATCCGCACCATCCGGCTGCGCGCCGGCGACGGCGCGGTGCACATCGTGCCGTTCAGCGCCGTCACCAGCATCACCAACGCCAGCCGCGGCGCCGGCAACGCCGCGGTCAGCGTCAATGTCGCCTACGCGGAGGACACCGATCGCGTCGGCCAGCTGCTCAAGGACATCGTCGCCGAGATGCGCACCGAGACCGACTACCGCCACCAGATCCGCGGCGATCTCGAGCTGTGGGGCGTCGACAAGGTCGACGGCGCGATGGCCCAGATCGTCGGCCAGATCAGGTGCACCGCCGACGGCCGCTGGCCGGTGCAGCGCGAATTCAACCGCCGCATGAAGCGCCGCTTCCAGGAACTCGGCATCGAGATCGCCAACGGCGCCCAGACCATCCTGATGCAGCTGCCGGCCACAGGCGAGGCCGCTGCCGGGCCGGCACGGCGCCTCGCCAGGGGTTAAGCTTACAGGGGTTGAGCCTAATTTTTGCGAACCGCCGGAGGCGATGTTAACCACCGTCTGCGGAAGCGCTGGAACGTGCCGCGCGCAGGGTGTTTACCGGTTCCATCTCCTCGGAGGAGCGGACCGATGAAATCTTTGCTGCTCGCCGCTGTGGCGGCTTGCCTTTTCGGAACCGTCTGCCTGGCCGACGGGGCGCTGTATTGGGTGGTCGGCAACCGCGCCACCAACAGCTGCCAGATCGTCACCAGCAACCCGTACATCTTCGGCGATATCTGGTTCGGCGACGGCCCCTACCGCTCGATCGCCGACGCCAAGCTGGCGCGCTCCACCATCAACGCCTGTCCGAACAAGACGGAAGACCCGACCGACCCGGTCGAGCCGGCCCAGCCGGAGTAACAGCTGGCGTCTGGCAAAGCCGCACTGCGCGACTATATCAACGGTGCGCCGCCCGGAACCCAGCTTTGAGAAAATTCGTGTTTGTCGTTTTGCTGTTGCTCGTCGTTCCGATCGGCGTGTCCGCCGTCAGATACTGGCTCGGCGACCGCTCCGTCGACTGGCAGAGTGCCGACCGCTCCAGCGCCGGCCTGCTGCCGGCGCCTTCCGAACATCCCGAGGCGCTGGTGCGGGTGTTCGCCGCCCGCACCGTGCGCTGGCGCGGCATCTTCGCCGTCCATACCTGGATCGTCATCAAGGAAGCCGATGCGCCGCGCTACACCCGCTTCGACTACACCGCCTGGGGCGAGCCGATCCGCGTCAACGGCTTTGCCGCCGATGGCCGCTGGTTCGGCGACATGCCGCAGGTGGTCGCTGCGGCCGACGGCGCCGCTGCCGCCGCCATGATCCCGCGGATCCGCGCCGCGGTCGAGAATTACACGCCGCGCGCCTATGGCGATTATCGCGCCTGGCCCGGGCCCAACTCCAACACCTTCGTCGCGGCGGTGACCAGCGCCGTGCCCGAACTGCGCGCGGCGCTGCCGCCCACCGCGATCGGCAAGGATTTTCCTTACGGCGGCGAGGTGTTCGGCCTGACCCCGTCAGGCACCGGCATCCGCGCCACCCTCGGCGGCTACCTCGGGCTGACGCTGGGCTGGATCGAAGGGTTCGAAATCAATTTTCTCGGCGCCGTGTTCGGCGTCGACGTGCGCCGGCCGGCGATCAAGCTGCCGGGATTGGGGCGGCTCGGACTGGCGGCGTGAGGCCGGGCTATTCCATTTGAAGCGAAGCGCCTTTCTTCTCCCCTCCCACCCGCTCTTGCGGTGGGGAGGGGTCGGGGGTGGGGGGACGATGCCCGCTAGACATCGCGGCCCTTCGACCGAGTTGGGACGCTGCCAGTGCGGCGCCCCCCACCCCCAACCCCTCCCCACCAACGATCGAGCGAAGCTCGATCGCCGGGGGGAGGGGAGCAGATGGCTCCGGCCTTGCGCCCGAAACTCCGCCGCCGCAACATCGTAGCTTGTCCGTGCAAAAGACCTCCCGGATCCTCATGACGATCTTCCTCTGCATCGGCGCGGCGCTGGCTGTTCTCGCGCTGGCCACGCAGCTTGGCGTGGTGTGGCTCGAGCGCGCCTATCCGCCGTCGGGACGCATGATCGATGTCGCCGGCGGCCGGCTTCACGTCGTCGAGCTCGGCCCGGCCGATGCTCCGGGCCCGGCCATCGTCATGATCCACGGCGCCAGCTCCAACCTCGCCGCCATGCGGCTGCCGCTCGGCGAGCGGCTGGCCGCAAACCACCGCGTGATCCTGATCGACCGTCCCGGCCACGGCTGGAGCACGCGCGACGCAACGCGCGCGCCGCCCGCGGTCCAGGCGAACATGATCGACGAGGCGCTCAAAAAACTCGGCGTCGACCGCGCCATCCTGGTGGTGCATTCGATGGCCGGCGCGCTCGGCCTCAGCATGGCGCTGGATCATCCGCGGCGCCTCGCGGGCCTCGTCATGCTGGCCCCGGTCGCCTATCCGTGGCCCGGCGGCGTCGGCGCCTACAACAGCCTCGTCACCATCCCGGTGATCGGCCCGCTGCTGGCCTACACCGTCACGCTGCCGCTCGGCCTCGTGGTGACCGAACCCGGCGCCCGCGGCGTCTTCCTGCCGCAGGTCATGATGCCCGACTACGTCGAGAGCACCGCCACGCGGCTCCTGCTGCGGCCGCGCGAATTCCTCGCCAATGCCTGGGACCTGGTGACGCTGAAGCCGGCGGTCATCGCCCAGGCGCCGCGCTACGCCGGCATCGCGCTGCCGATCGTGCTGATCGCCGGCGACGCCGACAAGACCGTCTCGACGGCGATCCATTCGCGTCCGCTGGCCGCCGTGGTGCCCGGCGCCAGGCTGGTCGTGGTGCCGGGCCTCGGTCACATGGTGCAGAATGCCGAGCCCGATCTGGTGATCGCCGAGATCGAGGATCTGATCGCCAAGCTGGCTTCGCTGCCGAAAGCCGCGATGCGCCGGTAACCACGCCAGGTTCCGTCGTTTTGTTCTAGCGGCGCGCGGCACAATCCCGTCATATCGGCCGTCTACTGCTGCTTGTCTCAACCTTCATTCAGGAGCGTCGCATGACCACTACTTTCGGATCGGCCAAATGGCAGGGCGGCATCAAGGATGGCAAGGGCGCCATCTCCACCAAGAGCGGCGCGCTGAATGAGTACCCTTACGGTTTCGCCAGCCGCTTCGAAGGCAAGCCCGGCTCCAACCCCGAGGAGCTGATCGGCGCCGCCCACGCCGCCTGCTTCACCATGGCGCTGTCGTTGATCCTGGGCGAAGCCAAGCTCACCGCCGAGCAGATGGAGACCAAGGCCGACGTCACCCTGGAGAAGGTCGGCGACGGTTTTGCCATCACCGCGGTCCACCTCGCGCTGACCGCGAAGATTCCGGGCGCCGACAAGGCGACGTTCGAGGAACTGGCGGGCAAGGCCAAGGCCGGCTGTCCGGTCTCGAAACTCTTGAACACCAAGATCACCCTCGACGCGACGCTGCTGTAGACCCGGCGCGCTCCGCCAGCGCCCGGTTCCGCTCCTCGACCTCCTTCACCGGATCGAAACCGTTCTGCCCGGCGGACGAAGCCGGCGGGGCGCCGTGCTTTCGCGTCATCATCTTCGAAAGCCGTGCGCGCCGCGCCATGATGCGCAGCCGGGCGCGGCGCACGCGCTGGGTATCGAGGATGTATTCGGTGGCGCCGGTGGTCAGCGGGCGGGCGATCCAGTCGTGGCTGCGGTCGTCGGCGATGTCGACGATGTGGTCCGCCATGATCTCGTCGCCGAACTGCCGCGCCGTGGCGTAGCGCGCGGCAAACCCCTCGCGGTCCTCGACCACCCACAGCCGCACCGTACTTTGCGCCGGCATGTCGGGATCGCGGCACACGTCGTTGAGGGTGCGGCCGGCACCGAGTTCGGCCAGGATGATGTCGGCGATCTCGGCCGCGTAGAGCGTCCGGCGGCCGGTCGGGGCGTGGCCGGTGTCCCGGGCCTGGCGGTAGCGCGCGGCAAAGTCCGCGCGATCCTCGATCGCCCATTGCCGCACCGTGGCGGCCGACGGCATCCCCGCATCGGCGCAGATGTCGCTGAGCCTGCGGCCCTCGGACAATCCCCGCAGGATCCAGTCGGCGATCTCCGGGGAATAGAGCGCCGGCCGGCCGAGCGGAGCGCTGCCGATGCTGCGGGCCTCGGCGTAGCGCGCCGCAAAACCTTCGCGATCGTCCTTCACCCATTTCAGCACGGTGTTGAGGGAGGGGACGCCGCTGTCATCCCTGCACACCGCGCGCAGCGAGCGCCCGCTGCGCAGCGCGCCGAGCACGCGCTCGGCAGCCTCGCTGGTGTAGGGAAAGCGGCGGTTGTTCATGACGGGGTCCTCGCAAGGTCGAGCCATGTCGCCAAGCCAGACATCACGACGGCCGCGATCTTGCAATCGCCTGTGGGAAACCAGTTATCCAGCGGTCCTGCCTGTCATGCTCCAGCGACCAAACGCGTCACGAGTCGTCCCGGCCTTGAGCCGGGACCCAGACGCCGTGTCGCTTCTGTTCAGGCGGTGTGGCAGTTGCCTTGCTTGAACGACCAAAGCGGGGGGTATGGGTCCCGGCGTTCGCCGGGACGACGCGTGGAGAGATCGTGCGTGAGGCTCGAAGGCCTTCACGCCCCGCGCACGATGTGGGCCGGCCGACAGCAACGTCGCCTCGCATTGAACGTTTCGCGCCGCTGCTGCGACCATTGGCATGACGCCGCGCGCATGGCGCGGTGCCGGGGTTGCTGCCTGCCCTTTGCCAGAGAACAAATGACCGCCGTATTCGCCACAAGTCGTCTTGCCATTCGCTTCGCGCGCGCGGGTGCAGCCTGCGCGCTCGCCCTGTGCGGCCTGCTGGCGGCCGGCCTCGCGCCGGCCGGTGCCGAGCCGCAGTTCGTCACCACCAAGGGCGACCTCAAGAAGGAATCCTGGTGGCAGGTCGCCGACTTCCATCCCTTCACCACGGAAGTCCGCGGCATTCCCGTGGGCAGGATCAAGAGCAACTGGTGCAAGGCCACCGAGTATCGCAGGGACCTGATCCCCAAGGCGCTGCTCAATCAGGACGGCATCGACGGCATGGCAAAGTACAAACTGTCCTTTGCGGTGGAGGGCCGCTTCGACGGCTCCGCCACCCGGCAGGTGGCGCTGGTCGGCGTCTATCAGGAATGCTCCGGCCGCAAGGGCCGCTTCCTGTTGATCCTCGACCAGCCGGCCGAAGGGCAGCAACCCAAGATCCGCTTCGTCGATGCCGAGCCCACGGCACATCAGTTCGGCGCGCTGTCGGTGACGGACGGCAAGTCCATCGTGCTGTCGACCTGCATGGAATGCGACATCGGCGGCATCCTGAAATGGAACGCGCGCCAGCGGCGTTTTGCCTGGGTGCCCGGCAAGGGCGACGACTGAAGCGTCCTCCGGCGCTCAGTAAGTCGCCCGGCCGCCGGAGATGTCGAACACGAACCCGGTGGTGAAACTGCAGGCCGGGCTGGCGATCCAGGCACAGAGCTCGGCGACCTCCTCGGCCTGCACCAGCCGCCCCATCGGGATCTTCGCCGTCATCGTCTGGATGAACTCGGGCGTCATCGCATCGAGCAGCGGCGTGGCCGTCATCGCCGGAGCGATGCAGTTGACCGTCACATTGTCGCCGGCGAGATCCTTTGCCATCGATTTGGCCAGCCCGATGACGCCGGCTTTTGCCGCGGAATAGGCGCTGAGATTCTGCACGCCCTCCTTGCCGGCGATCGAGGCGATCGTGATCAGCCGCCCATAGCGGTGGTCGCGCATGTGTTTGGCGGCGATCCGGCTCGCATGGAACACGCCGGTGAGATTGACGGCGAGGACGCGGTCCCAATCCGCGAGCGGGTAGTCCCAGGCCGGCGCATTCGGGCCGCCGATGCCGGCGCTGTTGACCAGGATGTGGACCTGGCCGAAACCCGCGACGGCCGCTGCGAAGGCGCGTTCGACGGAGGCGGCATCGGCGACGTCGACGCTCTCGGCGGCCGCCGGCCGGAATTCGCCCGGCCCCGCCAGCGGCGCGATATCGCGGTCCCAGGCGATGACCTTGGCGCCGCGCCGCGCCAGCAGCGTCGCGATGTGCAGGCCGATTCCGCGTGCGGCCCCGGTGACGATGGCGGTCTGGCCATCCAGGCGCGTCTTGTCAGGTGACATTGCAATACCCTTGTGTCTGCAGGTGATCCGGCGTCAGCGTCCCGCTGGCGCGTGCCCGCTGCCCACCGGCGCGGGCGCGTTGTTGCCGTCGAGGCGCGCGCGCGCGACGGCGAGCGCATGCCGGCTATAGGCCTCGAGCCCCATCTCGGCGACGCGCTGGTCATGCGGAATTTCCAGCGTCAGCGGAATGTCCGCCGGCATGGCCGCGAGCACGGCGTCGAAGTCGACCGCGCCTTCGCCCGGCAGCAGGCGCGCGCGCCGCGCCGTGTGGATCAGGCCTTCGGCGGAGGCGGGTGTTTCGGGCGGGCAGTCGGCGATGTGGAGAACGCGCAGCCACGAAGCGGGCAGGCGCTTCAATTCGCCGATGGTCGCGTTCGAGCGATGCAGATGCAAGGTGTCGACCAGAATGCCGCCATTGTCCGCGCCGACCGCCGCGCAGATGCGCGCCGCGGCGGCGACATCAGGCACTTCGGTCCATGGCAGGAACTCGATCGCCACGTGCAGGCCGAGCGGTCGCGCCATCGCGCAGAGGCGGCCGAAGCGATCGATGGCCCGCGAGACATCCGGATCGGGCAGATGCGCGGTGACCGTCCGCGCCCCGAGTTCGGCGCCGGTTTCCAGAAACGCCTGGTACGATTCCGGCTCGATATTGGGCGACAGGCGGGCCACTTCGATGTCGCTGCAGGCCAGCCCGGTGGCGCCGAGGCGTTGTTTGGTGGCGCGCAACAGCGCCTTGTCGGTGGTCAACGGATAGCGCCGTTCCTCGGCGGTCATCGGCACCAGCCGCAATCCGACCGCATCGTAACCGCAGCGCGCCGCCGTATCGATCAAGGTCGGCGGATCGAGCGCCAGCATCTGCAGATGAGCCACGGCAAACGAGCGCTTCATCGCGCGGCGCTCTTCCTGGGCTTCTGCCGTTTGGACGCGGCAACCACCGACGTCTGTGCCTCGGCGAAGCGATCGGGCATGGCGGCGATGTGGTCGGTCAGGGTTTTGGCGGCAGCGTCGACGTCGCCGCGCGACAGCGACCGGATGATCGCCCGATGCTCGGGCCCGGTGTTGCGCCGCGACAGGTCCGAGCGGCGCGAGAAGAAGCGGGCCGCCCCGATGCGGCCGGCGATGAGATCGTAGGCCTGCACCAGCACCCGGTTGCCGCAGTTCCGGAACAGCGCGGCGTGGAATTCGGCGTCGGCGCGCGCCGCGGCAACCCAGTCGTCGGCGGCTTCGGCCACCGCCTGCGCATCCTGCGCCTCCTGCAGGTCTTTGAGCGTTGCGGCACGATGGCACGCATAGGCCAGCCGCAACGCGCCGGTTTCGACCAGCGCGCGAAACTGGCAGAGTTCCTCGATGTCGTCCCTGGTCGGCCGGAACACGAAGCTTCCGCGCTGCGGACGGATGTCGATCAGGCCTTGCAGTTGCAGGTATGTCAGCGCCTCGCGGACCGGCGTCCGGCTGACGCCGAGCATCGACGCCAGCCGCTCCTCGGAGATCGCCTCGCCGAGGCCGAGTTCGCCGAAGATGATGGCGTCGCGGATGCGGTCGGCGACGATCGTGGCCAGCGCCGGCCGCCGGTCGACCGCGATCGCGGTGAGCGTCGGCGGGCGCGCGTGCGCCGAATCATTCGTCAAGTCGTCCTGCTGAGCTTTGGAACGGCGCGTCATTCAAAATACCCGAAGTTGCCCGGCCGTCCGCAACCACGGGGGTCGATGGCGGGAACGCGACTCACGCCTGCTCCTCTTGCATACTGAGGTACAGGATGCTAGCACATGAAGACGCACGGTCAAGAGCGGCGCCGCGCAAGAGCGCCGGGAGACATCGCGGACTGAAGACACCGCGGACTGAGAGACATCGCGGACCGAGAAACATCTGGGACCAGAACGACGCGTAGCGTGCAGCGCTATGCAGGGCAGGGAAGACGCCGCTTGGCCTACAAGTTCGATTTCGGCGCGGTATGGGCGTCCATGCCGCAACTCTTGGCGGCGAGCCTCGGGACGCTCGGTCTCGCGGTCGCCGGCTCGCTGCTGGCCATCGTCATCGGCATTGCCGGCGTGGTGCTGCGCGACAGCCGCTTCCCGCCCG
>Ga0209758_1002645_pt1 | contig 17756 bp, 14 predicted proteins | sample AraplaMF_Col_mMF_FD_184258 | JGI IMG/M metagenome (GOLD analysis project Ga0209758, IMG submission 184258) | Arabidopsis root microbial communities from the University of North Carolina, USA - plate scrape MF_Col_mMF (SPAdes) (version 2) | ecosystem: Host-associated > Plants > Roots > Endosphere...
TTTCGTCTTTCGGCTTGCCCTGCACGCGCAGCGGCGAGGCGATGTTCTCGTAGACGGTGAGCGAGGGATAATTGATGAACTGCTGATAGACCATCGCGACCGACCGCTGTCGCACGTCAACGCCGGTGACGTCCTTGCCGTCGACCAGCACGCGACCGGAGGTGGGCTTGTCGAGTCCGGCGAGCAGCCGCATGATCGAGGTCTTGCCGGACAGCGTCGGCCCGAGCAGCACGCTCAGGGTGCCGGGTTCGAGCGTCAGCGACACGTCGCGAATCGTCGGGATGCCATCGACGGTGCGCGTGACGTGATCGAGCGTAACGCTCATGTCCGCCCTCCCACTTCAAGCTGGGGACGTCCGGCCGCGCCGCGGTGCGCGGCGATCCAGTCGTCGAGCGAAGCAATTTCACCGGTGGACAGCCGCAGGCCGAGCTTGGAGCGCCGCCAGACAATGTCCTCGGCCGTGCGCGCCCATTCGTCCGATATCAGGTACCTGACTTCGCTCTCTGTCAACGTACCGCCGAACGAGACACCGAGATCGGCCATGGATTTTGCGGCGCCGAGCAGCTTGCTGGCGCGCGTTCCGTAGGCATGCGCTAGACGATTGGCATGCGCGGCCGGCAGGAACGGATAATTGCGCTGCAATTCTGCGGTCAATGCCGGAATCGCCGAGACGTCCATGTCGCCGCCGGGCAGCGCGGACTTCGCGGTCCAGCCCTCGCGCGCCTCTTCGTTCTCCTTGGCGCTGCGCAGCCAGGGCGACAGCCGTTCCAGCGCCTCTTCGCTCAAGCGCCGGTAGGTGGTGATCTTGCCGCCATAGATCGACAGCAGCGGCGCGCCGCCGGGGGTGTCGAGTTCGAACACGTAGTCGCGCGTCGCGGCCTTGGCCTCGCTGGCGCCGTCGTCATAAAGCGGGCGCACCCCGGCATAGGTCCAGACCACGTCCTCGGGCCGCACCGGCTTGGCGAGATATTCGCTGACCGAGTCGCAGAGGTAGGCGATCTCTTCTACCGAGGCTTTCACCTTGGCGGGGTCGCCGTGATAGTCGCGGTCGGTGGTGCCGATCAGGGTGAAGTCGTCCTGATACGGAATGACGAAAACGATGCGGCCGTCGGCGTTCTGAAACATATAGGCGCGGTCGTGACCGTAGAGCTTCGGCACCACGATGTGCGAGCCCTGCACCAGCCGCACCTTGGCCCGCGCGTTGACGCCGGCGCCGCTGGCCAGCACGTCCTCGACCCAGGGGCCGGCGGCATTGACCAGCGCGCGGGCGGCGATGGTGCTGCGCTCGCCGCTCAAACTGTCTTCGACCGTGACATGCCAGATGCCGCCGGACTGGCGGATCTCGACCGCGCGGGTCCGGGTGCGGATGTCGGCGCCGCGGTTGGCCGCATCGCGCGCGGTCAGCACCACCAGGCGGGCGTCATCGACAAAGCAGTCGGAATATTCAAAGCCTTTGGCGAAGCGGCCGGGCTTGAGCGGCTTGCCGACCTCGTCGTGGACGAGATCGACCGATCGCGTCGCCGGCAGCAGTTTTCGGCCGCCGATGTGATCGTAGAGAAACAACCCCAGGCGCAGCAGCCAAGCCGGCCGCAACCCGGCGTGGTGCGGCAGCACGAAGCGCAGCGGCCGGATGATGTGCGGGGCGATCTGCCAGAGAATCTCGCGCTCGATCAGCGCCTCGCGCACCAAACGAAACTCGTAATATTCGAGGTAGCGGAGCCCGCCATGGATCAGCTTGGTCGACCACGACGAGGTGCCGCTGGCCAAGTCATTCATTTCACACAGAAAAACGGAATTCCCGCGACCGACCGCGTCGCGGGCGATGCCGCAGCCGTTGACGCCGCCGCCAATGATAGCGAGGTCGAAAACCTGATCCAAGCGACGCTTCCCCCGGCAACCGCCTTCATTTCGGCGATTTTACTTTCGGATTGGAGTAAATCACAACGGAAAACGAAAGCAACCGAAAACGGGAAACCGGCCTCGTTTCGCCCGTTCCAGCGGGGTTGGCTTGAGTCGGCTGGCCCGGAGGCAGCCCGCATCCGAGGAGCATCGCCGACGGGTCCGCGCGAAGCGCGGCCCGATGTTAAACTCCGCGATGCGTCTCGACGCCTCTAGCGTAGACGGGTGACGGTCGAGGCCGTCTCCGCCACGGGCTCATCGATATCGCCGGCCGGCTTGTCCATCGCCTCGACCACTTCGATGCCGCGGTGGTGGCAGATGCTGGCCAGCCCGGCAGGCAGCGGCGCGTCGGTCACGAAGGTCTGGATCTGGCTGAGATGGGCGATGCGCACCGGCGCGCTGCGGCGCAGTTTGGTGGAGTCCGCCACCAGCATCACGCTGCGGGCGTTGGCGATGATCGCCTGGGCCGCCTGCACCTCGCGATAGTCGAAATCCAGCAGCGCGCCTTCCTCGTCGATCGCCGAGGCGCCGATCACGGCGTAGTCGACCTTGAACTGGCCGATCAGGTTGATCGCGGTCGAGCCGATCACCGCGCCGTCGGCGCGCCGCACCGTGCCGCCGGCGACGATCACCTCGATACGCGGATGGCGGTACAGCAGCATCGCGACGTTAAGGTTGTTGGTAATGACGAGGAGGTCTTCGTGCGAGGTCAACGCGCTGGCGACTTCTTCGGTGGTGGTGCCGATGTTGATGAAAAGCGAACAGCCGTTCGGGATCCGGGAAGCCGCGGCCATGCCGATCGCCTTCTTCTCCTCGGCGGCGACGAAGCGGCGCGCCTCGTAAGCGAGATTCTCCACCCCCGAGGCGATGATGGCGCCGCCATGAATCCGCGTCAGCGAGCGCTGGTCGCACAGATCGTTGAGATCCTTGCGGATGGTCTGCGCCGACACCTCGAAGCGGCGCGCCAGATCCTCCACTGTCACCCGGCCAAAGGCCCGGGCGATGTTGAGAATTTCCGATTGGCGATGCGACAGCCCGGCCACGGCGACACCTCAAGGCAAAGGAGGCCGTATGGTGAGGATGTTTGGCGGACGGGTCAACGAGACAGATGGCGCCTTGGCCGGTGCCGACAGCCGAAGCTAGATCCTGGTTAAGGCGTCAACCGGCCGGCTGCAGCTTGCCCTTTGTCAGAAACTGCCGCGCCACCCGCTCGGCCTCGCGGGCGCTGCGAAACAGCCGGCCTTCCAGCGCATTGAACTTGCGGCTCGCCGAGAAAAATCGAAATCCGGCCGCATCCCGCACCACGATGCCGGCCGCCTGCGAACTGACTTCGATGATGTAACTGTCTGACATTTGCGTCGGCGTCCTCGGTTGCGAAATTCCGCGCAAACAACAGGCAGGGGGAGAGAAGGTTCCCGCCTTCGCCCTGCGGGCTTCGGCGTGGCAAGCCCGCCCTGGTTCGGCGGGTTCCGCGCGGCAAATGGCATCGCGCAAGGGGCCGCGCGGGCATGACAGGGACGCAGGCCGGGCTGCTTCCAACCGGATCGACCGCGTTCACGAACGCGTGGTAAACCCGAAAAGCAGTCGCCGGCTCGAAAGGAAGGCCCCATGAGACACTTCACCGCACGCGTCGCCGCGCTGACGACGGTTGCCCTCATGGCAGCGGGCGGCGGGGTCGAGGCGCGGGTCACGAAGATCGTCGTCGACCGCACCGCCGCGCTGCCCGACGGCGTCAACGAGAGCCTGACCGGACGCGCGTTCGGCGAACTCGACCCTAACGAGCCCGGCAATGCCGTCATCACCGATATCTCGTTGGCGCCGCGCGACGGCCGCGGCCGCGTCGCCTATGTCACCAAATTCACGCTGACCAAGCCCAGGGACATGGCCAAGGCAAGCGGCGTCCTCTGGTATGACGTGGTCAACCGCGGAAAGCCGGTGGCGCCGAACGTCAGCCCGGGCGCGACCGCACCGTCGGCAACCAAACCTCAGGATTTCGGTCACGTCGCGTTGATCAGCGGATGGCAGGGCGACATCGTGCAGACCGACGACAACTGGGCGGTTCAGGTTCCGGTTGCCCGCAATCCAGATGGATCGTCGATCACGGGCGTGGTGCTGGCGCGCATCGCCAACGCGCCGCCGGGATCGCGTTCGCGGCCGCTGGGCATGCTTGCCACATTGATCCCCTACGATGCTGCCAGCCTCGACACGACGAAGGCGCGCCTGATCGCCAAAAGCTCGGAAACCCGCACCGGTGAAACCGGCGCATCGAAGGACATCGCCGCCGGCGACTGGGCTTTTGCCGACTGCAGCACGGCGGCATTTCCCGGCGACCCCAATCCGCGTTCGCTCTGCCTGAAAGATGGATTCGATCCCGCCCTGCTCTATGAACTGGTCTACGAGGCCAAGGATCCGAAAGTGCTCGGGGTGGGCCTTGCGGCGATGCGCGACGTCGCGTCGTTCTTTCGCTTCGAAGCCGCCGATGACGACGGCACCCCCAATCCCGTCGCCGGCAGGATCCAGCATGCGATCGTGCAGGGCATTTCCCAGTCCGGCAACGCGCTCAAGACCTTCCTGCTGCTCGGGTTCAACCAGGATGAGCAGAAGCGCCAGGTGTTCGACGGCGCCAACCCGCACATCGCCGGACGGCTGACCGCGATCAACATTCGCTTCGGCTTGCCGGGCGGCTCCGGCACCCTGTACGAGCCGGGCGGCGAAAGCACCTTGTGGTGGTCGTCCTATGTCGATGACAAGCGCGCGCGGCCCGGTTCGAGCCTGCTCGACCGCTGCCTGGCGACGGACACCTGTCCGAGGATTTTCGAAACGTTCGGCGCCAGCGAATTCAACGCGCGGCTGATGACGATTGCGGAGACCGGCACGGACGGAAAGGCCGATCTCGCGATTCCGTCCAACGTCCGTCGTTACTACTTTCCGGGCACGACCCATGGTGGCGGCGCGGGCGGCTTCATCGCCGCGCCACGTCCGGCGACCGGATGCGTGCTGGCCCAGAATCCCAATCCCGAAGACGAGACGATGAACGCGCTGCAGATCGCGCTGGTCGAGTGGGTCGTGAAGGATATCGAGCCGCCGGCCAGCCTCTATCCGACGCTGGCCCATGGCGATCTCGTGGCGAACAGCCGCGAAGCGATGAATTTTCCCGAGATCGCCGGCGTGCCGTCCCCGACCGGTATGGCGGTCGGCCTGTTCGACTATGACTATGGCGAAACGCTCGACTACGGCAATTTTTCGGGCGTGCTGTCGCGCCAGCCGCCCGCGATCCGGCAGATCATCCCGGCGTTGATGCCGCGGGTGAACGCCGACGGCAACGAGACGATCGGCGTCGCTTCAGTCCTGCATCAGGTCCCACTCGGCACCTATGCCGGGTGGAATGCGACCGCCTCCGGCTTCTTCAAGGGCCAGCCGTGCGGCGGCGGCCTGACCGGCGGCTATATCCCGTTCGCAAAATCGAAGGCGGAACGGCTGGCAGCGAACGATCCGCGACCCTCGCTGGAAGAACGTTACGGCACCCAGGCCGGGTATGTCTGCCTGGTCAAGAAGGCCGCGAGCCAGGAGGTGGCCCGGCGCTTCCTCAGGCCGCGCGATGCCAACCGCTTGATCGCCGGGGCCTCGGCCGTCGACAACATGGCGGACGTGCCAAAGGATCCGGCGCGGGATCTGCTGGCCGACAAGCACTGCGGTTTGTAGCGCGGGCGGGGCACCGGCGTTACGTCACCAGGGCAACGCCCAGCAACGGCTCCCTGGCGTAACGGTCATGGAAACCGTTCGGTGAGCGCATCCAGTTGCCGAGATCGATGCCGATGAAGCGGTCGGGCTCGACGAATTCGTGGCTGTTGTGCAGGCCGTCGAGAACGTGGCGCAGATAGCCGACGCGGCGGACACCGTGCAGTGGATAGTGCCGCCCCGAGCCGTCGATCACGAACGCGGTCGACGGTGCCCATATCTGCTGCAGGTCGTCCCAGGCCGCCGTCTTGTAATCGTGGATGTGCCCGGAGCAGATCGTCACCTGGCCGGCCGGCGCCAGCATATGATGTAACCGCGCGCGGTGCTCGGGATAGAGCGCGCCCTGGGTCGGCTTGTCGTCGGCCGGCGACGTCAGATAGAGCGGCTTGTGCTGGACGACCATAAGCCTGCGGCCATCCGACTGGTTGGCGGCGGCGCGGATCAGGTCCTCTTGCTCGGCTTCGGCCGGCAGACCGCTGCCGAACAGCATCGAATTCAGGCCCAGCAGGCGCCACGACGGCCCGATCTCGCGCACCCAGAAATCCGCGCCGAAGTGGCGCAGGTAAGCCTCGCGGCGATCCGCCGTGATGACGCTCTCCCCACCCCGGACGTCGGGCCGGCTGTTGCCGATGTCGTGGTTGCCCGGAATGAAAAGGACCTCCTTGCCGATCCGGCGAAACTGCCCGGCGGCGAAGGCGAGTTCCGCTTCGTGATCGGCGCCGTCGATCGACATGTCGCCGGAGCAGACGATGAGATCACTTTCCTCCGCGCCCAGAAGTTCGATCAGCAGTTCCCAGTTGTGATGGAAGAACGGCCGCCGGCGGCTGAGATGGACGTCGGAGATCTGGATGATGCGCTGGATGTCCCGGGATGTCATGCTGCCGACGCCTTCGCGGCCATGACCACGGTGGTGAGATAGGGCACCTCTACGCCGCCGGACGCATCGCCGTGACGGTCGATGATCGCGTTGAGCCGGGCCAGGTATTCGGTCTCGCCGAGGGCAAGGATGGCGCGGCGCGTGATGCTCGACGACAGGCTGAAGGGAATGAAGGTCTCGCGCGTCATCGGTCTATCCCAATCGAACGCATGGCGCTGCACGGCGCCGGTCGCCTCATGCCGGCGCAATTCGCCGAACGCGTCGATGGCGGCAAAGCCGCCGGTGCCGGCCGGAAACGTGCCGCGCCGATAGCCCGGCACGGTGTCTTCGTGCAGCGCTTCATAGGCCGCCAGAAACGGACTTTCCCAAAAACGCCGGATGCTTTGCACGATCGCGATCCGGCCACCCACGCGCAGGGCGCGAAACGCCTCGGCGTAGAAGCGCGGCCGATCGAACCAATGTGCCGCGGTGGCGGCAGTCACCAGCGCCAGGCCCGAATCCGGAAACGGCAAGGCTTCCGCGGATCCCGCGACGAACGACAGATTGGGGACGTCGGTCGCGGCCGCCTCGGCCGTGGACCGCATGTCCGCCCCGGGCTCGACGCCGACGATTCGCGCGTCGGGATACGACCACGCCAGTTGCCGGCTGAAGATGCCGGTGCCGGCGCCGACATCGACAACGCGGTCGCCGGCCGCGACCTGCAGGATCGCAAGTGCCGCGGGCGGATAATCCGGGCGCGCCCGGCCGTAGTGGATGGCAACCCCGTCGTAAGGATTGTCGCCCAGCTGGTTGAGCAGGTTTCGTTGCGCCATCGCGATCACTCCAGGAGTTTGCGGACATCGGCTGCCATGGCAGGCATGGTGTCTGCCGCGGTCTTCTTGCCGGTCACCACGGCCTCGGTGTGCCGCTTGATCACGTCGATGATCTTGACGGAGTTCGAGCCCGGAAACGCGTACCAGCCGGTCAGGATCGGCAACTGGACGATGCTGGCCTGGAAATTGGGGTTGGCCCTGTAGTAGTCGCCGAGCAATTCGGGGGTTTTCACTGCAATGCCGTTGCCGGGCAGGTAACCGGTGTGGGTGGCCATGATGGTCTGGCCGACCGGACCGGTGGCGAACTTGACGTATTTCCACGCGGCCAGCTGCTTTTCCGGATCCTTCGTCAGCATCACCGCGAGGTTGCCCCCCGCCGGCAGCAGGCCTTCGGGCGCGCCCAGCGGAAACCGCACGGTCTTGAAATCGAAAGCGTTGCCGATCTGCCGGGCGGCGTTGCCGAGATTGGACGAGGAATCGGCGACGATGCCGATCTTGCCGGCGATGAAGGCCGGCCGCGCCTGGCTCGCCGGCAGGTTGGGCATTTTCGCCCGGGCGAACAGCTCGAAAGTGGCCAGCGCCGCCATTCCCTCGGCCTGATCGAACATGATGGTCTTTTCGTCCGGCGACATCATCCGTCCGCCATTGGCGAACAGCAGGGTCTGAAACATCCAGTTGCCGGTGACGTCCCACTGGAAATAGAAGCCGGTGACATTTTTGGCGGGGTCGTCGATCTTCCTGCCCAACGCGACGATGTCGTCCCAGCGCGTCGGAAAATGCGCGATGTCGACGCCGGCCGCTTTCACGAGGTCGGCATTGACGTAAAGCAGCGGCGTCGAAATCGCGAACGGGATGCCGAACGTCTTGCCGTTCAGCGCGCCGGCCCGCAGGATGCCGGCATCGTAGCCGAGCTTGTCGGGACCGCCTTCCTTCGCCATGAAGGGATCGAGGGCAATGGCGAGGTCGCGGTCGACGAGGCTGCGCAGCAAATTGAGGCCCTGGAAGCTCACGTCCGGCAGGTCGCCGATCATGGCGCCACGCAGGACTTTTTGCGAGGCGTCTTCGTAATTCTGCGCGGCGGTGAGGAATTCGACCGTGATGCCCGGATTCTCCTTCTCGAAGCGCTGCTTGATCTCCTGGTGGGCCTGGGCCGAGGTGCGATCGAAGGCGGTGAGAACCTGCAGGCTGGTCGCCTGCGCGGCGCTCGCCGGCATGCCGATCAGTCCGCCAATCGCGATGGCCGCCAAACGCGTTCGCATCAAGAACTCCGTCGATTCGTCATTTCAGGGAAGCCGAGGTCAGGCCTTCGATGAACCAGCGCTGGGCGACGACGAACGCCAGCATTAGCGGCAGGATCACCAGCACGGCGCCGGCCATCAGCGGGCCGTATTCGGTGCTGGTTTCACCGCTGCGAAACACCGCAACCCCCAGCGCCGGCGGCATCAGGTCCGGCGACTTCACCGCGATCAGCGGCCAGAACAGGTCGTTCCAGTGCGCGACGACGGAAAAGATCGAAAAGGCGATCACCGCCGGCATCGCCATCGGCAGCATGATGCGCCAGACGATCGCCAGTTCGGAGAGGCCGTCCAGCCGGGCGGCGTGAACGATATCGTCGGGGATCGACCTGAAGAACTGACGGAACAGGAAGATGCCGAACGGCGAGACGACGAAGGGAAAGACCAGCGCGGCATAGGTGTTGAGCAGGCCGAGACTGTAGCCGAGAATGAAGACCGGCAGCGCCAGGATCTGGTGCGGAAGCAAGAGGCCGAACAGAACGAGGCCGAACAGCGCGTCGCGGCCCTTGAATTCCAGCTTGGCCAGCGCATAGGCGCAGGGCGCACAGATCAGGATCTGCAGAACGAGAATCGCCGCGCAGACCAGCACGCCGTTGGCGAGATAGCGCGGCAGCGGCGCCACGGTCAGCGCCTTGTGGTAGTTCTCGGCCGCATACCAGTGCCCGGGCAACAGCGAGAACGAGGCCTGGAAGATCTCGGACGGCGGCTTGAGCGACAGGCTGGTCATCCAGACGAACGGCAACAGCACCAACCCGCCGGTTACCAGGAGCAGCGCATGGCGGGCGATTGCGGCCGGCCGCGTGCGACGATGAGCAAGTCCGATCATTGATAGTGCACCCGCGAATCCATCAGGCGGACCTGGATCAGGGTGAGCGTCACTGCGATGACGAGGAAGACGACGGTGATGGCGGCGCCGTAGCCGGCGCGCAGGAATTCGAAACTCTCGCGATAGAGGGTGTAAAGCAAAAGCTCCGAGGCGTGGCCGGGACCGCCCTGGGTCAGGATCTGCACCGTATCGAACGCCTCGAAGGCGCGCAGCGCGACGACGATGACCACGAACATGGCGACCGGACCGAGCATCGGCAGAGTCACGGTACGCAGCCGGTCGAGCCATTGGTCGGCGCCGTCGACGTCGGCGGCGTCGTAGAGGTCCTGCGGAATATTCTTCAGGCCGGCCAGGAACAGCACCATGGCGAAGCCGAGGTTCTGCCAGATGCCGATCAGAGCCAGCACCGGCAGCACCGTGGTCTCATCGCGCAGCCAGTTGGCCGTCGGCAGGCCGAGCGCCGCGAATGCCATGTTGACGAGACCGACGGTGGGATGGAGCAGCGCCTCCCAGGCGATGGCGGTGGCGGCGAGCGTCGCCATGAACGGCAGGAAATGCGCGGCACGGTAAAAGGCGCGAAAACTCTTGCCGCTCTCGATCAGCAGCGCTGTGCCGAGGCCGGCCAGCACGGTGCCGGGGACCACCATCGCCACATAGGCCAGCGTGTTACCCAACGAGGCGCGAAAACCCGGATCGGCAAACACCGCGCTGAAATTGGCCAGGCCGACGAAGCGCAGGCTCTTTGCGCCGAACTGCCAGTCGGTCAGCGCGATGACCACGACGGCAAGCGCCGGGAAGATGAACAGGGTCAGAAGAAGCGCAACGGCGGGCCCGGTCAGCGCGGTGGCCGCGAGCATGTCGTCCAACTTCCGCTTCCGAAGCGACGACATCGACGCGGCGTCGCGGGACGGCTCAAGCGCACCGCTGTGGCAGAGGCTGCTCGCGGCCGTCATGGCATGTACTCGGGCACGGGCTCCGCGGCATCGGACACCGCAATCGCGCGGCTGCCATCGCCCGGACGAATGCGCTTGCCGTCAGCGCCGAACAACAGCACTTGGTCGGCACGAACCCTGAGACGGATGGTCTGGCCGATGGCGACATGCGACGCGCGTTCTGCGTGCAACCGCGCGACCAACTGTCCGGCCTGTCCCGGCCGGTCGAGATGGACATAGAGGTCGGAGCCCATGTGCTCGATGAGCCGGATCATCCCGGACAGCACGCCTGGCGCGATCGAAGGCGCGAGATCCAGCGCCTCGGGACGGATCCCCAGCGTGACCTCGGCGCCGGGCTTCAGGCCCGTCGCGATCGTCAGCATCTCGCCGCCGGCATCGACGCGACCGTCCTCGCGCACGCGCGCCTCGATCATGTTGATCCGCGGCGAGCCGATAAATTCAGCCACCCGGCGCTCCGACGGATCGGCATAGATCTGTTGCGGCGGCGCGACCTGCAGCAATTCGCCGTCCAGCATGACGGCGACCCGGTCCGACAGCGTCATCGCTTCGGCCTGGTCGTGCGTGACATAGACGAAGGTTACGCCGAGCTTGCGATGCAGCTCCTTGATCTCGGCGCGCATAGAGACGCGCAGCTTGGCGTCGAGATTGGAGAGCGGCTCGTCCATCAGGAAGACTGAAGGCCTGCGCACCATGGCGCGCCCGAGCGCGACGCGCTGGCGCTGCCCGCCGGAGAGTTGGCCCGGCCTGCGGGCCAGAGCGTGATCGATCTCGAGCAAGGCCGCGGTGCGGCGGACGTCCGCGTCGATCTGCCGGATGGTGGCCCGCGCTCCCGGAAGCAACCGCCCGATGAGCGGCAGACGCTGCCACGCGGACAGGCGACGCATCCGCAGCGGCAGCGCAATGTTGGCGGCGACCGTCATATGGGGATAGAGCGCGTAGGACTGGAAAACCATCGCGACGTCGCGCCGCTTCGGGCGCAGGCCGTCGACCGGGAGGGCATCCACCGTGACGCTGCCGGATTCCTGCAGCTCAAGGCCCGCAATGATCCGCAGCAGCGTGGACTTTCCGCAGCCGGACGGCCCGAGCAGGGTCAAGAACTCGCCGCTCTCGATGGCGAGAGAAACGCCCTTCAAGACCGGGTTTGCACCGTAACTCTTCGATAGCCTGTCGAGGCCGATCGCCGCCATTCCGCCAATCCATCTGCGCGCCGATGTCCTCTCGACACCGCGTAAAAATCTGTCTAGACAGATTTTGCTACAAATCGATGACAGTGGTTTCTTGCCGATTTTGCGCCGGCCATCGATGGGGCTTGTGGCGGCGTCAGCCGCGGTGAGGCAACCATCGCCGCGAGCGACGATCATTTTGGATGCGAGCGGTGACCCAGATGTGGCCCAAGCCATCGGCCGACCCTCAAGAACCGCTGTGGAAGCAGGTGGAGCAAACGCTGCTGCAGGACATCCGGGGCGGACGCTTCGATGGCGCCAACCGGCTACCGTCCGAACATGAACTGGCGGAGCGGTTCGGCGTCAACCGCCACACCGCGCGGCAGGCGCTGGCCGGCCTGGTCCAGCGCGGCATCGTGTTCAAGCGCAAGGGCGGCGGATCGTACCTCGTACCCGGCGTGATCGATTATGAGATCGGCGAGCGCACGCGCTTCAGCACCAACGTCGCCCTGCAGGGCCGCGAACCGAGCCGCACGCTGCTGGAGGTGAGCGAGCGCAAGCTTCACGGCCGCGCCAGCACGGCGCTGGCGATGGCGGATGGCGAGTTGTCGATCTTCATCCAGACCATCGGCGAGGCGGACGGCATCCCGATCAGCATCGGCGACACCTATCTTCCCGCCCGCCGCTTTCCGGGTTTTGCGGCACTGTTTCGCGAGACGCTGTCGACGACCAAGACGCTCGCCCATTTCGGCGTGACCGACTACACCCGCGACATCACCCGCATCATCGCCCGCGCCCCCTCCCCGGACGATGTCCGCCATCTGCGGCAGTCGGCGATGACGCCGGTGCTGGCGGTCGAGAGCATCGATGTCGACGCGGACAATCGTCCGGTCGTCTATCACGAGACGCGGTTTGCGGGGGAGCGGGTGCAGTTCTTGGTGAAGCGGGGGGAGAGGTCGGGGGAATGACGGCGTCGTGATGGGATTGAGTTGCCGCCCCCAGCGGAGCAGCCAAAGCCCGGATCCCGGTTCAGGCGTCAGCGTGCGGCGAGCCGATGTCAGTTTTTGACGCTCTCTTGCACCTTTGCCTTACAAGAGACCAGAAGCGTAAATGCCCTCGCATTGCGTGCGATATCGGCGGTTTTCATTTCAACTTTCGTGTCCGCGACCTGGTACGACACCACGCTGTTGTCCAGAAAATCCCGGAGAGCCCCCGTCTTGATCGCGAAGTTGATATTCTCCGGAATGTTGCCGGTCGCTTTCACGAACTTCAACGCGTTCAATTTCGCGGCAACCACGCCCACAACTTCGCCGCTGGAAGCTAGAAGAGGCCCTCCGCTGTTGCCCGGCTGGACGGCCGCGCTGATTTGAAGGAAACGCGTATCATTCAACAATCCGCTGAGCGAACTCACGATCCCCGTCGTCACGGTGAAGTCTGACGTTAGAAGACCGTGGAACGGATATCCAATCGCTATGACGCCATCACCCGAGTGGATGGCCTTGTCCTTGATCGTCGCCACATCCTTGAAGGCACCCGCGGGCGCTTGCAGCAGGGCCAGATCATTCGTCTCGTCGCTCGAAACGAGACGCAACTTGACGGGCGCCTCGCCGGTCAGATTACCCTGAATGTCTCCCACACATCCATCCACGACGTGCTGGTTGGTCACGACGTGTCCATTGGCGCTCACCACGAAGCCGGTTCCGGTCTGATCGCCCATCTTAGCGGGCTTCCCTTCCGGCGAGGTGGATGGGGCCGCCGACGAAGAAGCGACAGGCTTTGCGACCGCCGGCACCGGAATGGTGAAGTCGCCCGCATTTGCTATGCCAACCTGCTTCGTCTTGGCCACGCAGTTTGCCAACGTTGGCAGCAGGTGCGCGGTCTGATCGAGCTTGAACTGGAAGAGCTGCCCCTGCGTAAACGCAGTCATCGCATTCGCTTTCCTGAATTGAGCGATGAGCGAGGAATTCTTGGGCATTGATACAACGACCATCTTGTCGCTGATCGGAACGCCGTGAACGCTAAACGGCGCCTGCCCATCGAAAGTCAGATCAATGGGGAAGGCCTGACCTGTCGTAAGGGCCCATTTTTCATGAGCGAAGCCCAAGCTCCATTCGGAAGACTGGCTTACCGAAACGACAAAAAAGATGCCGCTGACATATGGAGTGCCCGCCGCGCAATGCGAAAACGCGCCTGTCTGATCATTCGTGTATGCTCCACCCTTCCAGTTGCCGACGGATATATTCCCGTACGGGCCCCGTGCCGTGGCAGACCAATTCGTCAGAATGAAACCAATCAGACATAGAAGGAGAACGACGCAGCGCTTCATGATCCGGCCCCCTAATTCGGGAGCTTAATGCGCCTCCAAAAAAGAGTCTAAGGTTTCCAACCTCTGGTCGTGCAAAGCGGTCTGCAAACCGGACTAGGGGCAATAAGTTCAGTGAAATCAATAGTGTACCCGGAAAACGGACAATGACCCCGATCGGCGGGATAATTCCGCGTCAATGAATGACGACTGGATGCTACGTCGCGATCGGTGCGTCATCCCGCTTCACCGCCTGCGGCCTCCCCTGATCATCGATCGACACATAGGTAAAATTCCCGTCGGTCACCAGGATCGACAGCATCTCCTTGCGCCGCAACACCCAGGCTTCCAGGTGCACGGTGATCGACGTCCGCCCCACCCGCACCAGCGTCGCATGCACCGAGACGAGATCGCCGACATACACCGCCTTGCGAAAATTCATCGCCTCGATCGCCACCGTCACGGTGCGGGACCTTGCGATCTTGGAGGCGAAGACGCCGCCGCCGACGTCCATCTGGCTGAGCAGCCAGCCGCCAAAAATGTCGCCGTTGGCGTTGGTATCGGCCGGCATCGCCAGGGTGCGGATGCAGAGATCGCCGGTCGGTTCGGTGCCGAGGCTGGCGGGTGCGCCGCTCATTTGAAGGTCTCCCAGCCGGTATCCGGCGCGAAGCGGTCGCCGAATTTGGTGGCGAGGTCGGCCAGGGTGTTGGCGACGTTCTGCGGACCACGGCTGCGGGCGTAATTCAACGGGCCGCCGCGGAACGGCGCGTAGCCGGTGCCGAAGATCATCGCGCCGTCGACCGCATCCGGATCGTCGACGATGCCCTCGCGCAGGCAGGCGACACAGACGTTCGACATCGGCAGGATCAGCCGGTCGATCATCTCGGCCGTCGGCTGTGCGATCATGGCCTGCGGCGAACTCTTGTCGGCCTTGCCGTCCTTCCAGACATAAAAGCCCTTGCCGCTCTTGCGGCCGAGCTCGCCCTTGGCGACCTTTTCGCGCAGCCAGGCCGGCGTCGGCGGCAGCGCGTCGCCGAATTTCGAGCGCAGCATGTCGCCGACCGCCAGACAGATATCGAGCCCGACCTGGTCGGCCAGCTCGATCGGCCCCATCGGCATGCCGAACTTTTCAGCCGCGGCGTCGATCACGGTCTTGTCGATCTTCTCGTCGAGCATCACCATGGCTTCGAGCATGTACGGCGTCAGCGCGCGGTTGACGAGGAAGCCGGGCGAGCTCTTCACCGGCAGCGGCAGCCGATCGATGGCGCCGACAAAGGCCATGGCCTGCTTCAACAGCTCCGGATCGGTGCCGTCATGGCTCACCACTTCGACCAGTTGCAGCCGCGACACGGGATTGAAGAAATGCAGACCCAGCAGGCGTTGCGGCGACGTCAGCGTCGACCGCAGATCCTGCAGCGGAATGCTCGAGGTATTGGTAGCGAGGATGGCGCTGGGCTTCATGCGAGGCTCCAGCCCGGCATACACCTTCTGCTTCAACTCCAGCTTTTCCGGCACCGCCTCGATGATCAGGTCGGCGCCGCGAACGCCCTCGCCGTCCATGTCCGGTATCAAGCGATCGAGCGCGTCGCGAACCTCCGTACGCTTGCGGATGATCTTGCCGAATAGATCCGACGCCCGCTTGATGGCGCCGGCGATCGGCTCCGCCTTCATGTCGGCCAGCGTGACGCGCAGGCCCTGGTTGGCGCACCACGCGGCGATGTCGCCACCCATGGCGCCAGCGCCGATGACATGGACATGCTTGACGGTGCTGCCGGAGCCGGCCTGCTTCTTCATCTGCTCGCGCAGGAAAAACACCCGGATCAGGTTCTGCGCGGTCGGCGTCACCATCAGACTGGCGAACGACGTCTTCTCCGCCGCCAGCATCGCCGGCTTGTCGCCGCCGTGTTTCTCCCACAGATCGATCAGCGCATAGGGTGCCGGGTAATGCTCACGCGGCGCAGCCTTTTCGACCTCGCGGCGCATGCGATAGGCGAGATAACCGCGGACCGGTACATATTGCAGAATCATATTTACTGGGTTGCCCGCGCGGCGCCTCAATCGGCCGAACACCGCATCCTTGACCGCGTTGCGGACGTGACGCTCCTGGGTCACCGCGTCGACCAGTCCCAGCGATTTTGCCTTGCGGGCGTCAATGGTCTTGCCGGTCAGCATCAGGGGCATCGCCTGCATCGGATTGACCAGCGCGGTGAACCGTGCGGTGCCGCCGAGGCCTGGATGCAGGCCGAGCATCACCTCGGGAAAACCGAAGCGGGCGTCATCGATGGCGATGCGGGACTGGCAGGCCAGCGCGACTTCCAGACCGCCGCCAAGGCAGAAGCCGTGGATCACCGCCACGGTAGGAAGCCGCAGCGCTTCGAGCCGATCGATCACCGCGTGGGCGCGGCCGATCTCGGTCTCGACAGCACCCGGATCGCCGGCGCCACGGAATGCATTGACGTCGGCACCGGCGATGAAGCCGGATGTTTTGGCCGACCGAATGACGAGGCCGGCGGGGCGCTGGCTTTCCAGCGTCGCCAAGATGGCGTCGAGCTCTTCGATCAGCTCCGCCGACAGCGTATTGGCGCTGGCACCGGCGCGATCGAACAGCAGCCAGGCGATGCCGTCGGTGTCACGGGTGAGTTTGAAGTTGCGGTACGGGCCGCTCGGGTCGGGCGCGGGCCCGAGTTCGAGCACGCGGTCGCCGAGAACGTCCATGATCCTGCTTTCCATGATCGTTCCCTATACCGTCTCGATCAGCATGGCGCCGCCGAGTCCGCCGCCGATGCATTCGGTGGCGACGCCGCGTTTAGTGCCAAGTCGTTTCATCGCATTGACCAGGTGCAGCACGATGCGGTTGCCGCTGGTGCCGACCGGATGGCCGAGGCTGATGGCGCCGCCATCGACATTGAGCCTGGCGCGGTCGATCTCGCCCGCGGCGCCGTCGAGGCCCAGAATCTGGCGGCAGAATTTTTCGTCGTTCCAGGCGGCAAGGCAGCCCAGCACCTGGGTGGCGAAGGCTTCGTTCAGTTCCCAGGTCTCGACGTCCTGCAGCGTCAGCTTGTTGCGCTTCAACAGTTCGGTGGATGACAGCACCGGGCCGAGGCCCATGATCGAGGGATCGAGCGCCGACCACTGGCTGTCGACGATGACTGCCTTCGGCTTCAGGCCGTGTTTGGCCACGGCGTCTTCCGACGCCAGGATGGTCCAGGAGGCGCCGTCGGTAATCTGCGACGAGTTGCCGGCGGTGACCTGGCCCCAGGGCCGCTCGAACACCGGTTTCAGCGTCGACAATTTCTCCGGCGTGGAATCCGGCCGCACGCCATCGTCGTGATCGTAGAATTTGCCGTCGCGGCTGAACGCGGTTTCGACTTCGCCCTTCAGCCAGCCCTGCGCCTGGGCGTTGGCGAGCCGCTTGTGGCTCTCCGACGCGTAGGCATCCGACTGCGCGCGCGTAATGCCGAACAGATGGCCGACCACTTCGGCGGTCTGGCCCATGTTGAGCTCGGTGATCGGATCGGTGAGGCCGCGCTCGAGGCCGATGACCGGTTTAAAATAGCTGGGGCGGGTTTTCGCCAACGCCGCGAGTTTCGCCAACATGCCCTTGGCACCAGCCAGCCCGGCGAACCAGTGCACACCCTGCTGCGGCCAGACCAGCGGCGCGTAGCTCAAGGCCTCGGCGCCGCCGGCCAGAATCAGATCGGCACTGCCTTCGCGGATAGTGCGATAGCCGGTGTCGATCGACTGCATGCCGGAGCCGCAGTTGATCTGCACGGTGAACGCCACCATCTTTTCGCCCATGCCGAGCCGAAGCGCGGCGACCCGCGCCGGATTCATCTCGTCGGCGATGACGTTGACGCAGCCGAGGATCACCTCGTCGAACGCATCGGGGGC
>Ga0209758_1002646_pt1 | contig 17756 bp, 12 predicted proteins | sample AraplaMF_Col_mMF_FD_184258 | JGI IMG/M metagenome (GOLD analysis project Ga0209758, IMG submission 184258) | Arabidopsis root microbial communities from the University of North Carolina, USA - plate scrape MF_Col_mMF (SPAdes) (version 2) | ecosystem: Host-associated > Plants > Roots > Endosphere...
TCCGCTGCTGGTCGGAATCGAGCGCTACGGCCCCGTCGGGGTGGTCGACATCGCCGACCATGTCGGCCGCGATCACACCACCGTCAGCCGCCAAGTGGCCAAGCTCGAGAGCCTGGGGTTGATCGAACGCAAGCCCAGTCCGGCCGATCGCCGCATCAACCAGGCCGCCATTACACCCAAGGGCCGCACGCTGACCGACGCGCTCGACGGCGCCCGCCTGCGGCTCGCGATGCCGATCCTCGCCAAGTGGACGGAGGAAGATTTCGGCGATCTCGTCCGGCTGTTCCGGCGGTTCGTCGACGATCTGAAGGACCTGCCGGACTGAGTTGCGGTCTGTTACGGCGGGGTGCCCGGCCAAGGAATGATGCTGGCGACGATGATTGATGGGTAGCCGGTCCATCGCGGGATGACGCCGCGGGCCGCCGATCCGTTCGGGCTCGTCGCACCGGCACCGAGCACGGACGCGGTGCTGCTACCGCCACATCCCGCGCATCCGCGCGCCGATGTCGATCCGCGGCCCCTGGCTCGCGGTTCGCGCGGCTGCCGCCGCGGCGAGCGGCCAGCTCGTTCGTTCGAACAACGACAGCAGCGCCTCCGGGATGAAGCGGGTGCGGGATGCGTAGACGTGGCGGTCGCCTTGCGCATTCTGGCCGTGGGTGAAGAAACGCTGCGGCACGGTGAGATGCAGGTCGTCCTTGGCGCGGGTCATCGCGACGTAGAGCAGGCGGCGTTCTTCCTCGAGTTCGGCGCTGGTGCCGGCGCCGAGATCGGACGGCATGCAGCCGTCGACGACATTGAGCACGTAGACCGATTTCCATTCCTGGCCCTTGGCGGAATGGATCGTCGACAGGATCAGGTAGTCCTCGTCGAGCAGCGGGACTCCGGCCTGATCGCTGGTGGCGTCCGGCGGATCGAGCGTCAGCTCAGTGAGGAAGCGCTCGCGCGACGGATAGCCGCCGGCGATCTGCTCGAGCTGGATCAGGTCGGCGCGCCGGACCTCGGCGTCTTCATGGATGCGGTCGAGGTGCGGCTCGTACCACAGCCGGGCGCGTTCCAGATCGGCGGGCCATTCCGAATAGCGCAGGTTTGCCAGGGTCTGGACGAAGATGGTCCAGTCGTCGCCGGCGCGCGGCGGCGCCGGCAGGGCGCACAGCGCCGAGATCGGATCGGCGGCTTCCGCCATGGCGTCGAGGATCCGCTGCGCGGAAGCCGGCCCGACACCGGGCAGCAAGTGCAGGATCCGGAATCCGGCGACGCGGTCGCGCGGATTCTCGACAAAGCGCAGCAGCGCCAGCATGTCCTTGACGTGGGATGCGTCGAGAAATTTCAGCCCGCCGAATTTCACGAACGGAATGTTGCGCCGGGTGAGTTCGATTTCCAGCGGCCCGGAGTGCGACGAGGTGCGGAACAGCACCGCCTGGTGCTTCAGCAGCGCGCCTTCCTCGCGGTTCTCCAGCACCCGCTCGACGATGTAGCGGGCCTGGTCGGCCTCATCGCGGACCGCGACCAGTTGCGGTTTTCGCGTCGAGGCGCGGTCGGTCCACAGGTTCTTGGTGAAGCGCTCCTTGGCGAGACCGATGACGGCATTGGCGGCCGCGAGGACCGGCTGCGTCGAACGGTAGTTGCGGTCGAGCGTGATGATCTGGGCTTTCGGACTGAACTGATCGGGAAAGTCGAGGATGTTGCGCACGGTGGCGGCGCGGAACGAATAGATCGACTGGGCGTCGTCGCCGACCACGGTGAGGCCGCGTCCGCCCGGCTTCAGCGCCAGCAAGATCGAGGCCTGCAGGCGGTTGGTGTCCTGGTATTCGTCGACCAGCACATGGTCGAAGCGGCCGCCGATGTCATCGGCCAGCACCGGATCCGCGACCATCTGCGCCCAGTACAGCAAGAGGTCGTCGTAATCGAGCACGTTCTGGCGCTGTTTCGCCTCGACATAGCCGGCGAACAGTTCCTTCAGTTCCGCCGCCCAGCCCGAGCACCACGGATAGAACCGCCCCAGCACCTGCTCGACCGGCATCTCGGCATTGACGCAGCGGGAATAGATCGAGACGCAGGTGCCTTTGGTGGGGAAGCGCTTTTCGGTCTTCGACAATCCCAACTCGTGCCGGATCAGGTTGATCAGGTCGGCGGAATCCTCCCGGTCATGGATGGTGAACGCCGGATCAAGGCCGATCTGGTCAGAATAGTCGCGCAGCAGCCGCGCACCGATGCCGTGGAAGGTGCCGGCCCAGGTCAGGGCGTCGGTCATCACCCCGGCGTCGGGCCCCAGCACCTTGCGGGCGATCCGCTCGACCCGCCGCGTCATCTCGGCGGCGGCGCGGCGCGAAAAGGTCATCAGCAGGATGCGCCGCGGGTCGGCGCCGTTGACGATCAAATGGGCGACCCGATGCGCCAGCGTGTTGGTTTTGCCCGATCCCGCGCCGGCAATCACCAGCAACGGCGCCGCGTCGCCGCCCGCGCCGTGCTCGACGGCCCGCCGCTGCTCCGGATTGAGCGTTTCGAGATAGGCAGCGGTGGCAGCGGTCACGAATCACTCCCCAGGGGGCCGAGACTCGACGATTCTGCAGCGGACCGCAACGAGGTGTGGAGCGCGGGCGTTACGCCGCGCGCACCGAACTCAGGAACTTGCCGACCTCGAGCTTGAGCCGGTTGCTTTCCATGGACAGCGATTGGGCCGCCGACAGCACCTGCGTCGACGCCGACCCGGTCTCGCTGGCGCCGCTCTGCACGTGGGCGATGTTCGAGTTGACCGCGGTGGTTCCATGTGACGCTTGCTGGACGTTGCGGGAAATCTCCTGGGTCGCGGCGCCCTGTTGTTCGACGGCGGCGGCAATCGTCGCGGCGATTTCCGCCATTCGGCCGATGGTATCGCCGATCTCCTTGATGGCGCCGACCGACTCCTGTGTCGCGCCCTGGATGCCGGCGATCTGCTGACTGATCTCGCCGGTCGCCTTGGCGGTCTGCTCGGCCAACAGCTTGACCTCGGAGGCCACGACCGCAAAGCCACGGCCCGCGTCGCCGGCGCGCGCCGCTTCGATGGTGGCGTTGAGCGCCAATAGATTGGTCTGGCCCGCGATGGTATTGATCAGCTCGACGACGTCGCCGATCCGCGCTGCCGCCTTGGCCAGTTCGCCGACGCGATCATTGGTCTTGCGGGCCTGGTCGACCGCCTCGTTGGCGATGCGCGCGGATTCCTGCACCTGACGGCTGATCTCAGTCACCGAGGATGCCATTTCTTCGGTGGCCGACGCCACCGACTGCACATTGGTCGAGGCTTCCTGCGACGCCGCGGCCACAGTGGTGGCGAACTGCTGGGAGCGCTCCGCGGTGGTGGCCAGCGTGCCGGCGGAGGCCTCCAGCTCGGTCGAGGCCGAGGCGACGGTGTCGACGATCTCGTCGATCCTGGCCTCGAAATCGCCGGTGATCGCATCGACGCGCTGGCCGCGCCGGATCTTTTCTTCGGCGGCACTGGCCGCCGCGGCATCGGTTGCTTGCTTTGCGACGAGCACTTCCTTGAAGGACTGCAACGACTGCGCCATCTGCCCGATCTCGGTCTTGAGCGTCTGATGCGGAACCGGCGCGGTCAGGTCGCCGGCGCTGAGCGATCGCATCGAGGTGATGATGGAGGCGATGCCGCGCGAGACGTCGCGCACCAGATAGATGCCGATCATGATGCCGAGCACCGCCGCCACGCCGAGGATGCTCGCAAGCAGAACATAGGCGGATTGATAATTCTCCGCGGCGATCTTGCCCGCGGCATCGGCGCCCTGCTTGTTGAAGTCGACGTCCTTGATCAAGAGCGCATCCGCCTTCATTGCCAGCGGCAGCAGCGTCTTTTCGTTCATTTCCTGTGCTTCGCGTGGAACCCTGCCGACGCTCTTGTCGGACAGCGCCAGAACCTCTTGGGCGCCCTTGGCATAGACGTCCCATTGGTCGCGCCATTCATTGTAGATGGCACGCTCTTCGGCGGAGGTGATCAATTGCTCGTACGTCGCTCGCGCCTTGGCGAGGCGGTTGGCCGCCGCGGTCACGCGTTTGGCCACCGCGGCCTTCTCCTCGGCCGTGTCCGAGAGCATGTGCGCCCGGATCACGTTGCGGTAGGAGTTGATTTCGGACCGTAAATCGCCCAGCGCCCGGACGCTCGGCAGCCAGTTGGTCTGGATATCGGTGGTGCTGGCGTAGATCGCCCCCATCTTGGTCACCGCGAGCAATCCCATGCTCGTCATCGCCAGCAGCAGAACGCCGATCACGATGGTGATCTTGGTGCGGATGGAGAACTGCGCGAACATGATGACCGATCCTGGCTGGCTGTCGTGGCCGAGAGGGACGTTCCGACCTACGGTGGCGATTTGCCTGACGGCGCGAAGCTACGCCAAGAGGTTGCACAAATTGTAAATATCGGGCTTGGCGGTGATCGGGATTTGCCCGGAGATCGGTATTCTCACGTGAAGGCACGATCTGCTTCGATGGTCGCCTACGACGCCGACAGTTTCCTGACCTCGATGACCCGCGCCGCCGCTGAAACCGCGACTTCATAATGATCGGTCTGCACGATGTCGGTGATGTTGCGTGGCCGATGCGCGACGACGTTGACGCCGCCCCGGCGCCGCAGGCTGTCGTAGATCAGCCCGGCGCCGCCTGCGGCGCGCACCTGCTCGCCGAGTTTCTGCGCGGCGGCGTAATGATCGCCGGCATAGACCTCGGGGCGGGTCGCCTGCTGGCCTCTGATGTCGAGGTAGTCGCCGAGCAGCGTGGCGCTATAGGCGCGGTAGCTCCGCGTCATGGTGGCGACGCCGCGCGCCACAGTTTCGCGGCGCAGGTGATGGCCGACTTCGGCCGCTGCGGTGCGGATCTCGTCCGCGGCATACCAGGCGCCGAGCTCGGCTCCGTTGAAGCGCATCCCGCCCGGCGCCACGTGCAGGAAGGCGGCCATGACGATGCTGGCATTCGGCACGCCGTAGACCCATTCGGTTTGCGGCAGCCGGTCGATGCGATCCGCCACCAGGCGGTCGTTGGTCCAGCCGACCAGTTCCATCACCGCCGGCAGATCCGCCGCTCTCGCCACGGTGTCGAACAGTCCAATGGGAGGAAACTGCGACGGGATCAGCCGGTGCGCAGGTCGCGGCGCAGCTGAAAGCGCTTCCTTCACCGAAACACGATTTCCGAATCGTCATAAGGCGTAAACGCCGCATCGACGCTGTTGGGTTGCATGTAGATGCCGCCGCGGGCGCCATCGAGAAAGCGGCGCACCGTCAGCAGGCCGTCTTGTGAGCCGCTGGTGACGAGGTCGAGCGGCGGCCGGCCGCCGAACACCGTCGCGCTGTGCGGCGTGCGCAGCCACTCGGCGCTCAGGCGTTCGGATGGAAACAGAATGCCAAGCGCCTGATGAATGCCGAACAGCGCGGAAATCCGCGTCAGCACGTCGACGTCCAGGGTGAAGGCGCCGTGCTCCCGGGCCTGCTTGCACCAGTTGTGATAGGTCGACCGCGACGGATAGCCGAGCGCCAGAAGACGCTGCTCTTCGGTCAGTCCCCAGAGATCGGCAATCGCCAGGAACGTGCGCAGGGCGGGGGCGCTCAGCCGTCGTCGGTTGGCTGGCGCAAACCTCGAGACATCAAGGCGTTGCGGCGCTTTCAAAGCGTCGGTCCGCAATCGGTCCGCGGGTCGGGATTTTTTGTCCATATTTGAATATAGTCCAGATGTGAACAAATACCAAGTGAGCCGGCGAAATGCGGCGAAGCCGATTTTCGACGTCTTAACCGCGAGTTAATCGGCACCGTCTAATTTGCAGGCATTGGCCCGCCGCAGAATAAACTCACGCCGCTACTTTTACAGGTTTCCGCAGCAGCCATTGATCCGACGGCGGCGACGCCGGATGGCAACGCTGGATACAGGAACCGATGATGGTCGCACGGACGTCTTTACTCGCCGCCACCGCCCTGCTGCTTGGGCTTGCCGTGTCCGCGCCGCCGGCCGGCGCCGCCGAGTTCACCTTGCGCTTCGCGTCGGTCAACACCGCCGGCACCTCGGCCTACGACCGCGTCCTGGTGCCGTTCGCCAAGGCGATCGAGGAGGAATCCGATGGCCGCATCGAGGTGGCGCTGAAGCCGCTCGGCGGCTACGGCAAGCCGGCCGAACTCTTCACCATGGTGGAGAAGGGCGACATCGAGATCGCGTCGACCGTGCAGGGCTACAATCCCGGCCGCTTTCCGCAATCATCGGTGATGGAATTGCCGTTGATGTTCGACAATTCCATCGCCGGCACCGAGGCGATGATGTCGCTGTACCGCGAAGGCCTGCTGGACAAGGACTATGCCAGCGTCAAGGTGCTTGGGCTCTACGTGCTGCCGCCCTATCCGATCTTCACCACCGGCCGGAAGATCGAGACCATCAGGAATTTCCGCGGCATGCGGATCCGCTCGCCGAGCATCACGGTCGGCCTGGCGCTGTCCAAGCTTGGCGCCATCCCGCTCGGCATTCCCCTCACCATGATCGGCGATACCCTCGCCAACGACATCGTCGAAGCGATCGCCTACGGCTGGGACACGACCGCGACCACCAAGGGTGCCGGCGGCAAGTTCCTGATCGATCAGGTCAGTGTCGCCGTCGACGCCAAGCTGGCGGCACCGGCGCTGATGGTGGTGATGAACCGCGCCAAGTGGGACGCGCTGCCCGCGGACCTCAAGGCGATCATCGAAAAGCACACCTCGGAACTGAGCATCGGCAGCGCCACCATTCGCGAAGAGGTCGAAGCGGTCTCGAAGAAGAAAATCCAGGCCGATCCGCGTATCGCCGCGATGAGCTTCACCGACGAGCAGCGCGCCGAACTCAAGCGCGTGATGTCGCCGGCGATCGAGGACTGGAAGGCCAGCATGGCGAAGCGCGGCATCGATGGCGAGAAGCTCTACGCGCGCGCCCGCCAGTTGATCGAGCAATACAAGGTCGCCGGCAAGTAGCTGATGCGGCGATTTGAACGTTGATCCGCGGCGGCCGAACGGCTGCCGCAACGAGACTTGAGGGGACAGACTGGTGTCACAACATCGTCAATTCGGTATCCGGGCCAAACTCTTCATCGCCTTCGCGGCCGTTTCCGGCACCACGGTGATCGCCGGCGTCGCCGGCTGGCTGATGTTCTCGCAGGTCGGCGACCTGTTCCACGGCGTCGCCAGCCGGAACATTCCCGAAATCGTAGCCACCCTCGGCCTGCAGACGGAAACCCAGACGCTCGCGGCAAGCGCGCCGACGTTGCTGCGAGCACAAAGCCAGCAGCAGCGGCAGGAAGCGGTCGCCGCGCTGAAGGCGCGTCAGGACAGCATTGCCAAGCGTCTCGACCTGATGGCCGCACAGTCCGGCAAGCAGGCCGCCGAAAAATTGAAGAGCCTCAATGCGTCGCTGAACGACAAGCTGGCCGCGCTGGACGGCCTCGTCGAAGGGCGCCTGAAGCTGAGCGATCAGAACGAGGCGGCGGTCAAATCCGCGGCGCAGATCCAGGCCAAGGTCAACCAGACGCTGCTGCCGGAGATCGAAAAGGCCCAGGGCGTCATTACCATGGCGTCGATGACCGTTGGCGGCGACGCCACGCAATCCACCATGTCGCTGCTCCGGCTGGTGTCACGCGACGTGCCGCTGTCGCAAGGATTCGGCGACCTCATGGGCCTCGTCAACCTGGCGTCCGGCATGCTGGACCGTGCCGCGGCGGCGCCGGGCGCGGCCGTCGTCGACGGCCTGGAAAAGGATTTCAAGGCGATGGCCGAGCGCGTCGACGAGAAGCTCGATATCGTCGATACGCTGCAACCCACCGACGGCCTGCGCAAGGCGGTCGAGGCCTGGCTGGCGCAGGGCAAGGGCGACACCACCATCTTCGCGACACGGCGCAAGGAACTCGGCGCCCAGCAGGCCGCCCAGAAGCTGCTGGCCGAAACCGGCGCCATCACCGCAGAGCTCGCCGCCGAGGTCGCCCGCCAGGTCAAGGGCGTCGACGACAACACCCGCGAAGCCACCGCGCGCTCCGACGCCGCGATCGGGTTTGGTACGTTCGTCATGCTGGCGATCGCGCTGGCCAGCGTCGTGGGCTCGGGCCTGTTCGTCTGGCTCTATATCGGCCGCAACCTCGTGGCGCGCCTGGTCGGTCTCGAGAAGACCATGACCCGGCTAGCGGGCGGCGATCTGACGGCCGAGGTGACATCGAAACGCAGCGGCGACGAGATCGGCCAGATGGCCGACGCGCTCGCGGTATTCCGCGAGGGTATCGTGCAGGCCAATGCCGCCGCCGCGGCGCAGGTCAAGGAACAGGAAGCCAAGCAGCGCCATGCCGCTGCGATCGCCTCGCTCACCAGCCAGTTCGGCGACGGCGCCACTTCGACGCTGGCGGCGGTCTCGGCCGCCGCGGCCGAGATGAAGGGCGCCGCTGAACGGATGTCCTCGGTGGCGGCGCAGGCCAAGCATCAGACCGATGCCGTGGCCACCGCCTCGGCCCAGGCGGCGAGCAACGTGCAGACCGTTGCCGCGGCCACCGAACAGCTCTCGAGCTCGATCAGCGAAATCTCCCGCCAGGTGTCGGAATCCACCCGGATTGCCTCGCAGGCGGTGACCCAGGTCTCGCGCAGCGAGCAGACCGTGACCGAGCTGGCCCAGGCCGCAAACCGCATCGGCGAAGTGGTCGGCCTCATCAACACCATTGCCGAACAGACCAACCTGCTGGCGCTCAATGCCACCATCGAGGCGGCGCGCGCCGGTGAGGCCGGCAAGGGGTTTGCCGTGGTTGCGTCCGAGGTGAAGAGTCTGGCGACCCAGACCGCCAAGGCCACCGAGGGCATCACCGCGCAGGTTGCCGCGATCCAGGGCTCGACCCGGGAGGCGGTCGACACCATCAAGGGCATCGGCGAGATCATCGGCAACATGTCGGAGATCGCGACCTCGGTCGCGGCCGCGGTCGACGAGCAGGGCAAGGCGACCGCCGAGATCGCCCGCAACATCCAGGAAGCCGCCACCGGCACCCAGGAGGTATCCTCGCACATCGTCGGCGTCACCGCCGCCGCCAGCGAGAGCGGCCGGACGGCGCAGGATGTGCTCGGCTCCACCGAGCGCCTGACCGCGCAATCCGAAGCGCTGGGCGGCGAGGTCGACCGCTTCCTCAACCGGATCAAGGCGGCTTAACTCACACCGCGTTCAGCCAAGTCTTGCCAGCAGCGCCCGCGCGTTCCTGACGTCGCGCGCGGTCTCGCCGCCTTCGATGGTGGCCAGGATCGGCTCGAGCAGACCGCGAATTTCGCCGTCCGCCCGCGCGGTGCGCCACAGTTCGGCGAGATCGACGGCGGCGCGCAGCTGCAGCAGGCGTGCGTCCTGCTGACGGGCGGTGTCGACCGCCTGGACGAAGCAGGCTTCGGCGCGTGCCCGATCCGGCTCCGGCTGCCGCAGCGCCAGCTGACCCTCGAGGCGATGCAGGTCGGCAAGCCAATAGCGCTCACCGGACTGCGCGACAAAGGCAAAGCCGTCGTCGAGGGCGTTTTTCGCCGCGGCCAGATCTCCGGCCATCATCAGCGCCTCGGCAAGATTGGCGATGATGATCGAGTTGCCGGCATTGCCGCCCGACTTGCGCAGCGCCGACAGCGCGGTGCGCAGGGTCATGATGTTCTGCTCCGCCGGTTCGCGCATGGCGTAGGCATAGGCCTGATGCAGGCCGGCGAGGAGGCGGATCTGCTCGACCTTCTTCTCGGCGCAGTAGGCGGCGAGCCTGGCGCTGTCGCGCTCGAGGCCTTCGAGGTCGCCCAGCACCAGCTTCGGCCAGGTGCCGGCGCAAAATCCGGCCGAGGCGACAGTGGTGGCGTGTCCGTGGTCTTCGAGCTCGGCGCGCACCCGGGCGCTGATCTGGGCGGCGCTGTCGAGCAGACCGAGCGACAGCCGCACCAGCACCTCGAAACAAAGCGCCGCAATCCCGGGGTCCCATCCGAACCGATAGCTCAATGCCCGCTGCCTGGTCGGGTCGCGGTACGTCTCGGCCCGTTGCAGGCTCTCCAGTGCCTGGCGGTTGTGCCCGGCATACATCTGGATGGTGCCGAGCATGCGGTTGCCGACCAGAAGATAGGTCGGGTCGTTCTGCCGCTCGGCGACCTCGATGATCTGGTGCGCGAGCGCGAGCGCCTGGGGCAGGCGCGCGGTGAGGGTGGTGGCCGAGCAAAGCAGGAACAGCACCGACACGCGCTGCAGATCGGTGCCGACGCCGGCATCCAGCAGCCGTTTTGCTTCCGTCAGGGCAGCGAAGGTTTCCGGCGCGGAGTTGCTCTTCAGCGGCACCAGCGCGTTGGCTCGGGCGACCAGAAGTCCCAGTTCGAGCGCATCGCGTTTCGGGCCTTCGGCCATCCGCGGCACCAGCTCCAGGCCGGCACTGGCCTGGCGCTCGGCTTCGGTCGGAGCCGACTGCGAGAGCGCCAGTTCGGCGGCCGCGAGCCAGTAGGTTGCCGCCTGTTCGGCGAGGCCCGCTTCGGTGAAGTGATGGGCGATGACGGCCGGGGCGGATTCCTCCGCGGCGCCCTCCTGCAGCGCGCGGGCGATGTCGGCGTGGATGCGCTGGCGCCGGCTGCGAAGCAGCGAGCCGTAGGCGGAATCCTGCACCAGCGCATGCTTGAAGATATAGCTCACCTCCGGCGGCTCGCCCCGCTCGTAGATCAGTTCGGCCTCCATGAGCTGGTACAGCGCGTCCTGCAGGGCCTGTCCCTTGATCGGCGCCACCGCCTCGAGCAGGCGATGGGAGAATTCGCGCCCGATCGCCGCGCCGACCTGCGCGATCTCCTTGACCGGCGACAGCCGATCCAGCCGCGCGGTGAGCGAATCATGCAGGGTCGAGGGGATCGCCAGCGGCGTCAGCGTTGCTGCCAGCACATAGGCACCGCTCTGCTCGCGCAACAGGCCGGATTCGAGCACGCTCTTGGTCAATTCCTCGACGAACAGCGGTACCCCGTCGGTCTTCGCCACGATCTGGTCGAGCACCACGGCGGGCAGGGCTTTTCCCGCGGTGATCCGATCGATCATGGTGACGGCCTGATCCCGTCCGAAGCGGCCGAGCGCGAGCGGGGTGACATGGGCGCGGCCGATCCAGGGCGGACTGAATTCCGGCCGGAACGTCGCCACGATCAGTGCGCGCAGGTTGCGCACCCGCTCGATCATGCGATCGAAAAGATCGAGCGTCGTGGGGTCGATCCAATGCGCGTCCTCGAACAAGGCCAGCACCGGCGCGTCCTTCGTCACCCCGACGAACAGCGCGATCATCGCGGCGATCGTCCGCTCCTTGGCTTCGCTCGGCGCCATCTCGCGCGAGGGATAGCGGTGTTCGGTCGGGATCGACAGCTGCGACGCCAAATGCGGGGCAAGCTCGGCGCTGTCGAGACCGGCGCGCCCGATCATCCTCTCCAGTTTTTCCAGCCGCGTCGTCGGGGGCTCGCCGCTGACGAATCCCGCCGTATGCCAGATGTTGCCGGCAATCGGATAAAACGCGTCGTTGACGTGATGCGGCGAGCATTGATAGCGCAGCACGATGTGCCGTTCGTCGCCGATCCGATCTGCCAGCGCCGCCAGGATGCGCGACTTGCCGATCCCGGCCTCGCCCGACAGCAGGGCGACCTGGCCTTCGCCCGTGGTGGCAACCCGCCAGCGCTCCATCAACAGCGCGATCTCGTCCTCGCGGCCGACGAAGGGTGTCATCGCGTCCGAATGCGACGCCTCGAACCGGCTGACGTTTTCGATTTCGCGGACCACCGACCAGGCATGGATCGGTGTTCTGAAGCCCTTCAGCTCCTGGGGGCCGAGCGTCTTCAGCTCGAAGCCCTTGCCGAGCAGCCGCCGCGTCGATTCCGAGACCACGATGCTGCCCGGCTCGGCCAGCGTCTGCAGCCGGGCGGCGAGGTTCGGCGTTTCGCCCACCGCGCCGTGCTCGCGCGCCTCGCCTTCGCCCATCACTTCGCCGACGATGACGAGGCCGGTCGCAATGCCGGTGCGCACCTCGAGCGCGTGGCCGCGTTCCAGCCGGAGCCGTCCGACGGTCTCGATAACGCCGATGGCGGCACGGGCAGCGCGTTCGGCGTCATCCTCATGGGCCCGGGGGAAGCCGAAATAGACCAGCACCCCGTCGCCCATCAGCCGGGCGATATGGCCGTCGAAGCGGGCGACCGCCGAGGCGACCGCGCCCTGGAAGGCGCGGATCAGGTCGCTCAAATCTTCCGGGTCGAGTTGCGCCGCCAGCGCCGTCGAGCCGACCAGGTCGCAGAACATCACGGTCAGTTGCCGCCGTTCGGCGGTGTCCTGGCCGTGGGCCTTGGCCGGCGCGCCGCCGGCAAGTTCACGGATCGCACGCATCAGCCTCAGCCGGTGGCCGAGCGAAACGCCGAGCTCCTTGAAGTGCTGTTCGGTGAGCTCGGGCAGAATGTCGGCCTCGATCCCGCCTTCACGAAAGGCGGTTTCGTATTGACCAAGACCGAGGTGGCGTAGCCAGGCCCCGACATCCATGCTCGTTTCCCGATCGGCGCAAGCTCACTGATGCAGCCGGCGCAATCCTGTGTCCGTGCCCGCCGCGCATGATCATCCGAACCAATGACCGTCGGCATGCCGAGCGCGCGGAAACAGGCTGGTCCATGGTACTGTCACACCACCTCCCGGCACGCAATAGCACAGTCAAATGAGCCCTTTGCGGGCCTATCTGGCGTGCGGTCGCATGTCGCAGCTGCGGCGCCGCAACTCGCGATTTAGAACCGCGCGGGCACGCGCATCGCGATACAGCGTTTGCAGCGTGGACAAATTCGACGCGCTCGACGTGCCGCCCAACGATGCCGATCTGCTCGAGCTGTTCTATCGCTGTGCGCTGGATCCGGAGGAGCGGCAGCGGATTCTGGTGACCAGCCTGGCGAAGCTCCTTGAATTTAAAGATTGAGAAACCAGGGCCATCACGAAGCAGAGTTACCGCGGCACGATCGGCGTCTCATCCGTCAGCAAGTCGGAAATCTGCTTCGCCGCGGCGACGACCTTCGGAATGTAGCCGTCGATCTTGCTGCGCTCGGTCTTGCGCGGGATCGCGACCAGGCTGATGCCGGCGATCACCTGCTCGCCGCGTGAAATCGGCGCGGCGAGGCCGATGCGGCCGGCGGCGACCTCGGAATCCGTCAGGGCATAGCCGGCGCGGCGGATGTCGCGGAACTGGTCCTTGAATGTCTTCCAGTCATTGAGCTTCAGGACCCGGCGAATCGTGGCCTCATTCGCCAGATAGACGCTTTTGAGCGTGCGATCGGGCAGGTTGGCCAGGATGACCTTCGAGGTCGCGCCGAGAAACATCGGCATGGCGACGCCGCGCTCATAACTGGTGGTTTGTTTCGGATTGTCGCCTTGAACCTCGTGGACGCACATCACGCAATCCTTGAAACGGCGGCACAGGATGACGGTGGCGTCGCGATTGGTGCGCGTCAGCAGCGTCCTCATGATCGGCTCGGCAACGCGGATCAGGCGGTCGTTCTGGCGAACGATGCGATCGTAGCGGATGAAGCCGGGACCCAGCGCGTAGCCGGCTCCGGCGGCCGGATCGAGAAATCCGGCCTGCACCAGGCTGCGCACGTGGCGGTACGTCGTGCTGATCGAGGTGCCGAGCGCGACGCCGATGTCCTCGACGGTCCACACCGGACGGCCGTCCTCGAACAGCTGGAGTATGGCAAGCAGGCGATCGGGTCGGCTCATCTGGAATCCTGCCGTGTTGCCCACGCATGCGGCAGGCACATCCAATTTATTAGCACTATTTGGTAAAACGCAAAATTATCAAATAACGATAATTCTGTTGATTCCAAAAATTCGCGGCGCTAGTCTTCCGACGCTGGCAGGTGCCAAGGCCCCGGCAACTGCGCCGACCATGAGGAGCCCGCCATGATGCTCATCGTTCGAAATCTCGGGATGTGTCTCGCTCTGATCGGGGCCGCGACCGGACTCGGTCTGCAGCCGTCGCGTGCCCAGGCGGTTACCGAGGTGCGGGTGGCCGTGCTGGCGCCCAGCGCGCTGCTCTGGCTCCATGCCATCGCCAAAAGCGAGGGCTTCTATGCCGAGCGCAAGATCGATGTGAAGGAGCTGGTCGCCGGATCGAGCCCGGTGCTGCTGCAGGCGGTGTCGTCCGGCAGCGTCGAGGCCGGCATTTCGCTCGGCGATGTCGTCATTCGCGCCATCGACCAGGGCGCCCCGGTGATCATTGCCGGCGCGGTGCTTGAGAAGACCATTCTGCGGCTGGTCGGCGGGACCGGCGTCAACGCGATCAAGGAACTCGACGGCGCGGTGGTGACCGCCGGGGCGGTCGAGGGTGGCACCGCGAATCTGCTGCGCTGGCAGCTCAAGGCCGGCGGTGTCGATCCGCGTGGCGTCAAGATGGTGGCGCTGACCAATTCCAAGGACCGCGTCGTGGCGCTCGGCAACGGCCAGGTCAAGGGTGCGCTGCTGATCGCGCCGTTCGACACCATGGCCGAACGCGACAAAATGAAGATTCTCGACGTCTACACGCCGGATTACATCCAGACCCCGCTGATCCTCAACAAGGATTGGGCTGCCAAGAACAGGGATGCCGCAATCGGCCTGACCAAGGCGCTGCAGAGAGCCGCCGTCTGGATCTACCAGCCGGCCAACCGGCAGAAGGCGATCGACATCCTCGCCGCCTACACCAGTGTTCCGGCGGATATCTGCGCCGATTCCTACAAGTTCATCGTCGAGCAGCAGAAGGCGATCGGGCAGAATCTCGAGGTCAAGGCCGCGGGTCTCGAAAACATCATCAAGATCGATCAGGACATCGGCGCCAATCCGGCATCTTCAAAACCGTTCGATCTGTCGCGCTATTACGATCCCAGCTTCCTTGCGGCGAAGTAGGCGGCGGATCGGGTGATGGCGGAGGATCTCGCACAGGATCGTCGCATACCGGTCATGCTGCTGACCGGGTTTCTCGGCAGCGGCAAGACCACCTTGCTGAATTCCTGGCTGCGTTCGCCGGAGCTGGCGGATGCCGCCGTCATCGTCAACGAATTCGGCGAGGTCGGCATCGACCATGCGCTGATCGCCTCCAGCAATGACAACACCATCGAGCTGTCGACCGGCTGCCTGTGCTGCACGGTGCGCGGCGATCTCGTCGATACGCTGCGCGAGCTGATCGTTCGCCGCGAGAAGGGCGAGGTGCGTGCCTTCGATCGCGTCATCATCGAAACGACCGGACTGGCCGATCCGGCGCCGGTGATCCAGGCCTTGATGACGTTTCCGGTGTCACGCCGCTTCCGGTTGCGCCAGGTGGTGGCGACGGTGGACGCGGTCAACGGCGCCGGCACGCTGCGGCAGCATCCGGAGGCGGTCAAGCAGGTCGCGGTGGCCGACGAAATCGTGGTGACCAAGACCGATCTGGATCGCGGCGCCTTTGCCGCGCTTTGCGGCGAGTTCGCGCGCCTCAATCCCGGCGCGCGCATCCACGTTTCGTCGCCGGATGGCATTCCGGCGCCATCGGCTCTCGCCACCGTCGATATCTACGACCCGGCGACCAAGATCGCTGACGTCGCCGGCTGGCTCAAGGCCGAGGCTCATGATCACGGTCACGATCATCATCACCATGGCCACGACATCAACCGGCACAGCGCCGACATCGGCTCGTTCGTGCTGCAGTTCGATCAGCCGCTGCACTGGGAGCACGTCGCCAACTGGCTCGATGCGCTGGTGATCGGGCACGGCAACGATCTGCTGCGCGTCAAAGGCATCTTGGACATCGCCGGCCGCCATCGTCCGATCGTGGTGCAGGCAGTGCAAAGCCTGTTTCACCCGCCGGTCGAACTCGCCGCCTGGCCGGACGGCCCACGGCAATCGCGCATCGTCTTCATCACCCGCGGTCTGTCACGCGACTTCGTTCGCGAGGTGCTCGACACCATCCGGCAGCGTCCGGTGCGGTCCGCCGATCCGGCAGCCGCATGACACCCGTTTCCTTGGAGTAACGACAAATGGATAGTCTGATCCGCAACGGCCTGTTGATCACCTCGAAGGGCCGGCAACGCGCCTCGGTCGGCATTCGCGACGGCCGCATCGCCGGCATCTACGAGCCGGGCCAGGAGCCCGAGGCGAAGGAGGTCATCGATGCCAGCGGGCTCGCGATTCTTCCCGGCGTCATCGATATGCATTCGCATCACCGCGAAGGCTCCGAGCCTGGTTTCGAGTACAAGGACACCATCTACACCTCGACGCTGCAATGCGCCGCCGGCGGCGTCACCACTTCGGTGGCGATGCCCAACGTCACGCCGCCGCCGAATTCGCTGGCGCTGTTGAAGAAGCAGTTCGCGATCTACGAGCGCGACGCCGTGGTCGACTGGAATTTCAATCCGGCACCCACCATCGAAGAGGAGATTCCGCGGATGGCGGAAACCGGCATTGCCGCGTTCAAGATCTTCATGGTGGTGGATACCGGCCGCAGCTACCCGCACATGCCGGGCATCGGCGTACACGATCACGGCAAGATCCTCGAAATTATGCAGCACTGCGCCAAGGTCAACGTGCCGCTGATGATCCATCCGCACGACCAGGCGCTGATGGACGTCATCGAGAAGGGATTCTGGGAACGCCAGCAGCGTGACGCGCTGGCCTACGCCAAGGCTTACGCTGCCCATGACGGCGTGATCTGGGAGACCGCGATCGCAACCCTGCTGCGCCTGCAGAAGGCGGCCGGCTGTCACCTTCATATCCTGCACACCCAGACCTCGGGCAGCGTCGACCTGATCCGCAAGGCCAAGGCCGAGGGCCAGCGGGTGACCTGCGAGATCAACCCGTGGGCGCTGTTTCTCGGCTGCGAATGGTCTGCGATCGAGCGGCTCGGCTCCTATGCGCTGTCCTATTGGGTGCCGGAGAAGAACGTGCCGAGCCTGTGGCAGGGCCTCAACGACGGCACCATCGACATCGTCGCCACCGACCACGCGCCGCATACCCGCGAGGAAAAGGAGATCGGCTGGACCGATGGCTGGAAGGCGCATACCGGCACGCCCTCGACCCAGTTCTATCTCAGCATGTTCCTGACCGCCGCCAAGGAAGGCAAGATCTCGATGGAGCGGGTTGTGGAAGCCACCTCGACCGCGCCGGCGCGGATCTTCGGCATCGAGAAGAAAGGCGACGTGGTGCCTGGCCATCACGCCGATCTGGTGCTGGTCGATCTCGAGCGCGAATATGAAATCCGCGACGCCGACGTGCTCAGCATGACCGGCTGGAGCCCCTATGCCGGCCGCAAGGTCACCGGCTGCCCGGTGCGCACCATCGTGCGCGGCAAGACGGTTTTCGTGGACGGCAAGGTGATCGGCGAAAAGGGCTGGGGCAAGCAGGCCCGCGCCAGCTATCCGGGGTAGGCATCGGAAACATCAACTTCGTCATTGCGAGGAGCTGTTGCGACGAAGCAATCCAGTTTTTCTTTGTAGCCGCTGGATTGCTTCGCTTCGCTCGCAATGACGGGAGAGTTTTCCGAACTAAAGCAACCAAGAGGTGGTTTTGCGCAAGATCGTCGACTTTCTCGAACAGGAGAACCGGCTGGCGTCGAGCGTGCGCGTGCTGGTGTCGATCGCCTGTGTGCTGGTGGTCTGGCAACTGCTGTCGCTGGTGGTAACCAACCGCCTGTTGCTGGTGCCGCCGGCCGACGTGGCGGCGGTGCTGGTCAAGGAAGTGAACAACGGCGCGATGTGGAGCAACGCCGTTGCCACGGTGGGGGCGGTGGTGTCGTCCTTCATCGTGTCCTG
>Ga0209758_1002648_pt1 | contig 17751 bp, 15 predicted proteins | sample AraplaMF_Col_mMF_FD_184258 | JGI IMG/M metagenome (GOLD analysis project Ga0209758, IMG submission 184258) | Arabidopsis root microbial communities from the University of North Carolina, USA - plate scrape MF_Col_mMF (SPAdes) (version 2) | ecosystem: Host-associated > Plants > Roots > Endosphere...
AAAGATGAAGCCGAACGCGCAAAGACGCCATGTCCGCTTTCGTAGCCCGGATGGAGCGCAGCGCAATCCGGGATTGGTTCCACACGGGCCGTCGTGCGATGCGGTTGGTCTGGCCCCGGATTGCGCTACGCTCCATCCGGGCCACGGGCGCGGTCGCGCGCGGGCTCATGCGACACGATATTCCCTGAACTTCTCGCGCAGCGCCGATTTGAGCACCTTGCCGGTGCCGGTCATCGGGAATTCGTCGAGGAACTCGACGGCATCAGGCATCCACCAGCTCGCGATCTTCGGGCGCATGTGGTCGAGCAGCGTCTTGCCATCGACGGTCGCGCCCTTCTTGCGGACGACGAGGAGCAGGGGACGCTCCTGCCATTTCTCATGCGCGATGGCGACGACGGCGGCTTGCAGCACGTCGGGATGAGACAGCGCGATGTCCTCGAGCTGGATCGAGGAGATCCACTCGCCCCCCGACTTGATGACATCCTTGGAACGGTCCGTCAGCGTGACGTGGCCCTGCAGGTCGATCACGGCCATGTCGCCGGTGATCAGCCAGCCGTCGCGGTCGAGGCCTTCGTCGAGCTTCATGTAGCCGGAGGCCACCCACGGGCCGCGGGCGCGTAAGTGACCGACGGTCTTGCCGTCGCGCGGCAGCTCAACTCCAGCATCATCAACGATGCGCAAGGCGGTGCCGAAGCAGGCGCGGCCCGAGACCTGGCGCCGGTCGAACTTTTCCTTGTCGCCGAGATGCTCCGAGCCCGGACGCAGGCCCGGCATCGAGCAGCCCAAGGCCTCGGTCATGCCCCAGGCCTGGATGTAGTCGACATTGTAGTCGCGCTTGAGCTTCTCGACCATCGCGCGCGGCGGCGCCGAGCCCGACGACAGCGTCGCGCGCAGCGTGGAGAACTTGTTGCCGGTGCGGCCGAGCCAGTCGAGCAGGATCAGCCAGAAGCTCGGCACGCCCGCCGACAGCGTCACCTTCTCGCCTTCGAGCAATTCATAGAGCTTGTCCGGCTCGTAGTTGCGGCCGGGCAGCACCAGCTTGGAGCCGGTGTAGGGTGCGGTGAACGGCATGTTCCAGCCGTTGCCGTGGAACAGCGGCGCCATCGGCATCATCACCTCGCGCACGCCTTCGACATGGCCGGGCAGGAAGTCGAAATTGCAACATGTCATGGTCTGCAGGATCGCGGCGCGGTGCGAGTAGATCACGCCCTTGGGATTGCCCGTCGTGCCGGAAGTGTAGCAGATGGTGGAGGCAGATTTCTCGTCGAACTCCGGCCAGGCGAAGCCGGCATCATTTTCCTTCGCCAGCAGCTCCTCGTAGCAATGCACATTGGCGAGCTTGGTCTCCGGCATCCGCTCGCGCGAGGACATCACGACATAGGCTTCGACCGTTTTCAGCTGCGGCGCGATCGCCTCGACGATCGGCAGCGTGGCGCGGTCGATGAACAAGAGGCGGTCTTCGGCGTGGTTGATGATGTAGACGAGCTGCTCGGGAAACAGCCTGGGATTGACCGTATGCAGCACGTAGCCCATGCCGGGGGCGGCGTAGAACATCTCGAAATGGCGGTGCGTATTCCAGGCGAGCGTGCCGACGCGATCGCCTTGCTTCATGCCGAGTCGCCTCAGCGCCAGCGCCATGCGCTTGATGCGCGGATGGGCGTCTGCATAGGTATAGCGATGGATGTCGCCCTCGATCTCGCGCGCGACGATTTCCGCTTCGCCGTGATAGTCGGCGGCGTACTGGATCAGGCCGCTGATCAGGAGCGGCATGTCCATCATCAATCCCTGCATGGTCTCCTCCGGATGCCGCGTCGTTGCGCGGCGTAGGCCTGTGATTTGCGCTGGAGGTTAGCGGAACGTCACGCGGCGTTCACGCAAAAAGCGTGCGACGCGATTGCATGCGTCACTTTTTCGGGGCTAAGTGAGTTGAGCTGCCGGCGAAGCAGCGTCCGCCGTGGAGGAAATGGATGTCAGCGGAAAGACACAAGACCGGCACAGAAGGCGCACCTACGGTCGATATTTCCGTACTCCGTGCGCGTTATCGCGACGAGCGCGATCGACGCCTGCGCGCCGAGGGCAAGGCGCAATATGTCGAGGTCACCGGCGAGTTCGGCCGCTACCTCGACGATCCCTGGGCCGATCCCGGCTTTGCGCGCAAGGCCGTCAGCGAAGACACCGAAGTTCTCATCGTCGGCGGCGGCTTCGGCGGGCTGCTCTGCGGCGCGCGCCTGCGCGAAGCCGGCATCGGGGATTTTCGTATCGTGGAAAAGGCCGCCGATTTCGGCGGCACCTGGTACTGGAATCGCTATCCCGGAGCTGCCTGCGACACCGAGAGCTACATCTACCTGCCGCTGCTGGAAGAGACCGGCTACATGCCGGTGCGCAAATACGCGCGGGCGCCGGAGATCTACGAGCACTCCCGCCGCATCGGCCGCCACTTCGATCTCTATGAGCGCGCGCTGTTTCAGACCGTGATCTCGCGCATGAGCTGGCAGGAGCAGGAGGCGCGCTGGCTGGTCGAGACCGATCGCGGCGACCGCATCCGCGCGCGCTTCGTCATTCTCGCCGGTGGCCCGCTGAGCCGCCCGAAGCTGCCGGGCATTCCCGGCATCGACACGTTCAGGGGCCACAGCTTCCACACCAGCCGCTGGGACTACGCCTACACCGGTGGCACCGCCGAGGGCGATCTCACGGGCCTTGCCGACAAGCGCGTCGGCATCATCGGGACCGGCGCCACGGCGGTGCAGTGCGTGCCGCATCTCGGCCGCTCCGCGAAAGAGCTCTACGTCTTCCAGCGGACGCCCTCGGCGATCGGGGTGCGCGACGACCGGCCGACGGATCAGGCCTGGGCGCAAAGGCTCAAGCCAGGCTGGCAGCGCGAGCGCATGGATAATTTCACGGCGGTCATTTCCGGTGAGCCGTTCGAGCAGGATCTGGTGCAGGACGGCTGGACCGGCCTCCTCGGCGAGATCCTGCTGGCGCCGCGCCGTCAGCCGCAGCCGGTGACCTCGATGGAGGAGGCGCTGAAGGTCATCGAGCAGGCCGATTATCGCAAGATGGAGGAGATCCGCGCCCGCGTCGACGCAGTGGTGAAGGACGACGCGGCCGCGGCGGCGCTAAAACCCTGGTACAAGGCGTTCTGCAAGCGGCCGTGCTTCCACGACGAATATCTCGACACGTTCAATCGTCCCAACGTGCATCTCGTCGACACCAAAGGGCAGGGCGTCGACCGCATCACGGAGAATGCCGTCATCGTCGACGGCAAGGCCTATGAGCTCGACTGCCTGATCTATGCCAGCGGCTTCGAGGTCGGCACCGACTACGCCCGCCGCATGGGCTTCGAGGTCCACGGCCGCGACGGCATGAGCCTGTCCGAGCGCTGGCGCGACGGCGTCAAGACGATGCACGGCTTCTACAGCCGCGGCTTTCCGAACTGCTTCCTGATCGTCACGGTGCAGGCGGGCCAGAGCGCCAACTTCCCCCACATCATCGACGCGCAGTCGCGGCACATCGCCTATGTCATCGACCAGGTGCGCAAGCGTGGTGCGAGGACGCTGGAGCCGACGCTTGCCGCCGAGAACGCCTGGGTCGAAGAGGTCGTCAAGGCCGCGATCGGCCGCCAGACCTATCTCGCCGAATGCACGCCCGGCTATTACAACAATGAGGGCGTGTTCGATCCCATTGCGGCCAGAAACAGCCAGTATTGGCGCGGGCCTGTGGCGTTCCTGCGGCTGCTCGACAAATGGCGCAAGGAGGGCAATCTGGACGGCCTGGAATTGACCTACGGGTCCGCGGCGGAGGCCCGGGCTTGAGCAGCACGATCCCGGCACCATCAGGCGTTACGCGGCTCCACGTCATCGTCGGCGATCCCATCGCGCAGGTGCGCTCGCCGGCCGGCGTGAGCGCCGCCTTTGCCGTGCGGGGGCACGACGCCATCCTCGTGCCCGTTCAGGTGGCACCGGTGGATCTGGCCGACTTCCTCTCGGTGGCGACGCGGCTGAAGAACCTCGACGGCGTCGTCGTGACCATCCCGCACAAATTCGCCTGCTACCAGGCCTGTGCGAGCGCGACGGCGCGGGCGCATTTCCTGAAAACCGTGAACCTGATGCGCCGGCGCCCCGACGGCGCATGGCATGGCGACATGGTGGATGGTCTCGGCTTCGTCGGCGCCGCGCGGGCCCAGGGGATCGATCCCGGGGGGGGGCGGGCGCTGCTTGTCGGCGCGGGCGGTGCGGGCTCGGCGATCGCGCTCGAGCTGGTCGAGGCCGGGGTGAGCGAGCTGGCCATCCATGACAGCCTGACCGAGCGCCGCGACGCACTGATCGACCGGCTCAACGGCCTTCGCAAGGCGCCCGTGCGGGCCGGCACCAGGGATCCCCAGAGCTTCGATTTTGTCGCCAATGCGACGCCCGCGGGGATGAAGGATGGCGATCCGCTGCCGGTCGACGTGGCGCGGCTCGCGCCATCGGCCTATTGCGGCTGCGTCATCACCAAGCCCGAGGTCTCGCCGTTCATCGCAGCCGCCCGAAAGCTCGGCTGTGTGACGGGCACCGGCACGGACATGTACCAGCAGCACCAGAGCATCATGGTGGATTTCCTGCTGGGAACGGACGCGGCGTGACCGCTTCTGTCAAGGGCTTTGCCCGGCTTGATTGGTGTCGTCGGGACTTGAGCGATCGCAGCTGACGTAGGATCATGCGCCCGCGCGAGCCGGTCGCGCAGCAGCAGAAGGAACACGCAATGATCATGGGCAGGACAGTCGCGACGGCAGTGATTGGCGCAGCCGCGCTGCTACTCTCTCTGCCCATGGCCGATGCCGCCACGTGCGGCAACGGGCCCGGCGGCTTCGAGGCCTGGAAGCGCGAGTTCAGCGCGGAGGCGCAAGGAAAGGGCATTGGCCAGACCGCGCTCTCGGCGCTGATGCAGACCAATTACGCCAGCGCCACCATCGCCGCCGACCGTGGCCAGCGCAGCTTTTCGCTGACGCTCGACCAGTTCCTGGCCAAGCGCGGCGCCACCACCATCGTCGCCAAGGGGCGGCAGCTCAAGCAGTCGCAGGCCGCTCTGTTCGCCTCGATCCAGCAGCGCTACGGCGTTCCGCCCGGGCCGCTGATCGCGATCTGGGGCATGGAGACCGGTTTCGGCAGCCAGCGCGGCAACCAGAACATGCTGTCGTCGATCGCGACGCTCGCCTATGACTGCCGCCGTCCCGAGTTCTTCACCGACCAGCTCTATGCGGCGCTGAAGCTGATCGATCGCGGCACGCTGTCGGGCGCGACCCGCGGCTCCATGCATGGCGAGGTCGGCCAGACCCAGTTCATGCCCAAGAACATCCTGGCCTATGGCACCGGCAATCTCGAGGTCGCCGCCAACGCGCTGAACTCGACCGCCAACTTCCTGAAGGCCCATGGCTGGCGCGCGGGAGCCGGTTACCAGCCGGGCGAGCCGAATTTCGCCGCCATCGAGGCCTGGAATGCCGCCGGCGTCTATCAGAAGGCGATTGCCCTGATGGGCCGGCAGATCGACGAGGGCGGAGGGGCGGCCGCCTCGCGCTGACGGGCCCGCTTTCGAGCGTCGTCTTCGCTCGAAAACGCTCCTGCTCAGCAAGGCGTGATGCGTCGATGCGAGAAAGTTGTTGCCATCAGGAACTGACGGCACGAGGTTTGCTTTGATCAGGTTCGGGGCTGGGCATGAGGAGACTCAACGATGGCAACCCAGATCGTGATGGACCAGACTGGCGATACGCGCCACGAGTTTGATCCTGGCAATGCCGAAGCGCTGGCGAGGGCCGAACAGCGCTTCCGGGAGCTGACCGGAGCCGGCTTCACCGCCGCCTACCGCACCGGACCCGGCGAAGTGACCCGCATCAAATCGTTCGACCCGACCGCGCACGAAACGCTGTTCTATCCCCGTCTGGTCGGCGGCTGATCTGAGCTGCTCATGTTCGCGGCACTCTGGTTCCGCGCGCCCGCGCGTGCCCGTCTGCACGCGCTGCGCGAACTCTACCGGCGCTTCTTCGGCGAGAATACGCCGGATGCGCGGGGGCGCCGGCTTTTGGCCGAATGGCTGACGCCTGAGCAGCGCGCGCAGTTCGAGCAGCACCGGTATTTCGATGTCATCGGTTGCGATACCGGCAAGAGGTATCGCATTCACTACGGCACGGCCGCCAATGTCCATGAGGTCGACGAGGCCGGTCGCGCGACGATGGGATGGTGCTTTGTCCCCACGGGCTTTCTCGTGCCCGGCGACGTCATGCTCGCGCAGAAGATCGCGCTCGAAACGGACGAAAAGGGAGCACTCGCGCTCGCCAACAGGTTTCCGCCGGCGACGCATTCAGAACATTTCTACCGGCGGCCCTTCTAGGACGCAGGGGACTCACGAATACGCGTCGCACTCAGTAATTCGTGGCACTCAGTAATGCGTGGTGCGATAGGCATCCAGCGCATGCGCCGCGAAGACGCCGACGCTGCAAAGGGCGAGAAGGGCGGAAATCACCTCGATCATAGCTCGTCCTCCCGCAGCGGATGGGCGACGAGTTGCTGGCAGCAGGCGTAGTCGTAGATGAGCTCGAGAAGGAATTGCATGGTAGCCGTCCCTGTATTTATTTTGACAACGACTTAACCGGCCATCTGTTTCAGGCGTGTTTCGTCGCACAGGGAAAGGGGTTTCGCGGGGAACCCCGGGCTGGTTTGTGCACCGCAGAGCCGCTACATCTCGCATTTAGTTAATCTTTGAGCGGCCCGCGCACGGCGGGCGGTGCATGACATTGCGAGGCAAAATCATGGCGCAGGTCGAGTGGTTTGACGATCTCACCATCGGAATGCGGTTCAAATCGCCCGAATTGGTGGTCACCGAAGCGGACATCAAGCGCTTCGCGGCGGAGTTCGACCCGCAGCCGATGCACCTCGACCATGAGGCCGCCAAGGCGACCCTGTTCAACGGGCTGGCGGCCTCGGGATGGCACACCGCCGCGATTGCCATGAACCTCGCGATCCAGACCCGCCCCTTCGGCCCGCATCCGCTGATCGGTGCCGGCGTCGACGGGCTGCGCTGGACCATGCCGGTACGGCCCAACGACCGCCTGCACCTGGTCGGGGAAGTCATGAGCCTGACGCCCTCGAAGTCGAAGCCTCAGGGTATCGCGCTGGTGAAATGGACCATGTTCAACCAGAACGGCGAAGAGGTTTACACCTTCACGCCGATCGCCATCGTGCCTCGGCGCGCCTAGGGCGAGCCGCGTGCCGCGCGCCTTGCCCGCCGGCTGAAGCCCTTGCGGGTCGCCGACAGAGGTGGTCATCTCGGCGTGGGAACACGCTGGAGGCCGACATGAAACGAGTCATTCTTGCCGCCGGAATCCTTGCTGGCGTCTTGGGTGCAGCCGCCTTGAGCGCGGGACCTGCGCTGGCACAACAATCGAAGGTCGGCGACTGGACCATCGAGAAGCGCACGCAGGACACGCATTGCAATGCGAGCCGCGGCTACAAGGACAAGGAGGACGAGAACCGCGACTACGTCATCGTCATCACCTATTCCGACAAGGCCATCGTGATCGTGATGATCTATGACGGCTGGGAGTGGGACAAGGTCGGCGAGATCCTCCGCGCCGATGTCGGCACCGACGATGCCGACATCATGAAGAAGGCGAAGTGGGAGGTCATGGACAAGACCACGGTGCGTGGCATCTTCGAATACGACCAGTCGATCATGGACCGGCTCTCCAAGGCCAAGCGCCTCACGCTCGACTTCGAGGACGACGACGAAGACAGCATCGAGATGCAGATCCCGCGCGCCGGCGAGGCGCTCGCCGCGCTGAAGTTCTGCGAGGAGAACCGGAAGTAAATCGCCGGCTTCAGGCACAACTGCCGCAGGGTGGGCAAAGCCGCGCAAGCGCCGTGCCCACCATTTTGCGAATTGGTGGGCACGCTTCGCTGTGCCCACCCTACGGGAGTTGATCGTGACGCCAGTTGCCCGCCGCCTCAGCGGGAATTGGTGGCAACAAGGCTCGCGAACGGCGTGCGCGTGATCCAGTCCACACAGCGTGGCCGCTGTTCGCATTAATCCTAGTCTTTGGCAAAAACGTCCAAGCCGCATCCTGCGGTTGCCATTACGCAAGGACGATGTTCGACATTCCAGCATTGCGCTGTCGCATCTTTTCCTCGTCCTGGACGGCGATTGGCCGGCCTGTTCCTTCCACCAGTCCCCTGCGCATTCGCCCCTCTCGTCACCGGGGCGGCGTGCAGTTCGCATCGTCGATCCGATGACGATCTTGCAGGCAGGCCGGTTCTCCTCGCTGGTCGGCGAGATCTACGATGCAGCGGCAGACCCCGCGCTGCGTGGCGCCGCATTGGAGCAGGTCTCGAATTTCGTCGGCGGCTGTGCCGCGACGATCCTGTCCAGGGATGCGGCCAGGCTCTCGATCGAGATCCACCAGCATTTCGGCACGGATGCTAGGTTCCGTCAGCTCTATCGCGACCGTTATGTCGAGCTTGATCCGCTGCTCGATCGCCATTTCGATCTCGCCTCCGGGCGTACGGTCGGTGTGACCGACATCATGCCTCATTCCGACTTCGTGGCGACCAGCTTCTACCGCGAGTGGGTGGAGCCGCAGGGGGCGACGGATCTGGCGACCGTCACGCTCGAGCGATCGCACGCGCGCGTCACGATCCTGCAGGTGTTGCGTCACCGCTCCCGCGGGCTCGTCGACGAGACGATGCGCGAGCGCATGCGGCTGCTCGCGCCTCACATCCAGCGCTCGCGCGCCATGGGCCGCCAGATCAGGGCGCGTTCGCATACCGTCGACGACCTGGCCGATGTACTGGACGGACTGAGCACGGCGATCTGCCTGCTCGATGCCGAGGGACGGGTCGTGCATGCCAACGCGGCGTGCCGCCGGCTCTTTGCGGATGCGGATCTCTTCGCGATGATCGGCGACAGGGTCGTCGCGCGCAACACCCAGGCCGACAAGATATTCCGCGGCCTTTCCGAAATCTTTGCGAGCGCTGAAAATGACTCGGCCCGTGGCCGTCAGATCAACCTGGTCACATCGTCCAACGGAGATCATTATCTGCTTCATGCCTTTCCGTTGAAGCGGGAAGGACATGCACCGCGCGATATGGCCGCGACCGTGCTCTTCGTTCAGAGGGCAACGATGTTGCCGTCGCTGGTGCCCGACGCGATCGCCGCCGCGTTTCGGCTGACTCCGTCCGAATTGCGTGTGCTGATGGCCATCGTCGAGATCGGTGGTGTTCCCGACATCGCAGCCAGGCTCGGCATTGCCGAAACGACGGTGAAGACGCATCTCGGCCGGCTGTTCGAAAAGACCGGCGCCGGCAGGCAGGCGGATCTCGTCAAGATCGCCGCCGGCTTCGCTGTGCCGTTCGCGCAGCCGACGAGCGGCGACGACGACGCGGTGTGATCCATTTCACAGCACGCGCGGCGCGCTTGCGCAATCTCAATGCATTGTGATGCACACGGCTTCCGGGTCCTCCGAACGCAGGACGCGGGTCGTCTAGGACTTTCGTATATGGCGCCACGCGAAGGAGAGCAGCATGCGTAACGGAGGCAATGCGCGATGCGTATCGAGCGCGGGCGCGGCGGGACCTCAGCGCATCGCCGGACTTTGCTTGTCGGTTGGAGAGATTGCAGTGAACGGCAAGGATGATGATTTTTCAATTTTCAATGTCTCAACGGACGACATTCCCGAGGACGAGCGGGTGCCGCTCCTGCGCGAGTTCTACTGCCGCGGCGTGCTGAAGGCGGAAGTCGAGGCCAGGGACGGAAAGCCGGCCGCGGCGAGCTTCACCTCCCACGTTCTGCCGGAGGCACAGTTGCTGATCGGAGGAATGTGCGGCGCGCGGGTCGTTCGAACGAAGCAGCTGATTGCCGATGGCGACGACAGCCTTGCCCTGATCGTGAACCGGTCCGGTGTCCTCGGGATATCTGAGCGAGGCCGGGATCTGAAGCTTCACGCCGGAGAGGCGGTCCTGACGAGCGCGGAGGACGTCACGACCTTCGAGCGGCTGTTGCTGGGAAGCGGGTTCTCGCTGCGTGTGCCGAGACGTGTGCTGGCTCCGATGATCGTGGACGTCGACGATGCCGTGATGCGGGTCATTCCGGAGGACACGACCGGTCTGCGGCTGCTCGTCGACTACGCCATCGCGCTGGTGCACGAGCGGGCACTGGCCGTCCCTGCGATGCGCCAGCTCGGCGTCGCCCATTTGCACGATCTGCTCGCGCTCGTTCTCGGTGCGACGGATCATGCCCGGGACGTGACCGGACGGCGCGGTGTCAAGGCGGCGCGGCTGCAGCGCGCGAAGTTCCTCATCGCCAACAATTGCTGGCGGCAGGATCTGTCGGTGGCCAGCGTGGCGCAGGAGCTCGGCGTGACGCCGCGCTATCTCCAGCGATTGTTCGAGGCCGACGGCAAGACCTTCTCGTCCTTCCTGACCGAGCAGCGCCTCAAGCGCGCCCATCGCATGCTGCGCGAGCCGGATTTCGCGGCTCGCCCGGTGAGCTCGATCGCCTACGACGTCGGCTTCGGCGATCTCTCTTATTTCAACCGCTGCTTCCGGCGGGCCTATGGCGCAACGCCGAGCGACGTCAGGAGCGGCGGCGCATTCTAGCCGCGGCGACTGAAGTCCCGCCAGCCGTCGATTTCAATCAGCGAAAGGGATTTGAGATGATCCTTGATCAGGGAGTCATGACCGTGAAGCGCGCGTTGCACAGCGGTTTCGTTCTCGCAGGCTTGCTGCATGGGTCACTTGCCCTGGCGGGGACACCCGACGAGATCCGCGTCCCCGGCGAGATCCCCGGCGCGGCGCTCCACGCCGAGGGCGCGCAGATCTACGAGTGCCAGCGTGATACCGAAAATCATCTCGTCTGGCAGGCGCGCGAGCCGGCCGCCGCGCTGATGGATGGCGATAATTCAGTGGGGCGCCACTACGCGGCCTTGCATTGGGCGGCGGTGGACGCGCGCACGCTGGTGTGGGAGCACAAGGACGGCAGCGCGGTCAAAGCCAGGATCGTGGCGCGCGCGGCAGGCCGCACGAGCGACGATCTTCCCTGGCTGAAATTCGGTGTCGTCACCCAGACCGGCAACGGCCTGTTCTACGGGGTGACCCACGTCCAGCGCATCAACACGCAAGGCGGAATGGCGAGGGGGCCGTGCACCGAGCCGGGCGCCTATCGTAGCGTGCCGTATTCGGCCGACTACGTGTTCTGGCGCGCCGAATAAGTGATGACGCCGCGCCTCGTGCGGTGAGTTGGAGTGTGGAATGCGCCGTTTCTTCTTTGATCTCCTGGTCGACAATGTCGTGAAGATCGACCCGGGCGGCATGGTCTTCGAGCAGCCCAAGGCGACGTTCGTCGTGGCGGACGAGATGGCGCGGCATCTCTTCGTCTGGCGTGACGATCTGCGCGATCGCGACGCCTGGATCCGCGTGCGCGATGCAGGCGGCCGCGAGATCTATCGGGCCGCGGTCTGGGCGGAGAGCGCCGAGAAGGCGGGCTGGGACCAGGCGTGAGCGGCAGGTCCGTGTAGCAATTCTGCATCAGTTCCTGGCGACGCGCATTCGGTTCGTTCTGGGCGGAGAGGCGGTCGCATCCGTCCAAGTCGGAGCCGACGCTCCTTTCTACCTTGGCGATCGGCGAATCCAAATTCGCATGGGTCTGGCTCCACCGATCGGGGGAGGCATGCCGCGTCGCGTCTATGCAGCTTCGTGGCTTCGATGAAGGAATGTGGGCAATGAAGTTGAGGGTTCGGGGTGACGTGGCATGTCGGAGCCGGGTGTTGCGATCAATCAGCTTGCTGGCGCCAGCGGCTTTGGTCGCGCCGCTGCTCGTGGTGGATCGCGTCGAGGCGGCCTGCACGCCGGCGGCGCCGGTCAGCAATACGACGATTACCTGCTCCGGCAACAGTCAGCAGAGCGCCAACACTGGCTATGGCGTGGGCACCGAGGAAAGCAATCATTATCAGATCGAGGCGGGCGCCAACGTTCATGGAAGTGCCTTTGGCATTCTGAGCGGCGACAACAACACCGTCGTCAACGCAGGCATGATCGATGGAAACAGTGCGGTTGGCCTGCAAGGCTCCGAGAACCTGAACGTATCGAACCTCGCCGGGGCCACGATTGCCGGTTTCCACGCGATCATAGCGTCCTCGTTGAACCTCACCAATGCCGGCACGATCAAAAGCGAGGCCGGCGGGCGCGGAAGCGGCCTCGAGGTGAGGGGGGCGGTCACACTGAGCAATTCAGGCAGCATCGCCGGAGTAGGGCCCGACACGATCGGAATTCACGCAGGCACGCTGAACGTGACCTCGAATACCGGGAGCATCTCGGGTGATGCGATCGCAATCTCCGTTGACAGCGCTGCTACCATCGTCAATGGCCTCAGCGGCAGGATCTTCGCGATCGGGGCCAGCGGGATAGCTATCTCGTCCGGCGCTTCCGGCACGGTCCGGCTGGACAATGCGGGCGAGGTTTCGGCCGCGACGGCGGGCGTTGCCGCGGGTACGGTGGTCGTGTCATCGAACACCGGAACGATCGCCGGGATCGCGATGGGCATCCAGGGCGACAATGTCACGGTCGCCAACGGCAACGGCGGCACCATTCTGGCGACTGCTGCGAACGGCTCTGCCATCAATGCGCTGACGGCGAACGTCGCGAATGCCGGCGCCATCACGGCCGACGCGACCGACGGAATCGGTATTCTGGCCGGCGAGGTGGAGGTCACCGCGAATACCGGAACGATCCGGGGCGAGCGGCATGCGATTTCCTCCGGGACTGGCGCCGTTATGGTCGCCAACAATGCCGGCGGAATGATCAGCAGCGCCAACGCCAATAGCGTGGCGATCCGCGCGGAGACGAACGCGATCGTCAGCAATGACGGCACGATCACTGGCGGCGGGGGCGCAATCGATGCACATGCGGGAGATGTGATCCTGACCAATGGTGTCGCCGGCGTCATCTCCTCCAGCGGCAACGCGGTGTCGGCGGATGGCGACAACGCGGCGGGCAAAGGCAACGTCACGATCGTCAACGCCGGCGTGATCCGCACAACCTCGTCGCTTGCCGGTGTGATCTTCGCCAACAATCTTGCCGACGTCACCAATTCGGGGACCATTGCCGGCGGGTCGGCCGGTATCGACGGCCTGAACGTCAAGCTGACGAACCTCGCCGGCGGCACCGTGATCGCGCACAACAATGCGGTCTTCGCAGCAAATTCCGCCGCTATCGCCAATGCCGGAAACATTACGGCCGACGGCAGCACTGGCGACGCCATTGTCGCGGATGCCGGAGACGTAACCCTTCGCAACAGCGGCACGATTACCGCGACCGAGTTCGGCGTCCGCGCCAACAACACGGCAAACGTGGTGAACAGTGGCACCATGTCCAGCGGCTCGACGGTGATCTTTGCCAACACCGTCAATGTGACCAACACCGGGTTGATTTCGACGACGCTCGGATTCGGCATGAGCGGCATCACTGTGAACCTCGATAATTCCGGAACCGTGATGGGGAACCGCGGCATCAACGCGATCTTCGGCAACGTCAACAACTCCGGAACGATCATCGGGCAGGGCGCTGCGGTCAATGCCAACATCGCCAACGTGACCAACACGGGCCTGCTTCAGGCCTCGACGGCCAACGGCGACGGCATCCTGACGACGCAGGCCAATGTCAATAATTCGGGCACCATCATCGCCAGGCGCGGGATCACCTCGACCGACGGATCGAATATCACCAACTCCGGCACCATCACCGGCACCGGGGGCGTCGCGATTCAGCTCTCCAACAGAGCTGACACGCTGACGCTGCTGCCGGGCTCGAAGATCAATGGCGTGGTTGATTTTGGTTTAGGTAATGACGTCGTCAACGTCAACCTCACGCCGACCAGCAGGGTGTCGTCGCTGACGACGATCAACCTGCCGACCTTCAGAAATTTCAACGGCACCATCAATACCATCACGTCAGGAGGCGCCTTCAACGGTCCGTCGGTCGCCTCCGGCACCACGCTGGCCACGCTCGATCCGACGGCGCTGGCACAGACCGACCGCACGCTGATGGATTTCACTAGCGGTGTGTCCTCGCTCGTGCAGGGCCGCCTCAGCGGCGGCACCGGCTCTGGCGGCAGCAACATGATGGCCATGGCCTATGCACCGGAGACGGCGCAGGCCGGTCCCTTCACCAAGGCGCCGCGCAGCCTCTGGACCGATCCGGCGCCGATCACGGTCTGGGCCAACTCGTTCGGCGGCCAGCGCATCCAGGACGAGACGGCCTCGACCATGCGCGCGACCTCGACGGCCTGGGGTGGGGCGATCGGCTTCGACCGCAGGCTGCAGCCGAACTGGCTGGCCGGCGTGTTCCTCGGCGGCGGGCAGGGCGGGCTCTCGGTCGATCTCAACTCGCAGTCGGTCGACACCAACTACGTGTTCGCCGGCGTCTATAGTCGGTTCGAGTGGGCCGCGCAGTTCTTCGACTTCACCATCCAGGGAGGCAACGCCGACAACAGATCGCGCCGCCTAGTGCTCAACAACGCCGTCGTCGGCGGCATGGAGACGGCGACCGCGAGCTATAGCGGCTGGTATGTGAGTCCCGAAATCGCCTACGGCTACAGGCTCGATGTCGGCAACGGCTACGTGCTGACGCCGACGGCGCGGCTGCGCTATGTCGCCGGCCGCTTCGACGGCTACAGCGAAACAGGTTCTGCGCAAGGCCTGTCGGTCGGTGGCCGTACGCTGCAGGATCTCGAGGAGCGGGGAGAGGTGGATCTGTCGCGGGTGACGAGCCTTGCGGGCGGCGAGCTGAAGGCCAACGTCCATGGCGGCGTCATCGCACTTCAGCGCGTCGGCGACACGGCCGTGAACACGGTGCTGCTCGGCCAGAACCTGTCCTTCGTCACGCCCGGCAGCCGCAGCACGGTCGGCGCTGTCGCCGGATTCGGCTTCGACTATCGCGCGACCAGGAACGTGTCCGTGTTCGGTGCGGTCGAAGGCACGATGATGTCCGACCAGAGCCGCACCGGTACGGCCAAGGGTGGTGTTCGCGTCGCGTTCTGAGCCGGCACCAGCCCTGGCGGTCTGAACGCGACGTCCGCCGGCCGGGCACCATCCGCCCGGCCGGCACCTCCTCCGATCGGAGGATGGCGCGTGCTGAGGTTGTGCTATCGTCGGTGACATTGATCACTCTGACCATTGATAGCCATGCAAGGACCTCGAAAGCTGCCGGATCTGGTCGAGTCCATCTACGATGCCGGGCTCGATCCCGCGTTGTGGAACAACGTCGTCACCGGCATTCGCGATTTCGTCGGCGGCCAGGCCTGCGGGCTGTTCTCGAAGGACTCCATCAGCAAGTTCGGTGTCACGCACTATTACTGTGGAGCGGATCCGCACTACATCCAGCTCTATTCCGAGACGCATTCGAAATTCGATCCGCTGACGGTCCTTCCGCCGCAAGGCCGGATCGTGAGCATCCCCGACCTCGTCGATTTCGATGAGTACCGGCGCGGCCGCTTCTATCAGGAATGGATGCAGCCGCAGGGCTGCAGCGATGCGGCCAATGTCGTTCTCGACGCATCGAATGCGAGCTGCCCGGTGATGATGACGGTGTTGTCCGGCCGGCGCATGGTCGATCCCGCGATGAAGCACCGTCTCTCGCTGATCGTCCCGCACGCCAGCCGCGCGCTGCTGATCAACCGCGCCATTGATTCGCGGTTGACCCTGGCGACGGCGCTGGCCGATGTCCTCGACAATCTGGCCTCCGGCGTCTTCCTGCTCGATGCGTCCTGCCGGGTGGTGCATGCCAATTCCGCGGGACATGATTTGCTCGCAGCCGCCGATGTCGCGCGGTCCGTTGCGGGGCAGCTCCTGACCTGCAGCCCTGAGGCCAACCAGATGCTGCGCGAGGCGTTCGCGGCCCGTAGCGAAACTTCGCTGCTCGCGGCGAGGGGAAACGCGATCCCGTTGCTCGCACCGTCAGGCGAGCGCTACGTCGCGCATGTCCTGCCGCTCTCGTCCGTGCTGCGCCACGGCAGCGAGCGGGTCGCCGACGCCGTCGGTGCGCTGCTGCTGCGCAAGGTCTCGCTTCGAGGGCAGTCCTACGGCGAACTGGTCGCGCGGACCTTCGATCTCACGCCGGCCGAGCTGCGCGTATTCCTGTCGATCGTCGAGATCGGCGGCGTTCCCGAAACGGCGGCGGCGCTCGGCATCGCGGAGACCACCGCGAAGACGCATCTGCATCGTGTCTTCGCCAAGACCGGCGTGTCCCGGCAGGCCGACCTCGTCAAGCTCGCTGCGGGCTTCGCCAATCCGCTGGTCAACTGAGCGGCACATCGTCGCCGAAATTGAACCTTTTGCTCTCCCGATAGACTCACAGAGGCCGCCGGGCACGAACACATTTCGCCGTCTTTCTGCTTGACCTCTGGCTGGTCCGATGCCCCGACGTCCCAAACATTCCGAGCTGATCGAGAGCATCTATGACGCCGGGCTCCACCCCGAGTTGTGGAGCGACGTGATCGTCATGGTTAATGATTTCATCGGTAGCCGGGCCTGCGGCCTGATCTCGAAGGATCCGGTCAGCAAAACAGGCGCGACGCATTTCTATTGCGGGGTCGATCCGCATTACATCCAGCTCTACGCCGAGACCTACGCCCAGTACGATCCGCTGGCGAGGCTCCCCCGCTACGGCGAGGTGCGCAACATCCCTGACCTCGTGGACTTCGAGGACTATCGCCGCGGCCGCTTTTATCAGGAATGGTTGCGCCCGCAGGGCTGCGCCGACGTCGCCAACGTGGTGCTGGAGCAGTCGGCCTCGCCGTGCCCGATGTTGCTGACCGTGATCCCGGGCAGGGACATGCTCGATGCGGAGAAGCGGGCGCGGATGCAGTCGCTCGTCGCGCATACGAGCCGGGCCCTGCTGATCAACAAGGCGATCGAGCGGAAACAGCAGCGCGCGATCGCGCTTGCCGATGTGGTGGACCGGCTGGCCGCCGGCGTCATCCTGCTCGATTCCGCCTGCAACATCGTCCACAGCAATCCGGCCGCGGAGGCAATTCTGACTGAGGCCGACGTGCTGCAGACGGTCTCGGGCAGGCTCGTGGCACGATCGTCCGAGGCGAACCGGGACCTGCGCGACATCTTTCGTGACGCCGGGCAGGTCGCCCTGGCGGCGGCCGCCGGCCGAAAGATCCCGCTGATGTCGTGTAGCGGTTCCTACCATGTCGCGAACGTCATCGCGCTGCCGTCGCTGCTGCGCGAGGGGGCTGCGGACCGCAGCTCGGCCGTCGGCGCCCTGTTCGTCTGGCGAGCCGAGCTCGACGGTCGCTCCGGCGCCGGCCTCATCGACCGCACCTTCGACCTGACGCCTGCCGAGCTGCGCGTCCTGCAGTCGATCGTCGAGGTCGGCGGCGTGCCGGAGACGGCGATCGCGCTCGGCATCGCCGAGACGACGGTGAAGACTCACCTGCATCGCGTCTTCGCCAAGACCGGCGTTTCGCGCCAGGCCGATCTCGTCAAGCTCGCCGCGGGATTCTCCAACCCGCTCGTGCACTAACGCGCCCGCGGGCGAGAAGCGAGTCGCGCCAACGCGCGATAGGTTCAATCAGCAGCATCATTTGAAAGTTATCGCGCCTCATTCGATCGAATGACGCGGTTGGCGGCGTTCTCTTCTAGAGACACGTCACACGATTTCTTGTGCGGCGGTCTCGATCTTCGTGTGAAGCAACTCACAGCAGGCGGAAGTGAATCCCGTCAGT
>Ga0209758_1002650_pt1 | contig 17728 bp, 14 predicted proteins | sample AraplaMF_Col_mMF_FD_184258 | JGI IMG/M metagenome (GOLD analysis project Ga0209758, IMG submission 184258) | Arabidopsis root microbial communities from the University of North Carolina, USA - plate scrape MF_Col_mMF (SPAdes) (version 2) | ecosystem: Host-associated > Plants > Roots > Endosphere...
CGGGCGGATCCTGCCCTCGGCCAGCCATTGCGCCAGCGTATCGTTCATGCGGGCGGCCTCATTGGGGAATTTCTCGGCCCAGGCGCCGACAAAGACACCGACGATGGAATAGTTCTTCAGCAGCGGAAGGTTCATCGGCAGCGACGGAATCTGGCCGCTGGTGAAGCCGATCGGCAGCATCCGTCCACCCCACTTCATCAGCCGCGCCATCTGCTCGAAGATCGCGCCGCCGACGTTGTCGAAGCAGATATCGACGCCTTCGCCTGATGTCACCGACTTGATCCGCTCGCGCAGATCTTCGCTGCGGTAGTTGATGACGTCGCGGGCGCCATAGCTGCGCACCAGGGCTGCCTTGTCGTCCGCGCCGACGCCGGCGATGACGCGCAGGCCGAAATGGCGGGCGAGGTCGACGGCGGCAAGCCCGACCCCGCCCGCGGCGCCGGAGACGAACACCGTCTCACCGTATTGCGCACGCGCCCCCTCGACCAGGGCGTAATACGCCGTGCCGTAGTTGTGCCAGACCGTGGCCGCGGTTTCGAACGTCACGCCGGCCGGCAGCTTCACGCACTGCTGTTCCTTGGCGATCATCCGCTCCGCATAGCCTCCCGTCCAGCTGCTGCAGGCCACGCGATCGCCGGGCTGGAATCGCGTGATCTTCTCGCCGACCGCGATGACGACGCCGGCCGCTTCCGTACCCGGCACGAACGGCGTCGCCGGCCGCCGCTGGTAAAGGCCCGAGACCATGAGATGGTCCATGAAACTCACCGAGGCGGCATGCACCTCGATCAGCATCTCGTCGCTGGCCGGCTCGAGATCGTCGATCTCGCCGATCCACAAATCCTCCGGACCGGTGAAGGCACCGCACAGCACAGCTCTCATCATGGCGCTCCCACCCGGTCGAACATGCGCGGCAACAGCATGGGAACGCGTCGGCGATACTCCCGGTAACTGCTGCCGAATTGAGCGATCAGATCCCGCTCCTCGAACCACAGGCCGATCAGGATGTAGGCGGTGTTCGCAATCGCGAACAGCAGATGGCCGGCAGTCATCTGAGGCGTGGCCCAGAATGCCAGGAGCAGGCCCAGCATCAGCGGATGGCGCACGAACTTGTAGAGCAGGGGTGTCCTGAACGGTTGATGCGGCGATGCGGTCCCGCGCAGCGCGGAAAAAGCCTGGCGCAAGCCGGACAGCTCGAAGTGATCGATCATGAAGGTCGAGGCGAATACGATCGCCCAGCCGAGCCAGCAGACGCCCGTCAGCAACACGCCCGCAATGCCGTCGACCTGCCAGACCGGGGTCGGGATCGGCCGCCACTGCCAGAACAGCAGCAGCAGGATCAGGCTGGAGAGCAGCACATAGGTGCTGCGCTCGCAGGCCGGCGGACAAAGTCCGGCCCACCATTGCTTGAAGGCGGGGCGTGCCATAATGCTGTGCTGGATTGCGAATAGAGCGAGCAGGAACAGGTCGACGGCGGCGGCTTCGCCCGGATTCACCGCGGCGCCGGCGTCGATCGACGTCGGCACCGGATAATTGCCGACAAAGCCGATCGCGTAGAGAATCGAAACCAGGAAGACGGCATAGCTCGCGATGGCGTAGACCAGGATCAGGAGCCCTGCGAACATCGATGTTTTCTCCTATTGTGCCCGCGGCAGTGATGCCGGATGCAAGCGTTCGCGCCGTCCGACGACGAGCCGGCTCGATCGGGCGTGAGTGCTACCACCGGGCCGTCCCCTGTGCGTCCCCCGCGGCGCCGGCGGGGCAGGGTGGCGAAGGTGGAACGTCATGACAGGATTTTCGCTTCGGACGCTCGGCTTTCCCGAGATCCACGCCGGCGACCGCCCGATCAAGCTGAACCTGCGCAAAGGTCTTGCGCTGCTGATCTATCTCGCGGAGACGCGGGGAGCCGTGGCGCGGGACGTCATGGCCACGCTGCTGTGGCCCGAGTCGCCGCGCGAGACCGCCCGGGCGCGATTGCGCCGCACGCTGCATCGCATCGAGCTGGCGCTGGGCGAGGGGATTTTCGAGACCGACCGCAGCACCGTGCGATTGTCCGGGGCGGTCGACATGAAGGTCGACTCGCATCTGTTCCAGGCGGCCTGTGATCGGGGCGCATTCGAGGACGCCTGCCTGTGCTACCGCGGCGACTTTCTCGCCGGCTTCGCGCTGGCCGATTGTCCCGAGTTCGACGACTGGGCGTTCTTTCGCCGCGAGGCGCTGAGGGGGCAGCTCGTCAACGCCCTGGAGCGGCTGGTGCAGGACAAGAATGCCGCCGGCGAGCATTTTGCCGCGGCGGCGCACGCGGCGCGCCTGGTCGAGCTCGATCCGCTGAGCGAGGTGTATGGCCGGCATCTGATCCGCAGCCACCTGCTTGCCGGCGATCGGCGCTCCGCCGAGCGCCACCACGCCGCACTGGCGCAGCGGCTGCGCAGTGAGCTCGACGTTGCGCCGGAAGCGGAGACCGACGCGCTGATGGAGCAGAGCCCCGCGCTGCTGGTCGATGACATTCCGACGACGCGCTATGTGAAGGGTGCCGGCGTGCACCTGGCCTATCAGACCTACGGTAGCGGCGAGCTCGACGTCCTGATCATGCCCGGCTTCGTGTCCCACGTGGAGCGGGCCTGGGAGCATCCCGCATGCCGTTCATTTATGGTTTCGATGATGACGCTTGGGCGGGTCATCATTTTCGATCGCCGCGGCGTCGGGCTGTCGGACCGCGTCGGATCGGCCCCGGGTGTCGACGTCACCGCCGAGGATATCGGCACCGTGCTGCGCGCGGCGCAGAGCCGGCGCGTCCTGCTGTTCGGGGCCTCGGAATGCGGACCGGCCTGCATCAAGTTCGCGGTCGACGAAAAAAAACTCGTCGCCGGCCTCGTGCTGTTCGGCTCACTGGCCAAGGGATGCTGGGCGCCAGACTATCCGTATGCGTTGCGGGCCTCGCAGTATGACGCCTGGCGCCAGCAGCTGGTCTCCGAGTGGGGCGGTCCCGCCGGCATCGAGACCTTCGCGCCGAGCCTGTCTCGCGATCCGAAGGCGCGGGCGTGGTGGGCCGGGCTACTGCGCGCCGCCTCCAGTCCCGGCGCCATCTGGGCGGTGCTCAACGCCTTGCGCGACACCGATGTCCGCGATCTGCTGCCGCGCCTCTCGGTGCCCACGCTGGTGTTGCATCGCCATGACGACCGGGCGGTGCGGTTTGCCGCCGGCCGCGACATGGCGAGCCGGATCCCCGGCGCCCGGTTTGTCGAACTGGACGGCAACGATCACTGGTTCTTTGCGGGTGACCAGCAGCCGGTGGTGGCGGCGGTCAGGCAGTTTGCCGCTGCGCTGCCGCGGGTCGGCAGGGCAGCGCCGAGGAGCGGACGTTGATTGCGTCGCGCGAGGCCTCGTTGCTGGCGATGCGTTTGGCGGGCAGGGTCGTCCGGATGCATTGAGTGCGGTTTGATCTCCCGCAACGCCTGGTGCCTGCGCCGCGCTATCCTGCCGGCATATCGGTGCAGGAGACTCCCGTGTTGAGCATCGCCGCCGAGGTCGCGTTCGTTTCGGTCGGCGTCTACCTCTGCGTCGCGCTCGCCCTGCTGGCCTGGCCGGCACCGGCGATCCCTGACGTGCCGGGCAAGGCGGCGGACGAACTCGACCGCCTGCTCGCGGCGGACCATCTGGCCGCGCCGGCCGCCCCGATGTATTTCACCGCGCGCGACGGCGCACGCCGGCTCTACCGGCGCTATCGCGGCGGCGGGGAGGATATCCTGGTCTTTCTGCACGGATCGAGCAGCGACTCCCGCTACCTCGCGCGCTTCGCCACCGCGGTGGCTGCCGCCAGCGGTCTGACCGTCATCACCCCCGACATGCGTGGTCACGGGCCCGAACCTGGGCGGCGCGGCGACGTCGACGCGGTCGAGCGGCAGGAACAGGATATCGCGGATCTGATCGCGGTGCTGAGCGCCGACCGGCAGCCGGGCGGCCGCTGGTTGCTCGGCGGTCACTCCATCGGCGGCGGTCTCGCGATCCGCTACGCTGCCGGGGGCCAGCACCCCAAGCCCGACGGCATGATTCTCGTGGCGCCCTATATCCATCGCATGTCCCCGGCCGCGCGCCCGGATTCAGGCGGCTGGGCGAAGCCGTTCGTGACCCGCTTCGCAGGCATCGAGATGATGCAACGGCTGGGCATCCGCCTGTTCGACGGCCTGCCGGTGCTTCGCTTCGCGGTTCCGCCCGCTGCTCGGAACGGCGGCGAGACGCCGGTCTACAGCTGGCGATTGTTCGCGTCGGTCACGCCGCGTCCGGACTGGCGCGGCGACATCGCGCGCATCGGCTGCCCTTTGCTGGTTGTCGCCGCCGCAGAAGATTCCATTTTTCGCGCCGAGGGCTATCGCGAGGTGTTCAAGCCGCTCGCCGGCGCAACCGTCGAGGTCATTCCAGGTATCGATCATTTCCAGCTGGTCACGTCTGATGAACCTGTCTGGCGGATCGGTGCATGGTGGCGGCAACTCGGCGTCGCCGATACGGCCGGGCTCGGACAGAGGCCTGCACCGCTCGCCCATTCCGAACCGGCCCGGAAAGGCGCCCTGACGCTCGTCCGAGTCCGCCATGGTCCGTTGCCGTTTCCGAATGCATTGACGGCGAACGGGCGCGGTGGTCCAAGGTGACCAGGAACAGGATCATGTCGCAGGATTGATACGATGGTGCGCGAGAGTGAAATTCGCCCCGGCGAGGTCGCGGTGGCGGCGCCGGCGGCGCGTCATGCCGGCCTGGAGTTCATCGGCCGCATCCGCACGCCTTGGACCTCGCGGCTGGAAACCCCGCGGAAGGGCCGTCACGACGGCCCGGTCTGCCGCCTCGAAGTGTTCGAACCGTGGGTGGCGGCGCTGCGCGGGCTCGAACTCTATTCCAGCCTCGAGGTGATTTACTGGCTGCATTTGTCGCGCCGCGACCTCGTGCTGCAGTCTCCAAAGAACGACGGCAATGCGCGCGGCACCTTCTCGCTGCGCTCGCCGGTGCGGCCCAATCCGCTCGGCACCTCGCTGGTCAAACTGGTCGGCATCGAGGGCGCGACCGTGCTGGTGCGCGGGCTCGACTGCCTCGACGAGACGCCGCTGCTCGACATCAAGCCCGACCGTTGCGAATTCACCCCGCTGGCGCCGCCGCAGCCGGGCGATTTTCAGACCGAGTGATCGCGCAAGGACTGACAGGGTGGGTTAGCCGGGTCTGGCGGCCGGCATCATCCGCGACGGCAAGGACGTGATCTTGGGAACGGTGGGCGGCGCGGCGTAGTGGCTGACGGCCTCGAGCTGAATCGGAAGCGCTAACCCCGTCATTGCGAGGAGCGCAGCGACGAAGCAATCCAGTCTTCCTTTGTGGCGCTGGATTGCTTCGCTTGCGCTCGCAATGACGGGGCGATGTTATTTGTTCGACAAGGGCGATCAGCTCTTCAGCGCCGCGATCAGCTTCGTGGCGTTGTCTTCCAGGACTTTCGGATCTTCCTTCCGGCTCGCCGGCGGCAGCAGCGCCACGCCGTCATGGCGCGGCATCACGTGCATGTGCAGGTGAAACACCACCTGGCCGCCGGCCGGTTCGCTGAACTGCTGCACGGTGATGCCGTCGGCGGCGAAGGCCTTCATCGCGGCGCTGGCGATGGTGTGGGCGGCGCGGGCGACATGGGCGAAATCATCGGGGGTGATGTCGAGGATGTTGCGGGCAGGGGCCTTCGGGATCACCAGTGTATGGCCGGGGCAACGCGGCATGATGTCGAGAAACCCAAGCACGTGGTCGTTCTCGTAAACCTTGTAGCAGGGGAATTCGCCACGCAGGATCTTTGCGAACGGGTTTTGCGGGTCGTAGGCGGGCATGGCGGCTCCTCAATTCCTGTCGTGATGTCGAGGTCGTAGCAGAAACCTTAAGTCTCGTCCGCAGTCTTGCGGAACGGCGCGGCGTCGGTGAGTTCCTGGCCGGCCTGTGCGACGTAGGCGCGCTCCTGCTTGAGATAGTCCCGCACCGCGCGGCGAAAGCCGGGATCGGCGATGTAGTGCGCCGAATGGGTGGTCTGCGGCAGGTAGCCGCGCGCCAGCTTGTGCTCGCCCTGGGCGCCGGCCTCGACCACCTTGAGGCCGTGCGCAATGGCAAAGTCGATGGCCTGATAATAGCAGACCTCGAAATGCAGGAACGGGTGATGCTCGATGGCGCCCCAGTGCCGGCCGAACAGCGTGTCGGAGCCGATGAAGTTGATCGCGCCGGCGATCCAGCGGCCGTTTCGCCGGGCCATGATCAGCACCACGTCGCGCGCCATGGTTTCGCCGATCAGGGTGTAGAACGCGCGGGTCAGGTACGGCCGGCCCCATTTGCGCGAGCCGGTCTCCATGTAGAAGGCGAAGAAGGCGTCCCAGGCCTCCTCGGTGATGTCGGCGCCGGTCAGCGCATGAATGGTGATGCCGTTCTCCAGCGCGTCGCGCCGCTCGCGGCGGATCGCCTTGCGGTGGCGCGAGTTCAGCGAGCCGAGGAAATCCTCGAAGCTGCCGTAGCCTTCATTGTGCCAGTGGAACTGCTGGTCGGTGCGCTGCAGGAAGCCGTGCTCGGCGAGAAATCTCCACTCGCTCTCGCGGGCGAAGGTGACGTGGACCGAGGAGGCCTCGGTGGCGCTGCACAGCGCGACGAGGCCGCTCGCCAGCGTGGTGCCGACGCGCTCCGCGTCATGGCCGTCGCGGATCAGGAGCCGCGGGCCGGTGGCCGGTGTGAACGGAACCGAGGCCTGCAGCTTCGGATAATAGCTGCCGCCGGCGCGCTCATAGGCATCGGCCCAGCCGCGGTCGAAGACGTATTCGCCCTGCGAATGCGACTTCAGGTAACAGGGCACAATGCCGACGACCTCGCCGTCGCGCCGCGCGATCAGGTGCCGCGGCCCCCAGCCGGTGCGTGCGCAAGCCGACTTCGAGGCTTCCAGCGCGCTGAAAAAGGCGTGCGAAACGAACGGGTTATAGAACGGCTTTGAGGCGGCGCAGGAAGCGTTGCGCGCAGGCCCGGCGGCCAGCGTGTCGAGGCTCGCAAGGGCGCCGGGATCGATGCCGGAACCGGCGCAGGCATCCCAGTCGGCAGCCGCAATCTGGCTCACCGAGGACACTGCTTCGAGGGCGATTTCGGATGAATCCATCAGGCACTTGAACCGGTCACGTTGCGATCAGCCATCGCGCGTGGTGACCGAGCGTAGAATTGTGCATTGCGCGGGGGAGTTCAAGAGAGTGCCAGGAACTGAGCAGGCACCCGATCGGTCGGCCACACGCGTTGTCGGCCGGAAGAATTTGAAGCCGGTCACAGGCATGCGAAAGGCTTCGATCGTGATCCGCCGCCTTTCCCGCGCCCCCGGACCATTTAGCTGCGCCGCCGCGCGCCGGGGCAATGTCATAGGGCTGACATCTGCCTTTGTGCATAACTTCCGCTCCTTCCAGAGATCCCAGCCGGAGCGCCAGCATGATCAAGAAGCCCAGCACCGCGATCGAAACATCCAGCAACGGCCAGCGATCCCTCCGCGACCGCGTCGAGGCCGAAATGCTGGATAGTTTCGATGAAGAACTGGAGCTCGAGATCGATGACGATCGCCTCGATGAACTGACCAACGAGTTGACCGGCCACAGCGCGGTCGAGACCGTCGAGCGGCGGGTCTATTTCAAGGAGCTGTTCCGCCTGCAGGGCGAACTGGTGAAATTGCAGAGCTGGGTGCAGGACCAGAAGCTCAAGGTGGTGGTGATCTTCGAGGGCCGCGACTCGGCCGGCAAGGGCGGCGTGATCAAGCGCATCACGCAGCGGCTCAATCCCCGCGTCTGTCGCGTCGCCGCGCTGCCGGCGCCCAACGAGCGCGAGCGCACCCAATGGTATTTCCAGCGCTACGTCTCGCACCTGCCGGCTGGCGGCGAGATCGTGCTGTTCGACCGCAGCTGGTACAACCGCGCCGGCGTCGAGCGGGTGATGGGCTTCTGCACCGAGAGTGACGTCGAGGAATTTTTCCGCGACGTGCCGGAATTCGAACGCATGCTGGTGCGCTCGGGGATCGTGCTGATCAAATACTGGTTCTCGATCACCGACGAGGAGCAGCATCTGCGTTTCACCATGCGGATCAACGACCCGCTGAAGCAATGGAAGCTGAGCCCGATGGACGTCCAGGCGCGCAGCCGCTGGGAGCAGTACACCAAGGCCAAGGAAGCCATGCTGGAGCGCACCCACATCGCCGAGGCGCCGTGGCACGTGGTGCAGGCCGTCGACAAGAAGAAGGCGCGGCTCAACTGCATTGCGCATCTGCTGGAACAGATTCCCTACCAGGACGTCGTGCACCCGCCGGTGGCACTGCCGGCGCGGGTTCGTAACCCGGAGTATCACCGTGCTCCGGTTCCGCCGGACATGTATGTTCCGGAGCGCTACTGAGCCGCGGCGCGTCGCGCCGCATCACGCCTCCGGCACGAACCCCTCGAAAATCATCTGATCCGCATAGCGCGCCGCCTTGTCGCGCTGCTCCGGCGTGCGCACCGTCCATGTCAGCAGCGGGCAGCCGAAAATATTGCGCGCAATCCAGGGCGCGGGGGCGGGGAGTTGGTCCACCCAATACGCCACGAAGTGCGGCCGGGTGCGAAAACCGTGACGCAGATACAGCATGTCGTCGCGCTGTGACGGTGTCAGCTTGGCCCAGTAATCGTCGTCGTAGGTGCGCTGGGCGATGATGCCGCGCGGCAGGTCCGGCATTGTCTCGCGCAATGCCACCACCTGGTCGGGATCGAACGACATGCCGACCACGGGGCCGCGGTAGGCGGCGAGCACCTGCGCCATCCGCGCCACCAGCTTGCGGTCGCCGTCGAAATGGCTCTTGACCTCGATCACCAGCGGGGCGCGGCCGGCGACCAGCGCGCAGAGATCGCCGAGCGACATCATGCGCTCGGCGGTGTCCTTGAACGCCACCTGTTTCAGTTGCGCGGCGGTGTGCTGCGAGAGCGCGCCGCTGCCGTCGGTCAGCCGGCCCAGAACATCGTCATGATGCACCATGGCCTCGCCATCCGATGTCAGCTGGATGTCCACTTCGATGGAAAAATTGCCCGCGACCGCGGCCAAGACCGCGGCCGGCATGTTCTCGACGATGCCGCGACCGATGTCGTGCAGCCCGCGATGGGCGACCGGCCGTGCCGTCAGCCAGTCGGGGGCGCGCATCGCGGCGCCCGCTCAGGCGACTTCGAAGATGCCTTCGACCTCGACCGCCGCGTCGCCGGGCAGGGCCGCGACGCCGATGGTCGAGCGGGCGTGGCGGCCCTTGTCGCCGAACGCTGCGACCATCAGGTCGGAGGCGCCGTTGAGCACTTTGGGTCCGTCGACGAAATCCGGCGCCGAATTGACGAAGCCGCCGAGCCGCACCACGCGCACCACCTTGTCGAGATCGCCGAGCGCGGCCTTGACCTGCGCCAGCAGGTTGATGGCGCAGCCGCGCGCCGCGGCGACGCCCTGTTCGATGCTGACGCCGCCGCCGAGCTTGCCCTTGGCGATCAGCTTGCCGTCGCCGTCGAAGCAGACCTGGCCGGAGACGAACAACAGGTTGCCGCTGCGGACGAAGCCGACGTAGTTGGCCACCGGGCTCGCGGGCTCATGCAGGACGATGCCCTGTGCCGTCAGTTTCTGTTCGATCGTTCCCGCCATGGTGTTCCCCAATCAATTGATGTCCGCCCGGTCGTCGTGAATTTCGGGCGGCCCTGTTTCGCCCATCGCGGGGCCGGTTGCAAGGGAGGGGACGGGGGGCAGGACTTCGCCCCGCGCGCGGAACGGTCATCGCGCATGGCGTTTTGAGCGACTCGACGATCCTTTCAGCGAGTCGTCCCGGCCTTGAGCCGGGACCCATACGGCGCGGACTCTCTTTAGGCCGCTGGGGCAGAGGCCCTTTTCTATCCTTAACTACAGGGGGTATGGGTCCCGGCTCAAGGCCGGGACGACCCGTGGAGAGATTCCGAGGCGTCGCTACGCCACCCGTTCACACGTCCCATGCGGATGCGAACACGGATCGACCTCCACCGTGACATGGCTGAGCTTCTTCAGCCCCGCCAGCCGCGCCTTGTAGAAGGCGGGCGGCCGCGGCTGGTCGGTGACGATGGAGATGATCGCGGAATGATGGCCGGGGCCGACCTGCCACAAATGCAGGTCGCAGACCCGGTCGCCGTCGATTTCGAGGTGGCGGCGGATCTCCTGGGCTATGCCCGCGTCGGGCACCACGTCGATCAGCACGGCGCCGGCGTCGCGCATCAGGCCGAAGGCCCAGCTGCCGATCACGGCACTGCCGACGATGCCGACCACCGGGTCGATCCACACCCAATCGAAGGCGCGGGCCAGCAGCAGGCCGCCGATCGCCAGCACCGAGGTGGCGGCATCGGCCACCACATGGACATAGGCCGCGCGCATATTGTTGTCGCGGTGATGATCGTGCGCGCCGTGTGCGTGCGCATGATCATGATGATGACCGTGGGCGTGATCATGGCGGTGATGGCCGTGATGATGATGATCGTCGCGCAGCAGAAAGGCGCAAACCACATTGACGGCGAGGCCCAGCACGGCGATGCCGATGGCCTCGCCATAGGCGATCGGTTGCGGTTGCGCGAGCCGCACCAGACTCTCATAGCCGATCAGCAGCGCGATCATCGCCAGCACCACCGCGCTGGTGAAGGCGGCGAGTTCACCGAGCTTGCCGGTACCGAAGGCGAAGCGCGGATCGTGGCGATGCTGCCTCGCGTAGCGATAGGCCAGCGCGGCGATGCCGATGGCGGCGGCGTGGGTCGACATGTGCCAGCCGTCGGCCAGGAGCGCCATCGAGCCGAACAGGCTGCCGCCGATGATTTCGGCGACCATCATCGCCAGCGTCAGCCACACCACCAGCCAGGTCCGGCGCTCGTTGCGGGCGTGGGCCCGGCCCAGAAAGACGTGGTCGTGGGTCCAGGTTTCCAGCGAGTGGGAATGCATAGAGGTGTCCTGATGGGCTGACGGCTGTTCTTGCCGAAGAATAAGACATTTAAGCGGTCAATTCGCGCCTTTCCAGCCGGTCGGCCCTAGTTGCGGCGCAATAGGGCTGTCATTAATATGTCGAATCCCGTTTTCGAGGAGACACGATGTCTGGCCGATACCTGGTTTCTCGATCGATCCGGCGCCTGCCGCTGGCGCTGACGGTTGCCGCCGGCGGCCTTTCGCTGGCTTGCGGCAGCCCGGCGGCCGAAGCCGCCGCCGGGGGCGCGCCGTTCGTGGCGCACCAGGCGCTCTATGAACTCAGCCTGCTGAAATCCCGCGGCAGCGGCGGCGTCAATGCCGTGAACGGCCGCATCCTGTACGATTTTTCCGGCAGTGCCTGCGAAGGCTATTCGTCCGATTTCCGCCAGGTCTCCGAGCTCGACAGCGGCGAGGGCAAGAACACCGTGATGGCCCAGCGCTCGATCACCTGGGAAGACGGCGCCGGAAAGAGCTTTCGCTTCAAGATCGACACCCGGATGAACGACAACGAGTCCGGCGCCGTGGACGGCATTGCCGAGCGGAACGGCGATCACGTCACCGTGAAGCTGAAGCAGCCGGTCGCCAAGACTTTTACTCTGGACGGCGCGACGGTGTTTCCGACCGAGCAGATCAGGCGCATCATCGCTGCAGCGCGCGACGGCAAATCGATCCTCGAACTGTCGGTCTATGACGGTTCCGACACCGGCGAGAAGGTCTACAACACCATGACGGTGATCGGGCAGCCGATCGCCGGTGACCGCGAGGGCATCGCGCCCGATCCGTCGACCAACAGCGACGCGATGAAATCGCAGACCCGATGGCCGGTCACCGTCAGCTATTACGACCGCGACGCCAAGGCCAGTCGTGGCGACCAGACCCCGGTCTATGCGATGTCGTTCGAATTGTTCGAGAACGGCGTCGCTCGCAACCTGGTGCTCGACTACAATGATTTCGTGCTGGCCGGAAAGGTCGGCAAGTTCGACGTCAAGCAGGCCAAGGACGCCGGCAAGGACGCCAAGGAAGTCAAGAACTGCAAGTGAGGCGCGACGTTACATTGTTGCACGTCGACTCGGGTCCGTTTGCCGTGTAGGGGTGGCATCGCACCGCAAGGAACCGCCGTCCTGACCATCGTTGCCGCACGTCCCGGAATCCATCGCCTGCGCCAGCCGCGCGGGATCGTGGCCGTGCTCGCCATGATCGCGTATCTGCTGGCGGGCGCGTTGCACGGCGTTTGCGATCTCGACGTGACCAACCCCGCGGGACACACCATCTCCCTGTCGGCCGATGACGGCGCGCACCCGTCCGGAAAAGCCGTGGCCGGCGAACACCACTGCCACGCCTGTTTCGCGGTGGCCGCGCCGCGACCGGTTCAGGTCGCGACGCGCGTCCAGCCGAACGCGGCGATCATGCCGCGAACCGTCAGCCGCGATTCCGGCCTGGTGCCGGGCCTCGAGCCGCCGCCGCCCAAGTCCGTGACCTGAACGTCCTCGCGGGGCGCGCGTGCACCCTCAGACCTTCGATCACCGGACCATCTTCTCATGTTTTGCAAAGCCGCCACGCGTTTCGCGTGCATGGCGCTCGTGCTGGTCGGCCCGTGGCTGACCGGCATCGCGCATGCGCAAACCCTCAACCTGCGCGGCGCGCTGTCGCGCGCGCTTGCCAGCAGCCCGCGCCTGACCGCGGCCGAGCGTGACGTCGGCATCGCGTCCGGGCAGCGCCTGCAGGCCGGCGCATGGCTCAATCCTGAAATTTCCTATGAACAGGACAACTCCTTCGGCTCCGGCATCTATCGCGGCACGCGCGCCGCGGAGACCACGCTGCAGATCAGCCAGGCGTTCGAGCTGTTCGGCAAGCGCGACGCCCGCATCGCGGCCGGCGCCGCCGGCGTCGAGGTGGCGGCGATCCAGCGCAAGGCGATCCGCCTCGAAGTGCTGTCGGAGACCGCGGTGGCGTTCGTCACCGTGCTCGGCGCGCAGCGCCGCATCGAGATCCTCGACGAGCAGGTCGCGGCCATCGATCAATTGAGCCCGCTGCTGCAGCGGCGGGTCGAGGCGGGAGCATCGTCGCCGGCGGAGACCGGGCGGGCGGAGGTGGCCTCGGCGCTGGTCAAGGCGGACCGCGAACGGGTCCGCGCCATATTGGCCAGCGCCCGCCGCGAACTGGCGGTGCTGATGGGGGACACCGCGCCGAAATTCGCCAGCGTCGCTGGAAGGTTCGATGTTTCGGGGCGGCCGCAATCGTTTCAGACCGTCATTGCCGCGATCGACGCCAACCCGCAATTGGTGCGCTGGACCGCGGTTTACGCCCAGCGCAACGCCGAACTGTTGATCGCCAGGCTGCGGCCGTATCCGGACGTGCGGATCGCCGCCGGGTGGCGGCACTTCAACGACACCAATGACGATGCCGTGCGCCTGTCGGTCTCGGTGCCGATCCCGGTGTTCGACCGCAACCAGGGCAACATCCTCTCGGCGCAGGAGAGCCTGGCCAAAACCCGCGCCGAGCGCGAGGCCAACCGCAACACGCTGATCGTGCTGGCCGGGCGGGCCTATGACTCGCTGCAAGGTTCACTGCGCGAACTGCAGGTGCTGCGCGAGGCGGCGATCCCGAAATCGCGGCAGGCGGCGGAGGCGATCGCTCAGGGCTACGGCCAGGGACGCTACACGCTCCTCGAGGTGCTCGACGCGCAGGCCTCGGTGGCCCAGGCGCGGCTGCGCGAACAGGAAGCCCAGCAGAATTTCCATATCGCCGTCGCCACCATTGAGGGGCTGGTCGGCAACCCCTTTGCGCTCGCCCGGGAGTCCAAGCCATGAAGGCTGCGACCGTCATCGTCATCGCGCTGCTCGCCGCGGCGGCCGGCGCGCTCGGCCATCGGGCGCTGGTCCATGACGCGCCGGCCCGCGGCGGCGGCGAGGCCGCCGGCAGGAAATCCGAAAAGCCGGCCGGCGATCACGTCGAGCAGGACGAACATGGCGGCGACCGCATCCGCATCAGCGACGTCAAGCTGGCCGCCGCCGGTGCCGTGCTCGCCGAGGCGGGCGGCGTCACCTTGAGCGACACGCTGTCGTTCAACGGCGTGCTGCGCGCCAATCAGGAGGCGGTGGTCCAGGTCACGCCGCGCTTCCCCGGCATCGTCCGCGCCATCCGCAAGCGGATCGGCGACCAGGTCGCCAAGGACGATCCGCTGGCGTCGATCGAGAGCAACCAGAGCCTGACCGTCTACGATCTCAAGGCGCCGATCAGCGGCACGGTGATCGATCGCCAGATCTCGCTCGGTGAGTACGCCTCCGAGCAGAAGCCGTCCTTTGTCGTCGCCGACCTCTCCAGCATCTGGGTCGACCTGTCGATCTACCGCCAGGACATCAAGCGGGTGGCGATCGGCGACGAGGTGCTGATCGATCCCGACGACGGCGGCGGCGATTTGAAAGCGCAGATCTCCTATCTGGCGCCGGTCGGCACCAGCGAGACCCAGACGGCGCTGGCCCGCACCGTGCTGGCAAACCGCGACGGCCGGCTGAAGCCGGGCCTGTTCGTCACCGCGCGGCTGGTGCTGGCCAAGCGCAACGTCGCCGTCGCGGTGCGTAGCGGCGCGATCCAGACCCTCGACAACAAGACCGTGATCTTCGTCCGCGAGGAGGGCGACAAGATCGAGGCCCGGCCGGTCGAACTCGGCGACGCCGATCCGAAATTTGTCGAGATCAGGGCCGGCCTTGCCGCCGGCGAGCGTTACGTCGCCGAGAACAGTTTTGTCGTCAAGGCGGAGATGGGCAAGGGGGAGGCTGAGCATGATTGAGGCCGTGCTCGCCTTCTCGATCCGGCAGCGCTGGCTGGTGATGATCGCAGTGCTCGCCACCACGGCGCTCGGCGCCTGGAATTTCACCAGGCTGCCGATCGACGCGGTGCCCGACATCACCAACGTCCAGGTGCAGGTCAACGCGCGGGCGCCGGGCTACTCGCCGCTGGAGACCGAGCAGCGCATCACCTTTCCGGTCGAGACCGCCATGGGCGGCCTGCCGAAGCTCGACTACACCCGCTCGCTGTCGCGCTACGGCCTGAGCCAGGTCACCATCGTGTTTCGCGACGGCACCGACATCTACTTCGCCCGCCAACTCGTCAACGAGCGCATCCAGCAGGTCAAGGACCAGCTGCCGCCGGGCGTCGAGGTCGCGATCGGCCCGCTCTCCACCGGGCTCGGCGAAATCTACATGTACAGCGTCGAGGCCAGGCCGGACGCCCGCACCGCGGCCGGCAAGGCGTTCACGCCGGCCGATCTGCGCGTCGTGCAGGACTGGATCATCAAGCCGCAGCTGCGCAACGTGCCGGGCGTGATCGAGGTCAACACCATCGGCGGCTTCGAGCGCCAGTTTCACGTGCTGCCGGATCCGGGGCGGCTGATGGCCTACAAGCTCGGCTTCCGGGACGTCATGACCGCGCTCGCCGCCAACAACGCCAATGTCGGCGCCGGCTACATCGAGCGCAACGGCGAGCAGTATCTGGTGCGGACGCCGGGCCAGGTCGGCAACATCGGCGAGATCCAGGACGTCGTGATCGGCTCGCGCGGCGGCATCCCGGTGCGGATCCGCGACGTCGCGCAGGTGATGGAAGGCACCGATTTGCGCACCGGTGCGGCGACGCTGGACGGCGAGGAGACCGTGCTCGGCACCGCGATGCTGTTGATTGGCGAGAACAGCCGCGCCGTCGCGCGGCGTGTCGCCACGAGGTTGGACGAGATCGCGAGGTCGCTGCCGGATGGCGTCATCGCGCGCACGCTCTACGACCGCACCGAGCTGGTCGAGGCCACCATCAGGACGGTGGCGACCAACCTGATCGAAGGCGCGCTGCTGGTGATCGCGGTGCTGTTCCTCATTCTCGGCAACATCCGCGCCGCCATCGTCACCGCCTGCGTGATTCCGCTGGCGATGGCGATGACCATCACCGGCATGGTCGAGAGCCGGGTCAGCGCCAACCTGATGAGTCTCGGCGCCATCGATTTCGGCATCATCATCGACGGCGCCGTCATCATCGTCGAGAACTGCCTGCGCGTGCTGGCGCAGGCCCAGGCGCAGCGCGGCCGGCTGCTGACCGCCGGGGAGCGCATGCAGACCATCCGTGCCGCATCCGGCGAGGTGATCAGGCCGAGCCTGTTCGGCACGCTGATCATCGCGGTGGTCTACCTGCCGGTGCTGACGCTGACCGGCGTCGAGGGCAAGATGTTCACCCCGATGGCGCTCACCGTGCTGATGGCGCTGGCCGCGGCGGCGCTGCTCTCGGTCACCTTCGTTCCGGCGGCGGTGGCGATCCTGGCGACGGGACGGATCTCGGAGCGGGAAAACATCTTCATGCGCGGCGCGCGGCGGATCTATCTGCCGCTGCTCGATGCGGCGATCCGCTTCCGCCATGCCGTCGCGCTCGGCGCCGTGGTGATCGTGCTGGCCGGCGGTTATGCCGCCACGCGGATGGGCGGCGAGTTCATTCCGAGCCTGGACGAGGGCGACGTCGCGCTGGCGGCGTTGCGGATTCCCGGCACCAGCCTGACGCTGTCGATCGATTTGCAGAAGGCGCTGGAAAAACGGGTGCGGCAGCTCCCCGAGGTCAAGGCGTTCTTCACCCGGATCGGCACCGCGGAAGTCGCCACCGATCCGATGTCGCCATCGCAGACCGACGGCTACATCATGCTGAAGCCGCGCCGCGAATGGCCCGATCCGAAAAAGCCGAAATCCGAGCTGGTCGAGGAGATCGAGCACGCCGCCGGCGACATTCCCGGCAGCAACTACGAAATCTCCCAGCCGATCCAGTTGCGCGTCAACGAACTGATCTCCGGGGTGCGCAGCGACGTCGGCGTCAAGATCTTCGGCGACGACCTCGACATCCTGCAGGGCGCGGCCCAGCACGTTCAGGCGGTGATCCGCGGCATCAGGGGCGCCGCCGACGTCAAGGCCGAGCAGGTCAGCGGCCTGCCGGTGCTGACGGTGAAGCTCGACCGCCAGGCGCTGTCGCGCTACGGGCTGAACGTCGCCGAGGTGCAGACCATCGTCGAGATTGCGATCGGCGGCAGGAGCGTCGGAAAACTGTTCGAGGGCGACCGCCGCTTCGACATCGTGGTGCGGCTGCCCGAGCGGCTGCGCGCCAATCCCGAGGCGATCAAGGCGATCGCGATCCCGCTGCCGCCGCCGGAGGAGACCGGTGGCGTCACCCGGGCCGCGCTGTCCGGCGCCGCGCCGCCGATGCGCTACGTGCCGCTGGCGTCGGTGGCGAGCATCGAGGTGGCGCCGGGGCCCAACCAGATCAGCCGCGAAAACGGCAAGCGGCGCATCGTCGTCACCGCCAATGTCAGGGAGCGCGACCTCGGCTCGTTCGTCGCCGACGCCCGGCAGGCGGTCGCCGACAAGGTCAAGCTGCCGCCGGGTTACTGGATCGGCTGGGGCGGCCAGTTCGAGCAACTGATCTCCGCCACCGAACGCTTGAGGATCGTGGTGCCGGTGGCGCTGCTGCTGGTGCTGCTGCTGCTGTTCATGAGTTTCGGATCGATGGCGGACGCGCTGTTGATCTTCAGCGGCGTGCCGCTGGCGCTGACCGGCGGCGTCGCCGCGCTGCTGCTGCGCGGCCTGCCGCTGTCGATCAGCGCCGGGGTCGGCTTCATCGCGCTGTCCGGGGTCGCCGTGCTCAACGGCCTCGTCATCATGTCCTTCATCGAGGGCCTGCGGCGGCAGGGCTGCTCGGTGCTGTCGGCGGTGCACGAGGGCGC
>Ga0209758_1002654_pt1 | contig 17701 bp, 18 predicted proteins | sample AraplaMF_Col_mMF_FD_184258 | JGI IMG/M metagenome (GOLD analysis project Ga0209758, IMG submission 184258) | Arabidopsis root microbial communities from the University of North Carolina, USA - plate scrape MF_Col_mMF (SPAdes) (version 2) | ecosystem: Host-associated > Plants > Roots > Endosphere...
CGGGGGCGGCGGACGCACCTGCGGACGCGTGCGGCGGCGCTTGAGGATCTCGAGGGCTTCTTCCGCGGTGGGCAGGGGGCGACGGCGCATGGGTTCAGGTTAGCAGAGATAGCCAGGGCCACGATGCAAACATGATGCAAAAAGTTGTCATCCCGGAAGCCTCGCAGAGGCTGTCCGGGCGCGCTTTCCGGGATGACAACGATAGAGGGGTTTTGCATAGCTCGTCCCATGCTCGACATCCCCGCCCTCCGCGCCGCGCTGCTGGCCTGGTACGACGCCCAGGCGCGCGACCTGCCCTGGCGCACCGGCCCGGCGGCGGGCAAGGCCGGGCAGCGCTCCGACCCCTACAGGGTCTGGCTGTCGGAGGTGATGCTGCAGCAGACCACCGTGCCGCACGCCACGCCCTATTTCCTGAGCTTCACCCGGCGCTGGCCCACCGTGTCGGACCTGGCGGCGGTGGAGGACGGCGAGCTGATGGCCGCCTGGGCCGGCCTCGGCTACTACGCCCGGGCCCGCAACCTGCTGGCCTGCGCCCGGGCCGTGGCGGCGGAGCACGGCGGGGTCTTCCCCGACACGGAGGAGGGACTGCGCGCCCTGCCGGGCGTGGGCGCCTACACCGCCGCCGCCGTGGCCGCCATCGCCTTCGACCGCGAGGCCAACGTCGTCGACGGCAATGTAGAGCGGGTGATGGCCCGGCTGTTCGCGGTGGACGAGCCCGTCCCCGACGCCAAGCCGGAGCTGAAACGGCTGGCGGGCCAGCTGGTCACCAACGAGCGTCCCGGCGACTGGGCCCAGGCCCTGATGGACCTGGGAGCCACGGTCTGCCGGCCCAAGGGGCCGCTGTGCGACCGCTGCCCGATCTCGGCCTGGTGCGAGGGCCTCAAGACCGGCGCGCCCGAGACCTATCCGCGCAAGACCCGGAAGGCCGACCGCCCGCGCCGGCACGGCGTGGCCTATGTCCTGACGCGCGGCGACGCGGTCGCCCTGGTCCGCCGCCCGCCCAAGGGCCTCCTGGGCGGCATGCTGGGCCTGCCGACCAGCGACTGGCGCGATCGTCCGTGGACGGACGTGGAAGCCGCCGAGGCCGCTCCAAGCTCCGGCGTCTGGCGCGACGTCGGGGTGGTGGAGCACGTCTTCACCCACTTCGCCCTGACCCTGTGGGTGCTGCGGGCCGAGAGCAACGGCGCCGAGCTCGTGGAGGGCGACGTCGTCTGGACCCCGCGCGAAGGCCTGTCGGCCCTGCCCAGCGTGTTCTTGAAAGCCGCGCGGGCCGCCGATCGATTGCTCTGATCGGGCGAGTTTCGGCGAGGGACAACTTCCGGCTTTGGTGGCAAGCTCGCGCCCATCACGAGCCGAGGAGCCCGTCCATGGCCATCAACACCGTCATCGACCTCTCGCACCACAACGCCAGCCCGAACTTTGTCCAGGCCGCCGCCGGCGGGATCACGGGCGTGCTGCACAAGGCCACCGAGGGGCTGGGCTTCGTCGATCCCGACTACGCGGTCCGGCGGACCGCCGCTCAGGCCGCGGGTCTGATGTGGGGCGCCTATCACTTCGGGACCGGCGACGATCCCGTCGCCCAGGCCGATCACTTCCTGCAGACGGTCGGGCCGGACAACGCCGGCATGCTGCTGGTCCTGGATTTCGAGCAGAACCCGAACGGCTCCAGCATGAACCTGGACCAGGCCCGGGCCTTCGTCACGCGGATCAGCGACCAGGCCGGCCGTTGGCCCGGGCTCTATTCGGGCAACTACGTCAAGGAGCTGCTGGGGAACGAGAAGGACCCGGTGCTGTCCCTGTGCTGGTTCTGGCTGGCCCAGTACGGCTCGGCCGCGGTCGTGCCGCCCAACTGGTCGGGCTGGACGCTGTGGCAGTACACGGACGGGGTCAACGGGCCGCAGCCGCACGCTGCGCCGGGGATCGGTCCTTGCGATCGCGACCAGTATTTCGGCGGGGCCGACGCCCTTCGGGTGTTCTGGCTGAACGGGGGCGCCTAAACGCTCGGCGCCCTCCGGCGAAAGGGATACGGCGGCTGCGGTAAACCCCCGATGGGCGCGGGATCGGCGGCCTCCTAGCCTGACGCTCCAAACAGCGTTGGGCGTGGTCGGCATGCCGGAAATCCAAGACGTTCGACGCCGGCGTTTCCACCGGCTGGCCGGGGCGGGCCTCCTGGCCGCGATGCTGCCCACCGCGTCCCGCGCCAACACGCTGGTGGGCGGTTGGATCACCATCAAGATTCCGCCGCCGCCCGACGTGGCGGCCAAGCTCAGGAACTTGACGGCCAGGGTCGATGCGCGCCAGCCGTTGATGGAAACCAGCAATGAGCGGCCGATCCGGAAATACCGGGAATTTCTTGACCAGCTGGCGGCGAAGAACCTGTCGCAGATGGATCAGCTCAAGGCGGTCAACACCTATGTCAACGCGAACGTCGCCAGGAGGAAGGATGGGCCGGAAGACGTGTGGGCCGAGGCGTACACGACCCTGAAGGAGGGCGGCGATTGCGAGGACATCGCCCTGGTCAAGCGCTGGGGGCTGAAGCGGCTGAAATACGCGCGCGAGAACCTGTTCCTGGTCATGGGCATGACCCTGCTGACCCGCCCGCCCGAAGGCCACGCCCTGCTGGCCGTGCGCCTGTCCGACAAGGTCTTCCAGGTCATGTACAACCTTGTGTACTCGATCGAGGACGCGACGAGCCTGCGCTATTTCGAGCCCGCCTACGCCGTCAACGAGTTCGGCTTCTGGCGGGTCGACAGGGTCGACCACGTCGGCGGCGACTATTGGCAGGAGGCCTATCTGCGCGCGGTGAAGCGCCAGGGAGGAAGGGCCTGAGCGGCGGCTAGTTCATCCCCGCGCGCACCTGCGAGCGCAGGACGTCGATCGGGGCCAGGCCCTTGTCGGTCTTGAAGTGCCAGTAGGTCCAGCCGTTGCAGGCCGGGGCCGACTGCACCAGGGCGCCGACCTTGTGGATCGAGCCCGACAGGTCGCCGACGGTGATCGAGCCGTCGGCCCGCACCTTGGCGGCGTGCGAGCCCTTCGAGCAGAACAGGGTGTCGCCCGGGTTCAGCAGGCCGGCCTCGACGATCGTGCCGAACGGCACGCGCGGCTCGGCGCGCTTCGAACCCATCACGTCCAGGTCCTGCGGCGCGATCGGAACGACCTTGGCGATGCGCTCCTTGGCGTGGGCGATGTACTCGGCCTCGCGCTCGATGCCGACGAACTTGCGGCCCAGGCGCTTGGCGGCGGCGCCGGTGGTGCCCACGCCGAAGAACGGATCCAGGATCACGTCGCCCGGCTTCGTCGTCGACAGGATGACGCGATAGAGCAGGGCTTCCGGCTTCTGGGTCGGGTGGGCCTTGTTGCCGTCGGCGCCCTTGATGCGCTCCTCGCCGGTGCACAGCGGGATGGTCCAGTCCGAGCGCATCTGCACTTCGTCGTTGGCCATCTTCAGGGCGTCGTAGTTGAAGGTGTAGCGCTTGGCGCCCTGGCTCTTGGAGGCCCAGATCAGGGTCTCGTGGGCGTTGGCGAACCGCGTGCCCTTGAAGTTGGGCATCGGGTTGGACTTGCGCCAGATCACGTCGTTCAGGATCCAGAAGCCCAGGTCCTGCACGGCCACGCCGACGCGGAAGATGTTGTGGTAGCTGCCGATCACCCAGATCGCGCCGTCGTCCTTCAGCACCCGGCGGGCGGCCTTCAGCCATTCGCGGGTGAACTTGTCGTAGGCGGCGAAGCTCTCGAACTGGTCCCAGTGGTCGTCGACCGCGTCGACCTTGGAATTGTCGGGCCGCAGCAGGTCGCCGCCCAGCTGCAGATTATAGGGCGGATCGGCGAAGATCAGGTCCACGGACTTCTCGGGCAGGGCGTTCATCGCCTCGATGCAGTCGCCCTGGATGATGGTTTCAGGCCCGAAGGACATGTCCGCTTCCCGTCAAAAACACTGAGCGGAATCATGAGTCTAGCTAGTAAATAGTGTGTTGATGGACATGGTTATCGGTCGTTAACCCTGTCGGCGACCGACGGATTGAGTCCGATCAGACTCAGAAAATCCAGCGCCGTCAGCGCGATACTTGATGTTCTCTAAATGTTCTGAAATGCTGGCGATCGGATTTTCGCGCCTGATTTTTGGGGAGCCATGGCCGTCATTCGCGGACTGATCGCCGCCAGCCTGGACGGCTATGTCGCCGACCCCGACGGGAGCGTCGAGGCGCTGGCGCCGTTCGTCTCGGTCGAGCACGGCTACCAGCGGTTCATCGACCGGGTCGCCACGGTGGTCATGGGCCGGCGGACCTACGACCTGATCCCCAGCCTCGGGATCGGCTGGCCCTACGCCGGCAAGCGGGCCCTGGTGCTGACCTCGGGGCGTGGTTCCAGCGTGCGGGAGAAGACGCGGTTCTGGACCGACGGACTGCCCGCCCTGGTCGACCACCTGCGCGACCTCGACGACGGCGACGTCTGGGTGGTCGGCGGCGGCCGGCTGATGGCGGGGATGATCGCGGCCGGGGCGCTGGACCGGCTGGAGCTGCTGGTCGCGCCGGTGCTGCTGGGCGAGGGGCGGTCGCTGTTTCCGAAATCGTCGCCGGGTTTGCGCGCCATGCGGCTGAACGGCGTCGAGGCCCTGGAGCGCGGGGTGGTGCTGCTGGACTATGGGCTGAGCTACAGGCCGGTTCGGAAACTGGCCGTGGCGTCCTGAGCGCCCGCGACTCCGCGACGAGGGCTAGGCTTCCAGCTCGTCGTCGAACGCCGCAGCGCCCAGGTCGCCGAGCGCGAGGTCGCCCGCCAGGGCCAGCTTGACCGGCGCCCAGCCCATCCGGTGGATCGGCGAGGGACCCAGGCGTCGAAGGCCCTCGACATGGACGGCGGCGTGATAGCCCTTGTGGCCGGCGAAGCCGTAGCCGGGATAGACGCGGTCCATCTCGACCATGATCCGGTCGCGGGCCTCCTTGGCCAGGATCGAGGCGGCGGCGATCGAGCACGACAGGCTGTCGCCCTTGACCACCGTCTTGATCGGGCAGGGCAGCTTGAACGCGTAGTTGCCGTCGACCAGGGCCATGGCCGGCGGGATGGGAAGGCCCTCGACGGCCCGCCGCATCGCCAGGCCGGCGGCGTGCAGGATGTTGAGTTCCTCGATCTCCTCGACACTGGCCAGGCCCACGCACCAGGCGATCGCGACCGACTTGATCTCGACCTCCAGCGCCGCGCGGGCCTTGGCCGTCAGTTTCTTGGAGTCGTTGAGGCCCTTGGGAACGCGGTTCGGGTCCAGGATCACCGCCGCGGCGCTGACCGGTCCGGCCCACGGCCCGCGCCCCGCCTCGTCCACGCCGCAGACATGGCCGGGACCGCAGGCCGCTTCCAGCATCATGTCGGGGCCGGTGGAGAGGGCGGGGGTCTTGGCGGGGGACTTGGTCACGAACCGGCTCATAATCCGTTTCGGGCCGAGGGGGAAAGGCTCTGGGTTCGCACCAGCCGCGCGAAACGGCCGTCGGCCAGGCGCAGGCGGGTCCAGCTCATGCGGCCGGGGCGGATCGGCACCTCGTTGGAGTCGTTGGCGCCGGTCTCGACCGTCAGGCTGGGGGGCAGGGGCTCGTACCAGCCGGCCGCCTCCAGCCCGGCCTCGGCGGCCTGGATCGCCGGGCTGGCGTAGCGCCACAGCGACACGCCGATCAGGTCCCGCGCCGGCAGGCCCCATTCGGCGGCCCGCGACGGCGAGGCGGCCAGCAGGCGGTGGGAGAGGTCGCAGACCAGATGCGCGGCCTGGGTCGAGCTTTCCACCAGGTCGAGCAGGGCGCGGTCGGCGTCGGACTCCGGCCGGGCGGCCAGCAGATCGGCCAGCCGGGCGGCTTCGCGCGGCGAGGGCTCCAGAGCGCCGCCTTCCCAGCGCGAGATCGTGGCCTGGGAGACGCCCAGCAATTCGGCGGCGTGGGCCTGCTTGACCCGCCGCGCCGCGCGCCAGACTCGCAGCGACCGCCCCAGGGCATGGGGTGGCGTGGGGGCGGCGAGGGACGACGAGGCGGCCATGGCGGCAGAATAACTTATGCGTTCGCCGCGCCAACCGGGGATGCGATCAGGCGACCTCGTGAAGGAGGCCAGGCCATGCGCGTGCTGTTGACCGGATCCTCAGGCTGGCTGGGGCGGACCCTGGCGCCGGCCTTGCGCGCCGCCGGCCACGCGGTGACCGGGCTGGACGTCGCCCCATCGCCCCAGACCGCGGTGGTCGGCTCGGTCGCCGATCGCGCCCTGGTGCGCCAGGCTATCGGCGACCACGCGATCGAGGCGGTGATCCATTCCGGCGCCCTGCACAAGCCCGATATCGAGCGCTTCGGGCGCCAGGCCTTTATCGATGTCAATGTCACCGGCGCGCTGAACCTGCTGGACGAGGCCGTCGCCCAGGGCGTGGGGCGGTTCGTCTTCACCTCGACCACCTCGCTGATGATTTCCGAGACCATCCGGGCCGGGGCCGCCGGCGGCGCGCGCCGGACCGAGTGGCTGACCGAGGACAGTCCCGTCCAGCCGCGCAACATCTATGGCGTCACCAAGCTGGCCGCCGAGCAGCTGTGCCGGCTGGTCCACCGTGAGCACGGCCTGCCGGTGGTGGTGCTGCGCACCAGCCGGTTCTTTCCCGAGGCCGACGACATGGCCCACGCCATCGCTCAGTCGGACGAGAACACCAAGGCCAACGAGCTGCTGTTCCGTCGCCTGACCGTCGAGGACGCCGCGCGGGCCCACCTGCTGGCCCTGGCCCGCGCCCCGGACCTGGGTTTCGAGCTGTTCATCATCTCGGCCCCGCCGCCGTTCTCGCCGGCCGATGTCGAGGCGCTGATCCAGGACGCGCCCGCCGTGGTGGCCCGCTGCTTCCCGCGCTACCCCGATCTCTACGCCCGGCGCGGCTGGACGATGTTCGACAGCATCGACCGGGTCTACGACCCGTCCCGCGCGGCGGCGCGGCTGGGCTTCGTCTGTCGCACCGGCTTCGCCCAGGTGCTTGAGGCGCTGGAGGCGCAGCTCTCGGCTGACATTGCCGAGCCTTTAGGATTACATATGTAATAAATCTGCTTGACCGCGTGGGTCGGCGTCGCCTTATCTGTTTACGAATGTAAAAACAGAGGGCGGCATGGAGCGCGATCAACCGGAACGCCACGGCTACCGACGCGATATCGACGGGCTGCGCGCCCTGGCCGTGGCGGCCATCGTGGTCCACCACGCCTTCCCGGCCGTGCTGCCGGGCGGCTTTGTCGGGGTGGACGTCTTCTTCGTGATCTCGGGCTTCCTGATCACCCGCGTCCTGGTCGAGGCGCGCGACGCGGGGCGGTTCTCGTGGGGGCAATTCTATCTGCGCCGGGCGCGGCGGATCGTGCCGGCCTATGGGCTGGTGACGCTGGTCACGGTCGCCCTGGCCGCCTGGATCGAGATGCCGCGCCTGCTGGCCCAGACGGGCGCGGCCGCGGCGGCCTCGGGCCTGTTCCTGGCCAATGTCCTGGCCGCCCAGAGCCCCGGCTACTTCGCGCCGTCCCTGCAGCAGAACCCGCTGCTGCACCTGTGGTCGCTGGGCGTGGAGGAGCAGTTCTACCTGGCCTGGCCGGCGCTGATCGGGCTGCTGTCGCTGGGCTGGCTGCGACGGGCCCGGACCGGGCTGGCCCTGGCGCTGCTGGCGGCGTCGCTGGTCCTGGCCCAGATCCTGGTCGCCGGAGGCGGCGGCGTCGCGGCCTTCTTCCACCTGCCGGCGCGGGCCTGGGAGTTCCTGGCGGGCGGGGTGCTGGCCCTGGGCCTGACGTCTCCGCCCGCCGACCGGCGCGCCGCCAACCTGGCCGCCGCCAGCGGCCTGCTGGCCATCGCCTGGAGCCTGGTCGCCCTGACCGAGGCCAGCCCCTTCCCCGGTCTCGGCGCGGTCCCGGCCTGCCTCGGCGCGGCGTTGCTGGTCTGGAGCGGTCAGGGCGCGGCGCCGGGCGCGACGGCGATCCTGCGCGCCGCGCCGGTCGTAGCCGTGGGGCGGATATCCTATTCGCTCTATCTCTGGCACTGGCCGCTGCTGGTGCTGGCCGCTGACCTCGCCCAGCAGCCCCTGACGGTCGTCCAGCGGCTGGGTGTCGTGGCGCTGTCCCTGGGGTTGGCGACCCTGACCTGGCGCTTCGTCGAGCAGCCCTTGCGGCGCGGTCCGGTCGACCGTCCCTGGCGGCGCCTGGGCGGCGTCCTCCCGCCTCTGCTGGCTCCCGTCGCGGCCGGAGCGGTCCTGTTCCTCGGCCACGGCCTGCCCCAGCGCCTGTCGCCGGACGCCCGGGCCCTGGCGGATCTGGAGGTGACCGACGTCAATCCGGCTCGCAAAGCCTGTTTCGAAGAGGCGGGCAGGGCCTCGCCAGAGTCGTGCCGGTTCGCCGCGTCGCCCGGCGCCGGGTCCAGCCCGGAAGGCGACCAGGTGCTGGTCTGGGGCGACTCCCATGCCGACGCCGTCACCCCGGGGGTGGTCGCCTGGGCGCGAGCCCGGGGCTGGAGCGTGCGCGAGGCCGCCCGGGGCGGCTGTCCGCCGCTGGCCGGCGTGCGGGTGCGGGTCCTCGGCCGCCTGGACCGGGGCTGCGAGGCCTGGGCGGCCAAGGTCCTGGACCAGATCGCCGCCGACCGCCGGCTGACCCTGGTCGTGCTGGCCGCGCGCTGGCCGCTGTATCGCGACACCCCGCCGTTCTACGACGTCAACTCGCCGCGCGTGGCGGTCGACACCGGCGCCCGGCCGGGCGTCAGGCCGGACCTGTCCGTCGCCCTGGCCGCGACGCTGGACGCCATCGCCCGTCGGCGGCCGGACCTGCGGGTGGTGGTGATCGGCCCCGTGCCCGAGCTCACCCTGGCTCCGCCCGAATGCCTGGCCCAGCAGCGCCAGCTGGACGGCCGTCCAGACGTCTGCGCCCGGGTCGAGGCCGGTCCACCCCTGGCCCGCGCCATGCCGGCCGAAGCCGAGATCCGCGCGGCCGTCGAGGACCGCCCGGGCGTCACCGCCGTCTTCCCGACCGAAACCCTGTGCCGGGAAGACGGCTGCGCCGGCATGATCGACGGCCGTCCGATCTATTTCGACGACGACCACCTCGCCGCCTCGGGCGCGCGGCGGCTGGTTCCGGCCTGGTTGGAGGCGGGCTGGTCGCGGCTGTCCGAGCCTCTCGGCGCGCCCCTGGCCTCGCCTAGAGCGCGGCGTTGACGACGGGCGGCGCGCGGCCGCGCAGGTCCCGGGCGTCGAGATAGTCGAGCAGGGCCGAGGGCCGGTTGGTCTGGATGACGCTGACGCCGTCGTCGACCAGCCGCGCCCAGGTCCGCCGTCCATCGGCCGCCGCGCCGCCCGCCCGAGCCCGCGCCCAGAACCCCTTCAGGCCCTTGCCGGCCAGGGCGTTGCTCCACAGCCGCACCCGCGCCAGCCGGGCGGCGGCCCGCACGGCCTTGAAATCCGAGCGCGGCAGATCGCACAGCTCGATCGCCGGAATGCGGTTCTCGGCCAGGGCCTGCCTGGCGGTGATCCCCGCCGGATCGCCGGCCCCGCGCCCGTTGACCGCGCCGACCATCGGCATGAAGGCCAGGCCGCTATAGGGCGGCAGGTCGGCCATCGGGGCGGAGCCCGCCTCGGCCCGGGCCTTGACCAGGACCTGTCCGGCGGCCCCGCTGGCCAGGACGACCTGGGCCACCTGCTCGGCGATCGGCTCCTTGACGTCGAGATTGACCAGGATGCGGCCCCGGGTCCGCGCCAGATATTCCCCGAGGGTCGGCGGGGCCTCGGCCGGCCCCTCGCCGCCCCGCCGGCCCGGAGACTTCAGGCGCAGGGCCTTGACCTGCCGCAGGCTCATCTCGGACAGCCGCCCATGGCCGTCGGTGGTGCGATCGACGGTCGGGTCGTGCATGATCACCAGCGCGCCGTCGGCCGTCCGTCGGACGTCGATCTCGACCATGTCGACGCCCAGGCCGACACAGCGATCCAGCGCCGCCAGCGAGTTTTCCGGCAAGGCCGTCGTCAGGCCGCGCGAGGGGGCGGGCGCGTGGCAGGCTCGGTGCGCCACCACCAGCACGCCGTCGGCCCAGTCATAGAGCCGGCCCCGCAGGTCCGCGCCCGGCCGATCCGCCAAGGCTTCGGCGAGCGCCGGGCTGGCGCCCGCGGCGAACACCGCCATGACCGCCGCGAGGCGTCGGGAATAGGAAGGGGCGTGGTGCATGGTGAAGCTCTCCACCGCGCATATTTGACAGATTCCCGCAACAGTGGAGCGTCAGAAGGTCGACAGGACCGTGACGGGAGGCGAAAAAACGGCCTATCGCGCCAGCTTGCGGCAGGCCTCGTGCCGGAAACAGGTCGTCAGGTGGTCGTTGACCAGGCCCGTGGCCTGCATGAAGGCGTAGACGATCACCGGGCCGCAATATTTGAAGCCCCTGGCCTTGAGCATCTTGGCCATGTCGACGGCCAGCGGTGTCTGGGCCGGGACGTCGCCGCCGATCCAGTGGTTCTGGACCGGCTTGCCGCCGACCATGTCCCACAGGAGGGCGGAGAAGTCCTCGCCGCGCTCGCGCATGTCGCAATAGATCCGCGCGCCCGCGATCGCCGCGTCGATCTTGCCGTTCGAGCGGATGATGCCGGCGTCGGCCATCAGCCGGGCGCGGTCCGCGTCGCCAAACCTGGCCACCTGGTCGGGATCGAAGTTGGCGAAGGCGGCGCGAAAGGCCTCGCGCTTGCGCAGGATGGTGATCCACGACAGCCCGGCCTGGAACCCGTCCAGCACCAGCTTCTCCCACAGGGCGCGGGAGTCGTACTCCGGCACGCCCCATTCGGTGTCGTGATAGGCCTCGTAGAACGGGTCGCCGTTCATGCCGCGCCAGGTGCAGCGTTGGATCTCGGTCATGCCGAAAAGCTAAGCCGATTTCATCCGACGCGGCTAGAACTTTTCAGGAACGGATCAGCCCTTCCAGTCGGGCAGGGCGGCCAGCTGGGCCTTGGTCAGCTTGGTGTGGACGATCATGTCGTCGTCCTTGGGCTGCGGGGTCACGGTGACGTCGGCCAGGGCGACAACGACCTTCTTGTCCGGACCTGGGCGATCGATCTCGATGACCACGGCGGTCGGTTTGCCGGCGGGATCGAGCAGCACGTGTTCCACCTCGCCGGCCCGGCGGCCGGCCGAGTCCTTGACGTCGGCGTCTTCGATTTGGCCGACGGTGGCCTTGTGCTGGGTCGGCAGGCTCTCGTCGCGGGCGATGGTCTGGGCCTGGGCGGCGCCGGCCAGGGCGGCGAGGGAAAGGCCGATCAACAGAGACTTCATGGCGCGACTCCTCAATTGCGTCCCCTCTGAACGTCCGCTCCGTGATGTCGTTGCAACTCAGGCGAGCCACGGCGGGCGATCGACCCGCATTGGGCGGCCGTCCGCCGTCAGGTCCGCGCCGTCGATGCGGTCCAGTCGCAACAGGGCCATGGCCCGGCTGTCGCGGCCCGACAACACCTCGCCGGCGCGCAGCTCGCCCGCCAGCACCTCGGTCCCGAAGGCCGGCGGCGGGCCGTCGAAGACGATCGGCAGCATGCGGTTCTTGATCGTGCCGCGCCGCTTCATGCGGCTGGTGGTCTCCTGGCCGACGAAGCAGCCCTTCTTGAAGTCGATCCCGTTCAGCAGGTCGAAGTTGGCCTCGATCGGATAGGTCTTGTCGCTCCCCCAGTCGGCGGGGCCGGGAACGCCGAGAGCAAGGCGGTGGGCGTCGTAGTCGTCTTCGGTGGCGGTGGTCGGGACGCCGAGCCCATAGGCCCGCCAGCCCAGCGCGGGCAGGCGAGGGTCGGCGAACCAGCCTTCTTCCAGCTCGTCCGCGTGCGCGGGGAATTTCGCGAGGACGGCGGTGTCGGACGCCGCCAGCTCCACCTTGGCCCGCAGCCTGTACAGGGTCAGGCGCGCCAGGATCGCGTCGCGGTGCTCGGCCGCGACATCCAGCAGCAGCCCGTCGGACGTTCCTGCCACGAACAGGTCGTACAGCAGCCGACCCTGCGGGGTCAGCAGGCCGGAGAACCGCAGCTCGTCCGGCGCGAGGGTCTCCATCTCCTGGCTCAACAGGCCGTTGAGGAAGGTCTTGGCGTCGGGGCCGGTCACGGCGATGACGGCGCGGCTGTCGAGGTGGGCGATGCGGGGCGTGCTCATGCCTGCACATGTGGCAAGGCGGACGCACCCGCGCCAGTCCTTAACGAAGAGAAAGCTGAGCCGTTATCGAGGGATGCGCCGACTCGCCGGACGCCCTATACATAGTCCGATGACACAGCGGGCTTTCCCGATTCTCTTCATCACCGCCACGCGGATCGGCGACGCCGTGCTGTCGTCGGGCCTGATCAAGTTCCTCGCCGACCAGATCCCCAACGCCCGCTTCACCATCGTCTCCGGACCTTTGGCCGCGCCCCTTTTCGCCCACGTGCCCGGCCTCGACCGGGTGATCGTCATGGAGAAGGGCAAGGGCAAGGGCCACTGGTTCAAGTTGTGGAACCAGGTGCGGCACAGGAAGTGGGGCCTGGTCGTCGACCTGCGCGGTTCGGGCACGGCCTATTTCCTGCGCCGCGAGAAGCGCGCGGTCTGGAAACGCAACACGGGCGAGCCCATCCACAAGGTGGTCGAGGCCGCCAAGGTGCTGAAGCTGGAAGGCGACCCGCCGGCCCCGCATCTCTACATCACCCCCGACGTCCAGGCCCTGGCCGACCAGCTGCTGACGCCGCGCCCGGGAGAGCCGGCGGGCCCGATCCTGGCCGTCGGCCCGGCTTCGAACTGGGTGGGCAAGATCTGGCCGATCGAGCGCTTCGCCCAGACCACCCAGCAGCTGCTGGCTCCCGGTGGTCCGATGGCGGGTGGGCGCCTGATGATCCTGGGCGGGCCTGGTGACGAGCGGATGGTCGAGGAGCTGCGCATGGCCTCGGCCCGCGGCCGCTATGTCGACCTGACCGGCAAGGTGGACCTGCTGACCGCCCATGCGGCGCTGAAGCGCGCGGACCTGTTCATCGGCAACGACAGCGGCCTGATGCACATCGCCGCCGCGGCGGGCGTCCCGACGATCGGCCTGTTCGGCCCCTCGGACGAGCGCCGCTACGGCCCTTGGGGGCCGCTGACCAAGGCCGTGCGCGGCCCGCGCTCATTCGAACAGTTCCTGGCCGTCGATCCGGACCTGTCCCAGGCCATCCGCCACATGAGCGACCTGCCGGTGGCCACGGTGGTGCGGGCGGCCAAGGCGCTGCTGGCCGAGGTGAAGGCGGCGAAGGACGCCGCGCCCGAGGCGGTGGTCGAAGAGGATGCTCCCGAAGCCACGGTCGAGGACGCCGCGGTGACGCCGGCGCTCCAGGCGGTGGTCGAGGACGTGGCGGCGCCGGAGGCTGATCCCGAGCCGGCCGAGGCGTCGGCTTCTGAAGATGCGATCGAGGCGGACCGTACCTAACTGGGGACAGGCGCATGCGCCTGTCCCCGTCAACCTCACAGCCTCGGCAGCCCATCCATGATCGCCGTCAGCGCCAGCACCGTCTGCGCCTCCATCGCGCTGTGGCCGGCGTTGGTGCGCACATAGGTGGCCGGGGCGGCCCCGGCCGCCTCCAGGGCCGCGACCAGCCGGGAAGCCTGGGTCAGCGGACAGACCTGGTCGAAGCGGCCGTGGACGATGTGGATCGGCAGGTGGGCGATCCGCGCGACGTTGCGGGTGATGTAGTCCGGCTCCAGGAACAGGTCGCTGGCGAAGAAGTGGGCCTCGATCTGGGCGAAGCACAGGGCGAAGTCGGCTTCGCCGAACTTGCCCGGGTCGCCGGTCTCGGGGATCATGTTCGAGATCGCCCCCTCCCAGACCGACCAGGCCACGGCCGCGCGCAGCTGGGCTCGGCGGCCCGTCTCGTCGCCGGGCTTGGAATCGAAGATCGCCTTGTAGGCCCCCATCATGTCGCCGCGCCGCTCCGGCGCGATGACCTCGACGAAGGCCTTCCACTCGTCGGGATAGGTCACGTACGCGCCCGGCGCGCTGAGGGCGTAGGGCGTTTGCGCGAACACCGCCGCATTGCCCTGGTACATGTAGAGCAGGTCCTCGCGCGTCCCCAGGAAGACGCCCCGCAGGATCAGCGAGGCCACGTGCTCGGGATGGCGGATGGCGTAGACCAGGGCCAGGGTGCTGCCCCAGCTGCCGCCGAAGACGTGCATCGGGCCCTCGACACCGAGCGCTTCGCGCAGGCGGTTGATGTCGGCCACCAGATGGTCGGTGTCGTTGCGGACCAGGGCGACGGCTGGACCGTGCGAGGCCACCGTCGGGGCGCTCTTGCCGCAGCCGCGCTGGTCGAACAGGATCACGCGGTAGCGCGCCGGATCGAAGAACCGCGACATCACCGGCGCGCAGGCCCCGCCCGGCCCGCCGTGCAGGAACATCACCGGCTCGCCGTCGGGGGCGCCGTATTCCTCCCAGTAGAGGGTGTGGTCGGGTCCCTGGTCGACCTGCAGCATCCCGGTCCGGTTGGGCGTTCCTTGCGGATACCTCCACTCGTCCGTGACCTTGCTGGCGGCCTGGAGTCTGGAAAAGTCCATGGGAGCCTCGTCGCGCTTTGAGGAAACGATCGGGAGGTGCGCCCGTCGCGCGCGGTGGTCAATGTCGGAAGCGGGCGATATTTGGCCTTGCGGTGGCTAGGGTGGGCTCCTAGACCGCCCCGAGCCCACGACAAAAGCCCCTCTCAGGAGCCGCCTCCATGACCCAGACCTTCGACCTGATCGTGCGCGGCGGCGAGGTGGTCAATCACGCGGGACGCGGCTTCACCGACATCGGCGTGCGCGGCGGCAAGATCGTCGCCATCGGCGACCTTGGCCAGGCCTCGGCCGGCGAGGTGTTCGACGCCAGCGGCCTGACGGTGCTGCCCGGCGTGATCGACAGCCAGGTCCACTTCCGCGAGCCGGGCCTGGAGTGGAAGGAAGATCTCGAAAGCGGCTCGCGCGGCGCCGCGCTGGGCGGGGTGGTCGCCGTGTTCGAGATGCCCAACACCGAGCCGACGACCACCGACCCCGACGCCCTGGCCGACAAGCTGGCCCGCGCCAAGGGCCGCATGCACACCGACCACGCCTTCTATGTGGGCGGCACCCACGAGAACGCGACTTTCCTGGGCGAGCTGGAGCGCCTGCCGGGCTGCTGCGGCATCAAGGTGTTCATGGGCGCCTCGACCGGCACCCTGCTGGTCCAGGATGACGAGGGCGTCGAGAACGTGCTGCGGCACGTCAACCGCCGCGCCGCCTTCCACTCCGAGGACGAGTACCGCCTGGCCGAGCGCCGCTCGCTGGCCCGCCCCGGCGACTGGACCAGCCACCCGGAGGTCCGCGACGCCCAGGCCGCCCTGCAATCGACTCAGCGGCTGGTGCGCATCGCCAAGAGCCTGGGCAAGCGCATCCACGTGCTGCACGTCACCACCCACCAGGAGATCGACTTCCTGGCCCAGCACAAGGACGTGGCCAGCGTCGAGGTCACCCCCCAGCACCTGACCCTGGTCGCGCCCGAGGCCTATGAGCGGCTGAAGGGCTTCGCCCAGATGAACCCGCCGATCCGCTCGGCCGAGCACGTGGCCGGGGTCTGGCGCGGCATCGAGACGGGCATCGCCGACGTGCTGGGCAGCGACCACGCCCCCCACACCCGCGAGGAGAAGGCCCGGCCCTATCCGGCCTCGCCCTCGGGCATGCCGGGCGTCCAGACCCTGGTTCCGATCATGCTGACCCACGTGGTCGACGGCCGGCTGTCGCTGGAGCGCTTCGTCGACCTGACCAGCCATGGCGTCAACCGCGTGTTCGGCCTGGCCGACAAGGGCCGCATCGCCGAGGGCTTCGACGCCGACTTCACCATCGTCGACCTGAAGGCCCGACGGACCATCACCCACGACTGGATGGCGACCCGCTCGGGCTGGACCCCGTTCGACGGCTTCGAGGCCAAGGCCTGGCCGGTGGCGACCATCGTGCGCGGGACCGTGGTCATGCGCGACGACGAGATCGTGGCCGAAGGGGCGGGCGCGCCGGTGCGGTTCCTGGAGACGCTGGCGGGCTGACCCCCTCCGGCCCTTCGGGCCACCTCCCCCAGAGGGGGAGGATCTAGTACAGCGTAGCTGCTCCCCCTCTGGGGGAGCTGTCGCGAAGCGACTGAGGGGGCTCGCGCGTGCCTCTCGACTTTCTTCACCGTCCCCTGTCGAATTCCGTCACCCTCGCGCGTCTTCCAGCGAGGGCGTGCGCATGCGCCGACGGAGGGATCGATGAAGTACCTGCTGATGATCTATTCCAGCGAAGCCGAGTGGGCGCGGCCTGAGACCGATCCGATCAAGCCGGGCGTCATCGCGGCGCACGAGGCGCTGCAAGGCGAGTTGCGGGCCAGCGGCATGGCCTGGCTGGGCGCCCGGCTGGCCGACACCCCGGCCGCGCGCACCATCGCCCAGACCGCCGGGGGCCATGTGGTCCATGACGGACCGTTCGCCGAGACCAAGGAGCAACTGGCCGGCTTCTACCTGGTCGAGGCGCCGGACATGGCCGCCGCCGAGGCCTGGGCCCGGAAGATCCCGCAGATCCCGGGCGGCAAGGTCGAGGTCCGGGCGATCGTGCACGACGTGGCCTGAGGCCCGGCCGGCCCGGGGCGCCGAAAAACTTGCGGGCGCATGTCGAGTCCGACGAGGCTGCCCCGTCTCTGATCCGAGACCGGACGGCGTCCCTGCCGATCCCGGCCGTCGAGGAGGACCGATCCATGCAATACGCCCTGCTGATCTATGAGGACGAAGCCGCCTATCGCGACGAGAACGGCCGCGCCTGGCGGGAGATCATCGCCCAGCACCAGGCCTTCGCCGCCGAGCTGGTCGAGAAGGGCCTGCTCCGGGGCGGGGCGGGTCTGAAGACCACCAACACCGCTACCACCGTGCGCCGGGCCGGCGGGCAGTGCGGCCTGCACGACGGGCCGTTCGCCGAGAGCAAGGAGCAGTTGGGCGGCTTCTACCTGATCGAGGTCGCCGACCTGGACGCCGCCCTGGCCTGGGCCCGCAAGCTGCCGCTGGCGGGCGACGGCTCGATCGAGGTCCGGCCGGTGATCGACGGGACCACCTGACCGTCATGGCGAGGAGCCTTCTCGACCAGGCGGCGCGGGCGCACGGCGGACGGGTGATCGCCGCCCTGGCCGCCAGGTTCCGCGACCTGGACCTGGCCGAGGAGGCCTTCGCCGAGGCCTGCCTGAAGGCGGCCCAGGCCTGGCCGAACGACGGGGAACCCCGTGACCCCGCCGCCTGGCTCTACAGCGTCGCCCAGCGGCGGGCGCTGGACATGCTGCGGCGGCGCGGCGTGCGGACCCGGCTGGTTCCCGATCCGCCGCCGGCGCCGCCCACCGCGGAGGACGCCATGGTCGACGACGCCCGCCTGATCCCCGACGAGCGGCTGTGGCTGATCTTCGTCTGTTGCCACCCGGCCGTGGCTCCCGACGCCCGCGCGGCGCTGACCCTGCGCCTGGTCTGCGGCCTGTCGACCCAGGAGATCGCCCGGGCCTTCCTGGTGGCCGAGCCGACCCTGGCCCAGCGGCTGGTGCGGGCCAAGCGCAAGATCGCCGAGGCGGGCGTCGCCTTCGAGGTTCCCGGCCCCGAGGCCTGGCCCGAGCGGATCGGAGCGGTGCTGTCGACCCTCGAGATCGCCTACGCCAAGGCCCACGAGGACGCGGCCGGGGCGGGGCAGCACGCCGGTTACGCCCAGGAGATGCTGGACCTGACCGCCGT